>Ga0187864_10004707_pt1 | contig 10547 bp, 6 predicted proteins | sample June2016WEW_11_4_FD_132985 | JGI IMG/M metagenome (GOLD analysis project Ga0187864, IMG submission 132985) | Peatland microbial communities from SPRUCE experiment site at the Marcell Experimental Forest, Minnesota, USA - June2016WEW_11_40 | ecosystem: Environmental > Terrestrial > Soil >... | reverse complement strand
GCTGACGGAGCCGGACGAAGCTGCCGGCGGCTATGCCCACGTTTGGCCGCAATTCCTGCCCGGGGGAGGTTCCTTGCTGTTCACCATTTGGGGCGGGTTGAACCTCAGTGCGAGTGGGCCCGCGGTATTCTCCTTGGAGAGGGGAAAGTGGAGTCATGTAGGGCCTGGACTCTGGGCGCCGCGCTACTCCCAGTCCGGGCATCTCCTTGTGTCCGGGCCCCACGGAGTAATGGCCGCAGCGTTCGATCCCAATCGACAGAGTGAGGCACAGGCGCAAACGTTTGTGGTAGAGGATGTATTCTACGCACCGTTGTATTGGACTTCCTGGTTCGCGGTGTCAGACACCGGGACCCTTGCGTATGTGCCGGGAGACCCCACCTACAGCACGCTGGCCTGGGTTGACCGGCTGGGAGCCGTCACCCCAGTTGCGGGGGAGCCCTGGTCCGTGGCGGATCCCGCGCTTTCACCCGATGGGACGCGAGTGGTTCTGGGAGAGGACTCCAATCTTTGGTTGGTGGACCTGCGCCGGGGATCTAGAGTCCGGCTTACCCAGGACAATGAGGGCTACAACGGGTACCCAAACTGGAGTCCCGACGGCGCGCAGGTTTTCTTCGGATCCAATCGTGGCGGCGACTGGGATATTTACTCAGTGTCCGCGGGTGGCGGCCTGGCGAAGCGCATCCTGGCGCGAAAGGGCAACCAGTTCCCGATGTCGGAAGCTCCTAACGGCACGCTGCTTTTCGCCGAACGCACGAAGGGCAAGGGCGTGGATTTGTACACTCTCGGGCCTGACGGAACAGTCGCGCCATTCGTGGTTTCGGCGGCGAATAAAGTCGCCGGTAAGTTCTCCCCGGACGGGCGACTGGTGGCCTATGTCTCCAGCGAAACGGGACACGACGAAGTGTATCTCCGCTCGGTGGAAAAGCCTGAAGAGGTGCTAGCTGTCTCGTCAAACGGCGGCGCCGAACCACTCTGGTCGCCCGATGGGAAAGAGCTTTTTTATCGTCGCGGCGACGCCTTCCTGGTCGTAAGCGTGAACGCGGCCGGCGCACTCGCCGTGGGCAACGAACGAAAGCTGTTTGAGATGCGAGCTGCCTGGGGGCGCAGCCCAATGCATGCCGGGTATGCGGTCGCGCCGGATGGCAGGCGGTTTCTGATCCTGCGCCCGGAGCCGAAGGCCATCCCCACCCAGATCAATGTGGTCCTCAACTGGTTCGAAGAATTGAAGGCCAGGGTGCCCACCCACTGAAGTGGTGGACAGTTGGAAATGCAACGGCCATTTTCTTTGCGCTCTTTGCCTCTTTATGGCCTTTGCGAGAAACTCCTCGTTCCTTGTGCAGGATTGACTTGGCGAAACTGCCTGCCTACGATGCCTGCTAAGTGCGTGGCGGATTCGCTTAATTGATCGGACCATTTCTCACTACGGCATCCTCCGCAAACTGGGCAGCGGAGGGATGGGCGTGGTCTATGAAGCCGAACCCGTAATCCCGCCGCGGTTCTGGAAAGAGTTTCATCCGGGATTTCCATGTTGATCTCCGGGATAGCCGCGATATGCTGATTTTCGCTGTCGCACACCCCGGTTGGTTTCTTCGCGCTGCCGCGGAATAGTTACGCGCACCCTGGCGCCAAGCAATTCCGGACGGATGACGGGCAAACCGGAACTTATTCCGGTCCAGAAGTCGGCTTCTGGGAGATCTCCTCGAAGCCCGTTTGTGGACCATTTCCGGTTAGCCGACAATACACCTGGAATCGTCGCATCCTCTGCAACGTGCTGCGCAGGCTATAATTACGCGCACCCATGGCGCTCACCCCTGGCACCAAACTCGGGCCTTACGAGATCGTGGCGCCAGCCGGCGCCGGCGGCATGGGCGAGGTGTATCGTGCGCGCGATGCACGGCTCAACCGAGACGTTGCCATCAAAGTCCTGCCTGCGGGTTGCGCCCGCGACCCCGAGCGACTACGGCGCTTTCAGCAGGAGGCGCAGGCCGCGGCTGTGCTGAATCATCCCAACATTATGGCAGTGCATGATTTTGGCGAGCACGAAGGCTCGCCCTACATGGTCACCGAGTTTCTGGAGGGTGAGACATTGCGCGAGAGGCTGCGTGCCGGGACGCTGCCGGTGCGCAAAACCACGGAATACGCTGAGCAGGTTGCGCGTGGTCTGGCAGCGGCGCATGAGAGGGGAATCGTTCATCGTGATCTGAAGCCGGAGAATATTTTTGTTACGCGCGATGGACGAGTGAAGATCCTCGATTTCGGCCTGGCTAAGCTGACGCGTCCCGAAGGCACAGTTCCTTCCGACGGCGTGACGCTGGCGTCGCAAACCGAGCCGGGCATGGTGATGGGCACGGTCGGCTACATGTCGCCGGAGCAGGTCAAGGGACAGAACGCCGACCACCGCTCCGATATCTTCAGTTTCGGCGCGATTCTTTACGAAATGCTTTCGGGCAAGCGCGCGTTTCATGGCGATACTTCAGTGGAGACCATGACCGCGATCCTGAAACAAGATCCGCCAGAGCTTTTGGAAACCAATCGCACGGTGCCTCCTGCGCTGGAGCGGGTGGTGCGCCACTGCATGGAGAAAAATCCGGAAGAGCGCTTCCAATCGGCGCACGATCTCGCCTTTAATCTCGAGGCGCTGACCGGGATCAGCAAAGTAGCCAGCGAGGTTCAGATACCCTCGGCAAGGAATCGCGCGTGGCTTTTGCCGGCTATTATTGCCTTCCTTGCCCTAGCGCTCGCCGCCGCATTCTTCTTGGGACGGACAACCCGTGCCCTGTCCAAACCGGAGTTTCACCAGGCCACATTCCGTAGCGGGACGGTTTACCGCGCGCGATTCGCGAATGATGGAAGCTCGATCCTTTACAGCGCTGCCTGGGAGGGCAAGCCGACTGAACTATTCACGTCAAGGTACGGCAGCGTAGAGTCACGCTCTTTGGCAGCCGAGACCCTCGTAGCGGCGATCTCTTCCAAGAATCAGGTTGCCGTTTTGCTCAATTTCAAGTTCTTCGGTGCCGGCAGCATTTGCCTGGCCGAGGGCACGCTGGCCTTGCTTCCGATCGAAGGGGGCGCTCCCCGTCCGCTATTGCAGCACGTTCAGTACGCTGATTGGACACCCGACGGTTCCGAACTCGCTATTATCCGGGCCCCGGAGGAAGAGGTTAGGGGATTGCGCACTAACGTGCTGCAGTTCCCAATTGACAAAACCATCTACACGCCGCCACGAGGTTGGATTAGCCATGTTCGCTTCTCACCCGACGGAAAGTATCTGGCATTCGAGGAGCACGTTCCGTTTGGCGATGACGGAAAACTTGTTGTCATCGACCGTACCGGAAAGAAAATTGCCGAGTCGCCACACTACAGCTCGATTAACAGTCTCGCCTGGTCGCCGAATCAGGAGGTCTGGTTTACGGCTACTCCGGGCGAAGACAGCCGTGCTCTACAAGCTATGAATTTGCACGGCCAAACGCGCGAGATATACCGTGCGCCTTCTGACCTGACCATTCACGACATCGCTGCCAATGGCCGCGTTCTGCTTACGACCGATAATAGCCGCCTATTGCTGATGGGCGGGGTGGCCGGCTCGCCGGACAAGGATCTTTCCTGGCTCGGCTGGTCTCTGGCCGCCGGCATCTCCGACGATGGCTCGTCCGTCGTTTTCAGCGAAAGCGGGGCGGCCGTTGGAGGAAACTCGGTAACTCTCCTCCGCAAGCTTGATCGAAGTCCGGCCGTGGTGTTGGGGGACGGCTTGCCAACCGAACTGTCTCCCGACGGGAACTGGGTGGCAACGCTGGATAACCACGAGCCCCCGAATATCGTGTTGTTGCCTACGGGCGTAGGCAAGCCGAGGCAACTTACCTCAAACGGGTGGGAATACACCCGCGGGATGCATTGGATGCCCAATAGCTCGGCCCTTCTGGTTAACGCTGTGCAGCCCAGCCACAAGCGGAGGGTTTTTATGCTTGATGTCTCTACCAGTGAGATGCGCCCTGTGCTGCCCGAAGGCATCCAGGGCGGCTTGCCCTCACCGGATAGCAAGGTGCTGCTTGGCATGGACGGCAACACGCCCAAGACTTACACGATGACCGGAGCGGAGATTGGCGCTCTTCCAAAACTTGGCGGCGACGACGTCATCGACAGATGGGGAGCGGACGGGAAAGACCTTCTCATCTGGAATTATGCCGCCACACCCAGGCTTGATCGCATGGACATTGCCTCCGGAAAGAGAGTGCCTCTTATGACGATCAGCCCGCCCGACAGTACTGGTATCGTCGGCTTCAATGGCTGCCGCACCAGCAAGGACGGTAGAGTCCACATCTATTCCGCATATCGATTGCTGACCGATCTTTTTGTCGTACACGGACTTCGATAGCTCCCTAAATTCCCAATCAGTTCGACCTGCGCTGAACGCATGGTCGGCAATCCGGAAGTGATCACGCTCCCCAGGTGTCGGCTTCGCGGAGATCGCTATTGATCTCCTCCAAGCCCGTTTCTGGATAGCTTCCGGTTAGCCGACTACACAGGAGTTAGCCAATTGCTGACCGGGCCGATTGCTGGTTACAAGTTACAAGGCCATTTCCCAACACGTGTTCGGCTAGGTACGAAAACTCCAGCAGAATTCCGTTTCGCGAACCGGATTTATTTCTGGCTCAGAAGCTCTGGATCTCGGAGGATGAACATTCGACGAACAGGCGAGGCTACTGCGGAAAGCCAATCCGGCGGACCAAGTCCTGGAAGCGGGGGTCAGAGCGTAGTGAGTCGAATATGGGATCGCCTTTGAGGAATGAGAGCCAGAAATCGCGCCGCTGATAGCCCTTTTCGAGCCAGGCGAAGGCTTGATCCTTGTCGCCGAGACCAATGTAGATTTTCGCGAAGTTGGTTGGCGCTACATAGCCTTTCCTCGACTGCTCCTGCAAATCCGCAATCACGTTGCGGGCGTCTGCGGCACGGCCCATTCGGCCGTAAACGTAGCCGATCGTCGCGTACGGTTCTGCCGTGAAGTCTCCCGCTTTTTTCAATTCCTCGACGGCCTCCTGAAACTGACCCTGCGCGGCTAGAGTCTTGCCGAGGTAAAGATGCGCGGGCCAGAAGCGCGGTTCGAGATCCAAGGTCTTGCGCAGTTGGGAGACAGCCTCGTCGTAGCGCCGCGCCTCAAACAGAGATTGCGCCAAAATGAAATTCCCTTCCGCGGACACTGGATCGAGTTCGAGTGCTCGCCGGCCTTCGCGAATCGATTGATCAATCTTGCCCTCTTGACGGAGAAAATGTGCATGGTGGAGGTGTACGACGGAGGAGTTTGGATTCAGACGGAGCGCGGTCTGAAATTCTCTCTCGCTACCCGCCCAATCCCAGTTGTAGTCCGCCAAGTTGCTGGCCAGGGAGGCATGGGCTTCGGCAAGTTGGTCGTCAATCTCGATGGCGCGCTTCGCGGCAGCCTCGGATTGAGGAAGAACGTCCCCTGGAGTAGCGTTGCTGTTGAATATGAGGGCCCGATAGGACTGCGCCAGGGCGGCATAGGCCATCGCATAAGCGGGATACCTATTGATGGCAACCTGGAACAACTCTATGGCTTTTCGTTCGTCAGGCCCATTGTGCAGATTCAGGTGGAAGAGGCCGCGGAGATAGTCTTCGTGGGCTTCGGGATCAATGACGTCCTTTCGCACAAAGCGGCCCTGTTCCTGTGGGGTGAGTTTCAACTGGATTTCATCGACGATAGCCTGCGCGACTTCGTCCTGGAGGCGGAGCGAATCCCGGAAATTGCGTTCGTAACCCTTGGCCCAGAGGTGCGTATCGGTTGGACCCTGAACCAATTGCGCGGTGATACGGACGCGGTCGCCTTCGCGTTCGACCGACCCTTCAACCACAGCGTCCACATTCAGCTCTCGTGCAATCTCCGGAACCGACTTCTGTGTTCTCTTATATCGCATCGCCGAGGTGCGCGAGACGACTCGCAACGAGCTGACCTGGGACAGCTCGGTAGTCAGTTCTTCAGTCATGCCATCGGCGAAGTATTGCTGTTGAGGGTCGCCGGAGAGATTCTCGAGCGGCAGCACGACGAGAGAGTGAATGGCGGGAGCGGAGCCGCGATGGAATGCCCTGTCACGCAAACCACCGACATTGGCAGCGAATAGAGCGGCGGCAAGGACCGCCAGGGCGATGACGCCGGGAATCAATCGCCCTCGTTTCGCGGGCCCTGGAGGAACCACGGAACCGGGAACAGTGGGAGAGGAAGTGCCCGGCTGTGTGTGCACAGCTTCGAGGGCTGCGCGGACTTCGCTGGCACGCTGGTAGCGGTGGCCCGGTTCCTTCTCCAGGCAGTGCTCGATGACCGTCCGGAGTCCTGGGGGAAGTTGGGGCGGGAGTGGCGGGAGTGGCTCCCGAAGGATTCCAGAAGTCAGCTCGAATCCCGTCTGGCCACGGAAGGGGCGATGGCCAGCAGACATTTCAAAGAGGGTGACGCCGAGCGACCAGATATCGCTGCGCGCGCCAGCTTCTTCGCCTCGAAGAATTTCGGGCGCGATATAAGAGAGCGTTCCAACAACCGCGCCGGCATTGCTGGCCGATTGGGTCGAGCGAGTCACATTCGCAAGTTCGCGGTCGACATCAAGCCTGGCGAGACCAAAGTCCAGAACCTTGACCTGGCCGGAAGGGGTGATGACGATATTGGCTGTCTTGATGTCGCGATGGATGATGCCGCGATCGTGCGCATGTGCCAGTGCGGCCGCGATTTGCGCGCCATAGCGCACGACCAGCTCTGGGCGCAGGCCTCCCGGGGGGATCAGCGAATCGAGCGGCCTGCCCTCGACGAGCTCCATCACGATGAAATGGCGGCCGGCGGCTTCGCCCACTTCGTGGATGATGCAGATATGCGGATCGTTTAAGGCGGAGGCCGATCGCGCCTCGCGGAGAAGTTCTTTCTGCGCTTCGACGCTGCCTTGAGAATCCGGCGGGAGGATTTTGAGCGCGACATCGCGTTTCAAGTCCTCATCGCGAGCCCGATAGACCTCGCCCATGCCGCCCGCGCCGAGCTTTTCTACGATTCGGTAGTGCGAGATGATCTGGCCGATTAGAGATGAAGAGTCCGGCATTTCGCGTTCATCTTAGGTTGAGCCAGAAGGCAAGTCAACGAAGACAGATTGCTTACAAGCCAGAGTCCCGTAGCATTTGGGATCAAGAAATTGGTGCGCTGGAAACATGATGACAACGCGATTTCCCATTAGCTAATCGGACTCAATGCCCGATCAACGCATTAATCGGAAAAGTGAAATCTCGCAGACTCCCCGAACTCCCGTTGTGGGAAGCATGAAGCTCCGTTTGGAGCTTGCCGCCGATTGCGGGCGGATGACGAGCTAAACGGAAGTTATGCCCGGGACGGACTCTCAACGACGCGGGCGAGAAGTCGGCTTGTAGGAAGTTTCACTAGATCGGTACTGGGAAACGCCCTTGTGGGAAGCGTCAGGTGATCACCGCGTAGCACGCCCTGCCGGGCGGGATTAAGGTTGAGATCCCGGATCGCCTAACTGCGATTGTTCTCCTGCTAGGAACCCGGCCCTTCGATCTGGACTAGGGTAAAAGCTTGCTGCCGATCACATTCGTCGTCTCAACGTTGCCCTGAGCGTCGCGAACTGTGATGTTGTGAATGACCGGACATCCCTCGCTGTGAGTGGTATTCGTCCGAATCACGGAGCCATCCTGGGCGAAAATGGTATTCATCTCACCGATGATCTCACCGCTATTATTGCGGATCAGCATTTGTTTCTCCTTTGGGTTGAGATTTCTGCGCTGCGAAGTCGGAGCCTCACGGTCCCATATCCAATCCGGAGCTTTTTGGCGATCTGCCGCAGGCTGGCCCCTTCCTCCTTGAGTCGTACGATTTCGTCCTGGTCCACGATCCGGCGCGGGCGACCTAGCTGTTTTCCAGAGGCACGAGCATGCCGAATTCCCGCGTTGACCCGCTCCCGGATCAGGTCGCGTTCGAGTTGAGCGACCGCCGACACGATTGTGAAAAGCGCTTGACCCAACGGGCTGCTCGTATCGATGTTTTCTTGGTAGCTGATGAACTGAATGCCCAACGAGCGGAACTCCTCCAGCGCCAGCAGCAAGTGCTTGGTGCTTCTTGCAAAGCGGTCGAAGCGCCAGACGACGATGGCGTCGAACTTCCTCTTACGTGCGTCGGCCATCAAGTTGTTTAGCTCGGGCCGAGAGTTCTTTGCGCCGGATTCGCCCACGTCGACAAATTCTCGGAAGACTTTGAATTTCCGCGCGGTGCAATAGGTTCTCAGGTCGCGCAGTTGGAGGTCGCAGCTTTGATCCTTGGTGCTCACGCGGGCGTAAATCGCTGTTCGCATAGTCTCGATCTACGGAGCAGAGGGAGGGGCGGACAAGCTGGGAGTCTCACAATCCGACGTTTTTGAACCAACAAAAGGCCAGAGCTAAGGTACTGATTCTACCGGGGCAAATTACACGGATTCTGGCCCCCGTTTTTGAAACGAGCGGAGGACGGGCCTCACTTGCCACAAATGGGGACATGAAATGCAAAATGAGCCGGGCGTTCTTCACCTAAAGCCAGCGTGGCTCAATCGTGGGGAAAGGCGGGACAAGTGAAAGTGGGAACTGCCGGTGGAATTGTTGACCCTACGCTCAGGCCCGGACGGGAGGGGTCAACCGGTAGCTCGAAATTGTTTTGTGTCCTGTCGGCAAGCCTATCTAAGGCGAGCGTGCTGCCTTGAATCCAATAATTTCTCTTGGATGGTGGTGAAAATTTCCCATCACTGTGCAAATCTGCGCAGCCGCGTATTCCAGCGCGTACTGGTATAGAAGTTATATATTTGTCTTCGAGTTAGGCGAGCCAACCCCGCGTCGGCTCGCCCTTTTTTTGGTCACCTGTGTGCACTAGAGACTTCTGAAAGAGAGGTCGCTATGAGCCCAGAAACAATCGCATTTCCTGCACCTGAAGTCCTCGCGGCGCCGCATTCAGTTGCGGACGTACCCGAGATCGAGACGACGCCGGAGAAGTCGGCATCTTCAACAACCACGAAACTCGCGAACAAATGTTCGCCAGTTTCCAAACAGATCGCCCTCGTTCCGCAGATCCAAAAGATCGAGCAGTTCGTCGCGCCCGATTGGAAAGATGTGGCGGAGCTCAAATCCGTCTGGGACACAAATCAGCGTGACCTCGACAATGCCGCCACGACGTCAATGGACCTGCTGGCCGAGGTTTACATCTACCTCGGCAAGGCACATGCAATCCTCTCGCAGCGTGGTGAGCAATCCTCCTACCCCGACCTCGCATTTGCAGACTCTCCTGGCAGGAGTCACAAATTCGAATCAGAGCGAATACCTGAAAGAGGCCGTTGAGTGCTCCAGGCACAAACTGTATCGAGCAGCCGCAATGTTGGGCTGGAGCGCGGCAATTGACCAAATCCATCACGCAATTGAGAGGATTGGCTTTGCCAAGTTCAACATCGCCTCTTCTGCTATGGCGAGTCAGACCAAAGGAAGATTCAAGAAGTTCAATCAGGTTCAGAACGTTACTTCACTCAGCGAACTGAGGGAGGTATTCGACAACATAATTTTGTGGATTCTGGAAGGGATGCAACTGATCGACAACAACCAGCACACACGACTTCACAGCTGCTTTGAACTTCGATCTCAGTGCTCCCATCACTTCCTGCATTCTGAAGCCGGTGCACAAGTAGAAATTGAACAGAAGGCGTTGCTCTGGTGTGCACGCAGCCTTGAAAGTCGCAATGTCCTTTCGCGAATAAGCATCAGCCTCACCTTCAACAAACTTGGGAGCGTCACCCTTCTTCATCCCCGGCTTGATCCCGTGAAACTTCAGGAACGTGGAGAACGCCAGATAACGATTGCTTACTGTGCGTGGTGCCAGCTTAGCCTTGCGCAGCGATTGAGCGAAGCTGAGCATGGCGTGCCTGTCAATCTGATCCAGGTATTTCTTCGTGAACGATGCTCGGAAGTTCTCGAACACGAGCCTGTATGCTTCCACTGTCTCGGTTCGCATATCTCGCAACCGGAGATCCTCGTTGAACTGCTCCACCGCGTCGTCGAAAGTGATCCGCCCTACTTTGGGAGCGGCGAGTTCCACTCCTGCAGACCGGGCGTGGAGTTCACCTTCCTTCTTCAGTTTCTGGGCGAGGGCGTGAGTCCAGGAATCGCACCGCTCCCACTCCTTCTTATTTCCGTCGCGCCAGGTGATATACCAGCGACCTTGATCGTTGGGTATCCGCTGCCGTTGAGCGGCCTGCGGATTCATGAATTTCCACTTGCCGTTGAGCTTTACCGAGCGGACTACACGCACTCTGCGGTTGGGCATGCCTAATTATGGCTTAGGCAAAACGGTAAAATAACGGTAAAACCTAGAAGTGAGGTTACTATCGTGTGTAGAATCAGTGCCTTACAAGCGCTGGTGCCGGGAGGGGGAGTCGAACCCCCAAGGGCCGAAGCCCGGCGGATTTTGAGTCCGCTGCGTCTGCCAGTTCCGCCATCCCGGCTCAGGTCGTAAGTCTTTGAGAAATCCAGCTTAATTG
>Ga0187864_10004702_pt1 | contig 10557 bp, 6 predicted proteins | sample June2016WEW_11_4_FD_132985 | JGI IMG/M metagenome (GOLD analysis project Ga0187864, IMG submission 132985) | Peatland microbial communities from SPRUCE experiment site at the Marcell Experimental Forest, Minnesota, USA - June2016WEW_11_40 | ecosystem: Environmental > Terrestrial > Soil >... | reverse complement strand
GTTTCAAGAACGTTGTCTCGACCATGCTGCAAAGCGTGATCGCGCTGGGCGTGATCAGCCTGGCCTGGGTCTTCGTGGGCTTTGGGCTGGCGTTCGGCCACGACGTCGGCGGTTGGGGATTGATCGGCAACCCGCTCTCCTACTTCATGTTCGACAATGTGAGTGACGGGACAGTCACCCTGGGGACCGGCGCGGATGTGCTCAAGCTGACGGTTCCCTTGCTGGTCTTCTCGATGTTCCAGCTCAAATTCGCGATCATCACACCGGCCTTGATCACCGGCTCGTTCGCCGAGCGTGTGCGGTTTTCGGCATATCTTCTGTTCTTGGTGCTGTGGAGCCTCTTGATCTACTGCCCGCTGGCGCACTGGACCTGGCATCCCCAGGGAGTCTTCTTCAGGTGGGGCGTGAAGGACTTTGCCGGTGGCACCGTCGTCCACATGTCGGCGGGTTTTGCGGCCTTGGCCGGAGCCTTGATCCTGGGCCGGCGCAAGAGCCATATGGCCAACGAGGCACACGAAGCTTACAACGTCCCCTACGTGCTGCTCGGCACCGCCATGCTCTGGTTCGGCTGGTTCGGCTTCAATGCCGGATCAGCCGGCGCGGCCAACGGCACCGCGGCCCTGGCGTTCGCCACAACCAACACGGCATCGGCCTGTGCGATGCTCGGCTGGATGTTCTTCGACTGGATGCGCGGCCGGAAGCCGTCGGCGATGGGGGCCTGCATCGGAGCAGTCGTGGGGCTGGTCGCCATCACCCCCGCGGCCGGGTTCGTGACGGTCCGCGACAGCGTCGTCATAGGCCTGGCCGCCAGCGTGATCTGCAATCTGGCCGCCCACTACAAGAACAAGTCCACAATCGACGATACGCTTGACGTCTTCCCCTGCCACGGCGTGGGAGGCATGGTGGGGATGGTTTGCACGGGCATCTTCGCCAAGGACGTGGGGCTGGTTTTCGGCAAAACCGAAACCTTCCTCTATCACGTACTGGCCCTGGTCATCGTGGCTCTGTTCGTCTTTTGCGGTTCGCTGATCCTCTACAAGGTCACGGACCTGATCATCCCCCTACGGGTGACCGAAAGCCAGGAGCACGAGGGACTGGATTCGAGCCAGCACGGAGAGACGGCGCTGGCCGTGGGAACCCTCATCAACAACGGCAACGGTCGCGAGAACGGCACTCCCAGCCAGCCGATCGTCACGGTTCACGCCTGAGCTGCGATCGATCCGAATGCACCGCGAGCGCCGGGGCTCACGCGAGGCTCCAGCCAGAGCACCGGCCTCCGCTTCTCGACAGGCGAATGCCCCTACCTCGGGGGCACTCGCCTGCTTAGGACGGCGCCCACCTGAAAACGGGCAGAATTCTCTTGGGGGGCGTGTCTCCGGGCGAGCCGTTCAATCATCCTGGCTCGGCAGAAGCCTCGCCCCCGAATTCGAGTCCTCATTTCGCTGGAGCAGTACTTACGTACCTTGAGCGGGAGTGAATGAGCCATTCCGATTTCCCAGGGATTGTGGTAAGCCTACGACCTTGTTGGCTTTGAAGATATTTCACTGATGGCCGCATAGAGATCGTCCCAAAACACCGGATTTTCTGGTGCTGGACAAGACCAGCTAGTGCCCCGTCAACGTGATATTGATACGTTACCCTGACATCTGTCCCACGTAGGCGCCCGTCGTGCGCCGCTCGTTTTTCCGCCAGAAGCAACTTGTCAAAACTCGTGTGACAGCCGTTGTGTACAAGTGAGCATAACAAGTTGCCACGCAAGACCAACTCACCCTTTTTCGCTAGACGAGGCACTAGTTGTAGTGGTATATTTCTGGATGTGAACGTATAGAATGGAACCACCCTTCGCATCACATTCTTCTCGAAATCAGAAAGGCGGTTGTATGCAAAGCGGGCCTTCCGGATTACGTCGGCAATCGCTTGAGGAGAAAGCCGTTGCCTTGTTAAGCCAAGATGTTGATCGCCTCTCAAGAGCGACTCAAAGTTGTATCCCAGCCGGCGACCTGTCTCAAGCCAGGGAAAATCTTGCTGTCCTGGGGTCACGGCTCCACGAAGTCGAGGAGCTTCTTCGCGAAATAGACCAGTCAGATTCCCAACCGTGTTATCCCACAGAGGAACATGCTGCACCCCCTGCATCTCAAAAACGGGGCGATCGAGTTTGCCGAGCGCCTTGTCCCGCATGCGGGCAAGTGTATCCGCTGCGCCTTTACCGAGTAGGCTGGCGGTATCGGTGGCTATGTTACCGCTGCCGACAAACCCAGTTCCCGGCGTCGGCCCCACTATCTCCCCGGGACGTAGAAGACTAGTGCCCCGTCAACGTGATATTGATAGCTTACCCTGACATCTGTCCCACGTAGGCCCCCACCGTGCGCCGTTCGTTTTTTCCGCCAGAAGCAACTTGTCAAAACTCGTGTGACAGCCGTTGTATACACGTGAACATGATGAGTTGCCATGCAAGACCAGCTCACCCTTTTTCGCTAGACGAGGCACTAGCAACGCAACGTCGTGCAGGCGTCGAACCAAGTGCACCCAGCAACCGGGCTCGTTGATGACGCTGAATCTCCAGCAATTCGACGATGTCTCCCTGATGCCTGCGTAAGGTATAGACGCCTCTCGTGGCCCGCGTCTCCTGGCTCGTGCAGTGGTGAACGCTGCGCGCCGCAAAATGAACGCCGCGGGCCGCAAAATACATGATCCGGCTGCCGTCGCAGCCGTCCTCATCATCCGCACAATAATTCTAAGTTATTCTTCAGTATCGGATTAGGACAGAGAAACGCAGCGTTGGCACGCGCTTTGCGCGTTGAGATCCGCCACGGCCGGCCACGCAATCAAGTCACTGACCTCGAGGGCCCCATGGGAGCCGAACACCCCGAGGGTGAGATGGAAAGCTCCGACCCGCAAGTCCGTCGGACGATAGCCCAGGCCCGCATCGCGGCTCCTTGCGACGCGTCCCTGCTGATCCGAGGCGAGAAAGGAACTGGCAAGCGTACGCTCGCTCGGGCCATTCACACGTGGAGCAGACGGTCCGACGGGCCGTTCGTTACCGTGATCTGTCCAAGTCTGAGCCCCGAGCTTCTGGGAAGCGAACTGTTCGGCCATGTCCGGGGGGCTTTCCCCGATGCCCTCGGCGACAGTGCCGGCAAGATCGCTGCCGCCGAGGGTGGGACGTTGTTCCTCGGCGAGGTCGGCGCCCTACCCCCGGTACTCCAGCTCAAGCTGCTGCGGTTCCTCCAGGATCAAAACTATGAGAGAGTTGGCGAAGCAGTGAACCGTTCGGCCGACGTTCGAATCATGGCCGCGACCAGCCACGACCTCGGGGCAGCGGTTGCCTCGGGAGCGTTCCGCCACGACCTCCTCTACCGGCTCAATTTGATCGAGCTGACACTCCCGCCGCTACGGCATCGCTACGACATCTGCGCCTTGGCCGACCACTTTCTGGCGTTCTTCGCTCTCCAGACAGGAAACCGTTTCACGGGCTTCGCGCCGGAGGCACGCGAAGCCCTGGCTCAACATACCTGGCCTGGGAATCTTTGCGAGCTTCGCAATGCGATCGAACGTGTCGCGATCCTGGGCACGGGGCCTGAAGTGAAGCTTGCGGACCTGCCACAGCGGATCGGACAAGCTCTGGCTCGTGCTGATGAACCCATCGAAGTAGGCAGGAGGGTCAGCTTGGAGTCGCTGGAGGTCGAGCACGTGAGGCGGGTTCTGCGAAACACCTCCAGCCTTGAGGAGGCCGCTCTTGTCTTGAAGATCAACCCGAGCACACTCTACCGCAAGCGGAAGCGTCTTGGTCTTTGACATGGCTTTGCGAAAGCTCGCTCCTGGTTTGCTGTTGACTCGGTGCCTCCCCAAGAGAAGCGGGCGCTGCGGATAGATCATTCACCTCTCATGCCCTCCGTCTCTCGCGTCGTGCATTCCTGCACGCCGCGCGCCGCAAAATGCACGAACCGGCTTCCGTCGCAGCCGCCCTGATCATCCGCACAATAATTCTAAGTTATTCTGCCGTATTGGCTTAGTACAGATAAACGCAGTGTTGGCGCGAGCTTTGCGTTCTCATCATGAGCGTGGCCTTGATCCATGTACCCAGCGCTCCAGAATAGCCTGATGCCAGGACGCACGTTTTCGCTTGTGATCGCTGTCGGTTCAGTCATCTGGGCGGTCGCTTTGCTTGACTTCCTCTCGGACGTTTCAGGGAGTTTCTCGGCGAGAATCACCAGAACGTCCGGAGGGCTGCAGGCATAGATGAAGTGCTGAGACGCAGGGAATGAGCCGCGCCGATCGGTGTTTTGAGGTTACAAAAAGCCCCGGTCGCGAGGTGCCGACGGGATGAGCCGAGTCCTCACGCAGCTCGGTCCGATTGCCGAGACCCTGAAAAACTTCAACGAAGGGGCCTATCGATGAACCTTGTCACTTGGTTGCCTGCCCTGTTCGCCGTAGGATTGGTGTCCATGGGTCTGATGTTCGCGTTCCTCGTGGCCTGCGATCGGGTGTGAAAGGAAATGTCATGCTCCCGCTAACCGTGATCGTGACCGGGCTGTTGTTTATCTATCTCCTGGCGGCACTGCTGCGGCCCGAGTGGTTCTGATGGCGAAAGGACTATTCCCATGGGGTCATTCCCTCTGTGGTTCCTGCCGTTCCTGATCATCGGTGCGACGTTCGCGCTGTCGATCCCGTTCGGCTTCTACCTGGCGTGGATCATGGACGGCCGCTACCGCGCGCCGCGCTGGCTGCGCTGGATCGAGCAACGTGTGGACACCGGACCCCAGACGAGCTGGAAACAGTACACCCTAGCCCTGCTCCTGTTCAACACGGTGATGTTCGTCGTGGGCTACGTGATGCTCGCCTGCCAGCCGCTCTTCCCCCTGAACCCGAGCGGCATGAAGATGCTGTCGCCCAGCACGATCTTCAACGCCGTCACCTCGTTCATGACCAACACGAACCTGCAGCACTACTCGGGCGACCAGCACCTGTCGTACTTCTCCCAGCTCACGTTCATCCTCTGGAATATGTTCGTGTCGGCCAGCGTGGGGTTCTGCTCCCTGGCGGCGATCATCCGCGCCCTCCGGGGGGATTCCCACATGGGGAACTTCTACCTGGACATGTGGCGGGTCATCGTCTACACGTTCCTGCCCTGCAGCCTGATCATGGCCCTGCCGCTGCTGGCGGCCGGAATGCCGATGACGCTGGAGCCGTCCGCCCAGGTCCGCACCCTGGAACCCGGCTCGATGGGCAAGACCGACGACGGCAAGGACCAGCCCCAGGTGATCGCCCGGGGTCCCGTCGCGGCGGTCATCCCCATCAAGCACCTGGGCACCAACGGGGGCGGGTTCTTCGGGGCCAATTCGGCCCACCCCTATGAGAACCCCACGGCGCTGGTCAACGTCCTTGAGTGCATCAACATCATGCTCTTCCCGTTCTCCCTGGTGATCATGTTCGGCGTGATGCTGAAGAAGATGCGGCACGCGACGGTGATCTACGCCGTGATGATGACCATGCTGGTGGGGATGGTCATCTGGTCGGTGGCCACGGATACGATGCAGCCCAACCCCGGCCTGCTGCCCCGAGAGGAGCTGGTATATCCCCAGGAGGTGCCCCAGGCGGACGGCAAGCTCAAGCCCGTCTGGGTGGTGGCCCACTCGGGCCGCCCGGGCGAATTGGTGGACCGCGACCCTGCCAAGAACGGTGCGGACAGGCCAGCGCCCGCGCGCTTGGCCGGATTGCCGGTCGATCAGGAGCTGGGCAACCTCGAGGGCAAGGAGCTGCGCTTCGGCACCTCGGCCGGCGCCATCTTCTCGGCCTTCACGACGGGCATCTCGTGCGGCTCCGTGAACTGCATGCACGACAGCCTCAACCCGCTGGCCGGACTGAGTCCGCTCACGGGGTTGTGGCTCAACTGCGCCTTCGGCGGCAAGGGTGTGGGCGTGATCAACATGCTGGTCTACATCATCATCGCCGTCTTCCTGTGCGGGCTGATGGTCGGGCGCACGCCCGAGTACCTGGGCAAGAAGATCGAGGCCCGGGAGATGAAGCTGGCCATGCTGGCCCTGCTGATCCACCCGTTTCTGATCCTGGGTCCGACGGGCGTGTTCGCCGCCCTGGACTGGGGCCGGAAGGCCACCAACAACCCCGGCTCCCATGGGTTCTCGGAGATCCTCTACGAGTTCAGCTCGTCGTCCGCCAACAACGGCTCCGGCTATGAAGGGCTGGGGGACACCTACGGCTTCAACGACAACCCCACCCCGGCCCCCGAGAGTACGTACTGGGACGTCGCCACGGGGCTGGTCATGTTGTTCAGCCGGTACATCCCGGTCATTGCTCCGATGGCGCTGGCGGGGAGCATCGCGGCGAAAAAACCAAGTCCCCTAACCTCCGGCACGCTGCGCACCGACAGCCTCACCTTCGGGCTCTTTCTGCTGGGCACCGTTCTTATCGTCGGCGCGCTGCTCTTCCTGCCCGCGGCGGTACTGGGCCCCGTGGCGGAGCACTGGGGGCCGCTACCCTTCGGGGGCTGATCCGTTTTCTCGTGCTCTTCCCGCGAACCCCGTGAGAATCGGCGGTAAATGGAGACAAATATGGAGAAAGCATCCCTCCTTGTTAATCGTGCCTCTCTTGGCGAGCGCTCTCATGTGCCGGAAGAGGCCAAGCTGGCCCGCCGGTTGAGCCGGCGTCAGAGCCTCTTCGCCCCTCATTTGTTGCGGGCGGCCCTGAAGCGGTCGATCATCATGCTCCGCCCGGACATCCTGTGGAAAAACCCGGTGATGTTCACGGTCGAGGTCGGCACCGTCCTGAGCATGATCGCCACCATCCGGGCCATGCTCGGCTGGGGTGGGCCCCCGGTGACGTACTTGCTGGCCCTGGACTTCTGGCTCTTGCTCACGGTCCTGTTCGCCAATTTTGCCGAGGCCCTGGCCGAGGCGCGCGGCAAGGCCCAGACCGAAGCCTTACGCAAGACGCGGAAAAAGACACCGGCCTATCGCTTGCATGAGAATGGCCAAGTGGAGGAGACAGACTCCACGGCCCTGCGGGCGGGCGACCGTGTGGTCGTCGTGGAGGGCCAGGTCATCCCCGGAGACGGCGAAATCATTGAGGGCGTGGCCTCCGTCGATGAATCGGCGATCACCGGCGAGTCGGCCCCGGTGATCCGCGAAGCCGGCGGCGACCGTTCCGGAGTGACCGGCGGCACGCGCCTCCTGTCCGACCGGATCATCGTCGAGGTCACCGCCGAGCCCGGCCACAGCTTCCTGGACCGCATGATTGCCCTGGTCGAAGGGGCCATTCGCCAACGTACGCCCAACGAGATCGCCGTGGCCTTGGTCCTGGCCGCCTTCACCCTGGTCTTCTTGCTCGTGACCGCCACCCTCTGGCCGATGTCCTTGGATGCCGAACTGTATATGAAGGATTATCTCGGCATTCCCCAGCCCTTGCAAAGCTTGGGGACCGACGTCCCGACGCTGGTGGCCCTGCTGGTGTGCCTGATCCCCACCACCATCGGCGCGCTGCTGGCGGCCATCGGGATTGCCGGCATGGACCGGGCCTTGCGAGCCGACATCATCGCCAAGAGCGGCAAGGCGGTCGAGCTGGCCGGCGACGTCGACACATTGCTGCTGGACAAGACCGGCACGATTACCATCGGTAACCGCCAGGCGACGCTGTTCGTGCCGCTGGGAGGCACGGCACCGCATGAGGTAGCCCGGCTGGCCGGGCTGGCGTCGATGGCTGACCAGACCCCCGAGGGCAAGAGCATCCTGGATCTGGCCCGCCGGGAGGCGGCCGTCGATGGCGAGGCGCCGCAGGGGTCGCAGTTCATCGCGTTCACGGCGCAGACCCGGATGAGCGGCGTCGACCTGCTCGACGGGACGCGCATCCGCAAGGGGGCGCCGGATACCGTCGCACGCCTCGTCCAGTCCCAGGGCGGAACCATTCCCGACGGCTTTCAGCGGATCGTCGACGGGATCGCCTCGGGGGGCGCGACCCCCTTGGCCGTCGCCGAGAACCATCGCCTGGTAGGCGTGATCAAGCTGGAGGATATCCTCAAGCCCGGCATTTCCGAGCGGCTCCGGCGGCTGCACCAGATGGGCCTGCACCTGGTGATGGTCACCGGCGACAACCCGCTCACGGCCAAAACGATCGCCGCGCAGGCGGGCGTGAACGACTTCATCGCCGAGGCCACGCCCGAGGCCAAGCTCGCTTACATCCGCCAGGAGCAGCTCGCAGGCAAGCTCGTCGCGATGATGGGCGACGGCACCAACGACGCCCCGGCCTTGGCCCAGGCCGACGTCGGCGTCGCCATGAACTCGGGCACCCAGGCCGCCAAGGAGGCCGGCAACATGGTGGACCTCGACAGCGATCCCACCAAGCTCATCGAGGTCGTCGAGATCGGCAAGCAGCTCCTCATGACCCGGGGCGCCTTGACGACCTTCTCGATTGCCAATGACGTGGCCAAGTATTTCGCGATCGTGCCCGCCCTGTTCGCGGCGACACTGCCGTGGCTGAAGAAGTTGGACGTGATGCATCTGCATTCGGCCACCTCGGCGATCCTCTCGGCCGTGATCTTCAACGCCCTGATCATCCCCCTGTTGATCCCGATCGCGCTCAAGGGGGTCGAGTACCGTCCCGTGGGAGCGGATGCCCTGTTGCGGCGCAACGTGCTCATCTGGGGCTTGGGGGGCGTGATCGCGCCATTCCTCGGCATCAAGCTGATTGACATGGTCCTGACCCTCCTCCACCTGGCCGGTTGAGGCCAGGGCATGGCCCTGACGCCCGTCGAGTTGGACCGAACACCCTCAACACAAAACCGTGAGGATAAAATATTATGCTGGGGCATTTGCGCGGAAACCTGTGGCTCTTGGCCCTGAGCCTGCTCATTTGTTGTGTCCTTTACCCGCTGACAGTCCTGGGGATCGCCAAGGTCTTCTTCCCCCATCAGGCGGAAGGAGACCTCCTCGACCAGAAGGGGCAGCCGGTCACAGACGCGGCCCAGGCCGTGGGCTCGCGGTTGATCGCCCAGCCGTTCAGCGGCGACGAATATTTTCAACCCCGTCCTTCCGCCGTGTCCTACAATGCCGCCGCTTCGGGAGCGAGCAACTGGGGCGCCAACAACTACTTATTGCGGGATCGGGTCGCGCGGCAACTCGGCCCGATCGTGAAGTACCGCGGCGGTCCCAAGAAAGGCCAGCTCGTCGCTCCTGACATCGAGAGCTGGTTCCAACAGGGCGGATACCAGGGCCGTCCTGGCATCGTCGCGCAGTGGGCCCAGGCGCATGCCACGCTGGCCCAGAACTGGGTGAAGGCCGACAAGCTGAACGGCGAGTACGTGGAGGCCTGGAAAAAGAGCCACCCCCTCGAGGTTTCCCAGTGGGGCAAGGACAATCCCGACAATCCCGAACCCAAGCCCGAAGATCTGGCCGTGCCGTTCTTCGAGAGTTACTCCGTCTCGTTCCCCGGTACGTTTCCGGGCGTGGTCGAGGAGAAGAAACCCGACGGCCAGACCGAAAAAAAGATCGAGCCGGTCAAGGAGGGGAAGGAGATTCAGTCGATCTTCTTCGACATGTGGCGGCAAGAGCATGCCGATGCGGACCTGGAAGACGTGCCGGCCGACATGGTGATGGCGTCCGGCTCCGGTCTCGATCCGCACATCACGCTGAAGAATGCCCGTTATCAACTCGATCGCGTGGCGCAAGCTTGGGCCGAAAGAACCAAGAAAGATGGGGCGGCGGTGCGCCGCGAGATCGAGAAGCTCCTGGACGAGAAGACAGAGGCCCCCCTGGGAGGATGGGTTGGGGTCCCCCTGGTCAATGTCCTCGAACTGAACCTGGCTCTTGCCGAGCGCATGGCCAGTTCCACCACCAGCCCCGGCATGGGGAAACCCGAGGAGCCAGGGAAGTCTTCTCCACCACGGACGTAAACCCCAAAGACCGACCCCGAAGCCCCGGCGTCGGTGCTGTGGCCAGCGCCAGCAAGTCCTCAACCCGTCGCCGCGGCGCCGGAACCGGCGCCGCGGCATTATACTCCGCAGGGGGCTGAATGAGACGGAAGCTGTTCCGGCCGATCACACCCGGGGCCGCAATCCTCCAAACTCGAATCGCCCCGGCCGCGCGTGAGCACGGCCGGGGCGCGGATGATTTTCCTGTCTCGATCACCAGCTCACGAGTGGGAGACAGGAACGTTCTTGCTCTCACTCGCGTTGATCGACGCGCGCCTCTTCATGGGAACGCCGGGGCCGAAGGTCGTGAGGTGATCCTGGGCGGCGTTCTGCACGATCACGGGATCATCGTTGACGTACCCAGGCGTACCCATCTCGGTGATGTCCAGGCCGGCGATCTCGTCCTTGGCGGTCACGCGGTTGCCCCAGACCACATCGACGATTTTGAAGAAAATGAACGCAGCCGAGAAGACCCAGACGAGATTCGTCGTCACGCCGATGGCCTCGGCCGCGAGCTGCTGGAACCCACCGCCATAGAAAAGGCCGAGCGGCGTCTTGTCGGCAACGCCGTTCCAGCCGGCGCCGTACTTCCCATCAGCGAACAGGCCAATGCAGAGGCAACCCCACGCACCGCAGGT
>Ga0187864_10004701_pt1 | contig 10560 bp, 7 predicted proteins | sample June2016WEW_11_4_FD_132985 | JGI IMG/M metagenome (GOLD analysis project Ga0187864, IMG submission 132985) | Peatland microbial communities from SPRUCE experiment site at the Marcell Experimental Forest, Minnesota, USA - June2016WEW_11_40 | ecosystem: Environmental > Terrestrial > Soil >... | reverse complement strand
TTCTTGGACCGTGGCGACGTCGTCGGAGAAGGGAAACTCGACGTCGTTCCGGTCGGCGCGCCAGACCGTTCCATCCCCTATCTTGGTGGTCGTGAAGTCGAACAACTCAGGAGCGAGCAAGACGTCAATGTTGGTAGCTAGAACGTTATCCCCGAGGGCACGCCGAATGCCGACGTTCTTTGCGATCATTTGTAACATCGGTATGCCGCCCTCTGGGAGGAGTTTCAAGTGCTCCGCGTGCGGAACGGTGAGGACGCGCACAGACAGCATCGACTCCCCTGAAGGCCAGCGCATTGCGTCGATAAGTGGCGCGCGGTTCTGCGGAGGATTCCATTCGACGAGTACGAGTTCCACGTTGACACCGCGTCGATCTGCATTCCACGCCAGTCCGTCGACAAACCACTGCATTCTTTCGAGGAGATGTCCGCCATGATTATCGTTGCGGCTTGTCGCCACGACGCTCAGGCGTGGTCGACCGAGGGAGAGACTCACGCTGGTTTCTCCTCTCTGGTCGCGCGCCCCAAGCGCGAAGCAGTAAAGGTAAGAGACCCGTAGATCGCGAGCAACGCGAGCAGTTCCGGAATCAGAAGCCAACCGCCCCGAGGGGCATATCCTGCCGTCAGGTGGATAACAAGGTAGATCGCGATGAGAACGACCGAGATGAGGACGAACCGCCCACTCTGGTCCAGTGAGACTCGGAAACCGGCGACGCGGCGAAATGCCGCAGCGCTCCATACGATGATCACCGCGCTCCCTGCGAGGAGGGCAACAGCTGCGGCCGACGCGGCATAAAAGGGAATCGTGGAACCGGCGACTACCAGAGCAGCGATAGTCGCCCAAAGCGTTATTCGTAGCACAACCCCCTCTGCTCGAAGGTAGACCAAGCCGTCGATGAAGACTGCTGCGGGGAAGGACAATGCTGCGTAGAAGCTCAACAAGACGAGGGGCGTTGCTCCGCCGGCGAAGCCTCGTCCCGCGATCAGCACGAGTCCAGGCCGCGCAAAGACGATCGCAGCTAAGGGCAAGATGGCTCCTCCCAAGGTCAAGATATCGAAGGCGCGTTGGGTAAGGTGCCGTCTACGGACGGAGGAACCGTCGACGAATTTCGGGAGAAGGGCGGCCGTGAGCACATATGGAACAGCTGTGCCGAAGACCGCGAGTTGGAGAGCTACGCCGAACTCGCCGACCGTGGCGAGCGGCGCCAAGAGCGACAGCAACACGACGTCGACCTGTACCGCGACGCTGCTCAGCACTTGGCTAATGCCGAGAGGCGCGGCCCTTCGGATCAGCTCGGAAATTTGCTGGCGGCCCGATCGGAAGTTGGCACGAACGTAACGACGGGCGATGCCAAGGCCCAGCAGCGCAGTCGCGACGTCTGCCGAGACGGTGAGCCACAAATAGCCGGCCACGCCGAGCACCGCGGCCACCGTTGCCCCGGCCGCTCCAAGCAGGAAGAGGCTGCTAGTGAGATCGATGAAACCTCGAGCATCGTTGCGGGCTTTGGCGATGAGCACAGCACCGCTGATTGCCCAGGCAGCATTAGGAGGCAAGCTCAGGACGAGGACGAGACTGAGGTCTCGAAGATGAGGACGATCAGCGTAGACAACAAACGCGGCGCCAGTCATCACTGCCATGGCGACTGTAGAAACGATTAGGCCAGCCAGCAGGCCGCCCCCGTATACCGCTCGATCGTTCGCCCCGGGCGTTGCCATCTCCCTGCTGACAATGCGAGTCAGACCGAAGTCACAGAGTCCTACGAACAAGTTTGCGAACGCGGAGGCAGCGACGACCTCGCCCCAGCGCACTGGGCCGAAGTCGTGGGTGAGGATGCGCAGGGCGACAAGCGATATCGCCGCTCCGGCTATGCGACCGATCAGTCTTGTTGAGGCGTTGTAACTGACCCGCGCACGCAATTGTCGTCTTCCTGCCGAATCGGCCGAGCTTGCCGGCGTCGTTGGTCGGGAATCTGGACGGCTCGAAGGCTGAGTCATCCCCGCAGCCCCTAGCGGGCTTTGCCCTCGAAGATCGTTCTCAATGTCCGGCCCAGGATACGCAAGTCCAGGCTTACGCTCTGGTGACGGAGGTAGAAGAACTCGTACTGCAGTTTTTCGAGGGCGTCGATGTCGCTCGATCCGTAGTTGTAGTTGATCTGTGCCCAGCCCGTGATACCTGGACGGACGAGATGGCGCAGTTCGTAGAAGGGGATGGTCTTCGCTAACAGCTCGACGTAATGCGGTTGCTCCGGCCGTGGTCCCACGATCGACAGATCGTGGCGAATGACGTTCCATATCTGTGGGAGCTCATCGATGTGGAGGTGCCGAAGCATCCGGCCGACCTTGCCGAGCCGAGGGTCGTCTTCTGCTGTCCAGTCTGTGGATGAGCTCCCAGGGCGCATCGTCCGGAACTTGAGAATCGTGAACACGACGCCGTCCTTGCCCACGCGGGGCTGGCTGTAGAAGAGGGGGCCGCGATTGCCAAACAAGTCAGCGATCGCCACAATCGGCACGGCTACGGCAAGGGCCAGCAGTCCGGCCAATGCGATCACGAGGTCTAACGCCCTCTTGCTCCGAGCGTATGCAGGTCTGTGGATCTCGTTGATGTCGAACAAGAGCGATATGCGCTCGAGCTCCGAGATCGGCAACTTGCCCAACCAAACGTCGTAGAAGAGCGAAAGTGTTCGAATTCGCACGCCCCTCGAGTGGAGTTCTGCGGCTTGGGCGACGATCTCCTCGCGCTGCTGCGATTCTCGGTCGAGGACCAGGAGATTCGCGTTGGAGCTCTTCACCAGCTGTGCTAGCGGCCCAGGCTCGTCAGGCGTTGGCATCACGTCGTCTGGTCGGGCCACTGCGACCAGCTGGGCTGGTCGCTCGGTGAGGCCCTGAGTGTCACGTGCTAGGCGGTCCGATTCCTCACCCGCGACGATCGCGATCACTCGATCGAGATTCGCGCGCCTTCGCTGGGTCGCACCGAACAAGCCACAGACCAGCACGAAGACCGGCACGAGGATCGCGGAGCTGACGAAGACGACAAAGCGCGGAAGAAGTTGAGCGCCCGTGAAGAGCTGGAGCACCGAGATCATGACGTCGGCAGCCATGAGTGCCGCAATCGCCCTGGCGAACCGACGCGAGAGGCGGCCCTCCCAGTCTGGAAGCCCGGCCGCGTAGCTGGTCACCCAGATCAGGGCGATGAAGATCAAGATCCATTTGAAACGTGGCTCTTCAGTCAGAGAATAAACGTGCCGAGCTACGTAGTGTGAATGAACCGCTTCGGTCGCGATGACGACGGCTAGCGTCAGGACCGGAAGGAGCCACTTGACAGGACGACTCATCACCGACCATTCAAGTCCAGAAGAAGCTGCCAGCGGTGCCAATGATGTGGTCGTCGTACCTGGGGCCGAGATGCCTGAGTCGCGCGGGTCGCTGCCGCAGGACCGCTTCGGGGGAGTGAGTGGTCTTGGCGTGTTCGCCGCCGTCGGTGCGGCCGCCCTCTGCCTTGCGTTCTCGCCCAAGGTGAATTCGGTCACCTTCACACCGAAATTCGCCGTGGTACTCCTCTTCGCCGCGGTCGGTATCGTGCCCTTGGCCCGTCTTGTCAGGTCAGCTTCACCGCTGCGCTGGCCGGCACGAGCCGCTGTTGCGTTTCTTGCCGTAGCGCTCGTGGCGGCACTGGTCTCCCCGTCGCCGCACATAGGGCTCTTCGGTCTTTACCTGTGGGGTACTGGCTGGCTGTTCTGGCTCGGTGCCGTCGGCGCCTTCGCAATCGGGGCCTCACTTGACCCGAAAGATCGTCGATGGCTCGTGGCAGGACTGCTGGTCGGTTCGGCAGGCAACGCGCTCGTTGCCATTTTCCAGATCGTCAACAATCCCTCGTCACCGGGCTTGGTCCTGTTCGACGGCAGACAGGCCGACGGGTTCCTGGGCAACCCGATCCACTTGGAGGCTCTGCTGGTCGGAGGGCTCGCGCTCGTATTGGGAAGGGCGTGCCGGGCACCCTTGCGGTGGGGTGCTCTCGTTCTCGTGCTCGCGATCGGGCTTGAGTTCACATTCGAGCGATTCGCCTTCGGGATACTCGTTGTGCTGGTCTTGTATGCGCTATACACCTACGGGGCTCGGCGCGGTGGGACGTTCGCGTTGCTCATTGCGGTCGGCTACGGCATTGGCTACCTGGGCGGTGGCTCCGACCTCGGCTCGCGAGTGACCTCGGGAACCTCCGAGACCACTTTTGGCCTTCGGCTCCGAGTGTGGCTCCAAGGTGCGCACTACGTGTTGCATCACCCTTTGCTGGGTGCTGGCCCAGGTCAGCTCCGGACCGCGATGGACTCGACCGCGACGCTTTCGTTTTACCAGCACGTGCTGGCTGGCAAGATCCTTACCGACGGTCACGACATCTTCGTCGAGGTCGCCGTGACGACCGGCCTCCTCGGCCTGGGCTGCTTTCTAGTCTGGTTGTTCGGAGCAGCCCGGATGGCTGCGCGTTGCGGTTTTCTCGGGTTTGCTGCGGCGATGATCGCGGTCGAGCTCGTCGAGCCGCTCAACGTGGCCATCCTCCCCCTAGCGTTCCTGGCCCTCGGCGCGGCAACTGCAGCGCGTTTCCGGCCTGAGCGGGCAGAGGACGACACCGCCCGCCCTGTGCAGAGCTACCGCTCAACGGCTAGTGACCGTGCCCGACCTCCTTATGTCCTCATCGTGTCCGTCATCGCGCTCGCCGTGGCGCTTTTTCTCGGGGTGACGATGGTGGCCGGAGACGCCTACATGTTCCATGGGACGAACTCTGGACCTGGCCGGCCGTACAACCTCGCTGCCGCGACGGACGCGAACCGGTTCCTGCCCTACTGGCCGGACCCGGCGCTCGAGCTCGCGCAGATCGAGGCGTTCGACAGCTTGAACAGCGTGTCCGCGGCTGCGGCAGACCTGGCCGCAGCGCGCCAATGGACGGCCGTGGCGGTGAGGCGGGACCCGAAGAACCCAACGCTCTGGACACTCCTGGCGGGTGCCGACCTCGAGATGAAGGCATACGGGGCCGCCCGCACTGATTACTACCGTGCGCTCGCATGCGACAAGTGGTCCACTCAGGCGCTCGAGGGGCTGGCTCAGCTGGCCGAGACAGATCACGACTGGAGTCGAGCTGTCCATTTCTATCGGCTGGCTCTCACGACGGCTGTGAATGACGCGGAGATGTCGGCGTCGTTGCGCGCATCGCTCAGCGCTGCGGAAGGGCACATAGCCTCCGGTAGCGGCTGACGCGAGAAGTCGCGATCGGAGTTCGCTCTGTCACGCAGAGTGTCGGAATTGGGGCTAAAGTTCTCACAGCTGCCGCCGATATTCACCTTGGTAGCAGTTTCCATTGACCCGAGGAGGAAGGCTTCATGAGACATGTCGAGAGGCTCCGCGCGCGGCGCCTCAGGTTAGAGGAGGCGGGAGAGGAGGGCTTCACGCTCATCGAGCTGCTCGTTGTCCTGCTCATCATCGGGATTCTGCTCGCGATCGCAATCCCGACCTTCCTGTCGGTGACCAAGACCGCCAACAACACCGCATCGCAGGCGAACTTGCAGACTGCCCTCACGGGCGCCGACACCTTCTACACCGCCAACAACCAGACCTACAGCAACATCATGACTTCTGGTCAGGGTGTGTCTACGATCACGGCCATCGACACGGGCCTGTCGTTCGTCGCCACTGCCTCGACCAAGTCGAACGTCATCTCGCTCGCTACCGTCGGTTCGGCGGGCTGGTTGGTTCTCGCGTCCTATGCACCCGGTACAAAGGACTGCTGGATCGTCGTGGACCAGAAGGCGGCGCAGGCCGCAAACGTTGCCGGAAACGCAAACCACGCAACCGGCACCTACTACGGAGTGATCAAGAACTTGACCACTGCGTCGACCTGTACCGCAGCGATAGGGCTTGCTGGCACCGGCTTCACATCCAGCGGCTTCCCGTCCGGGTAATGGCTTTGCCCAAGATCTGCCTCAGGAGTTAGCGGTTCTCCACTAGGGCAGCATCTCTGAGTGCGAAAGACCTCCTGACTTCCGTCGGGAGGTCTTTTCGCGCCGGGTCTCCTGGGCTGATGGCCCATCGATGCACGTCAAGCGGGTATCGACGGAGCAACGTGACCGGGCTGCAACTACCGGACAAGCACTGCCACATTGATGTAGAACCCGGAGTACGCGATGAAGCGCGACACCGTCTTGAGCTTGTAGCCGTGCTGACGCAGCCTGCTCAGCTCAACGTCCAGGTGCATGACTTGGGCAGGGCTCACGCGGTTTATGACGATCCACAATCGTTTGCAAAACGACGCGACGGTAGCAGGCGACCCGCCCGAGGCCGACTCAGAGAATGTTGGGTCCAGCGCTTCCGACCATGTCAGAGCGGGTAGCACCAGTTGCGGTGCGGCGCTCGCGCCACCATCCAAGGAGAAGTAGTAAGCAAGGTTCGAAGCAACTCCAGGCTTGTTGACCATGAGGCAGTCGCCCGGTCGGGAGGCGTTGCGTATCTCGCGAGAGGCTTGTGACCATTGTTCATATGAGATCCCATAAGTCGGAACGAGCGCCGCCACGAGAAGCGTCACGACCGTGATCGTGAAGGCTAGGGACAGACCCTTCGGCAGGAGCTTCGCGAAGACGAAGGCGATGACCATGGCACCTGCAGGAACGCTTTGAAGGAGGAAGCTCGAGTTGAAGATGGAGCGGTAGGCGAGCGAGAAGATTGTGTCGAGGAGCAATGGCACAAAGAGCCATGACAATGCGATGCCGAGGCATACGGTCTCGAGCTCTCCAGGCGCTCTCCGCACTCGGGACAGGAGCTCGGCGCCGGCCGCGACGAAGCACAGAAGTCCTATGACCGTGACGATTCCCGAGAGAAGTGTGACGGCAAAGAGGTCCGGTGCAGCTCCCGATGTGAGTTCCTCGAGGATGTGGACGCCCTCGGTTGTGGAAGGGGGCGCGTTGGCAGCCAGGATACCGGCGGCGCCGGTTCGTAGCGTGAGGGCGATGAGCGGCATATAGGCCAGAGTGGCCACGCCGGCAACCGTCAGCATCGGTTTCGCCTGACGGCGGGCTCGAGGCCAGAAGGCGAGCGCTAACCATTGCGCGACGACGAACAGAGCGGCATAGGCGAGTGTGTAGATGGAAAGGACCAAGAGGACGCCGTACAGGCACCATCTTCGTTGGCGCGGGAATTCGAAGGCCCGAAGGAGCGCGAGCAGGCTCAACGTGATCAGCAACGTCCCGAGTGCGTAGCCGCGGGCCTGTTGGTTCCACAAGACCAGCGCTGGGCTCACGGCCACGATCGCGGTTGCGATCGCGGCCGTTTGCGACCCGAACATCCGGCGGGCAAGGAGGAAGATGACCGGTGTAAGCCCCACGCCCGCTAACGCGGACGGAACTCGCAGAGCGAGCTGCCCGCCTCCGAAAAGCGCCACGAAGCAATGGAGCAGCAGGTAGTACAACATCATGTTGCCGCCGTCGGCGGTGATGGCGGACCACAGGCTGATGCCGTGGTGAACAGCGATCAACGCGCTGTGGAGTTCATCATTCCATAGGCTCCGAGACGCCAGATCGACGAGATTCACGACCGCCGACGCCGCGGTGAGCCCAATCACGAGCAGCAATTCCGTTCGCGAGAGACTCCCCACACCGAGCGAGGCGTTGGCTGGGTCGGCGGTCGTCTGCGCGGACCGGGCAGCGGTTGACTTAGCCACGTTCGAAGCCTCCCACAGGCACCGACCAGGCAATGGGATGACACGACGCCGCAGATCCCGGGACGGCCTGGCACCGTTACGGTATCTGCTACGCGCAGGCGTCACGCGTGTTGGGGACACAACGGTACCTCCGACATTCGGCTGAAGTTCTTGCCGGACGATCGGATTCGGAGATTCGCAAGACATCAGCTGTTCTGCAGGGCCCAGACGTATGCTCCTCATGTGCTAGCTATGGCAGTCCCGTCACATGCATTCGGTCGTCACGTGATCCCGCTCGTGGGAGCGATCGTCCTTCTCGGCGTGTTCATGGGAATGAGCCTGTGGGGCCTGCCCGCGCTGCACCATTTGCAGGGTTGGTCCTACACGATGGATATCTGGGACAACTTCCAGCTTGCCCACCTCGCAGCGGTCGGGGCTTACCCGGCCATCTACGGGCAAGCTTTCGTCGAGACACCAGGGATCGTCTTTGCCCTCGCGCCCGTGTGGTGGATCACCCACGCCGCCGGCATGTCCGTCGCGTTTGTCTTCGCACCGTTGCACCCGACGGCATGGCTGATCCTTGGAACTTACGAGGTACTGCTGAGTGCGTCTGCTCTCTTTGCTGTCGACGCGGTAGCCGTACGCCTCGGAGCCTCTGTAGCTCGGCGGCTACTTATCTGTGCAGTTGAGGTGTTCGCGCTCTACAACGTCGTCCTGTGGGGCCATCCCGAGGACGCGGTGGCGGTGGCCTGCCTGCTCTATGCCTGCCTCGCGGCCTCGCAGAAGCGATGGTCGAGGTTCGGATGGCTCATTGGAGCGGCCGTTGCTTTCGAGCCCGTCGCCCTTCTTGCGTTGCCTTTCCTACTTTTTGCTGCCGGGTGGAAGAGGTTTACCGGCCTGTCGGCGCGTGTGGCGGCACCGACATTGGCATTGCTCGTCCTGCCGCTGACGATGAACTGGTCAGTGACAGTGCACGGCCTTCTCAGCCAGGCGACGTATCCATCGCTCAATCGGCCGACGCCCTGGCTTCACTTCGCACCTTCGCTTGGCCACGAGGGATACATCGCCGCTACCGCTGTGGCGGCGGCGGCGGACGGTCCTTCTCGATTGCTGGCGGTTCTCCTTTCTATCGTCCTCGGCTTCTCGTTTCGCCGAGCTGCGCATGAGCTAGGCGTGCTCATCGCGGTCGTGGCGCTCACCTTGTCTCTGTGGTGCGCCTTTGAGACCGTGATTGCTCCCTATTACGTCTGGCCGACGATCGCCGTCGCCCTGATCGGCCTCAGTACCACAAGCCGATTGAGGTCTGTTGCCACGCTGGTCTTCGCCTTTCTTGCAGACTTGGCGAGCAACGCCGATCTTCACGCCGAATGGGTGTGGTGGGTGATCGTGCTCGCGCTGGGAGCGCTTTTAGCAGCGTCGTGGCCAAAGGCCCGGAGTGAGCCTGCGGCCGATGCCTCACAATTGGTCGCGACGTATCAGCCACAGGAACTGACCAGCGGGACGTGAAGGCTCAAGTGCAGACCGAGATCACGGTCGGTTGGCTGTCATTCAGGCTGTTGCTGTGGGAGTCAAGCAGCTATTCAGGCTGTTGCTGTGGGAGTCAAGCAGCAGTGGTGTAGGCTGTTGCGTTCACACTCATGCTGTACGGCTGCCCGTCGCCCACGGCCATGATGTTCGGGGTTGTACCGCCTGGAGCGAGACTGACGCTGTTGATCGTCATGAGCCGTGTCATTGCGTAGAAGTCCTTCAAGAAGGCAAACAGGTTCTTGTGAACTCCCGAGACCGAGAAACCTACAGTAACGACCGAAAGGCCTGTCACTCCGCTGGGGCTCGGGAAGTTCGCCGGGGTGACTGACAAGAGATCGCAGCCGGTCTTGTTCGCGAGGGTGTTGAGCGAATCGACTATCCCAGGGGGATCCTCGGTTGGAGGGATCGCTGCCGTCACTTTCCTGAGATAGGGAAGCTCACGCTGCACCTGCTTCTTTTCCGCCTTGAGCCCAATGAGCTCCATGTTCAACTGAGTCGCGGTCGTATTGTCTGCGGTGATCTGTTGTTGGACGGTGGCGAGCTTGTTGGCCTCAGGTGTCATCCACGCGAACCACCAGACGATGAGCAACACGATCACGATGCCGGTGACTATGAGCACGACCTTCGACTTCAGCAAGCCAAAGTTGATACCTTGTAGCCGGTTCATGATGGCACCTTGAATTCGTTGCGCCGGGGTGACGTGACTTCGGCGGTGACTCCCACCGTGGCAGTGAAAGTGACCTGCTTTGTAGCAATTTGTGTTATCCCGCTGAATGCGTTCACTGTCAGCTTGCCCGAGTCGTTGATGGAGTAATACCAGCTGCGGAAGTACGTGTACCCGGTAGGCGACCCGAGAGAGATGCTCAGTGATGCTGTTTGGATCTGGGACGGTGTGAGCGCCGGTGCACCCGGTGTCGGCGTAGCCGGAACCGAGCGAGGAACGGTGCTCCCGGAGAAGCTACCGATCACGCCACCGGTTGGTGTGGCTTTGGCCAGGGCTCCGATCACGCCCGGCCAATAGACCTCGTCGGTGACGACGGGATTGCTGATGGCCTGGAGGTTGAGGATCAGGCCGTGTTCCTGTTCAATCTTGTTGTACTTGGGGATCTGGGCCCTGAGGCCCGTGATCTGTACCTTAAGGCTTGCCACCTGATTCTCGGCATTGTGCACCTTCAGGAAGCGGAGCGCTCCTAGGCCGACCATGGCGAGAACAAGGACGATGCCGACAACGACGATCGCGCGCTCCAGTCGTTTGCGCTTGCGCCCGAGTATCACCTCAGGCGGGAGAAGATCGAGCTCCTTGACATCCTTCGAGCCCGGCAGCGCAAGGCCGACGACCACGGCGACTGCCGAGTCGAG
>Ga0187864_10004699_pt1 | contig 10562 bp, 11 predicted proteins | sample June2016WEW_11_4_FD_132985 | JGI IMG/M metagenome (GOLD analysis project Ga0187864, IMG submission 132985) | Peatland microbial communities from SPRUCE experiment site at the Marcell Experimental Forest, Minnesota, USA - June2016WEW_11_40 | ecosystem: Environmental > Terrestrial > Soil >... | reverse complement strand
GTATCGCCCTTGTTCCCGTAATCCGGTGCTGGCTCAGTGTCTCTCCTATTTTCATCGCATTGAGGAACGCGGCAGCGGCTTCCGCCGGATGCGCGACCAGATGCTCAATCACGGTTTGGATCAGCCGCTCATCGGCACGGACACCGGCTATTTTCAGGTCGTGTTCCCCGGCCCCGGCGAGAATCTGGATCGCATCCGCGTCCCGGAAACCCGGCTCATGGTGACACCGGCCATCGAAGCTCGACTTAACGAACGGCAGAAAAAGATGCTCGCCTTGCTCGCGGCGGGTGAGAAGTTGACAAGTCGGCGGTGCGAACAAGAATTTGGAATCACCCGTGATACGGCTTCGCGGGATTTTGCTCTCTTGATGGAATTGGGATTGGCGGACCGGCAGGGCCGTGGCCGTTCAACGAGCTACATCCTGATCACCAAGGCGACATGAATCAATCGTCAGATAATCGTCAGACCAAACCCGGCAATCGTCAGATTTGCCACCCGTGGCGTCTGGCACGAATCGTCAGCCAATCGTCAGATGTTTTCACGGAATCGTCAGATTACACCCTGTCCGATCGCGCTCAATAGTTCGAGAAAACCGATGGTGACCGTGTGCCCGCGCCGCAGTCGCCGCGACTGCGGCAATCGTGAGGCGGGCAAAGCCGGTATTGGCAATCCTGACCGAATGGCTGGCGGCCAATGGCATCTCGGCCCGCAAGAAAGTCCACGAACTACGAAAAATCTTCGGTGACGCCATCGTCAAACAAAACGGTATCTTCGCCGGCAGCGCGCAATTGCGGCACTCGACTATTCAGATGACGGCGAGCCATTACGCCGATCCGCGCCAGCGTGCGGCGTTGCCAGTTGGCAATCTTTTTTCAGACGTTGTCGAAAACAAGCCTTCAGAGAACTGCAATCAAAAGCCTCCATCACCCATGCAAACACAAATCGGAAAAGGCGTGAGCCATGCCCACTGACACGCCAACCGGCTCGCCGCGCTGGCCCGTGCGGGCGGTTGGCTGCTCTCATTTCGTTCCGCCAACCCACCGCATGCGCCGCGACGGCCTGGATGATCGGCGGTCCGTGTTGCTTCCCGTCGCGCTTGACAGAGACGACTATGCGTTCGCTCCGCCTGCCGCTCCGTCCAGCCACACCGACCGCTTTTGCAATTTTGACGGTTTTAGTCCGTTTGCATAACGAAGCGTCAGACGCTACGATACGGAAACGATGAAAAAGCCAAAAAGCTCTCAAGAGACCCGTCTGATCGGTGCAGCAGAATGAAAAATCCTTGGCTTGATATCCCGCTGGCTGATTATGAAGGCCATATGGCAATGCCTCATATCGCCCAAGCAAAGCTCTTGTCCGATGTATTTGCGAGTGTACTAAATCAATTTTCGCCACAGTCCGTTGCCGTTCTCGGATGCGCGGGCGGAAATGGGTTCGATCGAATATCTGCGCAAACGACAAAACGTGTTGTTGGAATTGATATCAACCCGGAATACATTCATGAAGCGCAGAGGCGCTTCAAAAATCGGATTTCGGCACTTGAGTTGTTCGTTGGCAATGTTCAGACAGATCTGTTTGGTTTTTTACCGGTTGACTTGGTTTTCGCCGGCCTTCTATTTGAATACGTTGATGTGGGTGTTGCGCTCCTCAACATCCGCTCAATGTTGACCGCGAGAGGCAGGTTGGTTACGGTCGTGCAATTGCCGAACACCGGGATTCCAGAGGTGACCCCATCTCCATTCACAAGCATTCGTGCTCTTTCGTCGGCGATGCGTCTCGTGCCACCGGAGCTTCTGGAGCACCTTGCTGCGGTGCATGGTTTTCACTTGGTCGAATTTCGTGCTGTCGAGTCGATGGGTGGAAAAACATTTCAGATTCAAACATTTTGTCTAAAAACGTCCAACTAATGGATGCAACCGACGGCGCACACCTCGCGCCGCGGCTGATGGACAAAACCAGAATCAAAAATTAACATGAGCCCAGTATCCGGACTAACCCATGGAGTGGTACAGAAAAGTGAACCCGGTCAGATATTTAAGCTGTTATCTCCTCATGGCAGCCGAAAATTATTACGATTAAATTTATGAACACCATTCGATTGCTGGTCGCATTGGCAACTTTTCTCTTTGAATTTCAGCATTCTGCCCAAGGGCAAATTCCAGCACCGCCAGACGCAAAGACGGATAAGTTCGGAATCCAGAAAATTTATGACGACGCTCCACAGCCTGTAAACAACTGGACATTTGGTGGCAATGCCAATGATCCCCGTTTCATGGAAGACAGAATAGTTGATGCCGGCAATGGGTGGTTCAAACCGGAAAATGCCAAGGAAATGAGGGTCGAGGTGGTGAGCGATACAGCCGCCAATGAGAATACGATTGAGACTTTTGATTTGGCCAAAGTATTGGCCAAAGGTTATCTCTACAAACCGCCAAACAGCGCGGATGGCGAGGGCGACTTTCTAAATATTGAGCAGACATGGCGGTTCAAAGTGATAAAGGCAGGAACAGGAACCATCAATGGGGAATCTCACATTGAATTGGTGCCGGGTGGTTACGACCAGACTTCAGACAAAGCCAAGGTTGGGAAAGATAAGGCTGTCCCCGCAAGCTGCGAATCCATGAGTTACCACTTCAACATATACCCGCTGACCGGCCGGGTAAAATTTGAGAAGGATAGCGATCATACCGGGGGATACACGAAATCTGATCCAGAGAAAAATCATGCGGTGCCACGATTCGATAATGGTCAGGAAGTGGTGCAAAAAGCAGTTTTATATCGGACGGCGACTGGGATGAAGTTGGAATCGTATCTGGATATGACTGGGAAAGGCGACAGTTTCGAGAAGGTGATGGAGTTCGAGGATACGGGCCAATGGGGGCCAACGCGGGGAGGAAATTCCGAATGTCATTGTCCGGAGAATGTAATACTCTCGATGGCTCGCGTGGCAATTGGATACCGCTGTGACAACATGGTGGACTTCCAATTTAAAGATATGTCTATCAGGTCAATTGATCCCTCGAAGCCATTGCACGCAACAATGGCAAAGGAAGCAAAGCGCAACTCTTCCATTGTTCAACACCCGTGAACTCAATCGCTTGGAAAATATGAAAAAGGGCGATTCTTCGAAAAACTGAGGAATCGCCTTTTTTTGATTTTTGCTACTCAGCAATATTCGCATGACTCACATGAACGAAGGTTTAAGGTTTCATAGAGTTCTCCCAGTTGTTCGCGTTCAGTAGCTATCAGCATTATTATATCCCTGAGGACATAAAAGCCTCAAGGTCGAGCCCAGAAGACCGCGGAATCGTGGATGTAGTTGACGCCCGACTTGTTTTGCGGTGCGACGTTTACATCGTCCAGTTCCACGTAGGCTTTGGGTCCCTTCGCAGACTCGTAACCGAAGGAACTCTGCTGGGGGCATTGAAGCCTCACGAGATTCTTGGCCATGTAGTCCAGATATACTCCCTCACCCAGTACGGGTTGTCGGCGCAGCCGAACTGGACAGCCTGTCCGATGGGCAGGGCCACTTCAGCCTCTTCTCCGATTCTGTATGGTCGGCGGATGGTAACTCGCTCTTTGATTTGTTCCGGCGTCGGCAATTCGGTTTGACCGAAGGCCGTCGCAGCGGAGAGAGCGAGAAGACTCAGGAGGTAGAAAATACTCAATATACGTTTCATAATTCATCTTTCATTCCTTTACTTAGGAATCTGGCCTGATTGGTTACATAAAAAGCGCGGAATTTTGGAATCAATTATTGTGCCGTGTAATTGATTATGCCGAATTGTTGGGACGATTCTCTCGAAAACCAAAGGAATCGCCCCTTTTTGATCTTTGCGACTCGGCATTATCCCGGTCTGTAGCAATCCCAACAGATTACTTCGCCAGCCAATGATGAATCATTGTAGCAGCAACTTCATCGCAACCTTGCTCCGCATCGGGACCGGCGATATTCGTCGCCACGACAACGGAAAAATCCTTTTCCGGTGCGAGCCACATCACCACATACCACATCGTATTCGAGCCACTGTGCGTCAACGCGTTTCCACCCGCCCAACCGCGTTTCACGACAATCCAACCACAAGCATAGTCACTGCCAGCGGGCGGCGTGTGAAGTTTAACGAGTGTTTCGGGTTTCAAGAGGCCACCTGCCTGACCGCTCTGCATCTGGAAAATGGCAAAGCGGGCAAGGTCGTCGAGTGAACAGTGGACACGGCCAGCGGGTGCTATTGCTGGCGGATTATCGTTCTGCAAGGGCATGGTGATACCCAATTTACGAGTGTGTCCCCAAGGCTGGTCAACCTTACCAATTGTTCCCGGCGGACCAAACCCGGCGGAATCCATGTGTAGCGGCTTGAAAAGCCGTTCGGTGATCAATGTTTCCCACGGTGTGCCGGCGAGCTTTTCCAGCATCGCGCCAACGATGGCATAGCCTTGGTTCGAATAAATCATCTTCGTTCCTGGCGTGGCTTCCGGCGGTTGACTGAGAACAGCTTCAATGAACTCACGGCGCTGCTCGGTGGGCGTGCCTTTTTGTTCCCAAGTCCGTTTCCATGCGGCCGGTGGCGGTGCGCCGGGAACGCCGCCGCGATGCGTGAGCAACTGCTCGACGGTCACAGTTTCATATTGCTTGTTCATCTTGCCCTTCAACTCGGGGAACACGTCTGCAATCTTGGTGTCCCAACGCAATTTTCCTTCTTCAATCAATATGGCCGTGAGCGTAGCCGTCATAGACTTGGTATCCGAACCAATATGGAACACGTCGTTGGTCGTTACCGGCGTGGGGTCACCCCACTTGCGGACGCCCACGGCGATGCGGTCGCAAATCTGGCCGCCTTTCACCACTACCACCGCAAGTGCTGGCAGGTCATGCTTTTTGCGGATGACTTCGAGCGCTTGGGTCATATCGTTGGATGCTGTTGGAGCAGCAGACAAGGTCACCACACAAACCGTCAAGGCTGAAACCAGCCGGATGCTAAACAGAATTTCATTTTTCATGGTTTTATTTAAGGTTAGCCAGCAGTGTTTCCAATTCTTGGCGACGCGGTTCCAAACTTTTCCGCACGGCGAAGCGGTTCAACCAGTAGATTCCCCAGTAAACCAAGACGATAACCAATGCCGAAATTACCCAGATAATCACTGCCAGAAAGCCTGCATTTCGCGCGTGCCAGGTCGAGTAGCTGATGGAAATTCCCAAAGCCGCCGCAATCGGGAACAAATACCACCAAAAGACATTTTTCAGGAGCCAAATCTGGTGGTTGACCTGAAGCAATGAGCTTTCAATGCAAGTCTTGAGGGAATCATTTAAGACCGGCTGTTTTCTGCGTTGAAGCAGGCGATCTACCACCATAAAGGTTCCGACGCCCAAGCAGGTAAATCCAACTAGACAGTCAGTCCAATCGTTATACCGCAGGCCACGATACGAAAAATACAAAGTTAGCAAAAAGGCCACGCCGACTTCCCGCACATCGCGCCAGAATATCGTCGCCCAGAAATGCCGTTGGTTGCGCCGTACTTCTTTCAACAGTACGTCGGCATTGATTGTCACTTTCGCGCTGGCATCTTGGGATTGCCACGTCTTTTGCAATGCTTCAAAGTTCATGGGTTGCTCCTTTCAGTTGGTCCGCCAATTGTTTGCGGATGCGATTCAGTTTCACGCCAATATAATTTTCGGAAATGCCAAGCACGTCGGCCATTTCCTGATAACTCAGGCCGTCGAGGAGCATGAGCGCCAGCGAGGCGTCCACTTGGGGCAATTGGCGGATGGCGGCGTAAAGCTGTTCCACAATTTCCCGTTCCGGCAGCGAATCCACATGGCTCGGCTGCACCTGGGGCGATGTGTCCAACTTCAAAAATGTTTCATGCCCCTTTCGCCGCCGCTGCTCCCCGCGTCGCCAGGCCAGTGCGGTGTTGAACGCCACGCGATAAATCCAGGTGGTTTCCTTCGCCTCTCCGCGAAAAGACGGGATGGATGACCAGACTTGCAGAAGAACATCCTGGAACAAGTCCTCTTGATCTTGCGGTGCAGCACAACTACGAACCACTTTTAAGATGAGCCCTATGTGCTCATCCAGCCATCGCCGGAATGTAGTTTCCTGACCCTGGGCGGTTCTTGAATGAGTTTGCATTCAGTTAAATAGTGACCGAACCCCGCCCTTTCTTACAAAGAAAATGTACTTTTTGACTTTGTCACCGGGCATTATTGCCCGCAGCATCAACTCTTGGCCTTTCTCCAAAGTCTCCCTGCCGTGACCAACGCTTGCGCATCCGCGTCTGCGCGTTCGTCACGGCGGCCTTCGCAGCACCTCGTAAGATACAAGCGGTGTAAGTCATTGGGATGCAATCAAGCGAAAGTCGTCTCCGTCCCCGTGCGGAATGTGGTTCGTCAGTCGGATACGATTTTTTGTCACCTCTCGGCCCTTTTCTAGCCCTTATACGTTGATATGATGACAATCGAAGCGACGCACACGATGGAAACCAACGATGCCGATCTGGTAGCCGAAAGCCGAGACGGAAGCCGGGAGGCCTTTCGGCAGATTGTTGAGCGGTATCAAACCTTGATCTGTTCCCTGGCGTATAGTGCCACTGGCAATGTGAGTCAGAGCGAGGACGTGGCTCAGGAAACGTTCCTGACCGCGTGGACAGACCTCCGGTCTTTGCGCGAACCGAACAAACTCCGCGCGTGGCTGTGCGGCATCGTCCGCAACCGAATCCACAAAAGCCTGAAGCGGGAGGGCCGCGAGCCGGCGCATGATGCCGAGCTACTGGATACCGTGCACGATTTACCGGCGCAGGAAGCGATTCCTTCGGAACAAACCATCAGCCGGGAGGAAGAGGCGATTTTATGGCGCTCGCTGGAAAGAATCCCCGAACTTTACCGTGAACCGATCATCCTGTTCTATCGCGAACACCAATCCATCGAGTCCGTGGCGGCGGAGCTGGATTTGTCCGAAGACGCCGTCAAGCAACGGCTGTCGCGCGGGCGCAAACTGTTGCAGGAGGAAGTGCAGGCGTTCGTGGAAAGCGCCTTGAGGCGGACGGCGCCGAGCCAGGCGTTTGCCAGCGCAGTGCTTGCGGCATTGCCTGCCGCCCCGGCGGCGGTTGGTGTGGGCATGGCGGGCAAGGGCGCGGCAGCGGCCAAGTCGGGTTTTCTGGCCGCATGGCTGGTTCCAATGATCGGTATCCTTTCTGGCATTGTGGCGGGTTGGCTGATTGTTCGGTCTGCTCCGACCGCTCAAGAACGGCGGGCCAAAATGATCGCGATTTGGGGCATGTGGATTTTCGCGCTGGCATGGTGCGTGCCCGGACAACTTGCCGTGCGGGCTTTGGGCAAATACTACCAATGGAGTGATCTCACCCTGTTCGACACGATGGTTGGTTTTTGGTGGCTCTACACCGTCATCATCGCCACGTTGATTATCGTAATGTTTCGGCAGATCCTGGCCAGCCGCCGACAGAGCGAGGAAGAAGTCGGGGCTTTGCAGACATCTGGAACGCCACTGACGTGGGGGACGCGCATTATCGCGGTTGCCGGCATATATCTATCGTCTTTTTTGTGGCTGATCACACTGGCGTGGCAGGCGCAAGACTTGATATCGGTCGGAATCTTTGCCGGGTCGATGGTGGTGCTCGGTATTTGTCATTTCTTCCAGTTCCATGGCCGGAATGCCGGAGTGGCGGCAATGCGGGGAGGCATAAGGTGTCTGACTTTGGCTTTTGGCGTGATTGTGCTGATATTGAACTGGCGCTTGGATGTGTGGATGGCGCCCCGGTATGAAGTCAGCGTTGCTGAAATGCACCGTCTGTATCCCATGTGGCTCATTCCAGTGCTCACACTGGCCCTGATGGCTTGGATTGGAATTTTATTGGCCCTAACAAAACCAAAACGCTCCGCTTCCCGGAACGGACGGGGTGGAAATAGTCGAGGATACAATATGAAAAAGATTCCCATGTTGATGCTTCTTGCGGGGTGTTTTCTAACATTCATCTGTCCGACGATGGGGCAGAGCCAGACAACACCGTTGGCCGGGAAACCGGCGCAGGCAGATGCCGCGATACCGGATCAGTTCCGCCCGTTGTACCGGGAGCTGGAGGAAACTCTCCGCCAGGCCGGGCAGCGTTACCCGTTCCAGAAAGCAAATGCCCGGCCGCTGGTGGCCGCCAACCTTCTCATGGCAACCAGCTCGCGCCACGTGCCGGATCCACAGGACTGGAAGGATCTGCTCGCCACACTCGATGCATTCCAGGCTCTGAACATCAACGCCGTGCACGTCTTGATTATGGCTCCGGACCTCCTCCAAACCAATGCCGCCCCTCTCGTCGATTTCTATCAGCGTCTCGCCAGCGAAATCCACTCGCGTAACATGAAGTTCTTCGTGGAGCATTACGTCTATCCATTGCCCAGTCCGCGCCAGCCAAAAGAGTTACAGGAGGTCTTCAGCAAGCACGCTCCCAAAGGCTTGCATGACGATCCCCAGGGTAGAAAGGATTTCCTGAATATGATGGAGAAAGAAATCTCCCTGGTTTACCGGGACATCAAGCCCGACTATCTCAGCATCGTTACCGAACCCGAAACCTTGGTCCGCTTTACGCACCTTTCTCTCTCCGCGGACGACCTCGCGAATTGGGTGGGGGAAGTCACCACGCATCTGAAAGCTACAGGCGCCAGCCCCAATACCCTCCTCGGTGCCGGTGCCCTGACTTGGGAACCAGAAGATCTTGACCTTAAATTCGCTCAGCAAACCAATTTGGATTACATCGACATTCACCTCTACGCCCTGAAGTTGAACAACGAAGACCAGCTCGCGAGGTTGTCCAATGTGGTTCAGAAAATCCACCAGCAACGACCAAACATGCGGGTCGCCATCGGCGAAGCGTGGCTGTTGAAGATTACCGGCTCGGCGGACTCGTCGATTCCACCGATGAAGCTGGCGTTCTTCCAAGACAACTTCAGTTTCTGGAGCCCGCTCGATCAACAATTCTTGAGTCTTCTGATGGGCGTGGCGCAAAAGGAGAACATCTCCGTCGTGGTTCCGTTCTTCAGCCAGTTCTATTTCGCCAACTATACCTTCGGCGACGCCGAATCCAGCAAGCTGCCCCCGTGGCCGCTTAGCGACTTGGCTTCTTGGGACAAAGCCCTCGAACCTATACGCAACCATCAACTCTCGCCAACCGGCAAAGCCATGAGTGAGATGCTGGATGACGGTGGAAAAGCAAAGCGTGCGATGCTGGATGACGGTGGAAAGTGACGACGGTGAAGAAGTGGCTTGGGGGGCGGTAACCAAGCTAACCATTTCGCGTTCAGCGGACACTTATATGTGGATGACCGATAATCATTGTCGAATCGGATTAAAATCCAACATTTTCTGTAACCAATCCGAAAAAAAACCTAAGAACGGGATAGAACCATGATATTGCGACAAAAAATGTTGCCCGTTTTTAGGGTTCAGCCCTTGGATACTGAATGGGAAAGGAATCAGGAACCGGCATCCGGGTCGGACGGCGAATTACGCAGCCCAAACCGTGATACGGATCGTCAATACCAGTTTCCACATTGCAATGAATCCGGCGCGTTCCCATACAAATCGGGCGGGGTCGGTGTCCATACCGGTGGCAGCACAAATTCAAAGCGCGCTTTCACGCTTATTGAACTGCTGGCGATGAAGGATGGCCGGATTTCTGTTTTTCATTTTCCGCGATTCCCCGGCCCTGCCGAAAGTCCTTTCGCCACCATGACCTTTGACCTATTCAAATCGTTACTTCAGGGTCTATTCGCGGGCCGCCTTATAGGAGCAGAATGGCGGCAGGTTTTGGGGCAACCGTGTGGTTGAAATCCCAACGCAAACACAAAATCAAATGCGCCGTTTCGGCGGCAATAAATGAAAAGATGGTTATGAAACATTATCAACAGTGGTTGAGATACGGCCTGATCCTCGGGCTCGTTGCACTCTCTTTTTCCGCCCAGGCGCAGACCATTCCGAATGCTCCGGCCAACCTTACGGCATCCGCGCAGTCAGCCTTCCAGATCAACCTGTCGTGGACGGACACTTCCACCAACGAAAGCGGATTCAGGGTCGAACAGTCGCCGGACGGAATCAGCTTCACACAGATTGCGCAGGTAGCGGCGAACATTACGAATTATCTGAACGCCGGACTTTTTCCCGGCACAACTTATTACTATCGGGTGCGCGCCTATAATTCTGCGGGTGGCTCTGCGTACGCCAACGTGGCCAGTGCCCAAACGCCGACCCCGCCGTGCACATTATCTGTCGTTGGCTGGGGCGACAACACCTACGGTCAGACAAACACGCTGACGGGACTGAACGGGGTGGTGGCGATTTCCGCCGGCTTCTACCACAACCTGGCATTGAAGAACGATGGCACCATCGTCGGGTGGGGGGCTGATTGGTTTGGCCAAGCGACGCCCCCGACTGGACTGAACGGGGTGGTGGCGATTTCTGCCGGTTTGTACCACAGCCTAGCATCGAAGAGCGACGGCACGGTGGTCGCGTGGGGCGCAGGCCAGACAGATAATCCGAGCGATAAGTATGACTACGGACAAT
>Ga0187864_10004697_pt1 | contig 10564 bp, 8 predicted proteins | sample June2016WEW_11_4_FD_132985 | JGI IMG/M metagenome (GOLD analysis project Ga0187864, IMG submission 132985) | Peatland microbial communities from SPRUCE experiment site at the Marcell Experimental Forest, Minnesota, USA - June2016WEW_11_40 | ecosystem: Environmental > Terrestrial > Soil >... | reverse complement strand
GACGTCGCCGTTCGCCAAGGTACTCCGGTCGTCTGTCGCCGGAGGGCCGCACGTCTCGTAGTACATCTCGGGATCACTGACGAAGTTGGCCGGGCCGTTCTGAGATAAATGGAATCTTGAGTGCGCGTCTCCCTTTGGACGATTTACTAAGAGCGCGACAAGCAGGGCGATCGCTCCGAAAGCAAGCAAACAGACAAGAATCAGATTTGTACGCGGTTCTTGTGTTTCGGATCGTCTTAAGCTGTACCAACTCAAATGCATGCTCTGCTCCTCCGACGACGAAGGAACATCACAAAGGCCAACGCAATGAACGGAAAGGACAATACCACTTCGATCCGATCTTTGCAATTTCAATTCAATCGGTTAGCGTGGACTGTGACGTAGTTTTCCCGGCCAAGTACTTGCATCTGGCCATTCATTTGCACAGTGCCGCGGAAGATTCGGCCCTTGCTGACTTGGACGGACGTTTGAGGTCCCGTGACCAGGAGTTGACCACGCATACGGTCCTGTATAAGCGTTTCCACCAAGTACAGGCCCGGCGGCACATTCATCTGCAACTCGACTGTCAGTGCGAATGACCCGCTGCGCGGTAACTCCATGCCAAGTGCATAGTTACCTATCGCGAAAAGGATTTGCCCCGTTTCCATTGAACGCACACGAACGGTGATTTCTTCTGAATCGTTTCTCGAGTCGCCCGAGACCGAGCATTCGACCACGAAGCTGACGGGCTCACCCGAAATGACCGGATCCTGAGCGTTCGCGTGAATAGAGCGCAGAAGCAACGAACAGACCGTACTCGGAGACAGCACGCAGGAGGGCTGCCTCTCGACGTAAGTAGCGATACATTCTGAAGGACTGCCAAAGCGCTGAATCGCTCCGCCCTGCAGCAGGATTGCATGCGAGCAAAGCGAAGCAATCCTTCCAAGTTGATGTGAGACCACAACGATTGGGATTTCGCGTCGGCCGATCTCATTGATTCGATCAAAGGCCTTTTGCTGGAACGCGAGGTCTCCCACGGCTAATATTTCGTCGATCACAAGTACCTCTGGTTCCAGGTAAGCAGCCATCGAAAATCCCAACCGTGCATTCATTCCGCTCGAATAGCGCTTAACTTGCGTGTCAATAAAGCCACCCACGCCCGAAAAATCCACGATCTCCGAAAATTTTCGATCGATCTCTGTTCGTTTCATGCCCATTATGGCGCCCTGGAGGTAGACGTTCTCTCGACCGGTGAGATCGGGATGAAAACCCGCTGTGAGTTCGATCAGAGCACCCACACGGCCGTGAACCTCACAATGGCCTCGTGTAGGCTTGAGGATTCTCGTAAGTAACTTGAGAATAGTTGATTTTCCCGCGCCATTAGGTCCGATAATTCCCAACGCCTCACCCGGCCTGACTTCGAAGGAGACATCCTTGAGGGCGCAGAAATCCTCACGACAATGTGCTTTATCCTTTTGACGCTGAAGGAGTCGTCGCCCGAGAGATGGAAGCAGATCCCGGAGAGTGTCGTGCCGCTCTCCCCGTCGGAACATCTTCCAAACATGGTCGAATCGGATGAACGATTCCGAAGCCTTAGATCCTCTCGGCAAAACGGAACTCCGCACAGTGAAATACGATCGACCCAGCCGCAAAAACGACAATCGAGATCATGGCTACTACAATGAATGTGTTTGCGGGCGGTAGTTCGCCTCTGAGAAGAACGGCCCGGTAAGCGTCGATAATGGGATTCATCGGGTTTAGCTTAAGAACCGCTGCAAGATTCCCATGAATCTTCTCGATTGGATAGACCACCGAGGTTGCAAACATCCAAATGCTTATGCCTACGTCGGAAACGTACTGCACGTCGCGATAAAACAGGTTACTCATGGCTAGAAGGAGAGCGACACCAGCCGTGAAAGCCATCTGTACGAGAATCACGACTGGCAGGAACAGGATCGTCCAGGTTACCGCTACCCGATAGTACATCATGAGTGCCATGAGGACAGTGGACGCAATCGCAAAATCTACGAGCCCCACCAGGATAGAGGCGAAAGGAAAGATTTCCCGGGGGAAATAGACCTTCGTAACCAAATTCGCATTTCTTGTAAGCGAGATCGCAGAAAACTTCAGTGAGCTTGCAAAGAAGTTCCAGGGAAGGAGTCCTGTGTACGCGTAGATCGGATAGGGAATGTCAGTATGAAGAGGTGCAACGCGCGTGAAGATCACGGAAAAGACAATCATGTTAAGAAGCGGCGTGCAGACGGCCCAGCCGAAACCAAGGACCGTCTGCTTGTATCGGAGTATGAGGTCGCGTAGCGTCATCTGAAGGAGAAGCTCCCTGAACTCGAACTGTTCCTTGACGATTGCGGAAACGTTCTGAGTTAACCAATCCAGTTTTGCCTTGATCATTCTAGACTCCTCGCTTGATTGGGTCGAAGATCGCCAAGCCGGCGGATTGCCAGGCGAGCGGCATGGGCGGAAGCCGCAACTTTAGTCGCCTCTCAGTTTTCGGTTTCTGCAACCGCTGTTGAGGCATCCTGTCCGGAAGGTTCATCTTGGATCCACGGCACCGTCAATCGCCTTTGAACCTGCCCGGCGTCGCCGGAAGAAAAGCGAGCGCTACCACGGTGATTAGATTGTGCCGGAGGTACCGACTTTTGCCTACGCGCCTGCTGTGTCAATTCACTGGCAATCGACTATCGTTTGCGTCGGAGTTGCGTTTTCCATGGTCGAGAACTCTCATCGATACCACTGCGGCTGCCTTATTCGCTTTAATCACTCTGGGCATGTAACGTGTCGCCAAGGCGCCAATGATAAGACGGCATTCCGTTCGTACGCCGGCTCCCGATCGATACCCCTTGTGCCCGTGACCGCGTTCGATATCGTGGCCTATGCAAATCAGTTTCCAGACGGCAGGGAATGCTTAAGAGCGCCGCGGGAGCACGGTGAATCAACCGCGCTGCAGCAACCTCCGCGAACCAGCTGTTGCCTCGACCAGAACAGCTCACTCTGCGCCCTTGTCTCCCCGTCACTTTCCTGCCGCGACGCAAGCTACCGCCCTGTGGCTCCCAGGGAATGGTTCGTTCCTGACAGAAGCCAAATTTTCTGGATGCGTAGGTCCAGTTGACCGGCTCGAGCATAGGATCGCTGGTCGCGGCCTGTTATTACCCCCCCCGCGAAGTGAGATACCTAAGAGCGCATCTCCATCCACTCGCACAAGACGACTGAGGTCAAACTTCGCGGCGAGCAAGTCGGTCGTTGTAAAGCCATAGCTTCAACAAGCCTAAGCTGGGTACCTGCCGTACTCGGGACATGGGGTACTAAAACCCGGGTACCTCAAGAATATGCCTCGCGGGCTATTGGTTCGCTCCGGGCGTGTCCATAGCATGAGCTGCGGGTTGGGAGCTGCGTTGCGGGGACAACGGCTCCGAGAGGAGCCGGGCACGCTTCCCAACTCGCCCAGCCCTCCTATCGGCGTAACCCTTCTGACCCCGGTTAGCACGACGGGCTTATCTGCGCGCCACCACCAGCGCTCCCCTTCAGAGCGCACCCAACCAAGCATCATTTGGCGTGGCATCATTGCTCTGGAAGAAGCTGTTTGCAATTGGCCAGATTGGTTCGTCTGTCTGTTCCAGCCGCAATGAACTAAGCATTTAGGATTAGACCAGCTCCTGGATGGTCCGACACGCCAGTTCTTACGTGTGGGGATGTTGTGCTGTACTACCGCCTGCATCTCCAGGACCAAATCCCCGGTCTGTGCTACCGTGTCGCTCATGAACAAGGACGCCTTACTCTGTGTAGACTCACGCCATCGTCAAGTGGAAATCACCTTCGACGTCCGGACCGGCTGGGATTCAAAATCCTTCTTCCCAGGCGTTTCTTGCAGAATCTCCCGCGAGCTCGAAATGTCATCAAGGAACCAAAGCGTGCAGTCCTATTGATGTCAGTTGCGTTGAGGTGACTGGGCCAGCAGTTTCCGAATCTCGGCGGCTCGGCCGAAATTGGGATCGATTTGGAGCGTGTACTCCAGCTGTTTTTTGGCCATGGCATAGTTGGCTTGCTTTTGATATGCCAAGCCAAGGTGGTAGTGATACGTGGGGTTCTTCGCGTCTCCCTTGATCGCTTCTTGGAAGAGATCAATGGCGGCAGAATAGACGCCCTCGTGGTAATACGCCCATCCAAGGGTATCCGCGGAGTTCGGGATGTTCAGTGAGGCTTTGCGGGCTGTTTGCGCAAGCGAAGCCGCGACATTAACGTTGCCTCCGTGCTCGAGCATTAGATATGCAAGGTCGTTCGCGGCCGGGGGGTAATCCGGCAGAATTTGGAGAGCTTGCTGATAGTAACCTTCTGCTTCTTGCCACTGGTTTTGCGACTCAAGAAGGCTCCCGAGAGCGACGTGTATGCGGACGTCGCGCGGATTGGACTGCAAGGCTCGTTTGTAGCCTTCGATCGCTTCCGGAACTTCGCCCCGCGAAACTTGCACGCTCGAGAGAAGCAGGAAAGCTGGCACATTATTCTTATCGAGATCAATGGCTTTCCCGAGTGCCTCTTCCGCCTTGGATGAATCTTGGTTTTGGAGCTCCAGCTGCCCGAGTTGAAGATAGAATTGGCTATTGTTGGGCACACGCGCAATCTGGTCTCGGACACGCCGTACAGCTTTGGCTAGGTCCTTGTGCTCTACGTCAATCTTCACGAGGCCCGCGAGTGCGTCTGATGCGGAAGGGTTCACGGCGAGCGCCTGATCATAGAATTTCTCGGCTTCATCGGGTCGCTTCTTAGCCATACGCATGGCTCCCAAGAGGGAATATGCGGCCGAGTTCTGCGGAGCGACTTCGATCGCCTTTTTTAGATCGGCTTCGGCCCCTGCCTGATCGTTGTTGCTGAGAAGAACGCGTGCGTGGAGTACGTAGCCCTCTGAAGAGCGCGGTTCGATCTGGATCAATTGGCTGCTGCTTTCACTCAGCAGCGTCGCATTCCCCTTCCGCAACGCCAGTGCGGCAAGCATGCGCTGGGCTCCGAGCATGTCCGGTTGCAACCGCACCGCCTCGCGGCATTCCGTCTCAGACTGACCTAAATTTGCCGTTCCCCCATATGCGACACAGAGTTGGTAATGTGCGGCTGCACTCCCTGGAGCATCCTTCACTACGGGTGCAAGAACGTTGACGGCGTCTTGCGGTTTCCCTTCCCGGGTTAAAATTGTTCCACGAAGAACCCTTGCTCCGATATCTTTCGTAGAGCTTTTCAGGATGCGATCGTTAACCGACATCGCTTCAGATAGCTTGTTCTGCGAGACCAGGACCTCGACATATGTTCTCGCGACGGCAAGATCCTTGGGATGCTGATTGTAGAGCGAAGCGACTTCGACGGCGGCCTTGTCTATTTCTCCCTGGGTGAAATAGAAATCACCAAGCATGCGGTAGGCGTCTGGATTATTCTTAAGCTCTGTCTTGGCCTGCAGCAAAACTTGCTCGGCCTTGTCTTTTTGGCCTGCGCGAATGTAGAAACGGGCGAGCTGAGCACGAAGGCCGGGATTCTGCGGGTCGAGGGCCACCGCTGTCTGGAACCCCTTCTCTGCTTCGGGCCAGCGCTTTTGTCTTTCATACAAATCGCCAATCGCTAGGGTCGCCGAAACCGATTTCGGATCAAGCGATAGAGCTTTTTGGAGGTTCTGCTCAGCCGCAGCAGTATCATTGTCCCGCTCTTGCAAAATGGCCAGGTGCAAATATGATGCAGATCGATAGGCATCCATCTGAACCGCATGCTGGGCTTCATCGAGCGCCTTAGCAAGATTTCCTTCCGCTGCCTCCACATCGGATAAGACGATCTCCGCTTCGACGTTTTGCGGTTGCTCCTTGAGCACGGTTTGAGCTCGGTCGCGAGCGTCCGGTATCTTTTTCGCGGCGAGAAGCAAGCTGGCTAGATCGAGCTGGGCTTTCCAGTTTTGCGGCTCGAGCTCGACCGTCCGCACCAATTCCGTATATCCATGAGACCAGTCCGACTGCTTCAGGAAACACTGCGCCAATTGGTAATGCGCCTGGGCAAATCTCGAGTCGATCCTGATCGCATTCAGATATTCGATTTCTGCCTCAGCGTATTTCCCTTGTTGGAAGTAGGCGGTTCCCTTGTCGAAATACTTTTTCTTCGCAACTTGGGGATCGCGAGCGCAGCCCATAAATAAACTAACAGTAACGACAAGGACAACCACAAATGGCCGCATTTGGCGAATGTTTGTCAGTCTCATGTATGACTTCCTCTCGCTCGTTGTGTCATCTTTTGGAATTCTCGTGCCGATTTCCAGAAGGTGCGCCTGCGCCCTAGTCCCATCCGCCGCACACGATTTAGCAATGCGCTGTAACTAATACTAAGAACCTGCGCGGCTTCCTTTCTCTTCCAGTGAGTCTTGGTAAGCGCCGCTGCGATTAATTGCGCTTCGACGGCGTCTCTCAAGCGTCGTACGAACACCTTCAGTCCCTGCGCGCATGCCGAAGCTGCTAACCCACTAAGAACGCTTCGTTGTCGCAAAGCTGTTAATTCGTGCAATTCGCGGATGCTAGCCTCGTCGTCTCCGAGAATGAAGTAGCGCTTTGCGAAGTTCTCGAGTTCACTCAAGTTGTCCGGCCATGTGTATCGCATAGCGGCTCTCAGCATACCTTCAGATGGTGCGGCTGTTTCCCTCTTGAACTCGGCGCTGTACTTCCGATGGAAATGCCTGAACATCATGGGTATTTCCGTGGCCCGTTCGCACAATGCCGGCACGTCGATCGAGAACGCGCTCAGGCGGTAATAGAGGTCTCCGCGCAGAGTGCCAGATTTTATTGCTTCTTCCACGTCGACGTTCGTGGCGGCAATCACGCGCGCATCCAGGTCAAACGTCTCGCCGCTGCCCAGACGCGCATACTGGCGGTCCTGTAGCACGTGCAGCAGCTTTGCCTGGAGGTGAGGGCTCATTGCCGCGATTTCGTCAAGGAAGATCGTGCCTTTGTTGGCAAGCTCGAACTGACCGGGCTGTGCACGCATTGCGCCGGTGAAAGCACCCTGCTCGTATCCGAACAACATCGATTCAAGCAGTTCCTCCGGCAGTGCGGCACAATTCACCTTGACGAATGGGTGCTGCCGGCGCGTCGAGCGGAGATGAAGCAGTCGCGCAACCGTCTCCTTCCCTACGCCACTTTCTCCGCGGATAAATACGGGCGCTTCTACGGAAGCAATCTTAAGGATCTGCTGCCGGATGAGCAGCATCTTCGGGCTGGCAGCCAGGAAACACAGGTCATCGGAAAGCGTGTCGCAACACCCGTAAGAGAAACTACTCTCGTAAGGACCCTGATGTTCCTGTGCGCCATTGGACATGGATACGGCAACCGGGTTGACGTAACTATTTTTCATGGACCTCTCGTCTGGCTTAGACGATGCTCCCGTGTGCGGATTCGTCAGCCAGTTACGATGAAAAATCCGGTAGTCTGTGGATCCCCCACGCACAGATAATTTCCGATAGTCGAGAGGACCACGACCGATTGCCGCATTCATGAACTTCCTCTTGCATTCCAATCCGGCCATTCGCAAAACACAACGGGAAGTCGAACCATAGAGAGCTAAACGGCCCACCCTTTCTTCCTTCGCAAGACAAACCCCATCGCCAGCAAGCCAGTGCCAAAAAGGGCCATGCTGGGTGTTTCCGGGGAGAAGGCTACTTCCATTGAACTGGATTGGACCGTAACGACTCCGTTTGCTGCAACGTTGATGGTTACTACATCGTTGGGGCTAGTTCCAGCATTACAAATCTGACCAGTCATGCACGGTTCGTTGCCGTAGTTCGCGTCGCCAGCGCACCCTGTGGTAGTGGTCGTGTTACCGCCTGATGTTTTTGCTCCGAAGTAGTCCAGGCAGCTGTTGAAGACATACGTCCCAGGGTTAAGCGTTGTGCCTGTGACGATAGGGCCAGGCTCCGATACAGGGGGATTAAATAGCTCGATTGTAAAGTCTGAGCCTGTGATGGTGCCGACTGCAACGCCTTGCGCAGCGCTGGTGCTGAAGCTAACGTTCTCAGTGTCGCCAGCGGGGGTAATCGCCAGCCAGCTCGTGGCGTCTCCCCCCGGATTAGTCAGACCCCAGGGGTTGTAACTCGGGTCAGTCGGGGCCACATAATACACAGTTACGGTAGCCGACCATGTATCGGCCTTCGCGGAGTAAGCCATGCCGAAGCATACCACCGCAAACAGCGCCAAGCATTTCAGCAAGAAGCTAGTGGAATTTCTCATCTATGTCACCTCTCCTTGAGATTGAAATACGGTGGGTCGGAGCACCCCAGCCGCGTTTCTTAACGTCAGGGGCGACATGATGGGTTTAACAGAAAATGTTTACAAGTCTCCAGATAGGTGGACCTGATTGCCGTAGCCCAGATGAAGTAGTTCCTCTGGCCTAATTTTCAAGAGTTTAACCGGCTTGCCGAGCAGACCCAGGCGAGAAAGGTGAAGGCCAGGCTGCGCATGCTGCAGCATGCGCAGCGCGTTACCAATCGAACTTTCTGGTGGCAGCCGCTGGCAGCCACGAGAAAACAGTACAGGAGACCGAACTCCGCCAAGACGTAGCCGGATTAGGTAACCCAAATGGCCTAATGCTCTTGGATACACCTATGTAGGTAGTTGTCATTCTTGCTGACAAGCCCCAAGATCGCTCTGCCAACAAAAAGGCTTTACGCATCATACTTTTGAGTCGATTTATATGTTTGGGAAATGGTTCAGCCGTCCGTGGCCACAACTGCTCAAGCATTTGAGAATTCCTGGAAGCTTCGCGGCTGGATGGTGTGGTCCGCTATCCTCTCGGGTCTCATATTTTTGCTCTATGCGTCCGTGCTCAAAAACCTGATTGAGCAGTGGTGGACAGATCCGGATTACGGTCACGGATTTTTCATTCCTCTATTTTCAGGCTACGTTCTCTGGCGCGAGCACGAACGCTGGACAAAGGGCCCAATTAAACCCACAAACTCCGGATTACTTGCAATGGTGGGCGCGGTCGCATTGCTTCTGCTCGGTTCGCTGGGAGCTGAGTTATTCCTTACGCGGCTCTCCCTGGTGGTGCTGCTCACGGGAATGGTTCTCTTTTTAGCGGGTTGGGGAGTGCTTCGCGCCGTTTCCTTCCCACTGGGCTATCTGATTTTCATGATCCCCATCCCAGTGATCATCTACAACCAAATAACTTTTCCGCTTCAATTGCTTGCCTCGCGACTCGCAGCCTTCTGTCTGGAATTAGTTCAGGTGCCGGTACTACGCGACGGGAATGTCCTCGTACTTCCTAACTTCTCGTTAGAAGTGGTAGAAGCATGTAGTGGCATCAGATCTTTAATGACGTTGATTTCACTGGCCGTCGCATACGGTTACCTCCTGGAACGCCGAGCCTGGGTGCGCTATTTGCTCGCAAGCTTGATGGTGCCAATCGCCATTGTCAGCAACGCGATTCGCATCATGGGGGCTGGCATCTTGGCCCACCGCTTCGGCCCGGCGGCTGCCGAAGGATTCTTACACATGTTCTCTGGATGGGTGATTTTTGTGGTTGCTCTCGCTCTCATGTTCGTTTGCCATGGGATTTTGCGCCAAATCCGTAAAGAACAAGAAGGGGCATCCCATGTTTAATTGTCCGGGACAGATTCGTTTTTGGATTACTGCAGGTGTCCTGGTTGGTGCTTCGTTTCTATTGAACACGATGAGCCACGGGGAACCGGTCATCCACCGACAGCCGCTTCGAATGTTAGCCTACAATCTTGGAGTTTGGACGGGCGAAGAACGCCCGGTGCAAGAGAAAATTGTCCAAGCGGTGGGCGTGAGCGATTACACGAACCGGCTTTATAGCACTCAGGGCGGTGCACCGATTCAGCTATATATCGGCTATTACTCCAGTCAGAGAACCGGGGACACGATTCATTCGCCGAAGAATTGTTTACCGGGAACGGGTTGGGACCCGATTTATGCTGGATACGCCACGATTCCCCTTCAGTATGGGGGCCAGATTGTAGTTAACGAATACGTGGTCCAGCAAGATCAGTACAAGCAACTGGTCTTCTACTGGTATCAGGGCCGTGGCCGGGTCATAGCGAGCGAATACTGGGCTAAGTTCTGGATGGTGGCGGATGCTATCTCTCGCAATCGTACCGATAGCGCCTTGATCCGTCTGAACACGTCTATGAGTGACGGTGAAATGGAAGCGCGGTCGCGCCTCTTGGGTTTCACACGAGTTCTCTTTCCACATCTCGATGAACTGATCCCGAATTGAATATTGAGATTTCAAGGGGGCTGGTGATGGAACAGCCAATTGTCCACTCCTGGATATGAGAAGATCTTATGATTCGGCTTAGATCTTCGCAAAAACTAATAGCTTAACAATAGAGAAATATTGTCTCGCTTATGGAGTAGAGCCCCCTGTGGCCATGGTCTGTTCAATGTCGAGCTTCGTCACGGTAAACGTGAAGTTCTGCGTAGCGCCGTCGCCGAACTCCGTCCCCAGCTCGATCCCCGCAACCCACCAACTGGAATTCAGCCCGGCAACCGTGGCTCCCTGGTTCAGAAAATCCAGAAGATTGAATCGAACCTCCCCT
>Ga0187864_10004693_pt1 | contig 10573 bp, 10 predicted proteins | sample June2016WEW_11_4_FD_132985 | JGI IMG/M metagenome (GOLD analysis project Ga0187864, IMG submission 132985) | Peatland microbial communities from SPRUCE experiment site at the Marcell Experimental Forest, Minnesota, USA - June2016WEW_11_40 | ecosystem: Environmental > Terrestrial > Soil >... | reverse complement strand
GAACGGGAAGCCGCTTGGGCTCACCTCGGTCGAGCTCTATCGCGCAGGCGCCTACTCCGACTCGCGTCCGGGTTTGTGGGCGTTTCAGGGCGGCAAGGGTGTTTTCGATTTCGACCACATCGGCCCGGGGGATTACGTCCTCGTTTTCAACCGACTGAACCGCATGGATCCGAACGCCCCCTACCCGCGCGCGTTCTATCCCGGTGCCGCCAATGCGAGCGACGCCGAGCCGATTCACATCAAGGACGGCCAGCAGCTTACGAAGGTCAACATTCGATTGAAGGAAGGTTTTCCGACGCGCCAGGTTCGCGTGCGCCTGAAGTGGCAGGGCAGCAGGCCGCCGGGAAGCGTCACGGTGATGGCCAAAGCGGACCAGGGCCAGAATCCCGCCGCGCAACAGATCGCCGACGGGCTGTATCAGTTCACGCTGCTCGAATCCGCCGGCTACACGATTTCCGCGTGGGAAGACCTTGCGCCCCAGCGCGCCGCCACGAACAAGAATCCGGATTGCGCGCCTCCTTCACGCATCGACGCTTCGCCCGTCGTTGTCTCGGGCTCTGATCCCGATGTAAAGGAACTCACACTGGTTTTTTCCATTCCCTCATGCGTCCAACAGTAGCCAACGCCCCAGGCCGAGCGATCAGCTCGCGGAAACGAGGCTCGCTCGCATGACCCCGCGCGCGCCGAAATCGACCAAGCAGCTTTCGCTGCGCCCGCACCCGCACCTCTACGAGATCAACGCGTGGGCCTGGCTCGAGAAACTTTCCGCGCGTCTCGGCCGTCTCGTCAAGCTCGCCGATGTTCCGGACACGGAATGGGACGCCATCGCGCAGCGCGGCTTCGATGTTGTCTGGCTCATGGGCGTTTGGCAGCACAGTGCAGAGGCGCGCCGCATCGAGCTCGACGACCCCGCAAATCGCCCGCTATTTGATGGCGTCTTGCCGGGCTGGACGCCGGAAGACGTGATCGGCTCGCCCTACTCCATCGCGCAGTACGTTCCCGATCCTCGCATCGGCACGTGGGATTCGCTCGACCGCGTTCGCAAGAAGCTGCGCGCGCGAGGCGTGGCGCTGTTTCTCGATTTCGTCGGAAATCACACGGCGCTCGATCATCCGTGGACGCGCGAGCACCCGGAATTCTACGTGCAAGGCACATCCGAGGACTTTCAGAAAGAGCCGTCCAGCTTTCACCGCGTCGAAACGCCCAAAGGCCCCGTGTTCCTCGCGCTGGGCAAGGACCCGTATTTCCCACCCTGGGACGACGTGGCGCAATTGAATCATTTTTCGCCGGAGATGCGCGCGGCGTTTCTCACAGAACTTCGCAAAATTGCGGCTCATTGCGACGGCTTGCGTTGCGACATGGCGATGCTCCAGTTGAACGACGTCTTCGAGAAGGTCTGGAACCATCAGCTGCGCGACGCTGACCCGCCCAGTACCGAGTTTTGGGCGGACGCTCACGCGGCAGTGCCCGGCCTCATCCTTCTCGCCGAAGCATACTGGGGCACGGAACAGCGCCTGCTCGATCTCGGCTTTTCCTTTGTTTACGACAAGGGTTTGTACGACGCTGTGCGCTACGAAAAGATTTCCGAGGTTCACGCGCGGATGACGGAGGGCATCGGTTATCAGCGACATCTCGCGCGGTTCCTGGAGAATCACGACGAGGATCGATGCGCCGCGGCTTTCGGTTCCGAGCGCCTTATCTCAGTCGGGACGCTGATGGGGACTTTGCCCGGGATGCGCTTCTATCAAGAGGGAGAAATCGAAGGCGCCAGGATTCGTCTCCCGGTCGCACTGCGCAGGGCCGCCGCGGAACCGTCCGATCCGGCCCGCGTTGCATTCTTTGAAAAGATTCTCCGAATTACGGAGGGGGACGTCTTTCACCAGGGCCGGTGGAACCTCTTACTCGTGGACCCGCAAGGCGACGACACGTCCAGGAATCTGGTGGCCTATGAGTGGAGGCTCGAAGAAGCATGGAAGGTGATTGTGGTGAACCTTGCGGGCGCCACCTCGCAAGGTCGGATCCGCTTCGGGGATCGCCCGCTGCCTGCGGAAGAATACGTCTTCCACGACGAGTTGGACGATACCCGCTACCCTCGAAGCGGCGACGAGCTTCGCCGCCTGGGACTTTTCGTCCGCCGCGATGGTTTTCAGGCCCACCTCTTCGATGTCTCACCGGTGTGAAAACGCGATGCGCTCCCACACTCTAATCTTTCGCCACGATGGATCGTGGCCGAGCGGCGCGCGTTGTGGCGTTTCTGCTATCCTTTTCGCCGTGGGCAACCTTCTTCGGGTTTTCGCCTTAGCCGCGGGCGTTTCGGCGTTTCTTGCCTTGCAAGCTGTGGGTCAACCGGCCTCGCGGCAGGAGGCGCCGCCCGCAGAGACCGCTCCGCAGCAGGCTCCCGCGCCGCAAGCGCCTTCGCCGCCACCTGCGCCCAGCGGCCCGCTCATCGTCCTCGATCCGGCCCACGGTGGCACGGACACAGGCGCGCGCGGCGAAGCCGGCATGGTCGAAAAAGACATCGTGCTCCAGATCGCACGGACGGTGCGCGCGGAACTCGAGCGCCGGGGCTTTCGCGTGGTGATGACGCGCAACGACGATTCGAATCCGTCGTACGACGACCGCGCAGCAGTCGCCAACGCCTACCGCGACGCCATCTTCATCAGCCTGCACGTGTCCTCGACCGGGACGGTGGGCAGCGTGCGCGCTTACTACGATCAGTTTGATACTCTCATTCCGCCCGCGGTCGTCGCCGCGAGCGAGAAACCCAAGAGTCAGCCTCTTCAAACGGCTGGCTTGACCGTTTGGGAAGATGCACAACGGCCTTACGCGGGCACGAGCCATCATCTCGCCGATCTCATGCAGATTGAGGTCGCGGAGCATTTTCCGGGCTCACCGGACACGTCCGTCGGTGTTGCCGTGCGCGCGCTGCGTTCGGTTGCCGGGCCCGCCGTTGCGATCGAACTTTCGAGCGTGGCCGCCCCCAATCTGAATTCATTGACGGGCTCGGCAGCGCCACTCGCCGCCGCGGTCGCCCGAGCCGTTGCGGCGTCCCGCGCCAGCTCCAGCGGAGCAAGATGATGCCGCGCAAGTGGAAGATCGCGATCGGAATCCTCGCCGTCGCCGTGCTGATCGGTTTGATCAGCCTGCGTAGCCTGCACCGGCGCATGGTGCGTTTGGCGGAAACGCAAGCCGCCGAGGAACAGGCGCGGCACGAGGTCCTAGCGGCGCCGATCTCTACGCCGACGGACGTGACCGCGAAAGCGAAGATTTTCTGGGCGGCGGGGCCGGATCAGATCGCTCCGGTGGAAATCGAGCTGCCGCTGTCGGCCGATCCCGTGCAGCGCTCGAGGCAATTGCTGCATGCGCTCATCGTGAGTCCTCCCACGCCCGGCCAGCGCACGATTCCCGCCGACGCGGAGCTTCTCGCCTTCTACATTCTTCCGGACGGCACGGCGGTGGCGGATTTTTCCGACGCGCTCTCCGTCGAAACGCCGTCCGGAATCTTGAGCGAAGAGATGGCTGTGAACTCAATTGCGGGCACGCTTGCGAGCAACGTGCCGGGGCTTCGCCGCTTGAAGATCCTGATCCACGGCCAGGAAGTGGAAACGCTTGCGGGCAACGTGGATCTCACCGGCTTCTTCGATTTGAATCCGGCGACGCAGCAAGCGAGCGCGGCGGCGCACTAGAAAGCGGCATTTGTTGACAACATCTCGTGCCGGTCGGCAAACTGGCTGACCGAGAGAGAAGCGGTCGGGGAAACAAGGAGACGGTTCTTGCGAGCAGACGGACGCGCGCCGGACGATTTGCGGACGGTGAAAATCACGCCGGATTTCATTCCCAGCGCCGAGGGCAGCGTGCTGATCGAGGCGGGGCAGACGCGCGTGATCGTGACGGCGACGGTGGACGACGGCGTGCCGTCGTTTCTCAAGGGTACGGGCAAGGGTTGGGTGACCGGCGAATACGGTATGCTGCCGCGCTCGACGGAAGAGCGCACGCCGCGCGAAGCCGCGCGCGGGCGGCAGTCCGGCCGCACTCTCGAGATCCAGCGGATGATCGGGCGGACGCTGCGCGCCGCGACCGACTTGAAAGCGCTGGGCGAGCGTACCGTATGGCTCGATTGCGACGTCATTCAGGCGGACGGCGGGACGCGAACGGCTTCGGTCACCGGCGCGTTTGTGGCCCTCGCCCTTGCGCTCGAACGAATGGTGTCCGCGGGGATGATCCGCTCGGTACCGCTCATCGATTCCGTGGCGGCGACGAGCGTGGGGATCGTGGGCGACGAACTTTTTCTCGATCTCACATACGAAGAAGACTCCCGCGCACAGGTGGACATGAACGTCGTGATGACAGGCGCCGGCCAGTTTGTGGAGGTGCAGGCCAGCGCCGAGGGGCGCCCGTACACGGGACAGGAATTGGAGGATCTGCTCGAGCTGGCCGCCGGGGGCATCGGCCAGATCACCGAAGTGCAACAGGAACTGCTGCGCACCAACTTCCGTGGCCGTTCACGCTAGCGCCCCCGAAGGCAGGCCCGCGCCCATTCGAATCCTCCTCGCATCGTCGAGTCCGGGCAAGCTGCGCGAGTACCGCGAACTCGCTCGAGGCTCCGCCCTGGAGCTCGACCTGCTTCCGAACTTCCGCGAGCTTCCTCCGTTTGATGAGTGCGCGCCGACATTCGCCGAAAACGGAGCGGGCAAGGCGCTGTACTACAGCCGGTTCACAGGCGAGATGGTTCTGGCGGAGGATTCCGGCCTGGCCGTGCCGGCGCTCGGCGGGGCGCCGGGCGTTCATTCCGCGCGCTATGCGGGGCCGAATGCGACGGATACCGATTGCATCCGCAGGTTGTTGCGCGCGATGGAAGGAAAGGTCGGAGACGAGCGGCGCGCGCGATTCGTCTGCGTGACGGCGGTCGCGCGGCGGGGCCGTGCCCTCGCAGTTGTCTCCGATTTCGTGGAAGGGATTCTCACGGAAGCACCCCGCGGTGCAAACGGATTCGGTTACGATCCTGTGTTTCTGCTTTCCGATCTCGGCCGCACGTCGGCGGAAGCATCACCGGACGAAAAAAATCGTCGCAGCCATCGCGGAAAGGCGTTCCGAAAGGTCCGGGATCTGCTGACCGCTCCAAGTTCCTCGATACTTTCGTAGACGCTCCCGCATCCAATCCGGGGCAAACGAAATCGCTTGCTCCAAACACCGGACCGGGGGTACAAAAGACGCCCCTGTCTCCGAGGTGGCTCATGGCGACTTTCCAAACGGCGCCTACCCTTCACCCCAAACTCCTTTCCCGTTTGCAGGAAGCGCGCGAGCGAACCGACGCGCTGTTCAGGCTGCTGCCGCCGAATTCGTTTTACGACCGGCCGATCCCCGAACGCCACCGGCTGATCTTTTATCTCGGGCATCTCGAGGCGTTCGACTGGAACCTGCTGAGCGGGGCGATCGATCTCGCTCCGCACGATACGGAGTTCGACAAGCTCTTTGCATTCGGAATCGATCCGGTCGGGGGCGGGCTGCCAACAGACGGACCCAACGAGTGGCCCAGTATCGCGCAGGTCAAGGAATATAATCGGCTCGGGCGGCAGCGGTTGGATGACAGGCTCCACGGTTTCCAGGCGTTGCGCTCTCCGGTATCTGCGCTCGCGGATGGAACGCTGCTCCACGTCGCGATCGAACACCGCTTGATGCACGCCGAGACGCTGGCGTATCTCCTGCACAACTTGCCGGTCGAAAGAAAGATCTGTCCGGGCGGAGTGTTTTCCGATCCGAGACTCGCGCCGAGGCAGCGCCAAGTGACGATTCCTGCCGGGATTGCCACACTGGGGCAGTCGCGCAACGGCGCGCGTACATTCGGCTGGGACAACGAGTTCGAGACGCAGGAAATTGAGGTGCCGAGCTTTTCGATCGACGTCTTCCCAGTGACCAACGCCGAATATCTGAAGTTCGTTCATGCGGGCGGGTACGAAGACGCAAAGCACTGGAAGCCCGAGGACTGGGAATGGAGGCGCCGCGAGCGGATCGAGCATCCCCAGTTCTGGGCGCGGCGTTCGAATGCTCCTGCGGCGGACCCGGATACGCAGTGGGAATACCGTGCGATGTTCGCAGCGATTCCGCTGCCTCTCTCGTGGCCAGTGTATGTGAGCCATGCAGAGGCTTCCGCTTTTGCGTGCTGGGCGGGACGGAAGCTGCCGACCGAAGCGCAGTGGCACCGGGCGGCGTATGGCGCGCCGGATGGAACGGAGCGCGCGTATCCGTGGGGCGACGCTCCGCCCGGCGAAACGCACGGCAATTTCCATCACCAACGGTGGGACGCTGCTCCGGTGGACGCGCACCCCGCGGGAGCGAGCGCATTCGGTGTGTTCGATCTTCTCGGCAACGGATGGGAATGGACATCGAGCGTCTTCGGTCCGTTGCCGGGATTCGAGCCTTTTTCGTTTTACCCCGGCTACTCGGCCAATTTCTTCGACGGGAAGCACTTCGTGATGAAGGGCGGATCGGCGCGGACGGACGCGTGTATGTTGCGCCAGGCGTTCCGTAACTGGTTCCAGCCCCACTACCCATACGTGTACGCGACCTTCCGCTGCGTGGAGGAATAACCCATGGCGTCGGCTCCGCGAATGGCAACGATCCCTGCAACGCAGGCGCTGGCTGAATTTTCCTCGGATGTCGTGGTCGGATTGAGTCAGCCAGGACAAAAAGAGCTCCCTTCGAAGTATCTGTACGACGAGGTAGGTTCGGCGCTGTTCGACGCGATCTGCGTCTTGCCGGAGTACGGCTTGAGCCGGGCCGGAATGCGGCTGCTCGAACGCCACGCCGCGGACGTCGTAGAGCGAGTGCCAGGACCGGTCGTAGTGGCGGAGTTGGGCAGCGGAAGCGGCCAAAAGACACGCTGGCTACTCGAGGCTCTGGCGCGACGGCAGCGCGTGAACTACTACCCGATCGACATCTCCGGCAGCGCGCTTTTCCGGTGCCAGCAGGAACTGGGACAGATCGACATGGTGAGCATCGTGGGGTTCGAGCGCGCTTATCTCGACGGCCTTCAGGAAGTGGCCGCGCGGCGCCGCGAAGGCGAGGGGCTCCTGGTTCTTTTCCTTGGCAGCACGATCGGGAATTTCGACCGCCCGGCGGGAGACCAGTTTCTGCGCGAGGTGCGCTCAACTCTCCGCGAAGGCGATGCGCTCCTGCTCGCGACCGACCTTGAAAAGCCGGTCTCTGCGCTGACGCTCGCCTACGACGATCCGGCGGGCGTGACGGCCGCGTTCAACAAGAACCTGCTCGCGCGAATCAACCGGGAGCTGGACGGTGACTTCGATCTGGGGAATTTCGAGCACATGGTGCGATACGACCAGGCAGAGCGGCGCATCGAGATGCACCTGCGTTCGAAGATCTGGCAGCGCGTGACCATCCGAAAGGCGGGTTTCCGGTTCTACCTGCGCGAGGGAGAGACCATCTGGACGGAAAGCTCGCACAAATACGACCCCGAGGAAGTGGTTCAAATGGGCGAGCGCTCCGGCTATCGCTGCGGCGGCCAATGGTTCGATTGGGAATGGCCGTTCGCACAGAATTTGTTCTTTGCGGTGTAGGCTTGACCGGCCTTGGTTGACACTTCCGCCTGTTGGCCGCCTCGAAGAGAGATTCCCCGGAAGACGGCCGGGGCGCAAAATGCGCGCTTCGGCTGCGCGTCCCGGCCAGAAGATTGAAACCGCCAATCTTCGGGAAGGAAAAGCGGCGGGACGCTGCGCCTCAGAATGACGCGCGGGCGTGGGATGCGAAAAGAGGGCCGACAGCTTTGGCGTTTCTCCTAGGAACGCGCGAAGCAAAGCAAAGTGAACTGAGTGGAGGACGACGATGGCGAAAGCTACATGGAACGGCGCTGTTCTCGCTGAGAGCGATCGCACCGTGGTGGTGGAAGGCAATCAATACTTTCCGCGCAATTCCGTGCACACCGAATACCTGCGTCCGAGCGATACGCACACCACTTGTCCCTGGAAGGGAACCGCCAGCTACCACGATGTGGAAGTGAACGGCCAGCGGAACGCCGATGCAGCGTGGTATTACCCCGATCCCAAACCCGCCGCCGCACAGATCAAGGACCACATCGCATTCTGGAAGGGCGTGCGCGTCGAGCCGTAAACCGCGTGTGGTATAGTTCTCCGCTCCATGGCCGGGAAGAAAGCCAAAAAGTCGGCGAAGAGTGGCGCGCGTCGCAGTTCGGCGGGGCGTGGAACCGATCCGGCGCGCGTGCGAGCGATCCTAAAGGGACTCGATGAAGCGTACACGGCCGCGACGTGCGCGTTGAAACACGAGAACGCGTTTCAGTTGCTGATCTCGACCATTCTTTCCGCACAATGCACGGACGAGCGAGTGAATCAGGTGACGGCGACGCTCTTCAAGAAATATCCGAACGCCAAGGCCTTTGCGTACGCGAACCCCGCCGAACTCGAGCAGGATATCCGGCCGACGGGCTTTTTCCGCAACAAGACCAAATCCATCATGGGCGCGAGCAAGAAAATCGTCGAAGAGTTTCGTGGCGAGGTGCCGAAAACGATGGACGAACTGCTGACGCTGCCGGGCGTGGCGCGAAAGACGGCGAACGTCGTGCTGGGCACGGCGTTTGGCATTGCGTCCGGCGTCGTAGTCGATACTCACGTGCTGCGGCTCTCCGAGCGGCTCGATCTAAGCAAGAACACCGACCCGAAAAAAATCGAACAGGATCTGATGCAGGTGATCCCCCGGGACCGGTGGATTCTTTTCTCCCATCAGTTGATCTGGCACGGACGGCGGGTTTGCCAAGCCCGCAAGCCGAAATGCATCGAGTGCAATCTCGAGCGGCTCTGCTACTCGAAAGACAAGACGAACTGAAGCGTTACCCTCTGCCAAAATTTCCCGAGAAAAGCGCTTGCGGCGTGGTATACTGCGTGTGCGCTTAATACCGCGGTTGTGTTGTGCGGCCACTCGGTGCAGTACTCGATCTGAGAATACCCGCCCTTCAGTTCTCTCCAAAGTCTTCAGCGTAATTTCAAACCATACTGGCAGCGCAAGCTGGCGCGCCCGCAAGACGTGTGTGCCGCGATCGCTTCCGCCAGATAGAAGGCAAGACCAAGATGAATAGCTTTTCAGAATTACCGATTTCCGTTTACACGAAAAAGAGGCTGTCACTCGCTTATTTTTCGACACCGACACCGGTGCAAGCAGCGACGATTCCACAGGCGCTCGAGGGCAAAGATGTGCTCGCGACCGCTCAGACCGGAACCGGCAAGACGCTGGCGTTCCTTATCCCGGTGATGGAGCAGATGCTCGAGCGAAATACGCCGGGAATCTCCACACTGGTGCTCGTTCCCACTCGCGAACTGGCCATGCAGGTTGTGGATCAGTACAACGCACTGAAAGGCGAGCAGCTTTCGCCCGCGGCACTGGTCGTGGGAGGCCTAGCCGAGGGAGCGCAACTCAGCGCACTGCGGAAGGGCGCCCGGCTCGTAGTCGCCACACCGGGACGATTGGAAGATTTTCTCGACCGCAAACTGATCAATTTCCGCGGGCTGCGATTGCTCATCCTTGACGAGGCCGATCGCATGTTGGACATGGGGTTTCTTCCGGCCATTCGCAGGATTGCGGCCGTGCTCCCCAAAGAGCGTCAGACGATGTGTTTTTCCGCAACACTGGAAAGCTCCGTCGCGCACTTGGTGCACGATTACATGAGAAAGCCGGTGCGCCTCGAATTCGGGTCCATACTGAAGCCCTCGGAGAATGTGCGAATCCAGGCGTTTGAGGTTGCCTCCGACCGCAAGCAGGACCTGCTGCAGCGGTTGCTCTCCAGCGAATCTGGCCGCTGTCTCGTCTTCGCGCGCACGAAGCGCGGAGCGGAGCGGCTGGCCAATAGCCTGAGCCGCGAAGGGTTCGCGGCGGCCACGATCCATGGGGGCCGCTCGCAATCCCAGCGGACCGCAGCGCTGACCGGATTTCAACAGGGGCGCTACCGCGTGCTGGTCGCCACCGACCTGGCGTCGCGCGGCATTCACGTCCAGGACATCGCGCACGTGATTAACTACGATCTGCCCGAGATTGCGGAGAACTTCATCCATCGGGTGGGGCGCACGGGCCGCGCAGGCAGTCGCGGCGTAGCTTCCACTCTCTTCGGAAGGGAGCAACGCCTGGAATTGGCGCAATTGGAGCGCACACTCGGCATTCTCATGGAAAGAATACCGGTGCATGGGACGCTGGCCGAAAAGCCGCACGCGAAGGCGAGTGGGGTTCACCACATCGCGGCAAAGGCACACGAGGGATCATCTGCTCCGTCGCGAATCGCCCGCCTCCCGGGAGAATTCCTACAGGCACAGATGGGCTAACCCAAGGCTCTGCGTTTGACAGGGATGCTGTAGTCTTGTTCCGTGACGCGCATCCCCAGCATCGCCAGCATTTTGATACATGTAACTCGATCGCCCGGCTGCTTCAACGCGATTAACAGTTTGTTGAAAAACCCGTTTCTTCTGCAACTTTAAATCGAGAAGCTCGTCTGAAGTAAGGAAGGTCAAGGAGGCGAGCGAATGCGCGGAGACGATAATCAGCAAGAAGGAATGTTCAG
>Ga0187864_10004690_pt1 | contig 10578 bp, 9 predicted proteins | sample June2016WEW_11_4_FD_132985 | JGI IMG/M metagenome (GOLD analysis project Ga0187864, IMG submission 132985) | Peatland microbial communities from SPRUCE experiment site at the Marcell Experimental Forest, Minnesota, USA - June2016WEW_11_40 | ecosystem: Environmental > Terrestrial > Soil >... | reverse complement strand
ATCCTTATCCTCTCGTGCGCTTCAGCGTCACTACCTGAAGCAAGAACCGTATGCGGAAGAGCCGCACGTACGGGTCTGTGCGGGGGACGCCGGGCAACCGGCGTTCCTACCGCGACCTAAATGTGCTAGGCTCCGGTAGATGCGTGCGTCAAAAGGACCAGAAGCGGCACCAGCCAAGCGCCAGCTCTCTACTCTACCCCTAATCCCCCTTGTTTCTCTTACACTCTTTGCGCCGTTAACGTTACCATACTTTCGGCCGGATTTCATTCCTTGCGGCTTTGATCCATCAGTCAGGATGCGGTGAACCGTTCGCGCCGTCGACGAGACTCGCAGTACGGTTCTTCGAGGCAAGGCCGGCCGGCATCGTACCATAGCATACTGATAAACCTCTCCGGGCTTCATCGTTTCAGGATTCACGTGCGCGCTGGGGCTGGCGGGGCTTTGATTACCTCTCGTCCACGGTCCCGCGGGAAGCTTTCAAGTATCCCGCTCAGTCCAGTATTCGCCGTTACGGCGTCGCCAATGCTGCTTTGCTTTTCACTTTCGCGAGTACTCTCGGAGCGGTTTCCCGCACGAACAGTCCGCACAAGCCGCTTACTATTAAAAGACTGGGGCCCAGGTACATGGTGGCGCCCAATCCCAGGTGGTCGGCAATGCTGCCCCCTACTATTGGCAGAATTCCCCCACCGATCAGCTCGCCTACACCGATGGATGCCCCTATTGCGGTCGCGGCCAACCCAAACCCGACGGTTTCAGCGGCAACCGAGACGAGAATGGGGGCTGATCCGCTGGAGAAGAACCCAGCCGCCAGAATGAAAGCGAAGAGGATAGGCAGACCCGTGCCCGGGCTGAAGGCAGCGAAAATAAGGCCGGGGATGCCCCCGAGCACCTGACACAGGAAAAGGGTCTTCCTGCGACCAATCCGGTCAGAGACCATCCCGACAAAAGGAGCGCCGACAAAGACGCCGACACCGAATCCCGACAGGACCAATCCGATAGAAGTCATGGGCATCTGGTGTACCTTGGCCAGGTAAAGCACGCCGAATGAGGTGAGAATATAAAGCCAGGCCATGTTAAAGATCCACGTGAGCATCATGAGAATGATGTTGCGGTTCTTGAACACGTCCCAATAGCCGATTTCCTTTCCCGTAACGTCAAATTGTTTTTGCTTTGCCTGTCCCTGTCGGCGGGCGTTGATCGCCGCCCGCGTGGAGGCAGGCTCCTTCATCACGAGCCATATCAGGATGCCCAATATGATGGCCGGTATAGCATAGACGTAGAAGACAAATCTCCACCCATAGTGCACCATCAGTTGGGTGCTGAGCACCGGGCCGATGGCGCCTCCAAAAAGCACAAAGAAACCGGCCAGCAAGCCCACATTCCGGGCACGACTTTCCGGAGGCGACTCTTCGGTAACAGTAGCCGAAGCAGGCCCATAGATTCCACCCTCGGCAAATCCCATAACCGCTCGAATACCCAGTAAGAAAACGAAACTGCCGGCAATACCCGTGATCCAACTGCAAAAGCCGCCGAAAATCAGGAGCCCAACTATGACCGGCCGCCTTCCCACGTAATCGGAAAGGCTCCCCATGACCCAGGTCCCTATGGCCCATGCAAGAGCGAAAATGGCGATGACGGCACCCGACTGGGCATAGTTGAGCCCGAAATCTTTCTGCACGCCGGGGAGCACGAAGCCCATTACCATGCGCTCCAAACCGACAACCCCCCACATAAGGACCAACAGAAGAAGTATTTTTTTAAAGTAGCTCATAAGACCCCCCTTTTTTAGTTGCGTTTTGTCAAAACGTTTTCATTCTCCTGCATTGTCAAAGAACAGCAAGCTGAAGCTCACATTGCACGCCATGCTAGGACCAATCAGTTTGTCCTTCTTCTGAATCACGCCCGCTGTTCCTGCTTTCATATCTCATTCCTGCTTTTCATAAAACTCTGACAATACTTCATATCACCCTATCCTTCCGCAGTCTGAGGGCCAGATTCTCAGCCTTTTCTACGGCTGATTTACCTTCGATGAAAAGGCAGGTCCTCGAATGGGAGGGAGGCAAAGTGAGAGCCCGAATTGCTTTTGTCCGCAAGAAGGCCGGGTCAAGGGCAAGATCTGCAGCTCTCCAAACTGTCACAGGCTTCCTCTTGGCATCCTGAATTGCTTTCAGGGTTGCCAGCCTGAGAGCGCCCATCTCGCTGCTCACCGTGATCAAAGCGGGAAGCGGTGCCGTTACCACCTCGTGACCGCTGCGCTTCAACTTTTCCACGATAACCTTGTCATCCTGCAACTCTGCCCTCTGGACGAGATTGATACCGGGGATATTCAGTATGCCCGCAATAAGGAGACCCACCTGTCCCGAATCCCAGTCAGCAGCCTGTCTTCCAGTAACGATGAGATCAAAAGGTTCAGTCTTCTTAATCGCCGCGGAAAGGACCTGGGCGGTTGCATGACTGGTTAGGTTCTGGAAACTAGGGTCCTCCACAAGGATCAGCTCATCAGCTCCAACGCTCAAAGCCTTCTTCAGGATGGGGATAACAGCCTTCTCGGACATATTGAGGGCGATCACCTTTCCTCCCCAGCGCTCTTTCAGTTGTATCGCCAATTCAAGGGCATTCTCATCGAAGGGATTGATGACCGGTGGAATCCCGACAGGGACAACCTTTTTGATATCGCTGTGAATCTCATAGGCGGAACGAGGCCCTTCAGGATCGGGCACGGCTTTTATACAGACGATGATCGTCGGTGCCTTCACGACAATGTGGCCAGTTTCTTGATAAATGCAGGGACAACGTCTTCATACTGACCGACGATCCCGTAATCCGAAGCTCCGAAGATAGCCGCCTCTGCATCTTTGTTGATTGTTACGATCTTCTTGGAGCCTCCCGCCCCGGCCATATGCTGGGCGGCACCCGAGATTGCCACAGCAATGTAGAGCTGCGGGTTCACCTTTTCCCCGGTTTGACCGATTTGGCGGGAACGGGAAAGCAGCCCTTCGTCCACCAGGGGCCGGCTCGCACCCAGTTCTACCTTGACGAAATACCTCTTGAGGACTTCCACAAGCCCTTGCAGTTGCTGAATGCCCTCTATGGTCTTGACCCCTCTGCCTCCAGCGACTATTGCATTTGCCTGCGTGAGACTCACAGTCTCTTCTCCGGGGACAAGGCCGAGTGATTCAGTGAGCGCCATGGACGAAACAAGCTCGCAGCAGAAAGGTATGATTTCACCTTTTGTCCTGCCTTTTTCGAGAGCCTCCGCAACCTTGGGTCTGACTGTCACCATTTGAGGAGCTGTAGCCAATTCGAGCACCGAGACGGCATTGCCCCCGTATATGGGTTTTGTACAAAGAAGAAAACCTGTACCCTTCTCCCTTTCTATCTTCACGCAGTCCGTAACGAGATCGTTCCCCATTTTGCACGCCAGTTTCGGGGCTAACTCCAGGCTGTCATAGGTGTGTCCCATGAGGACAGTGCGGGGCGCAAGGGTACAGCAGAGGGCTTCGAGGGCGGATGAATAGAGATCAGCTTGAAAACCGGAGAGGAGGGGGTCGTCAATCACGTACACTTCGCCAACATAATAGGCAAGTTCATCAGCGAGGTGGCCCACTCCATAACCGATGATGCAGGCGCATACCGCATCTCCTCCGTGTTGTGAAAGCTCCGCCCCTGTCTTTAGAAGCTCCAGGGTAATAGGGGCTATCCGTCCTTCTTCTTGTTCCGCCACTACGACAATACGATCCGTCATCGTCTTATCCTGCCTATTAATCCAATCACGGGAACACCGGCGGTACATAGGCTGACCAGTCACCTAAATTGTTCGGGTCTAATGCGTCTTTTATTTTCCTCAGCCAGACATCGTAGTTGTCATACACAGGACCCCAGTTTTGAACGACATGGCTCACAGGCTCAATTTGGAGCCCCCCGCCAAGACAGGGAACTCCAAATTTGCTGAATTTTCCCTTAGGGTCAAATGTCTCGGCTGTCCATTCTCTTACGCCCTGGAGAGAGTTATCATTGTAAGGATCGAAGAGGATGATGGTCTCTATGTGTGAACCAACAGAATAATTCTCGTAGGGGAGGTGGAATGGGACGGACCCTGGCTGCATAATGACCCCCCTCTGTACATAGGGCTTCAATCTTTCCACCGCTGCCGTGTTCTGGATTTTGATCATATCCTCGGTAGCATCGGTGCAAGGTGTGATAAAAAATTCGCTACAGGGCCGGAAAGTCTCTCTGACAGTACCAATGCTCCAGACCATAAGAGCAAACCTGAGGGCGAGATACTGAGGATCATTCAATGGAGGCAAGAACTGACCGTGCCATTTATCAACTATCTTATGCAAACACCTCTCTCGATATTCCATCTCTCTTGTGGTGTTTGCGCCGATTACGACTAATAGAGAGTGGGCAAGACGCTGCATTTCCTCCGGGTTTACCTTCTGGAACATTTCCCAGAACTCGTCATTACCCTCACACATCTCCCCCCCGATCAACATCATGACAGAAAATCCTATCTCTGCCTGTCCGACTTCACGCAATGCATCATACGCATCATCCCTGGTAGCGAAAGTGGGGACAAATGACTTGAATCCGTCAGGTACCTTCTCAAGCCGTTTTACTGCCGGCGGTGACCCTTTCAGTTCCCACTCAGGAGGACCATACCAGTGATACAGTTTGGCACTGCATTTTGTGATGACACCATGACCTCCATTTGCTCCTGAATGACCTCTCAGAATCCCTCTCAAACTGAATCCCGGTCCGTCAGCAGAATACCATCCGCTGCCTGCCTCGGCAGAACCCATTCGCACTATCTCCCCTGTAGGGAGGACCCATTCGCAGCCGAGAACATTACGGCCCAGGCCACCGGCGTAAACCTGGGTCGATCCTGATCCGAAGTGGCAGCAGTGGCTTGCGATTACACCAGCCTCCGGACCGGCTGAGATCGTGCCTATGTAGAGGCCATATTTCGCAAGCTCCATCTCGAGTCTGTAGACCGAGACATAGGGTTCCACCACCGCATGCATGTTCTTCACATCAATGTCCAGGATTCTGTTCATCCTTTTGAGGTCCAGGATGATGGCATTCTCGCTTGCCAGTGCAGTAGACATAATCTCAAATCCTGAGGAGAAGGGTTTAAACGAGATCTTGTGCCTGTTACATACCCTCACGATAGATTGGACTTCCTCTGTCGTTTCCGGCATGAGTACTGCAGCCGGCTGGTTTGACCATTTCTCTCCGAAGACAAGTTTATTCCCCCATACCTGATTGTAGCTATCCCTTGTTGCCGTGTCTTGCGATATGTTTTCTGGGCCTACTACATCCTCTAATGCCCTGTAAGCGTCCTTTGTCAGATCCATGTTTCCCTCCTCATTTATTATTTTCTTGCCCGCTACATTGCCTGCTGCACAAGTTCGATAATGTCGTAAACCTCCATCTTCTGCCCGGTTTCTTTCACGGTATCTATAAAATTCCTGGTACACCACGGGCATGCGCTCACGATCGCCTTCGCACCCACTGTTTTTGCCTCTTTCAGTCTCTCTGCACCGGTCCAGATGGCGAAGTCGGGATAGGCCTCCTTTACTCCACCGCCGGCACCGCAGCACCAGGCAGATTCTCGTGTCCGGTACATCTCTACCAGTCTTACACCGGGGATACTCTTGAGTATCTCTCTGGGGATGTCGTAGACCCCGTTGGCACCGCGCCGGTATTTCTTCGGGGGTTCATGGACGATCATCTGACCGAGGACTTTCACCTCTTTTCCTTTCCAGTGTACCCAGGGTTCTGCAAGACGGCCTAAATGGCAGGGGTCATGGTAGGTGACGGTCAAGGGGACCTTTTTGGTCAGATGGATGGCTCCTTCCTTGATCAGGCGGTGAATGTACTCAGTAATATGGAGTACCTCGATATCGAGCTTCTGACCTATCTTGTCATAGAGCACCTTGAAGGTCTGATATCCATCAGAACAGGGGGTAACAAGTGTCGTGACGCCTGCTGCTTTAAAGACCTCCCTGTTATGCTCTGCGAATTTAGTCAGTTCGCCAAGGTACCCCATCTCGTATGCACGTCCGCCACAACAGGCTTCATCACGTCCCATAATACCGACATCTACACCTGCTTTCATGAGCAGGGTAAGACCAGCCCTGGCCGTGGGCCACAATTCTTCGTCAAAAGAATATTTGCAGCCGGCATGAAAGACAACCTTTGCCTTCTCCGTGGTAAGGTTCTTCACGGGTATACCTTCGGCCCACTTACCGCGATCTGCCTTTTTGGCCTGCACCATGTTGTCTTCTTTTTTGAGACCCTCTATGGCGAGCATGTGGGCAGGGTCCCCCTGACCATCCTGCACACATTTGATTCTCAGTTCCTGCATGTTCTGGAGGGGTTCTATATCCTGAACCGATTTGCAGGAGATATCACAACTGCCGTCCATTTGGCACTTGAAGATTGCGTCTAAGAAACCCTCTGTATAGTCTATCCTCCCCTTCATGAGAGACAGGGCAAGATTGAACTTTCCACCGGCAGCATAGGTATGGAAATTGTATTTCGATGCCGATGGGCACCCTTGCATGAAATCAGGGTGCCGCATATTCTCCCAAGGTACCCATTTACAGAATGAGCACCTTGTGCATCTTAAAGAATCGTGTTCGTATTCTTCTATTGCCATTGTGTTCCCTCCTTTTCAGAAACATAATCTTCCGGGGTTTAATACATTGTTGGGGTCGAAAATCTTCTTCACCTTTCTCTGCAGGATGTTGGTCTCTGCAGCACGGGTATAGGCGATCTTTGCCCAGGGTCCGTAAGGCCGAGAGAAGAAGGCCCCCATGTTGGCCATGTCTTGTGCTCCTTCAGTAACCAGTGATCGCGCCCGTTCCGTCTGGGTCATATCGGTAGGATCATAGTAAAGGTCGAATTCCATATGACAACTGGTGCCCTGGACGATGGGCTGGATATAGATCCCTATGTTCTCTGCAGCGAAGCGGCGGGATTGTGCCAGGGCAAGCATTGCCCCGATAAAGGCAGGGGTCTTGTCGAGGGTGGTGAGGAAGAAGATATCGGAAAAGCCTCCCTTGTAGCGGAGCTTCCAGTATGGTTCATCAGAGGGTTTGGCGAGGAGGTCTGCCACATAGTCGTCGCTGAAACCCCCGACGGTGTGTATGGGTTTGAGGTTACCGGCCTGTTTGAGCATGTCCCGGAAATCGGCCTCCTGGTACTCCACCTTCTCCTCCGGCAATGCGCCATACCCCTCGAAGGTAACGACAAGGACCCACTGAGAAAGGGCAGCTCTTAAGTCCCTAATCTCCCCTGGGCTCTGCGCAAGCAGCGAAGCGAGGTTCAAATCGTTCACGATGAAGCAGGTGTCACCCAGCCTGATCCGGATGAGGCGATAGCTGAGATCGATGAGCGGCTCGATGGTGTCGGACGAAATCAGAAAAGTTCTGGTCAACCTGGACAAAGGCCGGCACTTCATGGTTGCCCACGTCGTGATCCCGATGGTGCCCTGGGCGCCTGATATGAGTCTGCTCTCATCAAACTGGCCGAGTCCGAAGGGCACCATCTGGGCCTTCCCGATCTTCCACTGATCTTTTATCGAGTCCGGTCCTGCAGCTTCACCGCTTCTCAGTTTATCACCCGTACCGAAGATGATTTCTGCACACAGGAAGGGATCAAGTGAGTCCCAGTGGTGGTTCGGCATGGTAATAGGCTCCCTTTCAAGCATGCTCCCCATAACGGACTTGGAGCTCCGGGGACATAGGGGCATATAGGCAGAGAGACCTGCCTTTCCCAGTTTCGGCTGAAGCTCACCGAAGGTTACCCCCGGTTCAACCATGGCAACCCTGTTTTTACGATCGACCCGGATGATCTTTTTCATCCTCGTAAGATCGACTATGACCGATCCGCCCATGCGGGGAACCGTGTCTCCCCGAAAGTGCGGGGGGCCTGAGCTCACCGGCACAAGAGGCATCATGGTTTCGTTGGCCCATTTCACGATCTTCTGGACCTCGCCTGCCCTGCCGGGTCTTACTATGCACCGTGGTCTCGTCCGGGGAACAAAACTTAAATCAGAGGAATACTCCTCCAGAATGTCCGGGCTATCCATGACATTACCGGTACCGACAATCTTTTCTAACGCTTCATTACCTGACATCCTTCGCCTCCTTTAAAATTGATGCTGATGAAACCGCACCTCAATACCAGGGGTAATGACTCCTCCCACACAATAGATAACTTGGCACTAGCAACCGCTATGCCACCATTTGCTTACGCGAAACATCCTGTCATTGCAGCGTTTAACCGTATACGTGTCGTACACATATTTTCAAATGCGAAAAAGCATTTTCAATTTGAAAAATCTTATGCTAAACTTCAGATGGATTTATAGGATCAACCAAAAAGGAGGCATTGAGGCAGATGAAAGCGAGCGATCTTGATCTCCGGGACCTTCTATCCTTCAATCCCAGGGGCGGTGCCATTCAATTTATGGGGGACCGTGCCCTTCTGCTCGACGCCGTTGCCATGGGGCTCTTGCGCAGGGAACTGATAAACAGCCTCGGCCTGTCTGCGGCGAGGAACATCCTCACGCGCTTTGGGTATGCGCACGGCTGGCTCAATGCCGACAAGCTGGCCACCAAGTATCCCGATCTGGCGAAAGACCCCGCATGCGGACCTACATTTCACATGCTGCAAGGGGTGGTTGATGTCAAGGAATTCAACTCCACTGATATCGGCGATCCCCTCTATCACGTTACATCCATCTGGGACAATTCCTACGAAGCGGAGCAGCATGTCCTCCAATTTGGCGTGGCAAATGAACCGGTATGCTGGACTCTGACCGGCTACGTGAGCGGCTACAGTAGCCGCATTAGTGGTCTGGAGACCTATTGTATCGAGCACAAGTGCCGGGGAAAAGGCGACGCCTTCTGCCACATCGAAAGTCGGGCCAAGGAAGACTGGGGCGGAGCTATTGACGACTACCTGCCTTTCTTCCATGAGGAAACCATTGACGGGGTGCTCAAGGACGTAGCAGGTGAGCTACGTCGCTCTGAGAGACGCCTATCGCAGCTCAAGAAACTGATCGACAGCGATATCCACCCTTCGGGCATAATCGCGGGGAGTAAGGCCATGGAGCAGGTACTAGACCTTGCAAAGCGGGCAGCGAAGGTAGACTTCTCCGTTATTATCACGGGAGAAAGCGGGGTGGGAAAGGAGATGGTTGCCCGGTTCATCCACGATGAATCCTCACGGGCAGGACGGCCGTTTGTTGCCGTCAATTGCAGCGCAGTTACCGATACGCTTTTGGAGAGCGAGTTCTTCGGCCATGTGAAGGGGGCCTTTACGGGAGCCCATAACGATAGGGTGGGTCTGTTCGAAGCTGCAAACGGCGGTACCATATTCCTTGATGAAATAGGAGATATGCAGCTCGGGATGCAGGCAAAACTCCTCCGCGTTCTCCAGGAGAAGGAGGTACGACGGGTCGGAGAAAACAAGTCTCGTCCCGTTGACGTCAAGGTGATTGGTGCCACGAACCGCAATCTTGAGGAAGAGGTAGAAAGAAGTCGATTCCGCGGTGACCTCTATTACCGCATCTGTGTGTTAGAAATTGAAGTACCGCCTCTTCGGGAACGGAAAGAGGATATCTTACCCCTTGCACGGTTCTTCCTGGAAAAGACCGATAGGAGAATCAAACGCTCTGTATCCGGTTTTACGCCGGACGCCCTCGATCTTCTTCTCCACTACCAATGGCCCGGTAATGTCCGCGAACTTCAAAACGTGGTCGAACGAGCCGTAGCCTTCTCCCCAGGCAATGTGGTCCAGGTGGAGGAACTCCCCAAGGCTTTGCGGAAGTGCGTCTCTCTTTCTCACGGAGAGCATGAGATTCGCGCCCTTGAAGACATGAATCGCCTCCATATCCTTGCTGCACTGGAGAAAACAAAAGGAGACAAGAGGCTGGCGGCGGAGAAGCTGAATATCGGGCTTACATCGCTCTATCGTAGGTTGAAAGACTACGGTGTGATGTGTAAAGGTAATGGGAGGTGATTGGACGTCAATATTTCAATTGATCGATTATTCGTAGTATCCTGGCGTTTTCGGCTTGAAATCTGAACAACATTGGAGGGCAATGAACTTATCGGAGTGCAAATTAAGCGGCATGCAAATTGGAAAACTATCGAAGCGGAGGGTAGGGAGTTTGTCACGCTAGTGTACTGTCTCAGTAACGGCTTTACAACGGGCCACCTTCTTGGCGATATCTTCCGCCTTCTTTGTTCAAACAAAGGGCTTGGGGTTCTCGTTGTAAAGCCGGATGTACTCTTCGATGGCGGCTACCAGTTCCGGCACGCTTTTGAATACTCCCCGGCGAATTCTTTTCCGTGTGGTTTCTCCGAACCAACGTTCAACCAGATTCAGCCATGATGAGCTTGTGGGCGTGAAGTGAAGAATGGGAACATAGGGGACATAACATCCTATGTCCCTCCTGTCAAGCAAAAAGTTCGTTCATAACAATTCCAACGGATTAGCGATATCAGCCTTATTCACAGCACACCTCTCCTCTCGCCTTCTTCCGCGCTCTTTTCATATGGT
>Ga0187864_10004689_pt1 | contig 10578 bp, 11 predicted proteins | sample June2016WEW_11_4_FD_132985 | JGI IMG/M metagenome (GOLD analysis project Ga0187864, IMG submission 132985) | Peatland microbial communities from SPRUCE experiment site at the Marcell Experimental Forest, Minnesota, USA - June2016WEW_11_40 | ecosystem: Environmental > Terrestrial > Soil >... | reverse complement strand
CTTACGCGTTGTTTAGCATACTCTGCTTGGTTCTAAACAGGGAAGCAGCACAGAACATCGGAAGAGCAGACAAAGCGGTGTCACCAACGTTCTTCAACAATTAAAATCGGGACAAGGCAGCGCTCCCTCTGTTTTTACTTTCTTTTAAAAAGAAAGCGTTCAAGGATTCGGTAATCGGAGTCATCGTCATCTTCAAATATCTCCCAAATATCAAGCATAAACAAATGGTCAAAATAAAAACAGGCAATCTCCTTAGAGCATACGCACACTGAGAATCAAAGACAGTCCCACCTAGAGGTGGCTTGAATAGTGCCATGTAATTAGAAAAATGACGACGCAGTTCACGTTATATTAGTCTTTAAGAGAACGGAAAATTACATAGCCGTTTTGTTCTTTCATGTATAGTTCATTTCTTTTCAATACGCCGTTTATGGCATCCTTTGAGACGCTGTCGAATTCGCATTTCATCTTTATTTCGTATCCACCAGTTGATACATGAGATACCTGCGAGCCATCGAGAGAAACGCAGCTTAAGACCTCTGAGTTTTTTAGGGCATCTCGAATCTCGCCCAATACCGCTAAAGCTTCTGATTTGTTCATAGTAAACATATGTGTAACAGGTTGTTCTAATAATTTATGCAGCTCTTCATAACTTACATCTTTAAAATTCAAGAAGACGTAATTAAGTGGGATGTCCGGTTTGCGGTGGAGCACTTATTTTTCCAGAATAAGTCGAATGAATTTATGAGGGCTTTTATTTCTACGTAATATAGACTTGACAATTGGTAACTTTTTGAACTTCCTCAACTGGGTTTTTTGACTGTGAATCGTTCTTTTTCCAAGGTTTACGGAGCTTCTGTCATTGTTGTTTCTTTCTTATTTTTCCGCTTTCTTGAAGTATTGGTCTAATGCGTCGTTTATTATGCAGGATAGATCGCCTCTGTTAAGCACTTTTTCTCTTAATCGTTTGTCGTTTTCATGGCTTACGGTAAAGGTTAATTTTGGCATTTTATTTTCTCATCCTCCATTTTTGCCTTAATGGTATAGTGGATTTGTTACTTATCAGTTTTTAGACGATAAAGGCAAAGTGAATTGAAAGCGTTTAATTGAAAACCTGGCTAAGAGATTTTAGGTGCTATAAGGCACAAGCGGGGTTGGGCGCAGTCAAAAAGCAAATATGGCGCTGCACGAGGCGTCTTTTCTTAAACTATCTCTCATAGAAAAACACATCAAAAGGCCTGACTTTGTTACCCTTAAGCAAAAAAGTCTTGACTCTCCAAATTATACAATGCGGCCAATTAGAAGAATTATAAAGATTGCGCTTGCATGCAGGATATACACAATTATCACGAATTTCTTGGTAGATATGTTCTTTATTGATGTCAGTAGCATAATACCAATTTCAGTGGGAAGCGGAGATGCGATTAGAATACTGGCAAAAGTCGCCAGCAAGTAGACTCTAATGGAATCAGGTATCCATCGATTAATAGTTTGAACAACTGTTTCTTTTGAGAGTTTTTGGACTTCATCACTAAAGCTATGTTTAACAAAAAGGAAGATAACCATGTCACTTATCAAAGCGCCACCTCCAGCTATAACTCCAGCTAAGAGGAAGTTTTGCTCTTTAGCGAGAATCAGCAATATCGCTGTACCCGCCGACGAAGTTAATGCATAAGGATACAGTAAACCCGCAAGAAAAGTTCCAAAATACCCCATGAAAAGAAGAGCATCATGCAAGGGTTTGTATGCTAATCCAGAAAAAAGGAAGTACACTAAGATTACACTTATTATGAACAGCGAGAGTTTTGGATACTTAATTTTTACTTGCAAGAAGCATTCATCATTGAATACGGATATACGATAGAAAAACATCAAATAAATAAGTTACCTGACAGCAAAAGACAAAAAATGCCCTCTGAAAAATTGTAACTACATTACTTTTTAAATTCAAATTGATGAATGCATGAAGCTTGTTTTATGAATTTATCTTTACACTCAAGTCGTGAAGCAACACGTACTGCTGTTCTCGAGGGATAGCTTGCCGATAAATCCATTTCAAGATTTGAACAATTAGAAAAATTCTAACCTAAAAGTTAAATAAAAAAGAAGGGAGAATGTTTTTTCCCTGGTTGTTTTATGCGTGTTTTCTCATCATCAGCAGTGCAAGAACTGCACCGATAATGATTATCACGATTATGATTGCTATGCCTATGTATTCGAGTGTTGCCTGTGTTGCGACGCCGCTAAGTGGTGTTGATGTTGGGGCAGTTGTTGCTGCTGGCGAGCCTACGATCATCGTTGTTTGTGAGCTTGATGGGTAGTAACCATTTGTGCCTGAGAATGTTGCTGTAACTGTGTATTTGCCTGGAACGTTTGGTGGCGTCCACTGGTAGTTGTATAGACCATATGCATTGGTTGTGGCTTTGCCGATGGTGATAGTGTTGTTGTTTGGATCAAGAGCAGTCAACGTTACGGTAACGCCTGCGAAATTGGTCGGCTCTGGTTGCTGCTGGTAGACGTAGCCCATCCATGCTTGCATGTTTGCGTCAGATGAGGCTGGAACTCCATTTGGAAAGTCAGCCTTCTGCGTCGATTGCTGTGTACCTGCCGAAGTATCCATCACTGTGCCCTGAATAGCGACGTTGGTTCCCGCTGTTGTAGCACTTAGTGGTGCTTGTACTGTGGTTGCGCTGGGTCCTCTGCCTACACTGTAGATTTGGCCGTCGTACCCGTTAAAGAATGTCAAGTAGCCAGCTGCGACAGCCCATGCGCTGCCAGTCCCGGCCCACTCGCTTGGGTAGCCTGAAAGTCTCCATATTTGCTGTCCTGTGGTAGCGTTTATGGCGGATATTGTTGCACCTACATAAATTGGGTTGGTTACAGTGTGTTCATCGGTTGCTAGGTATACGACGCCGTTATCGATAGCTTGTATTTGGGTTGGATAGACACCGTAAGGTCCGTTAAAGCCTGCGTTGGTGCTGTTGTCTGGTTGAGATGGTCCACCGTTGCCATATGTCCATAATAGTTTTCCGGTTTGATCGTTATAGGCGTAGCATATTCCGCCGTATGAACTGCTGTAGAGTGTGCCGTAGGCAAGGAAGGCTTGCAGGGGGGGAGACCCTGGTGTACCGTAGTAGTCGAGGGCTGTTTGAGATGGAGTTGGACCCCAGAGCTGTGCGCCATTTGTTAGACTGAATCCTGTCCATTGCATAGTTTCTTCATAGTTCATTTCAAAGGTACGGGTTTGCCAGTCAGCTCCGCTAAATGAGATAGTCAGGTTTCCCGGTGGGGTTGTAATCGTCTTGCTCCAAAGTAACGAACCGATTGCGCCTACAGATGAGTTGAGGTTTAAGGCGTACATTGTCCATGATGGGGGTTGTGGGACTCCTCCGCCGTCTGCTGCGTAACCTGTTGGGAGCTGGGTATAGGCAAGCATCATATCTCCATAGTCTACTGCGCCAATCGTTATGGGAACGCCGCCGACGGGACCGATGGGAGTGATAACGAGGGGTGGTACTGGTAGTGAGTTGAGGTATGGTAACGAAATGTTCCAGTCATAGGTTGTTGGCGAATTAAATGCAGATATAGCGTGGCCTTGCGCGATGCCGACGTTTCCATTGACATTAAGTGTGGAACCGTAAGGTACGAATCCTACTACCCCGTTAGGGTAAAATACATCTTCGCCTGTGATTGGAATAGGAAGCACACTGCTAAAAGGAAAGCCGAGGAAACCGTTGCCGGGTTGAATTAGGATTGACGGCGAGACGCTTCCACTGCCAGTGTATGGATTGACGTCGTATAACCAAAGTCGGGAAGAGTTCCATTCAGACAAATACCATTGTGGATTTGTCGGCGTGCCATCATTAGTGAGGATATACTGCAGGTACTCACCTTGTGGTCCCCATGCTGCCGGGCCTGACGGGACGTCCGTTACGTTGAATAGTGCATCGCCCGTGAAACCATCAAACAGTTCCCAAGTTGTTGAACCGTCAGGTGCAGTAATGCTTGCAACTAGAATCGGCGGATAAACTCCGTGTTGGTCAGGGTCGTAAACGTCCATTGTCATGCCCATTAATAGTTGTGGAATATTCTTGTTGCTCCAGAGCTGCTGTCCTGTTTGAAGATTAACGCAGATGGTTGGTCCGGTAGCGGCTCCGCCCAAAAGAGGCGAACCAGTGAATGATGCGACTACTGTGTAGTATAGGTATCCGTCTATTATTAGCGGGTTTTGGAATCTGGGTGCATATGATGAGCCTTCGAAGAAGCCAACTGACTGATCGTTGGTAAACATGTTTCCTCCGACTTCTCCGCCATTTTGAGTCTGCGTTGTCCACATAATGTGTGAAGTTAGCGGCCCTATGCCATCACCGGAGTACAATGAAGTGCTAGTGTAGCCTGAGGGTTGTGGCGGCACAGAAGCGGAAAGCCCTACACCAAAACCTAGCCAGTTTGACGAAATTTTGTACCAGTTATAGTTTGAACCGTATATTGGATATGACCAGTAAGCTGTCGGTAACGGAACACCTGGAGTCGCAGAAATTGGCGTTGACTGAACAGAAACCGTTGTTGATGCGGTGCACGGCAGATAAGTATCGCCAACTAGGTTTGAAGTGGGATTATACTCGCCAGCGTATGCTGCATAAGCTTGTCCTGGAAATTTAAAGGTTAAAGTGTACGTGCCAGTTGCGCTGGGAGTAAAGGAATAGGGTTGCGATGATGTTGGGTCTGAGATGTCAGCAAAGGTTTGAGTTGTGTTTGTACCGTCAGGTGCAGTAATGATAAGATTGAAGTTGTGGAATCTATAATTGTTTGAAAGCAATGCTTCGCTTGTACCGACGGTTGCAACACCTGCCGCTCCAAAAACACTATCAAGCCACATGTAAACGTGTGTTGTTTGCCCGACACCTATAGGGTTAGGCGCAGCGAAGATGTAGGCATATTCTGGAATACCCCAAGCCGGCGTATGCGCGTTAGCGTTTGGCATCAAAATAATTGAAGCTGCCATTGAAATCGAAAGAAGTATTGCGAAAATAATAGTCACAGATTTACTAATTGGTTTTTGCATTTTTGTTTTCCTCATTTTTATTCTTAGAAGAAGTAACTTCGAGAAATTGGCCGTAAATTAAGCATGTAAATCGCTTAAAACGGTAGTCACTTCTCCTACCATAACGGTTAAGCAGGCAAGCTAAAAAACTTTGTTAAAGCCCATGCAATCGAATAAAGCAGGACATTTTGTGGCAAGAAGTAAAATTATGGAAAACATGTTTAGCTTAATTCAAAGAAAATGAAAAATGGCGGGAGTTAGCAGCAGCAGTTTATTTTTTTGTTGTTGCTGTTTTTTGACAATCACATATGCTTAAGGGGGAAGGGGCTGTTCTTTCTTGTTAGGTGATTTTTTTGAGTTTTTTAGTGATAGGTAGAGGAATTGACTATGGCGGTCCTGTTAACCCAGTGGATTTCGCAATGGCCGCGGAACACGTGATTTTGCCAAGCATACAAATGTTGAAGGAATGGGAAGACAAAAAAATAATAGTAGGAGGCTTGTTCGCAGGTCAAAGAGCTGGAGTAATGATTATTGAATCTCCGTCTGCTGAAGAATTGAGCAAGACAATGAATAGTTTACCGTTCTGGAGCCAAAACACATGGGAAGTTGTTGCGTTGCAATCATTACAGTCAGGAGTGGATGACGTTAAAAGACAAATTACCGTCGCGAAGAAGATGGCTGAGAAGGCACAAGCTGCCAACGTCTCTCCCATGCCAACTGAGAAGTCAGAAGGCGACATCCTGCCGCAGTTTTAGCAGCTTAAAATAGGTTACAGTTGTAGGTCGGCGGCTTCCATTTTTCTTCGAAGGATTCTTGACCGAGTTTCAGCGCGAACCCTTATATCCTTTACGGGAAGCTCTAAGTCTTTCGCAGTTGCCGCCAAAATCTTCTGCACCATTACTTGAGCGGCTTTCGCGATTTCCTGAAAAGACACCAGTTCTTTTTCTTCGCAGGTTCCCACGCAGCAGCTTGAAAACGGGAAGTTCAGTTCTACTTCTATTCGGTTTTTCTCGTAGTCATAGTCGGCGATGGTGAATGGCTCCAATCTACAAGCAGCTGGGCGCACGTTGTATATGGCGCACCTGTTGTCTTTTGTTAGGAAATGGCAACTGTCATCTTTCTTTCTGCGGATCCAACGAATTCCGCCTTCGTCAGGGCGTTCTAAGAAGTCTTTGAACCCTTTTGCCTCTATCCGTTTCCGCTCGGCGTCGTCAACGTCGGGTGGCTGCATACGGCAACAAATACCGCAGCACATGCATCGGAAAAGGACAGAATCAGTTAACGTTACGTTTTCAAAGTTCAAGGTGAATGTTGGATAAGAAAATTAGTTTATTTATGTTGCGTAGCAAACCGTGCGATTAGAGGGCGGCTAAGAGGAATCGTTATGAGTTACTGCAGTTATTTCTTATTGGGCTGGCGAGCAATTCAGAGATGAACGGTTTTGACGACTAAAACTTTGGTTTGCGGTTGCGTTTACGAAGAAAACGAGTGGATGCTTGTTCGAATAAAAGAATGTGAAAGACACCATAAGGCGCGAACAAAAAAAGTAGAGTACAGGCCGAAAGCGGAGTGCAACCGCAACGATACACGGGGCGAATAACCCTCTTAGCCTTCTGCAACGGATAGATTTTATAGTAAGTTCAACCTTAGGCATGCTTGCAAAGTGATTTGCAAAAGAAATGTAATAGGAAGTGAAAAACGAAAATGTCATACGGTAACAAAGAAATGCACAAGGCAACCTGCGCTGACTGTGGAAAAGAATGTGAAGTTCCTTTCAAGCCAGACGGAAGCAGGCCAGTATATTGCCGAGAATGCTATTCTAAACGCAGACCACCAAGAAGATATTAAGCTTTTAAGCTAACATCTTAACTCAATTAACACTTTTCTTTTTATTAATTTAGTACTCAAATTTTGAAACATGTCAATTGTAATGATTGTCTATTATTGCAGATTTTCCATAATGTAGCTGCTGTGCCAACAGGGTTTTGTCGAAAATTATTAAAGTGCTAACTTGCATAACATTACACCCGGAGATAAAACATGCCGAAAAAAGAAAAACCACTAACCAAAAAAGAACGAGACGCAAAAAGAAAAGCACGAAAAGAGAAAAAGAGCAAAACCCAAACTTAAAACTTCAAAAGAAGGAAAAACTGTCCTTTTTTTCACCCTTAATTTTTGCGTATAAAATATGGAAAGAACCGTTTTCGGTCACTTGTTTATACCTGACAATAAGCGGGCGGGTTCAAGCATAGTTTGTTATGTTGCTGTCCTTGGGAATTTTACTTTCTTCGTTTGCTTTAAACCGTAAGTCAGTAACCTTAAACTTCACCTAAACTCTAACCAAGACTTTACCAGAAAACTAAAATGGTAAGCAGGGTTCAAATAGCGTACGTAATTTGCATCTCGACGAGTTCTTCACTATATGAAAAGACGCTTTTTTGAGATCAGAGGAAAACATTTCTATGAGTATTCTCTGAAGGTGTGTCCACATTTGGTGCAGCGCATAAATTGGGTTGACGCTTCGTCCCCGCCTCGAGTTTGTACTTGCCAAACGTAAACCAGGTTGTTTTCGCACTTCTCGCATTTCATGCGTATTGTCGGCATGGTTTTGACTTTTTGTTCCTCTTTGCTTATGACGGTCATAAACGGCTGGGATTTAGGCTGAATAACTTTCACTACTTTAGCTTGCTCACGGTTGCATGAAGCCTGCTTGGTGAAGCCGCATTTTGAGCAAACAAGCGCTATTGCACCATCAGATTTCTTCGGCTCAAGACGCACGCCGCAAGTTGGGCAAAACTCCATAAACAGAAACCCCTTTTAATATTCCCCTTTCAAAGGAATCAACACAATATAAGGATTGTTAACTTTGGAAGAACATTTTCAGGTCGAAAGAAAAGTTTTGCCACTTTGAGCTCTTCAATTCCGCAAGTAAACGACACAAATTAAAAATATCCTGCCGCTTGTTACAGAGGAGGGATGGACTTTGGAAAAAGAAGATGAACCTAAGAGCGAATGGCAAACAATCGATCATGTCCTTGCGTACTTGGCAAGAGCAGATAAACTTCCCCATAGAACAGAAGGGGAAAGAGTGCTGCTTGAACAAATCCCTAAACACACCAAGCGGATTTTGGATTTGGGAACAGGTAACGGCAGATTAATGGCCTTGGTTAAGCTTAACAAACCAGACGCACAAGGTGTGGCACTGGACTTTTCCGAGCCGATGCTTGAACGCGCCGAAGAACGCTTCACGAAAGAAACAAGCGTAACTGTGTTTAAGCATGATTTAAGACGACCACTTCCGGCTAAGCAACTTGCATGTTTTGACGCCGTAGTTTCCAGTTTGGCGATCCATCACCTCAAGCATCCCAGAAAAAGGCAACTGTACAAAGAAGTTTTCGGCTTGTTAAATCCAAAAGGCGTGTTTTGCAATCTTGACCGCGTTGCTTCTTCAACCGAGAACGTTCACCTGAAATTCTTGGAGTCATCAGGCGTTCCCAAATCAGAAGACCCATCTAACAGACTTTTGGATGTTGAAACGCAGCTTAAATTCTTAAGACAGATAGGTTTCGCCGACGTTGACTGTTACTGGAAATGGATGGAAATGGCGCTTTTGGTAGGTTTCAAACCCTGAAAAAGCCCTCTTTTTAGAATTCAATCAATAAATCGAAAACGATAATAAGGCGCTTATACAACAATCTAGTTAGAGGTTTTTAGCATGACAAGTACCAACAATAGTGGACAGGTTGACTTTACGCATTGGGTTATACGCTTAATCGCTTACATCATCGACGCAATAATAATCTTCATAGTAACAACTATACTGGGCATCATAGTAGCATTAATAGCTGTTGCTGCCATAGCTTCAGGCTCTTCGGTGCTTTTCTACGGAGGAATTTGGCTAACTTTTGGGCTTTTCGGGCTGCTTTCAATACTATACTTCATCGTCTTAGACGTTATTTGGGGCGGAACAGTTGGGAAAAGAGTTATGGGTTTAGAGGTGCAGCTGGAAAAAGGCGGAAGGATATCATTTGGCAAATCATTCATACGCAACATAAGTAAGATCTTCCCGCTTTTCCTTTTCCTCGACTGGCTGATAGCCATTGTCACAGCTGGGAATGACAGGCGCCAAAAATTGACCGATCGCTGGGCGGGAACTACAGTTGCTCAAATAAAACAAGTATTCCAATCTGCTGCGCCATCTCCAATGGCATCTCCACCTCCACCAGCTCCTTCTGCGTAAAATCAAACCTCCCTTCTTTTTTCTTTTCAAGTAAAGGATATTTTGAAGAGACACACTTGTCTCATTTTTTACGGTTCTTTTGACCCTTGCACTCAGATTAGATACATTTGCTCTTTTCAAGAAAACCTCTTAAAAGATTGATCAAAGCATTAGGACTAATTGATTTACTAACGATTGAGCCTCTTCCTAATTGTGGATTTTCAGAAAAAAACTCTGTCTCATACGCAAGGTTTTGCATCTTTCGGCATAACTATTCCTTCTGGGCCTCCATAAGTTACAGATTTGCCCTCTAGAAAGAGCTTGCCTACATATGCACAAGTTACCGCATCAAGTTCATGGTCGCTTAATTCGTTCTTCAGCCCTTTTATGCCTAATCTCTCAAGACCCGACTTCAGTTTTTCGAGCCCTTTCTGTTTCCGGAGGATTCCAAGAACGTCTTGCGCACCGCCTGGGTAAGCCTCAATCACAACCAATCGTTCCGCCTCTAAAACATATCTCAGGTTTATTCCGCGTAAGGTCAGTTTTCGCATAGGACCCAGCGTAATTGGAAAAAACTTTATGTGCCTTTTCAAGAGTTCCCTGTCGCATTCCCTAAGGTGAACACCCGTTCTATCTTCAAGGGATTTCCGTCCGGGAGGCAGGCTTAAAGGCGCATCGATGGCTACAACCGCAGGTTTAATTGCCTTGATTTTTGCGAGGATTTCCGTGTCCACGTACATCAGGCAAGTTTGAGCGGTCATTCCTGTGAGGATGCAGACGCCGGTTGGTCGTGTTTCGACGCCTGCCAAATCTAAACCGACAATCATCTGGTTCTCCAGACTTAGCTTCATGCTTTGAGCTAATAATTCTTTTACTTTCCTCCAGTTTCTTAAGAACTTGGTTTAGGAGCACTTCTTATGGCGCCCCGCAATGTAGTGAGTTAGCGCTGTTTTTTTCAATAAAACGGTTGCATTATCCATGTTTTTCACGCTATAAGAAAGCCTTTTTAGCCATTTTTAAGTGCATGTACCACAAGTGTTTTATGCTGATCCATATGATAACATTCAAGCGTAGGGATAATCATGGCAAAATGCCCAACTTGTGGAAAAGAAGTTAAAAATGCAACCAAAACTTGGAAGATGGCTGGCAAACCAGACAAAAAAGGAAAACGCACACAATTGACCATTGCACTTTACAAGTGCTGCGACAAAACCTTCCGAGAAGTCGTGGATAAGAAAAAGATCTAAACGGCAACTTCCAATATCCTTTTTTTATTTTTTCTATTCTATCCTTTCACCTATTTGAAAGAATTCAT
>Ga0187864_10004688_pt1 | contig 10578 bp, 11 predicted proteins | sample June2016WEW_11_4_FD_132985 | JGI IMG/M metagenome (GOLD analysis project Ga0187864, IMG submission 132985) | Peatland microbial communities from SPRUCE experiment site at the Marcell Experimental Forest, Minnesota, USA - June2016WEW_11_40 | ecosystem: Environmental > Terrestrial > Soil >... | reverse complement strand
GGCTTTTCGTTTCAGCGTGTCGTTCTAGAGAGCTATTAGAGAACCATCCGGCGCGGTAGCCAAGTGGTAAGGCCGAGGTCTGCAAAACCTCTATCGTGAGTTCGATTCTCACCCGCGCCTCCAACCTTTATACTCATAAAACCAGCATAAACACTGCATAAAGCCGCCGCGTCACTTTCGGGCCATTGATTTTGGCTTAAAAATGGCTTAGGGTAGGTCCATGAGCGCACCAACAATCACCATCATGGTCCGCCACTCCGAGGGGTGCCGCTACTACCACTCCAAGAAGCGCGGCAGTGACACAATCCAATCCTGCAACTGCCGAAAGCATCTCCGCTGGAGTCAAGGCGGCAAGCAGTTCCGCAAGCCCGCTGGCACGCGGTCATGGGAGGAGGCCGAGAAAGCCAAGGCCCGGCTGCAGGCGCAATTGAGCGGACAGCCTGTGCCCAAAGACGAATCCGGCTTTCCGCTTGAAGAGGCCATCCGACTATTCCGGGCAGACAAGGAAAATCAGGGCGTCACGGCCACGGTAAAGGGCAAGTATGAGCGAGAGCTAGACCGGCTCCGCCTGTTCTGTGCGAAGCACTCAGTTTTTACCGTGCAAGCGGTCACCCGTGAATTGCTGATAGGCTACGCGGCCACATGGCCCAATATCTACGGGTCAACCATGACCCGCTATCAGGTCCAAGCGCGGCTAAAACATTTCCTCCGCTTTTGCCTGGATTCCGGTTGGCTAGATCGTGCGCCCAAGTTGGGCCGGATTCGCGTGGATGCGCCCCCCACGCTGCCACTCACGGATAAAGAGTACGCCGTGCTTCTCAATGCCATCCCCTCAACCTTCGGGCAGCACCCATACCCCAAAGACAAGGCCGCGAAGGTCCGGGCGCTTATTCAGCTCATGCGTTGGACGGGCCTAGCCATCCGTGACGCGGTGACGCTGGAGCGCGGGGAAATCCAGTTTGACAAGTCCTCCAAGCTGCATCGCATCGTGACCGCGCGCCAGAAGACAGGCACACACGTTTCCGTGCCCATTCGCCCCGATCTTGCAGAGGAGTTGCTAGCAGTGCTCAACGGAAATCCGAAGTACGTTTTCTGGACCGGCAACGGCCTGGAGTCCAGCACCGTGACACATTGGCAAGACGACATGCGGACGCTATTCAAGGCGGCAAAGATTGAATCTAACGGGCACATGAGGTCTCATAGATTACGCGATACCTTCGCCGTGGACATGTTGCAAAAGGGCGTCCCGCTGGAGGAAGTCTCCAAGCTGCTCGGGCACGAATCCATCAAGACCACAGAGAAAAGCTACGCGAAATGGGTCAAGGGACGGCAAGACCGGCTGGACTCACTAGTAACGGCAACATGGGACTAAGCTAATGGCCCAGCGCGGTGCGGTTTTTTTTCTCTTGTCCGGTTCTTTCGAGATTTGCTACACTCTGAAAAACCGTCCTAAAAAACCGTCCCCAAGCCCGCCCGGCAGGGCACAGAAGAGAGAATCCGAGGTGCGATCTTCTATTCGCCGGAGAATAGAGGATTGTTGTGTACCAGCTTCGGTTGGATTTCCGGCCCCGCCGCAAGAAGCCCTTCAACCTGCATCGCTTTCTTCTCACGGCCAAAATTATCGTGATTGAGCTTTTGACTGCCATCGTCTTTTTCATATGGCTTTTCCGGGCCTTTCTGAATGAGGTGAGGCCTCGCTAGGTGCAGCTATGGACCCCTGGAATCCCGCAGTCCGGGCGGAAGGCCCGTTAGGAAATCCATTTAAGAGTGCTGCAAGTGGTGGGGCGTGAGACGGCGCGGTCACCGCAACCGCGCGATAGGTGGGCTAGGCCGCTACCCGCTTAAGTGGGGGGCGGTCCAATTGACCGTAGGGTATCCACACACGCGCCAGCTTTATACCGTGCACGGGACAAAACGACCAACCCGGCGGGTTTGTTTCTTCACACTTTGGGCACCAAGTCATCAAATGCTTCGTCGGTTTTTTCTTCTGCATAAAAACTTTCCTCCAGGCCGGAATGATAGCAGATGCACCGCGCGCCTCGGGCCGCAAGTCAATTTAGAAATCCGCAACCGGCTAGCGCGTCCACTACATGCTAAGTGGAAACAGTAGTTGACAGCCACGCTTAGAGCTGGTACGGTAGATAAGATGAAAGCGACACGACAAATCGGCAACTTGGCCCAATCTAAGAAAAACCCGCTGGATGACACGATGACTCCCGCTCAAGTTGCCCGGCGGAGGTTTAAGTCCGGGCTTCCGCGAAAGATTGCTGACGGTGAGCTGTCTCCGATGGCAGCCCTGGCAATGACAATGGAACTGCTCGACAGCTTCCGTAGTGAGATGCAGCGTGAAGAGCTGAACCCGAACGATGTTGAGGCGGGGTTGGTCTTCTTTCAACCGAAGATAAAAGAGATTCTGGCGCATACCGTAATTGTGCCGCCGCCTGGGGAGTTCGGCAGGTTTTGCGAGGAAATTTTAGCCTTGGAAGGTGCCGTGTTCTTGGGTTTGCTGTTCCTGCACCGCGATGCAAAAGCGAAAAAGGCTGGGGACGAGAAACGCGCAAGTGTGCTGTTCGGCTACCCATTCACAAAAGCGCACAACGCGGCGGCGAGATTGTTAGCGGCCAAGGATAGTCAGGCGAAAGGCGGATTGAAGAGTCAAGTAGTGAACTGAGATTAGAAAGACGAAGGCCCCGGTTGCAGCCGGGGCCAGTAGCTCAACGGACACGCGCTAACGCATCACGGTTTCGCCATTTTTATTGTACCGCAGAAGGGAACGGGATGGCCGCACAAGAAAAACTCGCATGGGGTGCGCAGCTTGCCGTAGCCGTGTTGGTCGGCAAGGACGGCGACAAAGATACGCTCTATTTGGTCAACCTGGACGAACCGATTCCGTTCGGGGAGGTGGGGACGGCACTTGCTAGGCAAGGATGCCGCTATGCGGGCGTGATCGCGGTTAAAGACGGCGTGGTGAGCAGTGAGCCGGTTGATTACCTCCCGGCCACGGTCTACGCGATGCTGTCCGCACTCCCGGAGTTCGTGGCATACGCGGCGCGAAAACTTGCGCAACAGCAACAGCCGAAGGGTGACGGCGCGGACTGGCTCCAAAAGTTGTACGCGCTCCCGGACCCGCGTGAGAACTAACAAAGGTTTTTCTCCCCCGATTCGCGGTAGGTGAATGCCAAAGGGGGACGGCGATGCAGTACATGAAGGTTGACATGCGGAACGAATTACGGCGGTTAGCGAGGGGTAAGACAACGCGCGTACCGGCAAAGGTACTGGCGGGGTGGGCGCTGGACCACGTTGGCGCGGAGAAGCGCGCACACGGTGATAGCGTGCGATGGCTGGAGGCCCTGTACGGGCTGCCGGACCCGAGGCCGTAAAGTTTTTGCCGTGCCATGTCATGGCAGGGCAACCGGGCGGGTGCCCTTCATTGGGACCTTTGTCACCCGCCCGCATGAGACTAAAAGAGCTGTCCGGCTACACAGGGCCGGGCCTTTGCGCTAGCTGCCCCTAATACGGGGATGGGGAGGCGCTTTGCAGGCCCCGCGTGATGAACGCGGCAACTCGAAAACTAGGAGCAGTTATGTCGAATTTGTTTGAACTAAAACGCGAGCAGAAAGCTGCGCTCGACAAGATGGAAAATTTAATCCAGCAGGCAGAAAATGAGGGCCGGGAGCTAACGGCTGCTCAGGAGACGGACTTCGCCATCTGTCAGCGTGCCGTCAATACCCTCAAGCCACAGATTGCGGCGATTGAAAAACAGAACACGCTGCGCAAATTTGTGGATGCGGGCGGTCACATCCTCCCCGGTGGCTCCGGCAGCCCTACGCCGGAAAACCTAATGCGCAAACCGGCACAGACGCTCAGTTCGGATTACTTCGGTGACTTCCACCGGTGGATACAGAGCAGTGGCCGTGAGGTTTCAGCGGCCATGTATGAAGGCAGCAACACCGGGGGCGGCTACGCCGTTCCTATCGTGGTGGATGACCAAATTGTCCCGCTTGCAATCTCGGAAACCGGCGTGCGCAAGCTGGCGAGTGTTATTCCCACGGTGAGCGACATCAAATTCCCAACCAAGTCAGCTTTTGGAACGGCTGCGCTGAAAGCAGAATCGGGTGCCACTCCCTACAGCTTTGGCGGCACTCAGCCAACCGTGGGGCAGTTCACCCTATCAGCTTTCATGGGCGGCGTGGCCGGGGACATTTCCTGGGAACTGGTTCAGGATGTTCCGGCGTTCCAGCAGTTCGCTGTCCAAGACATGCTTGACGCTATGACCATGTTTGAGGAAGAACTCTTTATCTCGGGCACGGGCACCGGCGAGGCACAAGGACTCATTGGCAACGTGGGTGCGGGCGTGATAGAGGAGCCGGACACTTTGGGCAACCTTGTTAGCATCGCGGGCACGTTGGACCTCACCGGCACATTGAATGCGCTCTATCATCCTGGGGCCTCTTGGCTGATGGCCCGCCCCACGTCGATCCTGATACGCAAGGCTCAGACAGAAGCGAATCTGTTCGTGCCCGCGTGGACCCGTGTGGGAAATCAAGATTTCCTCCACGGATACCCGGTGGAGTACAGCGCGTTCATGCCAGCAGCGGCGCGCGCAGCTACTCCGGTTCTGTTCGGTGACTTCAAGCGCGGTTACGTCATCGGTGACCGTGGCGGCTCCGGCATCAACGTGAAAATCCTTGACCAGCCCAAGGCAACACAAGGATTGCTCACTTTGCTGGCCTATCGGCGTATGGATGGACGGGTGCGCCGCTCTGAGGCCATGCAGTCTTACACCATCGCCTCCAGCTAACCGGCTGGCGCGACCGGGGCCGGTGAGGATGCGTCCCCCACCGGCTCCGCTAACAGTTCTCGGCGCGGGATTCATTTCACCCGAGCTATACGGGTCACGCATGGACGCGCCAAGGTCATCCATGCGGGAGAAAGATAGTGCTGGTCTTCGGTGTACCAGCGATCACGAAAACCGCCGTACATCCGTATGAACCTGTGCGGAATCCAGGGGCTGCCGTTGTTGTTTGGGGACAGCGCGGCGGCCCTTCATTTACGCGGGGAGGCGAAGAGATGGAGTTGACGTTGGTGGATGCAATGATGCGAGAGCTTATGGAGGCGGCGCGGGACTGCCAGCTCACCCCTCGCCAGTTTGCGATTGAGAGCCTGGAGAGCGTCCTAGCCTCACGGCGCTTGCCAAAGGTTTACGTGCCCGCTCTGACCCAAGGGCCGCGAATGCGCGGAACATCGAGAGGCACCGTGGAAGACGAGCCGGAATTTGAGGACGCGGCAGAGGCCGGATTAGTAACACACAGAATTTTGCTTTAAGCACGCGGGACAAAAATTTTGTTGTAAAGGACTCCCCCAATGGCAGCTCCAGTATGGGTTTTATCGGTTGATCTTCAGACCAAGACGGCAACATTCCAGACGGGCCTAGCGGACGCGGCCAAGTCTGCCCGTGGGTCTTTCCAAGACATCAAGGCCGCCGCCACAGAGATGGGCGACGGCGTGGCCGAAGCATCCGGGCGCACTGAATACTCCATGATGGGCGCGCGCCACGGCGTGATGATGTTGGGTGAAGAGTTCAACGTGCATCTACCGCGCGGCATCACCGCCTTTATTGTCTCCCTCGGCCCGGTGGGTGCTGCGATGGAGGCGGCTTTCCCCTTCCTGGCTATCATCCTTGGTGCAACGCTGCTCTATGAGCACCTAAGCAAACTCCATGAGGCCGCCAATAAGCTGACGGATTCACAAGCAAGCATGGGTGAGACCATCCAGAGCACATTTAACAAACTGGATGACAAGCTTTTGGCCGTGGGCATCCGTGCGGATGAGTTGGGCGGAAACCATCTAGCCGCGCTCCGCAAACAATTGGAATTGATAGACCACCAAGAGCTGAAAAACCTTATAGAAGAGTTTGGCACACTCGACAAGGTATCAGTGGCCGTGCTTAACCAGCTCAAGGCCCATTGGTATGAGCTAGGCTCCGGGTCCACGGGGGCGGTCCACGCGCTGGATGAGTTCAAGGGGAAGTATGAAAGCCTGTTGGCACAAGGCAAGAGCAAAGAGGCGGGTGACCTACTTGCGGGTACGTTGGCCTCCGCTGAAAAGGTCTTAGCTCTCCAAAAGCAGGCCATAGACAACCAAGGGCATAGCGGCGGGCAGCACGGCGATTACACGAAGTATGAGCAAGCTAGTGTGGCGCTCAAGCAAGCGGGCGTGGGCTTCACACAGAAAGAAGTGGAGGCACAGCAAACCCTAACGGACGCCTTGCGCGCACAGGTTACCGTGGCGGAAAAACTCCATGCTATCGGGGGTGGGGAAAAGAAAAACGATAGCGCCGCCGAAGTGCAGCGGGAAGAGGCCGCGCAAAACAAGCTGTATGAAACGCAGCAACGCGGCTTAGAAAAGCGGATGCAGCTTGAGCGTGAGTATGACAAGAAAAGAGATGAGGCGCTCAACAAGGGCATGGATGAGCGCGTCAAAGAGGGTGAGCTAGAGGCCCAAGCAACAATGGCCGTTAACAAGTCTCTCCTGGAGGCTGAGAAAGAGCGGCTCCACATTGCGGAGGAGTTAGGCAAGGAAGAGGCCGAGCACGTCAAGAAAATGGCCGAGCTAACCTTGCACGCCGAGCAAGACGCGGCCAAGGAATCCGTAAAAATCCACAAGCACCGCAGTGATGAAGTCTTAGCCGGGCAGATTTCGGCGGAGAATGCCGAGTACGCGGCACAGATGCGCGGTTACCAGATTGAGCTAGCCTCCCTGGACAAGTACGGCAAGGACTATGAGGTCAAGCTAAAGCAAATTCAAGACCGGGAGGAAGAGCTAACCCTAGCGCATGAAAACAAGGTCACTCAGATTAAAGAGAAGGCCCAAGAAGAGCAACAATCCCGCGAACTCGCCGCAATGAGTAAGTTTGATGATGCGCTAGCAAGCGGGATGATGAAAGTCCTATCCGGCCATGAGAGCATGGGCAAGATGCTGATTGGCATCGGCAACGAAGTAGCGAGCGGCATGATGGAAAATGCCCTGAAGTCCATTATGGCGCTGGATATGACCAAGGAAAAGCAAGCAGCGGCAGCCGCACGCGACGGCTACCTAGCCGGAATGAAATTCCCGTTTCCCGTCAACCTTGTGATGGCACCCATGCTTGGCGCTATGGCCTTCAGTTCGATGATGGCATTCGAAGAGGGCGGCATTGTGCCCGGAGTTGAGCGGGGAGACGTTGTACCGGCTCGGCTGACTCCGGGGGAAGGCATCATACCCAAGCCGCTCATGGACAACCTAACCCACGCTGCCCAAAGCGGAGACACGGGCAGGGGCGGGGACACGCATGTCCACGTTCACATGACAAACCACGTCAACACGATTGACGGTGACGGGATGCAACAGACCTTGGAGAAACACGCGGACGTGGTGGAGCAGCACGTATATCACGCGCTGCGCAAGAGGAACATGTGATGGAGTTGCCCTATCTCGCACACGGCACTATCGGACAGACGTTTGCCGAGCAGTCACAGGACTTTGGTTATCTCTACGACCGGGGGCAGAGCATTGCTTGGGTTAAGTCCCGGTGGAGCGTTGGTGACAAGGGAGACTTGTTGCTCAAGGCTGCCATCGGGGATTACTGCACAGAACTGTTTTTGCAGTACCCCAAGGACACTCCGCGTTTGTCCCTACTGCTTGACTCCCGTTTCCGCCAAGGCGTCACGGAACAGGCCAAGCCACACTTTCCCAAGTGGAAATTCTCGGAGCAGTTTGACCAGAATCCTTTCTTGCTCGGCGTGCCTGGAAACGGCGTTGTGGACCTCCGCACCGGGCAGCTCCGGGAAATGCAGCGGACGGATTACATCACCAAGAGAACGCGCGTGCGCCCGGACTCCAACTGTGAGCCTAAGCGATTCCTGAAATTCATGGATGAAATCACGGATGGGGACACAGAGCTAAACGCATACCTGATGCGCCATGCCGGGTACGGTTTGACCGGCTGCACCACGGAGCATTGCTTGCCCTTTTGGTGCGGACCTGGAGGCAACGGCAAAGGCGAGCTAATCAACATCCGGCAGTACATCATGGGTTTTGAGTATGGCACCGTGCTGCGCATGGATGACCTATCGTTTCGGGATAAGGGCAATGATAACCAGCGCCGCGTTATCGCCAAGCTGTGCGGTTGCCGACTTGTAACCGCCAACGAAGGCAACGCGCGGGTCCGCCTGGACATGGCTCTTCTAAAAACACTCGCGTCCAGTGACCTACTCAGCGGCGCGCACCTGTATGAGAACGAATTTACGTTCACCCCCTCGCACAAGCTGGTATTAGCGACCAACAACAAGCCCGAGCTGGAAATTGATGATGCCGCACGGCGGCGCGTGCATCTTGTACCGTTCAATGTGTCATTCCGGGGACGTGAAGACCGGATGATAAGCGAGAAATTGAAGGCTGAAGCGCCCGGCATCTTGCACTTGATGATACAGGCGTGCATGGAGTGGCAGCGGGTTGGATTAAGTCCACCGCAGAGCGTTGCCGAGGCTACCACGGGATTGTTTCGCGACCTGGACCCGTTGGGCCGCTTCATGGAGGAGTGCCTGGAGAACGATGCCAGCGCGTTCACGTCCACCACGGACTTAGCGACAGCATACGGTGAGTTTCTACGGGCCAATGGTGAGGACCAATACATTGAGCAGAAGCAATTGATAACCAGCATCAAAGAGCGCGGAGGATTTCAACCGGCAGTAAAGCGCAATCCCCACGGGCAGTCACGCGGATTGCGTGGCGTGAAGATAAAAGGACCGCAAGCCCCACAGTGACAGGTGTGACACGTGTGACACGTGTTCTCTGTTCTTTTTTAAGATAACTTTTGGGTTTTGTGTCATGGGTTATTAAGAAAAAAATAGTAAATACCCGTCACACGTGTCACAGGCGTCACAAACGAATTGGAGGATTCTGTGCCCGCAATACCGAAGCATGAACGCGCACCGCGCAAGGTGAAAAGAACGCAATCACCCCTGGCAGAAAATGTCACGAAGGTGGTAGTCACCGGACCTGATTTCCACCACACAGCACCATCACGAGCAATGCAGCACGATATTAACCATGTGGCGGGATTGAGTGATGTCGAGGCATCGTTGGATTGGATAGCCGAGGGAATCAAACGTCTCACCCACGCGGACCACGCGGTCAGTCTGTCAGTTTCCCAAGGTCCAAACACAAATCCCGTTCAACTAACACTAGCAGGCAATGACTATGACGACACGATGGGCCAATTGGTCACCGCCGTGGAACGTATCGCGGACTCTCTGGCTAGGTTGGCCGGTCTCACACGTCCGCGTCTGGAATCGTGGCATGAGCAAGAGGAATACGAGCCGCGATACAAGGACATTGCCTGTGATGGCGGCGCACCTGGACCCGCGCACACACAGGCGGAGGCGAAGACACAGCGAAGCTAAGACGGCTAAGTGGTTGACCGCGTAGGGCGTGGCACAGGATGGCGGCCTTCAAAAATCTTAAACAGTGTCTCTAAAAAGCCCTCCGCCATACCTAAAATTTGACACACGATCAATTTCTCAATTCGAGACGTGTAGAATCAACAACTTGCAGAGGTACGCAGCGCGTACTAATTACACGAAATTGTAAGTGATTGAAAACAATAGACTATAAGTGCTTTTTAACTTTTTTTGGCGAAAGGAAGACGAAATGGCACGGATGAATAACCAAAAGATGACGCCGGGCGCACCAAGACGCGATTGTACCCCATGCTGGAGGGCCAAGCCGCTGTGAGAACGCGCCACAGGGCCGCGTAACGCGATTGTGAGGCATTGAAACGCAAGAAAATCTTATGCTGACCGTACCGCAAATCGCTGTGATGACAGGCCGCTCCAGGCGGACAATCATCCGCTGGTTTGAAAATGAGCCGGACATTTTCATCATGGACAACCCGGAGACCATGCACAAGCGGCGCTATCGGACTCTGCGCATCCCCCGCGCGGTCTTTGAGCGGGTAATCCAGAGCAAAAATTGGCTTAATTTGGCTTAGTTACTCGCCTTTGTCGAAACTAGGGCAACTAGGTAGACGAGTGTAATCAGTAACTTACTGAGTCTAAAGGTGTGGGACTTGTTCGATTCTCACCCGCGCCTCCAGTTTCGTCCTGCACAAGTCTCGACGCAAAAAAAGGGACGGCCCGCAAAGTGTGCGTAAAACTACGGTCGTCCCTCCGGGACTTGAGTCGTCGTTTCCGCTTTACCCCGCGCTGAAGCGCAGGGCTAAGCTAGGCCGCCCCTCCGGGGCTGGGTTGAGCTGCCCTCGCTTCACTGCGGTAGGCCGAGCTGCGCTCGGCTTGGACGGGCGAGGGCGCCCGTCCCTCCACGAGCCTACTAGACTACAGCCGCGCGCACACCGCCTTGGTCTGCGTGTAGAGGTTAAGGACATCTTTGCCCATCTCGCGTCCCCAACCGGACTGCTTGTAGCCGCCAAAGGGCAGCGCGGCGTCGAAGATGTTGTAGCAGTTGATCCAGACGGTTCCGGCGCGCAGTGCGGACGCCAGCCGGTGCGCTTTCGAAATGTCCTTGGTCCAGATGCCCGCC
>Ga0187864_10004682_pt1 | contig 10589 bp, 10 predicted proteins | sample June2016WEW_11_4_FD_132985 | JGI IMG/M metagenome (GOLD analysis project Ga0187864, IMG submission 132985) | Peatland microbial communities from SPRUCE experiment site at the Marcell Experimental Forest, Minnesota, USA - June2016WEW_11_40 | ecosystem: Environmental > Terrestrial > Soil >... | reverse complement strand
GGAAATGCTGAGCCGCACCCAGACCCGGAATTTTCCCGCGGACGCCGTCATCATTGAAGAAGGGGAGATGGGAGAAAGCATGTTCATCATGTTGTCCGGAGAGGTGGAAATCACCAAACGGCTCATCCAGGGCCTATCTGAAGACACCCCTAAGGAACGGGTGATGAAAAGACTGAAAGCGGAAGACGGCGTCTACTTCGAGGAGATGACTTTGTTCGGGGAGATGACTTTGCTGGAAAACGAGCCGCGTTCCGCTACCGTCACCGCCCGCTCGGAATGCGTCCTCCTAGAGTTGCATCAGAAGGATTTCCTGGACCTGATTCAGCACCAGCCCGACTTGGGGGTGAAGCTCCTGCTGCGTCTGGCCCAGGGGCTGTCAGTGCGTCTTCGCAAAACCAGCATGGACGTGGTGAAGTTGACCAGCGCCCTAGCCATCTCCCTGGGGGGGTAATCTCGCTCAAGAAGTACCCCAAGCCAACACTGCCGGGTAATGGTGAGCCAGGGAAAAGGCTGAGATGACATATACCACCTCCGGACGTGGTATGGAATTCTGGCCCCTGCGTTTATCCACGGATTGGTCAGTAAAGCTTTCGCTCACTGCTATGATCCGAGAGTTATCATAGAGCCAAAAAGCTCTCATATTCAGAGCATATATAGCCTTTTTGCCCTGAAGGATTCCTGCCATTCCCGCCGGTAACCTATCGTTCTCCTATCACCGCCATCTGAAATCTTCCTCCCCACAAATGCCCCTGGAGGATATGGAGTTCAAATCTGGAATTTTTCCGGGTAAGGGGATAATTATCGAACCTGGCAAGCTAGCTGCTATTCGGGGAAATAAAAAGGCAGGGCCAAGGTTGACCTTGCCTTGATTGGCTTCTCAAAGGGAAGGTATCGTTTAACTCTTCCTGAATTTCGAGTTTTCGTGCAAGGCACCGGCAGGTTTCGCTATCAGGCCTTCAGCGATGCCATATCAATCACAAAGCGGTATTTCACATCACTTTTCAGCATGCGTTCATACGCTTCATTGATATCCTGAATCTTAATCACTTCGATATCTGAAGTGATGCCATGTTCGCCACAGAAATCGAGCATTTCCTGGGTCTCGGCGATACCGCCGATGAGCGAGCCGGAGAGGCTGCGGCGTCCGAATAGGAGGCCGAAGGCGGCGACGGCCAGAGGCTTCTCCGGTGCGCCGACGAGGGTTAGATTGCCATCACGGTGGAGCAGGTTGATATAGGCATTGATATCGTGATCGGCGGAGACGGCGTCGAGGATGAAGTCGAAGCTGCCGGCGTGCTTTTGCATCTCGTCCGTGTTGCGGGAGACGACGACTTCGTCGGCACCGAGGCGGAGCCCGTCTTCCTTCTTGCCCTCCGAGGTGGTGAACACGACGACGTGGGCTCCGAACGCATGAGCAAATTTCACGGCCATGTGGCCCAGTCCGCCGAGACCCACCACACCGACTTTTTTGCCCTTGGTGACGCCCCAGCGGCGCATGGGCGAGTATGTTGTGATTCCGGCGCAGACGAGAGGCGCCGCCCCGGCGAGATCGAGTTTGGAAGGGACGCGCAGGACAAAACGTTCGTCGACGACCACGCTATCGGAGTAGCCACCATAGGTGACACCTCCGAGGTGCTTGTCAGGGGAATTGAAGGTGAGGGTCATGTTCGGGCAGAACTGCTCAAGGTCAGCCTGGCACTCGGGGCAGGTGCCGTCCGAGTCGACCAGGCAGCCGACCGCGGCGGGGTCGCCGGGCTTGAACTTGCTGACTGCGGAGCCGACCTTGGTAACGCGGCCGATAATTTCATGGCCCGGCACCATCGGGTAAATACTGTTACCCCACTCGTTACGGACATGGTGGAGATCGGAGTGACAGATACCGCAGAACAGGATTTCGATCTGAACGTCCTGTTCGGTTGGATCGCGCCGCGCGATCGCGGTGGGGGCAAGCGAAGATGTCGCACTCGCAGCGGAGTAAGCTTTGGCGTTGTACATGGATTTATCCTCCTATTGGTTTCGTTTCGGCGCTGAATCATCCTTGGTATTGCTCGTCGCTGACCTTTTCCATCCAGTCGGCGGTCTTGCCGTCGAGCTGTTCCACAATGGCGATATGCGTCATGGCCGTGGTTGCTGTAGCACCATGCCAATGCTTCTCACCAGGCGGGATCCAGACCACATCACCCGGCCGAATTTCCTCGATCGGGCCTCCCCAGCGCTGTACCAGGCCGCAGCCAGCCGTCACGATCAGGGTCTGGCCCAGCGGGTGGGTGTGCCATGCCGTTCGGGCGCCGGGCTCGAACGTGACACTGGCCCCGAGCGAGCATGCCGGAACGTTTGCCTGAAACAGGGGGTCAACGCGTACAGTGCCGGTGAAATACTCGGACGGTCCCTTTCCGGAGGGCTGTGAACCGCTTCGTTTGATGTCCATTCTCAAGTTCCTTTCTTTGTTTGATTGGAGCAGTCGTTTGTCTCGCGACGGCTAATAATCAAAAATTTATCTGTTAATCGGCATCGTGAAATGACCCACTATCAGCGCCCAAGACTGACCCCACCCAAAGCTATGATTATCGAAATTTGTGGTTGTCAGGGGTGTAGGTGGGTCATGGTCCAGCTCCTTTTAAGGGCCAAAGTTCAAAGCCGATCCAGGTGCAAGGCACCGGGCGCGCCAGTTGCCCCGCAGTGCCGGTTGCCATTTTCCCTTAGAGCGTAATCAACTCATACTGATCATTGCCCATATGCAAGGTCTTCATGTATTCACGCTGGTGCAGCCCGCTTCGGGACTCAATGCGTTCCATAATATCGCGTCGTTCCGGATCCGGCAGCGCGTACACCATATCGACCGAAGCCTTGTCCGCTGCCAGAATGTCCATTGAGCCGACTATGCCGATGTCGCGGCAGGTGGGCTTTCTGCCGTGTGCGTCACAGTCACAGTCAACTGAGATGTTCTTCAGGACATTGATATACGTGATATGCGGCCCGCAATGCGCGGTGATCCCCTTACCCGCCTCCACCATGCGCTCCAGAAAGAGCGGCCCTTTAGACCAACCCTCGCCGTGGATCTGCCGTTTGCCCACCTGCCCGGACGAGCAGCCTATGGCGATGTTTTTGAGTGATCCGCCGAAGCCGCCGCTCGTATGGCCCTTGAAGTGCGTGTAGACGAAGAGGGAATCGTAGTTCAAAAGATTTTTGCCCACGGCGATCTCTGTGAGATGCACCCCCGGAGTAAAGGGGCGCTGCGTTAACGAAGGCGCCCCCCACGCATCGAAAAACTCACGCATTCCCGGTATGGGAAGTGTAACAGCGCCGTCCGCGTCCATTATGTCGACCGGGCAGAAATCGAACCCGTTGATTTTCAGCGTTTCCCTGTGGGTTTTTGTGTTTTGTCTCGGGCTTGGATAGAGAACGTTGCATTCCACGATATTGCTTTTCGGAATATGTGGCTGCAAGCCCTTGATGAGCTCTATAGGCAACAGGTTCGGCCCATGCGGTTCGCCGGTGTGCAACTTGATGCCTATTTTGCCAGTCATACCTTGATTGATTTTGGAATAGATTTTCAACAATCCATTGACACTGATATCCTCCGTAAAAAATACTTGGGATTTGTCCTGTCCTGCGGCAACAGCGCTGCCTGTACCTTGAAAATCGGATATGGCAACAGCACCCAACGCGATGGCACTTGTCTTCAGAAAATTGCGACGCGAAATTTCCCTTTCCATGTTTTTTCTCCTTTCGATAAGAGGCCATTTCAAAGGAGGATGATCACCTTCTCGCAGCGCGCAGCCCGCTCCTCCGCGGGGTCACTCAGTCCCCGTCGCATCGTCGCGGGAGCCGGCGACAACGATGTGTGCCACCGAATCCCAGGCGTTGTGGATTCCGATGAACAGCAGACCGAGCGCCGCAGCCAGCTCCTCGAGTGCCGGTAAAACTTCCGCTTCCGGGCGTCTCCCATGATGAATTCGCGGCGATCAAGCTTGAAGATACCATTCTCTCCGTCTCGATTTATAGGTGCTTTACACATGCAAGTTTCTCCTTTTTCTGGATCTCGGTTCCGCTGGCTAACAGCCGAGCCCGACAGCCAGCCCTGCCCCCTGCGCCCGGATGTGGAGACCCCGATGCGGTTAGGTAACACGTATTGGTCCGCCACCTCTGCATAGGGGCCGAGCCGAAAACGAAACGTCTACTCAGCCGGTTGACAAACATAGGAGTGTCCTAGTTGCGTATCTTCCTCCTCGATGGACAAGGGTCGCTTCACTCTTGCTCCCAGTAGGTAACGCGCCCGCCTTTTTTACATATGAAGTGCACGCCCCCGTCCTGGGAGATCACGATCACCACCGCTTCGGGCAGTGCACCGGCCAATCGGTAGGCCGACCGGTGGCGAGCACCCACGTTTCCGGTCTCCTCTTCGGCGACCTTCTCGCCTTCGAGGTCCAGCGCCCTCGCGACGCTCCTGACGGCTGGGAGCCTGCCGGAGATCATGCCGCCGAAGCCCAGGAGCTTGTGGTGGTGCTTGCTAAAGACCACCGCGCCGTCGGCCGCCGCTAGTCCAGCGATCAGATGTGCGATTTCGAAGAGCGCTTCATCAAGCGCTGCTATCTCGTCGTCGGTCGTCGCCTCGAACTCTCGCCAACCGACCGGTCCTCGCCTACGTTGATCGGAGACCCCGTAGAATTGGGCGAGCCGGTTGAGGATGTCTACTACGAGATCAGAAAACGAAAGTTGGCGGCGGCCGTCTGCGAACCGATATTTGAGGTCGATGCAAGGGTCCTCTGTGGAGAGGTCTCCGGCGTTCTCCTCGCGGACGAAGATAATTGTTCCCCCATGGCGTGCGTCGCGCAGCAATGATATGACGCGCTTCATCATGCGCTCGGAAATCCTGGTCACAAGCGTCGGCTCCAGCGGCGCCCATCTTTCGCCGGAGAGCTCGCGCGCCTGGTTCCGGGCGACCTCGTGCCGCTTCATGAGCTCCTCCCGGAACAGGGAGAACTGGTCCGGCAGCCATTCCGACCCGAAGAGGTCCACCCGAGCCCCCGAGAGCCTCCCCCCCTGGAGCTTGCCGACGAGCTCGTAGCCCTTGTACACCTCTATGCTCCCCGGCGCGTCGACGTGAATGACCGGTGCCAGCGGTAGGGGGGCCGCGGCCTGCCTGCCGCCCTGAATGTCCCTCAACCACCGGGTCCCCGAATTGATCACGCCCCATATTCGCAGGCCTCTCTCTCCTTCCCGCCTTACCCCGATCAGAGTCCGCCGTGGGTCAGCAGTTACCGAGAGCTGCCTGAGTTCCCTCGGATCGAAGGGAAGCAAGCCTGAGAATTCGAGCCGCTGCAGACCCTCGGGCGGTCTCCCCTCAGATGCGAACAGCGCGGGCTCAGCGAGGATCGCGCGGAAGGTGACCGGGCGCTCCTCCTCGCGCAGCATGCTCGCGTGGTAACAGGCGGAGAAGAAGTCCTCCAGCATCGCGACGTCCGGCAACAGGTCGATCCCGCCAGGTGGCTCCGGCACGTCCCTCCAGCGGTCTCGCACGAACCGAGATAGATCCCCTGGGTATGAGTACCCGGCGACCGCATGACTGGATCCTGCCGGAGTCCGCTTTTCTTCGAGGTTATTTCTCATAAATTTTAATTCTTAATTGCCTTGACGGCCGCTTACAGACCGGTCATGCGCTCCAGTTCTTCGGGGTACCGAGCTCCTTGCACCGTGATCTTGGAAGCGGCGCTATCGATCTCACGAAGATCGTCGGACGTAAGTTCGACTGCAACTGCTCCGAGGTTTTCGTCCAGGCGCTCCAGCTTCCGGGTGCCCGGGATTGGCACAATCCACGGCTTCTGGGCCAGCAGCCAGGCGAGTGCTATCTGAGCAGGTGTCGCCTTCTTCCGACCTGCAATCTTGCCAAGCAGATCAACCAAGGCCTGATTCGCTTTCCGAGCCTCCGGCGTAAAGCGAGGGAGGATGTTGCGGAAGTCTGAACTATCGTACGTAGTGTTTTCGTTGACCTTTCCCGTGAGGAAGCCCTTGCCCAGAGGGCTATAGGGAACGAGGCCGATCCCGAGGTCCTCGAGCGTCGGCAACACTTCCGCTTCCGGGCCTCTCCACCACAGCGAGTATTCGCTCTGGACCGCGGTGACCGCCTGGACGGCGTGGGCGCGACGGATCGTCTGCACTCCTGCTTCAGAAAGGCCGAAGTGCTTAACCTTGCCTTCCTGAATCAGCTCCTTCACCGCCCGCGCCACGTCTTCGATCGGTACGTCCGGGTCAACACGGTGTTGATAGAACAGATCGATGGCATCGACCTTGAGTCGCTTGAGCGAGGCCTCGGCGACCTGCTTGATGTGCTCTGGCCGACTATTAAGGGCTGGCGCACTCTTCGTCCCCCTGGGATCGACCCTGGTATCGAAACCGAACTTGGTGCCAATCACAACTTGCCCTCGGAAGGGGGCGAGGGCTTCGCCCACGAGTTCTTCGTTTGTGAACGGACCATAGACTTCGGCGGTGTCGAAGAATGTGACGCCGCGTTCGACGGCTGCCCGCAGAAGAGAGATCATCTCCTGCTTGTCTGCAGGCGGACCGTAGCCAAAGCTCATTCCCATGCAGCCGAGCCCGAGAGCCGAAACTTCCAGGCCGCTTTTTCCCAATTTACGCTTTTGCATTGTATCTCCTTGCCCCTGTGTAGGACGAGCCACTTCATAAACTTTGCCCACATCTATTTGCCACCTTGCTGATGATCATATTGTAGTCCTGAAGAACCAAGGCAGGTAGACCAATCCTGCTCATTTTTTGCCTGATCGTCCTAAACCTTCGATAAATGGGTTGTACAGCAAAGTGGATTATGGTAAATATAGATAGGAGAAATCAATGAGCAAACAGGCCGTCAAGCAGGCGTTTGAGAATAACCGCATGGAAGGTGCGCTCGAAGCGTTGGCAGAAAGCATTGCCCGATGGACCGACAAGGGCGACCAGCTCGAGACCGCGATCCCGGGCTTGTCACTTTGGCGGCGGATTGAGCCGACCCAGCCGACGAGCGGTATGTATGAGTTAAGCATTTGCTTGATCGCCCAAGGGGCCAAACGCGTGCTGCTCGGAGACGACACGTATGTGTATGACGCGCAACATTTTTTGATCACGTCCGTGGATCTACCCACGATTTGGCAGATTATCGAAGCGAGCCGGGAGAAGCCTTGCCTGGGGCTCCGGTTGAAACTTGATCAGCGCGAGATTTCACAACTGATGGTGGACAGCAATCTTCCCCCGCCGCGGGCGCAGCAGTCGAGCCGTGGCATGGCGACCGGTGAGGTCACGTTGCCGCTGCTCACCGCCTTTCAACGGTTGCTCGACTTGCTTGCGGAACCGAAGGCTATCCCGATCCTGGCGCCGATTATCCAACGGGAAATATCTTACCGTTTACTTGTGGGCGATCAAGGGGCGCGTCTGCGCCAGATGGCGTCGGCGGGAAGTCAGAGTCATCAGATAGCGCGGGCCATCGATTGGTTGAAGGGTAACTTCACGCGGCCGTTGCGTATCGATGACCTCGCAACCCAAGTCAATATGAGTACATCGACCTTCCACCATCATTTCCGAGCGTTGACGGCCATGAGTCCACTGCAGTACCAAAAATGGCTGCGTTTGAACGAAGCGCGGCGGTTGATGCTCACCGAACGTCTGGATGCGACAACCGCGGCGTTTCAGGTCGGCTATGAAAGCCCCTCCCAATTTAGCCGAGAGTACAACCGCTTCTTCGGCGCGCCGCCGTTACGCGACATCACGAGCTTGCGTCAACTATCTCCTAGTGAGAGGGTCTAATTATATAAATCCTCTGTTGCTGCTCATTGCTATGATCCTAAACTTATCGCCGAGCTAATAAACTTCCCATATCCAGGGCTCATCGACTTTTTCGACCCGATGGCTCCCTGCTTTTCCCGCCAGTAATCTGATCTCCTTCAAACTTGGATATCTGAAATCATCCTCCCTACAAATTACCTTGGCGGAGCTATATGGACTTATCCTACCAGCCCCGAAACTATTTCCGAACCGTAAAAGGCTGGACACATCGCACCTCTTTGAGTGGATTGCGTCTCGCCACATCTTCGGCCCGGCTGCCGGCTACTACATAGACTGGCTCAGGTCTCTCTTTGAGGGGCTTCGCTATCTGCTGAAAATAAGCCTTCTTATTACCCAGATAGTCGCCTTGGACGTCTTCCCCAGCCGGGCAGACCGCCATGCAGCATCCACACCGGTCGATGCGGAACATGAGAGATTGCCATAGGGCGGCCGTTTCTCGGTCCTGGAAGCGGGAGCGGTAGGCTTCCATGTCAGAGGATGAGATGACGGCGTCGATCCAATCCTGAAAACCCACCATGTTATAGCGGTAACTGTGAGTGCTGCAGGCCCTGAAGTCAAAGGCTCCATCTTTGCTGATAGCACCCACTGGACAGATTCCCACGCAAAGGCCACACTCGAGGCAAGGGTTGTGCGTCAAGGGCTTATCGTATTGGTCAATTTCTCCATTGATCAAAATAGAGTTTAATTGGAGATAGTTTCCATGTTTCGGATGCATGACCAGACGATTGACGCCCATGTGCCCCAGGCCCGCAGCTACGGCTATAGTTTTGTGGCTTACATCCCAGATCTTCCCTGGCCAACGGCTCATATCCATGGGAAAGGACTTGGTTACCACAACCCCCCGGATACCCCGCTCGTTCAGGCGGCGGATAATGTCCCGGCAGATTCGGGAGAACTCATCTCCGACACTATGGGATTCATCGTTAGCCGGGTAACGCGCTGGACTTCGCAGGTTTTCTCGGTTCATCACTCGGATCAGGGCAATGATACTCCGGGTAGCCGGATATACCCGGAGGATGCCTTCTCTTTCACTGGCCAGGCCTTCCTGGGCAATATCCACAAAGCCGGCATCATCAGCGCCGGCGTCCAGGCAAAGTTGCCTTAACATATCTCGGGAGAACTTGAAATGCTTATTCCCCGCAGCGAGTAAACCCTTGGTACATACTGGTTTTGCTTCCTGCTGATTCATATGAACCTCCTCCTTCCTGGGATTTGACCCTCTTCGGAATTACAAGATTACCTCTATCCTTGTTACCTGTTCCGGCGCTTCTCCATGAAAGCCTCCAAACCCTGGATGACATCCGGGCTCGTGCAGCAAATGGCGTAGCATTTGGCCTCTAAATCCAGGCCTTGGTCCAGGGTCAGGTATCCTGCCTGCCAAACGCAGTCCATAATGTATCTCACTGCCAGACGGGGCTTGGCAGCTAACCGGGTCGCGACCTCTCTCACCCGTTCCATTAAAGTTGAGGCCGGTACCACCTCGTTGATAATCCCGAGCCGTAAGGCTTCGGCGGCATCGAACATATCCCCGAGCAGGATTATCTCCATGGCTTTTTTCCTGCCCACCAGCAAAGGCAACTGCTGAGTTGCGCCGGCCAAAGGGTTGAAGCCCAGATTGACTTCCGGCTGGGCGAATCTGGCCCCTTCTGCGGCAACTGCGAGGGTGCAGGCATACAAGATCTCCATCCCTCCACCCAGACAATAGCCATTGACCGCAGCAATGACCGGTTTACCGAGATTCAGGAAGGGTTCAATGAGTGAGCTTCGGAAGGTCAAGGGACTGGAAGACGGGGAACTGGTTTTAACTCTATCAAGCATCTCTTTTACGTCTGCCCCGCCAATGAAAGCCTTCTCCCCGGCTCCGGTAAGAATAACTACCCGAACCCCAGGGTCGTCTCCGGCCTCCTTGAGAACGCTTGGCAACTCCCGGATGGTCGCATGGTTAAGTGAGTTTAAGACCTGAGGGCGGTTTATGGTAATGGTGGCAATCCCTTCTGCAGTTTCATAGAGCAGATTTTCATATCTCATGGCAGCCTCCTTTGTGCATATACACATATATATTCAAAAAAAATTAGACCTTACGGGTCAAGGTAATAGCTTCCCCCAAGTCACAGAGCAAGTTTTCCAGCCGCTCCAGCCCCAACCCCTCCTGAATGTGAGCCTGGGCCTGGGCCCATAAGGATGCCGCCTTCTCCAGAACCTCATATCCCAGTGGTGTCAGGGAAACTTCCCGTTCCCGCCGATCCTCTCCCGCTTGAATCGTGATAAATCCTCTTTTTTCCAATACGACAAGATTGCGAGTGAGGGTAGTCCGGTCCATAACTGTGATCTTCGCCATCCGAGTCAAGGTTACCGGGCCGTTTAATCTGGCGGCCATCAGCAAGGCAAACTGGGTAGCCCGGAGGCCAGCAGGTCGCAATAATCTATCATAAAGATGGGTGATGGCCCTGGCGGCTTTCCGAATATTGAAGCAAACGCAAGTACGCCCGATCTCCAGGCATCTATCTTTATCCAGATATTTTGGTGGCTTGGTGGTCATCGAAATCGCTTTCATAAATGAGTATATACACGTAATTATTCATGTCAATCCTTTTTTAATCCTTGCGAGCTGCCCTAGTCAATATCTGCTGAGGCTGTCGAAAAAGGTAGCTCCCAATCATTTCGTTCCTGATGTTTTTCTTCATCGATCCGCCCATAAAAATACATCTAACAGATTATAATCTTTAACAAATAGCCGTTGTATGCTATACTTGGTC
>Ga0187864_10004679_pt1 | contig 10595 bp, 9 predicted proteins | sample June2016WEW_11_4_FD_132985 | JGI IMG/M metagenome (GOLD analysis project Ga0187864, IMG submission 132985) | Peatland microbial communities from SPRUCE experiment site at the Marcell Experimental Forest, Minnesota, USA - June2016WEW_11_40 | ecosystem: Environmental > Terrestrial > Soil >... | reverse complement strand
GACATCACCGAAATCTGGGAATTCATCGCCGAGGACAATCCTCTTGCTGCCAGGCGGGTGCGTGAAGACATCCTGGACGCGATCCGCAAACTTGTGCCTCTTCTACACCAGGTCACAAGCGGTCCGATCTCACCTCACGGCCGCTGCGGTTTCAAACGATACGCGACTACCTCATCGCGTACGCGCCCGATGAGAAGCCCTTGGTTGTGATTGCTGTGCTTCACGGTCGCCGCAATCCCCGCATCATCGCAGCCATCTTGCGTGGAAGAGAATGAGTTGCATGCCTGTCGTTCGATGTTCCCTCTTAAGATCTGCTAGAGGTGCAATATTGCAATTCGTAAGGAACTCTGCGGGCGAGCGGAAGATCTTCAAGTCCATCACATTCAGCCGCGGAGCCGCCTCGGCGATGACACGGCCGAGAATCTGATAGCTCTTTGTGTCATGTGTCGCGCCTTGGCGACGCGCTGATCGCCCAGAGCTGTATCGACGGAGGCGTCCCTCTCCTCACGCGAGACCGGGACTTCCGAGCGTTCTCCGAAGCTGCGGGCCTCGATCTTGTACTTGAGTCCAGAAAGGACTGACCCAAGCTCGTCCAGCGACAGCGGTCACCACAAACCAACTTCAACGGCCCGTTATACGAACAGACAACTCCCCGCCATTCGCACTTGTATAGATCTCAGCACCGGAATACATTTCTCGGCGGTCCGCTTGCGCCATTGACTCTATTAAGGAGGAGTCTATGTGGTGGAGCAAGCAGGCACAACCAGCAACACTTTCGTTTTCTCCCGCGTTCAGATCGACAGTCACAATTGATTCGCCGATCGAAGCGCCCGCGAGCCAACCGGCCAACACAACCCCGTATCCATCAGTCACTCCGAGGCCTGATCGCGTCCCGAAGCGAGACGCGACGCCCAGAGACGATCTGCGTCTTGACGCCGTTATCGAGGGCTCGATTTCTCTGAATTGCAAGCGGCTTACCATCGGAGAAACAGCGAAGGCCACCGCTGACGTCGTCGCCCGTGAAGTTATCGTCTACGGCGAACTCATAGGCCATCTTCAGGCGGCCGACCGGATCGAGATCAAGAAGCACGCCTCGGTGATGGGCGATCTAACTACTCCGCGAATCCTGATCGAAGAAGGCGCCTATTTCAAAGGCACAGTCCAGATCGAAAGGAGGAGAAAGCCCCGAGGCGCGTCACAGCAACGGGCCTAACGTCGATTTCGCAATCACATCCACTTATAGACGGGCTCGGGCTTGCCTCGGCTCGTGCACCGTCATGCTGCGGCAGTGTGCCGCTGAACCTAAGGAAGGCCGCTCCGAATGGCACCGGCTCTTTAGGCGACCTGCACTCGACGCCCTGCGGAAGGACGTGATGGTTAGGGTGCTTGCCTAGCTACAGCAAAGCTCTGAATTCGATTCGACTGGGCGCTTCTTGACGCGACACTCTCGATTCAGCACAGAATCCAAATCGACCTATTCCTCGCCCGTGAGTAGCCACTCCAGCGACTTATCAAATTCTCGACTGTGTCAATTACTGCGATCAGGATTTTTTCTTTCGCTTTGCGCGGGTTGGTTTGCGTTTGCTCGGGGCACTTTGTTTTGCGGACTTGCTGTTTAGCGCTCCTAGCAAGGCTGTTCCGTTGGGCGAGCCGAGTCCTGTACACGCGTTCCATCCCGGTCCGGCGGAGTAGTTTCCATTGTTGCCCACTGTGATTTCATGCAGCGTATTTTCAACATTCGAGGTGTACAGCAAGGGACTCAGGTAACCGACACTTGTTCCAAGCGATTGATTTATGCGTGCCAATAGGCCGGCCCAGAGGGGGGCGACTGCGCTGGTGCCACCGATAACCGTTTGCTCGCCGTCGACGAGCACGCTGTAACCTGTTTCGGGGTCGGCGTCGCCAGCGACATCCGGCACGCCGCGGCCTGCGAATCCATTGGGGGCTTTCGGTACGTTGGAGGATTGCTGATAGCTGGGAAGAGCGAAAAACTCGCTGACGCCTCCTCCGGTGGCGCCTTCGCCGGCCGAAAGATCGTTCCAGACTTGTTCACTTGAAATTGTATTTCCTGAAATCGTCAGCCGCGTGCCGCCGCAACCGAGAACGAAGGGGCTGGAGGCGGGGAAATCAACCGTGGGCGTGCCGCTGGAAGCGCCGTCGGTCGAGCCGTCATCGCCGGAAGCGGCAAGGATCGTAACACCGATCGTAGAAGCATCTTCGCACGCGGAATTGAAAGCGTTGAGCGCCTGTTGCGTCCAGGTGCTTTCCGGGCCGCCCCAACTGATGGAAACGACCGAGGGCTTCAGTGTTGTGTCGTGCACGGCAGTAGTGAGCGCATCGAGAAAACCCTGATCCGTGTTCGGTGCAAAATACACGGCGATTTGCGAAGCGGGGGCAACGGCCCCAGCAACTTCTATGTCGAGTTCCACTTCGCCGTCGGGGCCGCTGGCGCTGCCTGTTGGCGAGTTTGTGGCGCCATCGACCGAGACCGATGTGACTTTAGGCGTCGCGATGCCCAGGCTCTTGAAATAGGAATTGAGATCCGCCGCGCGGTAGCCGCCTGACAATTCCACGATGCCGATGGTCTGACCGGTGCCATTGGTCCCGGCAGGAAAGTTGTAAGCCTGCGCCACCTCGGTCGCGGTGTACGAACTGCTGGAGGCTTTGGCGTTTACTGCATTGGCAGCGCTCTGGCGGATGCGGAAATGCGGTTTCGCCTGCGACCGATTGTCGAGGCCAAAGACGCCTTCGATTATGCCGTCAAGCTGGGCGGGAATCTGAATCGTTCCGGTGCGCATCCGGCTGATGCCGCCGGCGAGTTCATAGCGGTTGAGTTCGACGCTGAAAGCGCGAGTGAACGCGCCGATGGTTCCGCTAAGGATCACCGAACGGCGCGGGCGGCTCACAGCCACGACTTTTAAGCCATACTGGGCCGCGAACGCGCGAATCTTCTTGATGTCGCCTAGCCGCGCTCCGTGAACGGCGGCAAATTTCGCGCGCGAAAGATGCTGGCGCTGTGTGGGCGGGCCTTGGCCGGTTTTTTCCAGGGGCGGAGATTGTTTCGGAGAAGATCCCCGACGCAGAAACACGGTGACTTCGATTCGTTCTTTAGGGTCGGCAGGTCCGACTTTTCGGGATCCTGGTAATGGGGAGCGTTCACTGCCTTGCAACTCGACGAGTTTTTCTCTTGTTGGCATAGATGCCTTCGAATCATCGGGTAAGAGCGGCTGTCATTTGGCAGGCCGGAGAAAATCTCGTATTCAACGACCGATGCTCCTTTTCAGTGCTTCCAGTGGGATCAGAGGTATTCCACCGGCTCGAGCTCCGGGGCATAGGCCGGGAGAAACTCATCGACAATACTGTACGCGCCGGCGAGCGCTACGTTCGTACATCAACCGCTTTTCAACGGCTCGATGGGACCCACCTACCGGAGAAAAGAGCAGTTGGCCTCAGCCGTTATTACTCGACGGCAATTTTCGTGCCCTGCTGAGCTTTCGTCGAGAGGTGCTCGATGCGCTGGTCGATTACCTCGCGGATCGCTTTGAGGAATTCGATGCGCGAATTCGCGAGATGCTGTTTCACCGCGGGCGAAACGCCCAGGTAGTCGCCCAGATGATCCAAGAATTGATGGCACAGGCATTGATCGTGCATGACGCCTTGGCCCCCGACCTGCCGATTTTCCTGTTGCTCGTTCATTGCGCCTCCTTCATTTCAACCGTAAGGACGCGATTTTCAAGCCTCGCTCGCGCGGGCAAGAGCATCGCCATCGACCGCGGCAGCCCGATGTGGCGCCGAAGTGTGCCGATCTCAACCACAAGCTCGTCGCCCTTCTTGAACAGCCCTACTTCACCTTTTGTGGCAAAAGGCAGAAGCACTCGGATCTCATAAGCTCCGTTCGCCTTCCCGAACGTGTAAGCCTTCTCGGTCCGGGTCACGGCGGACGGATCTTCCTTGCCGGGATACAGCAGCTCAGCAAGTTCCTGTAATCGCTGCTTGCCCAGAACCTCGTGTGCGAAGAGCGGCACGCGTTTGACAGGCACTGGCGCGAAATACTCATCAATCTCGCACAGAACCTTCTCCTGTGATGTGTGCCATTCGCTGAACCATGCGTCCGTGACGTCGGTCGGCAACACGCGATTGACGATCACCGTGTCAACCGTCAACCCATGGAGAGAGAAGTATACAAACGCCCGCTGCGTCTCGCGCAACACCATTTTCTCGGGATTCGTGACCAATCGCACGCTCGTCGTCTGCGGATCCTCCATGATGGTATCTACTCCCTCGAGCTTCTCAAAAAGATTGCGAATATTGGCGAAGTAGCTGTCGGTCGGCAGCTCGAATGGAGCGACCCGATTCGCAATCGGCCGCACAGCCTTCAGCAGGTTCCGCTGAAAAGGGAAGATGTGCTTCATATACCAGTCGAGCGTCGTCGGCATGCTGATGAATCGCATCGATTCGGCGGTCGGCGCCGCGTCGAGCACAATCACGTCGTAACTCTGCTCGCGGCGATACTGGTTGATGTACATCATGGCGCTGAGTTCTTCCATGCCCGGCAGGATCGCGAGCTCTTCGGCTTCGACGCCGCTGATTCCCGTCGTGCGCAACACCGAACTAACGTACGAAGAGATTTCCTGCCAGTGCCGCTTGATCTCTTTCTGAATGTTGAGTTCCAAAATCGAAAGATGGTCGTAAATGGGCAGCGGATCCGACGTGTGCGCGTGGAACAGCTCATTCTCCAGGTCGAAGGAATCCGCAAGGCTGTGCGCCGGATCAATGCTCATCACCAGCGTGCGATACTTCAGCGCGGCCAGCTTTACGCCGGTGGCAGCGGCAAGGCTCGTCTTGCCCACGCCGCCCTTTCCGCTGAACAGGAGAATCCTCATACACCGTATTATAAGGCCGGAGAGAGAGAAAAATTCGAAGTTCGCGCGGGGATGGGTGGAGGCCGGGAGACACTCATCCACAATCTAGACATAAGCCCGCAGCACTTCCCTTCCCGTCGCAACTCTCTTCAGGACATTCCTATGTTCCGACCTGACAAAATGAGATCTGCTTGTTTTTGAGGAAGATAGTGGGTTCGTTTCGTAATTTCATCTTGAACCCTCCGTGTGGACGGTCAGATCCTGTGCTACGCAAAAATTCCATCTACGTTTCGAAATCTGACCCAGATAACACTCATCAGCTCCTACGCTTAACCTTTATATGTCGTTGTCCGAGAGAAAGCGGCCGTAGTCGTTGGACTCGAGCCAGTGGTAGAGATGAACCTGGTACAGATACGAACCCACGAGTTCTTCTCCCAACTCGTGTGTCTCGCTGCAAACGAACGGCACTTGCAGTCCTGCCAGTACAGCCACCAGAAATTGAGTCGTCCTGTTCGGGTCAACGCTCGCGTGGGCGTACGGGGACTTGACCTGACTCAGCGTGCTCGAGACTACTAACAAGCGATGCGGATAACGAGCCATGAGCCGAAGGCGGTTGATGAAGGCAGTTCGTTCGACCGTGCAAGAATGGACCAGGTCTGAAAGATTCTTTCGCTCCACAACACAAACATCTTCCAATCCGGCGACGGAGTAGTCTCCCAGCGGGAGCGCTTTCTTTTCGATTCCCGCAAACCATCCCTTGAAGCGCGAGAAATTGAATGGATTCTGCTCTCGCGTGTCCACGAGGAGAGTCGGGCGTGGCGTGTTGAGCTGCGTGCCGCCGCATTCCGCGAGGACGGGAATCACTGGATGCGGCACAGGCGCTGCGGTCATTTGCCATTCGAGAGGAGATGTGATCAAGGGGCGGCGTCTTCTCAGCAATCTGTCCTTCACGCGGCGATCCTTTCCCACCGGTATTCGTGATGGAGGCCACCGAGAACCGCGCGAGCAGCGACCTTTCAGTCTTGGGCCAAAGAATGTCTGTCGCAACCTTGCTGCGGTAGGAATATCTCGACGGGTTCAGGAATCCCCGGTCCCAAACTTAAGTGAGGACGCCCTTGGTTGTAGTGAGTGACCCACTCTGCGAGGATTCTGCCCAAGTGTTTCTCACCCAGTGGAATCATGAAATCCAAGCACTCGCGGCGCACGGTTCCCACCAAGCGTTCGCAGTAGGCATTCGCCTGGGGTGCTCGCGCCGGCGTGCGTAGCACTCTTAGCCCAAAAGCCTTGAGCTGTTCGTCCATTTCCGGCGAGAAGATCGAGTCGCGGTCGCAAATGAGAAGACGGTAGGAGTGATCGCTCGGAATGGCTTCTCGAAACTGTTGCAAAGTCCACTCTGCCGTTGGGTGCGCGGTGACGTTGCAGTGCACGATCCGCCGCGTCCCGACCTCCATCAAAAGGATTCTCGTGTGCCATACGGACGATGAGTTTGCGGATGTTCTCTGGTAGCCGTGGCCGACCGGCTTGAGACTTCCACCGCCAGAACAGCTTGAAACCCTTGCGATGCCAGCCGATGAGAGTCTCCGGCTTGACGATCACCAAGGTCTCTTTCCAGTCGAACAAGCGAGCCAGAGGGCGAGGGAGAAACGGGCGGAGTCGTTCAATCGTCGCGGCTGGACCTGCCTCTCCTCATAGAAGGCCAGCTGCTTTCGCAGGAACAAGACTTCCGCGCTCAGGGCCGTGTGCGAGCGGAGCATGAGACGGAAGAAACGAAGTCCGTCTGCGACCAGATCGGTGACCAAGGTAAGGAATGAGTGCAATAAACGTGCCGCGCTGGGAAGGAATCGTGACATGGGGCGTCAGGATGGCACAACGGTCGTCCGGTTGAGAAGGATTTTTCTGCGAACTATGCCCGTCTTTGCTGGGTTGCGGGAAGGGAAGCCGAATGCGTAAATCCAGTATTTCTGTCAGATGAAGAAACGGACGGAATTCTTGCGTAGCACCGGTATAATCCAGCCCTAAATGGCGCTGCCCCCCCGGCAAATGTCTCGGGCCCTACGAAATCCTAGCTCCGCTCGGTGCGGGTGGGATGGGCGAGGTTGAGCCGGTTTGGCGGCGTCCGAGCCGCCAGGCGAAATCCCGAGCGCAGCGAGGGATCTGATGTTGAATGTGGGGACCAGACTCGGCCCATACGAAATCGTCGCGCCGATTGGCGTAGGCGGTATGGGTGAGGTTTACCGTGCGCGGGATGCGAAGCTCGGGCGCGATGTCGCGCTGAAGGTCGTGTCCGAACCATTCGCGCGCGACGCCGAGCGCATGGCGCGATTCGAGCGCGAAGCCAAAGTTCTCGCGTCACTCAATCATCCCAACATCGCTTCCATCTACGGACTCGAGGATTCCGGCGCCACTCGTGCGCTTGTTATGGAGCTGGTCGAAGGCCTGACGCTTGCCGACAGCCTCAAGTCCGGCCCGATTCCGATCGATGAAGCACTGCAAATCGCAAAGCAGATCTGCGAAGCGCTTGAATACGCGCACGAGCGGGGGATCGTACACCGGGACCTGAAGCCCGCAAACGTGAAAGTGACGAACGACGACGCTGTAAAGGTTCTCGACTTCGGACTAGCGAAAGCAGTCGAAGGCGACGCGGCTTCCATCGACATCGCCACTTCACCCACGATCACCCGGATGACGCAGGTGGGCGTCCTGCTGGGAACAGCGGCGTACATGGCCCCGGAACAGGCGAAGGGCAAGGCCGTGGATCGGCGGGCGGACATCTGGGCGTTCGGCTGCGTGCTGTACGAAATGCTGACGGGGAAGATGGCGTTTCAGGGCGAATCGGTGACAGACACACTGGCGGCGGTGATTCGCGCGGAGCCCGATTACTCGCAACTCCCGGCAACCGCACCGATCCGCGTTCGCGTTCTCTTGCAGCGGTGCTTGGAGAAAGACCCGAAGCAACGCCTGCGCGATATCGGCGAGGCGCGCATTTCGCTCGGCGAGGTTCTCTCCGGTGCGCTGGAGCCATCGTCCGTTATCCGCGAAAACCCAACCGCTTCGGCCGAGCGGATGCGCTCCAAAATCTCTGTTCCGGACAAGGTGGCTCGCGGCGCCGGGAGCAGAACTGCAAAATGGATCGCTGCTGGTCTGCTGTTACTGGCAGGCGGCGGCTATTGGGCTCATACCGTCAGTGAGCGCGCCAAAGCAGAACATGCGCGCGCGATCGCCGCAGCGGCCCCGGCAGAACTACCGGCGCGCGAGGCTGCGAAACCGAGCGTTGAAAAACCCGGCACTGCGCAGCCCGTACGGGCGGCGAACGCAGCTCGGCCGGCAGGCGAGCCGCAGGCCATGAAAGCAGAGGCGCCCCGCCAAACCATCCCACCCGTGCCCGCACAACAGACCGCGGCTCCTGCCCCAGGACCATCTGCCCTAAGCGCCGGTCCTGCCGCGACGCCATCTGCCGTAAACGCAGGCCCGTACGATGGGGTGTACTCCGGGCCAGTTTGCTACGGCAAGACTCTGAACGAGCCGGTGCGATGCTACCGCGCGGAGGGAACCGTCAGTGGTCGCCAAATCACCGGCCAGTGGATGGTGGGCCGCGAGAAGGGCATCACCATGTTCCTGGCAGGCGATGTTGCTACGTCCGGGGACGTCAAGATGGAGATGCACAGCGAGAAGGCCGACGGTGCCCGACTGGCTACGATTGATCTCACAGGGACACTTCACGACGGGCTGCTCGGCGCGAGCGGCAGCTTCCGAATGGGGCGCACAGCAACCCTTAACTGGCACAAGAATTCCCGTGCGTCTCATTGAACGCCGATTGCATTGGTCATTCTCTACAGCAAAGAGACGAACCGACCAACGCTTGCAAGAAATCACAGCACTCGGCTCTCATCGAAGTGCCCGCTAGGAGCTTGAGCGTGTTTGGGAATGTTATTCCCGCCCGTCGATCAACCGCGCCACGGAAGCGTTTGAAATCAAGTGGAATCCACTTATACGATAACCGCGTTCTATAAGAGGGGATGTCAAGAATGCGCCGAAGGGCAGACACCAGCACCTAGTTGGGCTTTTGCGCTGCCGCGGCGCGCTCTTCGGCGTGGGCGACGCTGGACGTTTGGCGAGAAGCCATCCAAGTAAGCTTCAAAGTCCTGGCGGAGGTGTTTTTTTGTCCGCCGATGGCTGGATTTGTATCATACTCATCATAAATTGGCGCGCTTACCGACCTACCGCTTTAGGTGTGGTGGGAGGCAACCAGAAAATGGAGGAATTCGCACATGCGAACGTTGCTGAGGGCCCGTCATCTTCTGTTCTTTGCGTTACTTTTCGCCATACCCGTCGCATCGCATGCACAGGTCGGCGTCGGTGTTGCGATTACGGTGGCACCGCCGGCGCTGCCGGTGTATGAGCAGCCGCCCTGCCCCACCGAAGGATTTCTTTGGACACCCGGCTACTGGGGCCACGGTCCCGCGGTGGGCTACTACTGGATTCCGGGAGCGTGGGTTGCGCCTCCGAATCCCGGTCTGCTTTGGACGCCCGGCTACTGGGGATTCGTGGGCGGCGCTTACGGCTGGCATGCGGGCTACTGGGGACCGCACGTCGGATTCTACGGTGGGATTAATTACGGCTTCGGGTACGGCGGCGTTGGTTTCTGGGGTGGGCGCTGGGAAGGTGGACACTTCCTTTACAACACAGCAGCGTGGCACGTTGGCCCCGGCTTCCACGGCGTATACGAGGATCGCGCCTTCATTCACCCCGGAGAGTACAACCACGCCAGCTTCAATGGCGAGGGCGGCATCCGTGCCTTTCCGAACGCAGGGGAACGCGCCGCGATGCACGAGCAGCATTTCGGGCGGACGCCGGATCAGATCTCGCATCAAAACTACGCCCGGGTCGACCGCAGCAATTATGCGTCGGTTAACCACGGGACTCCGGCTCACCCAGAAGGGATGGGCGTGAACGCGCGCCAAGATCGCCAGCAGAATCGCATCAATCAGGGAGTTCATTCCGGGCAGCTCACGCGGGGTGAAACTTCGCATATCGAACACAACGAAACCGCCATCCACAACGAGGCGCGCAACGATCGCGCTGCGAATGGCGGCCATCTAACAGCTGGAGAGCACAACCAGATCGAGCATCAGCAGAATAGGGAGAGCCGCCAGATTTACCGCGACAAGCACAACGCCAGGACCGCTGCGCACCCGGGAGGCGGAGCAAAGGGTGGAGTAAAGAAATAGCTGCCTACTGGGCACTGCGTTCGTCACCTAATTCCCTGCTCCGCTCTCACAATTCCGGAAGGCATGCGGAAGGGCATCAGGTCCGGAAAGATCAGCGTCCGCGAGATGTTTCAGAAGGGACGGCGGTTTTGAGCGGCATTGTTATCGATGAGTCCGCGGCGCTGGCTTGGTGCTTCCCGAATGACGCGGGCGACTACGGGGACGACGTATTGGTCGCAATAGAAGAATCACGATCCTGGTTCCGCGATCCGTCGGTTTCTCAAATCGCTCAATGGGCTGACAGTCGTCATGCCCGGCCTTGCGTGGCGCGACACTACTACTGCTTTCTGCAATCGGGCTCGGTCCAGGTCCCGAACTTCACCTCAGCGCTGTATCGTGGGGTTCATAGGCCCCGATCGATATTTAGCTCTTCTCTCCCTCACCTGTTAACAACGAATCGATGCTGACCCGAGAGCGCCTACTTTGGCTTGGACCGTCCGGTCGCTTTATGGACTTCAGTTTCTCT
>Ga0187864_10004678_pt1 | contig 10596 bp, 13 predicted proteins | sample June2016WEW_11_4_FD_132985 | JGI IMG/M metagenome (GOLD analysis project Ga0187864, IMG submission 132985) | Peatland microbial communities from SPRUCE experiment site at the Marcell Experimental Forest, Minnesota, USA - June2016WEW_11_40 | ecosystem: Environmental > Terrestrial > Soil >... | reverse complement strand
GATCTTTCCGCATTGCGGACATGGTTCGAAGTAGATGCCGGAATCGCCACTGAAAGTGCGGACCCAACCAGGTCGGTGAGGGTGGCAAGCGCCGCAACGGAGGGGGTCTTTGGAGCACGAGACGCAAAGGAGGGTAGAGGCATCGGTGTCTCGAGCATTGGAATCGTCCGTGCGAACCTTAGGCAGCCATAGCTGGTCGCATTGTGGGCATCGGACCGTGCCGGGCCGAGAGAGGTAAGCGGCCATGGGTCAGCCTACCAGAATGGCAAAGGATCGGTATTCGACAGGGATACGCAAAAGCTCAGCACGTTGAATGCCGACTTGCATACCCTTGGAGATGCCATGATCGGTATAGACTACCGTAGCGTCGGCTTTCTCTAGCCATGAGAAGCCGGCCTCCATGCCTAGAATCCGATCGGCTGGCAAGTTGTCGTCCAGCACACCGTCTTGCGTATAAAGAAGGTGAGAGGCAAAGGGCGCCTCGTTTCGCTTGAGGCAATCTCGTACGCATTTTCTTGCGTATGTGAGATTGTTCTGAATGTCTCCTGCGTAAGGAGACTCAACAATGACAAGCCGCATTCGATCGACGTTCATTTTCTCTTTCCTTTCTAGATGGCCTCAAGCCGGCCGGGCTCTCACTGCGCACCTGCGGTGGGCGGGGCGGCCAGTTCTAAGAGCGCTTCGCGCGCCGAGGACGCGCTTTTAGCCGCACCGCAGGTGCTTCGGACGCGGGAAGAGGCGTTACGCCGCCGTCGGCGCATCCGGTAGTGGTAAGAAACGGCCCATCGCTGCGCGTCTTGCCATGCCTAGGAATGGGCATCTGAGGGGATGCCCACTTGGAGCGCGGGATGGGACGACAGGCGAACGCTCGGCGGTAAGCCGAGAGCTCGGCCGGTTCTGGTATGCCGATGGGGGGAGGACCCAACTCGACCGGGAAGAACTTCTTGGAGCCGCAAAAGAGGCACGCGGGCGGCGGACGGATGTGCGAACGCTCAAGAGCATCGCAATTCTGGCATTTCCAAAGACTCATTCGGTTCTCTCTTTCTGGCCCCCGTAGGGAGCCTTAAGCCGCACCGCAGGTGCTAGGCCCCCGCGGCCATGAGCGGGCCCAGTAGGGGCTTCTCTGTTTTCTCTGGGACCCATTTCTCTTCGACTTGACGAACGTTCCAAGGGGTGGAGGGATGGTCTCCAGGAACCATGTGGCGTTTGGGGCGAGTCCGATCTAGCCGGAGTTGCTTGTGTAGGATTTTGGACTCGGGGAAGATGCGTCCCTTGCGGGCCATTTCCCGGATGCGGGATTGCCGCTCGAATTCGAAGGGCTCGCCTCGTTTGACGCATTCGAATGTAGCGACCGACATGCGCCCGAAGCCTTTGGACTTGATCTTGTCATCGGTCTTGTAGAGTTTGGCGGCTAGGAATTCGCCGTGATAGACGCCTTTTGATTTCTTGAGCCCGCCCAGCTCGGCGGAGGATGGGAAGTCGTGGTGGGTGTAGAGACTGTCCGTATCCGAGTAGTAGAGATCGTCGCCACATTGAATGGCGAATTGGTAGAGGGTGCGCCGAGCGATAGCCGTAATCTCCGCCGCAATGGGGACATGCTCGTGAGGGATGGCTTTCTCGTCGCTTAGTAGAATGGCGCCAGGGAAAAGCTCCAGGATGCAGGTGGACACAATCTGGTCGTTCTCATCGACGAAGTCATGCTTTCCATCATGAGGACACATGCTGTATTGGGGATGAACGACCAGAGACGACTTGTCCCGGCCCTCTGCGGTCTTGCCGTAGCAGGAATTGAGGAGGTACTTCAGGAGGAGCTTGCGGAACTGGTCTTTCTCGTTCTTACGGAGCTCGTAAAGGTCTGTCGCGTAGTCGGCAAAATCAGTACGAGCCTCGAAAATCCAACACTCATTGAAAGATAGAATATCGCCCCCGGCCTCCTCGAGAAGGTTCAGATCGGTCTGAGAAAATAGGCCGGTCCAAGTGCCCGTCGGGAAATAGATTCTATCATCGCGACGGCACCGGTAAGGGAGCGGTGGAAGGAACGAGTCTGGCACATTCACCTTCGCGCGAGCGTAATAGACGATATCCTTTCCCCCATACGGCCGGCGTTCCTCCTTCGACAGGAGAGAGCCTGGGGTCGGAAACGTCATGGCGAATGGAAAGGATGAATTAATGTCAAACTCGGTCAAATTGAATCCTTCCGAGCGATAGGGCTCCACACGAGATGCGATATACGCTGGCCGGATCTCGTCCGAGAGAAGAGGGGAAGTGATGATCGGCGACTTCAGATACTTGCGCCGGAAAAGGCGCATGGCAGTGGAGGCAATCGTCAACATGAGCTCGCCTCCCATCATCAAGATTTCGTCCTGAAACCTCGAGATGGCCTTCCATAGTACCATGCAATCGTTCCGATTGTACTCCTCGAGAATGTAATTGGGCGCGTAGAACATACAGCGCGAAGCGCTGGACAAGTCCGGGCACCCGCACTCCGGAGCGTCAGAACAAATGTCTTCCTTGGCTTTGCGGTGCCCGCAATCGGGAAACGTCGCGCAGTGCCAAGTATCCCCCGTCTTCCGCTCCCCAATGCTCTTCGCCAAGTGATCTAGCTTGTCCCGAAGGAGCCAATACGAATCGAGAAAGATCCACTCATCCTCCTTCGTTCCATGCGCCTTCTGTACTCGCACCACCACGGCCGAGGAACCCGAGAACGACGCCTCGATATGATATTTTCGGTTCTCGCAAAGCTGCTCGAGGAGAAAGGGCATATCGGCGATGCCCCCAGCATGAGCGTAGATGAACGCGCCGCGGTAGCGGTCAGAGAGAAGCTCATTGAGGAGCCCATTCACGGTCTCGAAAGAACGGTACTGGGAACCGTCGTAGGTGCCGGCCAGTGTGAGATGCATCGTCTCTGGAATCCACTCCAAGTCATAGACGACAATACGTCTCCGCTTGGGTTTGGACTTGACAGGCGAGAAGGTGAGGCCGCTCATCGGGCCCCTGCGGGGCGGCTAGCACCTGCGGTGCGGCTAGAGTGCGCCTTCGGCGCATGAGGCTCCTGCGGGGCGGCTAAACACCTCATCATGGTACGATTCCCCACACCAGACGTAAACGCTTGCGAATCCTCATTGCCTTATAGGTGACACCATTCAACAAAGCGTGTTTCTGATATATCATTGCCCATTTTTCAGCGTCGCTCTTGAGCGCAAACTCCTCCACATTGCCGTCCTCGTCGAGCATCCAGGACTCTGATCCTGAATGCTTCTTCTCTCCTCGAATCACGTTGAACGGAGAAATCCGATAAGTGGAGAATTCAATTCGCTCGGTATTCATGACGAACGGAGCCCATATTTCTCGTACTCCCCAACTCATAATGAACCTACTTTATTTGACGTCCTCAAGGTGTATGCGCCGCTGCCTGGCACGGTAGTAATTGGCACATGCAGATGGTAGGCTGTAATTTTCCATGGTCATTCGCATACCAGGAAACAGAGTCAAGGCTTGCCAAACCCGCATGGCCGCCTTCACCACCTCTTCCTTGGCTATGGCCTCTTCGGATACTGCCAGTTCCCATTTCGCCAGTCGCAGGCGCGCATCTAATTCAGAGCCTATCATGATTCATCTCTGCCGCATCTGCGGTAGCCTCAGCCCGTTCACGGTTGGCCCGAATCCTAGCCGTGTTATCGGCCATGCGTTTCATGTCTACCGCTCTTTTCTTTGATATGTCCAAATAGGATGCATACCTAACAGAATCATCGTACTGTTCGACGGTTACTCTTGCCTTCGCCTTTTCGGCCCAAACGGGATCGAGCTCCGAGCCGACGAATGGTCTACCCAAAAGCTTGCAGGCTAGAGCGGTGCTTCCGCTTCCGGAAAACGGATCACATACCCGATCCGATGGATCACTGAAAAATTCGACCAATTCGAGCATTAGATCGAGCGGCTTTTGCGCCTTGTGCTTGGCATTACCGCGCATACACGTTTGAGCAAAATGGGTCAGATTCCCAGGCCCATTCCAACTCTTCTTTCCCTTTGCCGATCCGTATGCCAACACGATGATCTCATGGCCTTGCGGAGGGCGGTCGCCGCTCAACTGCGGCATGCTCCACCGCACCCAAGGGATCGATCGAATGTATTTCCCCCCAGCCGATTCAATACCAACCATCCACTCGCCGACTGACTCGGTATCTGTAAAAATAACAGACCATCTCCGTGTTCGAGCCACTGCCTCACACGTCCAGGTGCGCAGATCGATGGATCGATGATCGAATCCTAAGTCCCGCTTGGCGGCTCCCATCATTCCTTTAGCGTGTCTGGCTCCAGGCGTACCACAAGACGTTGCCGCCACATGCACATGCTCACGATAAGGGGGGTCCGTAATGAGTACATCCCATGTCTCGTCCTTGAGAACCAAACCACAATCTCCTAATCGAACATCGTTCATAGCGAACCCTTTCCTAGAGCGCATCCGATCGCGCGCACTACTTTGCGCCGATATCCGGTTTTGGCTCTTCTGGAATGGGCTCGTTACTCAATCCATCCACCAGGGCCTCTGCATCGCGGGCACTCATACCCTTCGCCTGTAAGTCTTCAATTACGTCGATCTCCGCCACCCCGTCGGCCAACTCTCTGGCCGCATGTCGTCGCAACGCTCCTAATCGAACATCATTCATGGTGAGCTCTCCTAAGTAGTATCCATTTCGCGCCAGATGCGCGCCATGAGACGTGTATGCCTGTCCAGTCTCGAATCGTGCGTCTTGAATGCCATCTCGAGTGATTCGGGATCGTGTACCAACACCACGAGCCGCCGCCCTCTCGTGATGGCCGTATAGAGTAGGTTCCGAGTCAGCATGTGATGATGACTCCGAAGAGTCAGCACGATCGCAACCGGATACTCGTTCCCTTGCGCCTTGTGGATCGTTGTTGCGTAGGCGAGCTCGAGTTGCTCGAGACTGGTATACTCGATAAGGCGCTCTGTACTTTGGCCTTGGTCATAGAGAACTTCTAAAATGTCCTTACGTAGTTTTTCGTCGTGTCGGACCGACTGGACTCGGCCGATCTCCCCATTCATCACTTCGAGCTGGTAATTATTCTCGACGTGGATGACTTTGTCGCCCTCGTAAAAGGTTATCTTCAGTCCGTCGAGAAACCTGGAGAGGCCACGATGGGAGTTGTCTGTAGAGTTTGGGTTGAAGGCGGCTTGCAGGCGATTGTTGATCGCATGCGTTCCAGCGGCAATCTTGCGCATGGGAACTAGGATTTGAATGTCGGCAATTGAGATATCCGGCATCTGAAGTGGAATCTTGGTTCTCACCAATCGGATGAGAGTGTCTACCGCCATATCAGTATCCGACTCGAGCTCTACCCAAAAGTCGGACTCGGGATTTTCCTCCATGTGAGTGCCGGCAATGATGTGGTGAGCATTCCGAATGATGTAACTCCCCTGCGCTTGACGGTGAATCTCCGAGAGTCTGCGCGAGGTGATGCGGTTCGACTTCAGGATGTCTCGCAACACCGCCCCGCACTCGACACTCGGAAGTTGGTCGACGTCCCCTACAAAGATGACACGGGTGCCTGGCGAGATGGCCCGAAACAGTCGCTCGCAAAGGGAAAGATCGAGCATCGAGGTTTCATCCACTACGACCAAATCGGCCTGTATGGGGTTCGACTCGTCTCGTTCCCATCGGCCCTCTCGAGTTGCCCCCAAACGTCGATGAATCGTCTTCGAAGGATGTCCGGTTACCTCCTGCATGATCTTGGCCGCCCGCGCCGTAGGAGACATGAGCTTGGCGATGGATGGCAACTCCCTAGGAGCACGCTTCCGGCCATCCTTCGTGAGCTCAGACTCGGCAATAGGCTCCACTTCGTTTCCGCAGAAGAGCCATAGGAGCGCCTTCAGAATAGTCGTCTTTCCGGTGCCGGGTCCTCCGGTAAGGATGAACACGGACGAGCGAGCCGCAGCTAGGACGGCATCCCGTTGAGTAGGATCGAGCTGCCATGTAGACGAATTTGGATCACGCTCTCGAGTTGCTTGGGTCTGCATCTCTTCGAATTCAGCGATCAGTGTTTCCGGATCCGCTCGCAATGCCAGCCGAGGAGGAGCCTTGGCAAGAACCGCTAGGCGCTTCGCCACCGACTCCTCTTGTTCCCATACGCGTTTCAGGTAAATGAGGGCAAATTCTGGATTACGGGCGCGCTTGACCAGCTCGACAACCGCCAGCCCTTTGGAGACGAGTAGGTCGAGTGCATTGGACAGTTTGGCGTCCAAGTCTGGAATGGGATCCATGACGTCGCGATCCAAGAGCTCCGTCGCTACGGCAAAAAGGTTCGTCTTTGTCGAGAAACAGTGGCCCTCACGGACGATCTCCGATGAAGAAGACGTTAGGCAATGGATGATCGCCGCCTGCATGCGCGTCGGGGAATGCCGGGAAACTCCCATGTTCGAGGCGATTTCATCGGCCTTCTGAAACCCAATCCCATCCACATCGAACGCCAACTGGTAAGGGTCCGTCGATACCATCGAGGCGGCTTGGTCTTTGTATTTTCCCCATATGCGATCGGCCATCGTTGCCGTGATGCCGTGACTCTGGAGGTATACAGAAGCTTCGAATCGGGAACGGTCCTCCCGAACTTGAGTGATGATCTGGGAAGCGGTGTCTGGGGATACGTAAGTGGACAAGAATGCGACGGCGGATGGAATCGGTTCCGTGTAGAGGTAATGGATCGTTCGCAATCCGAGCGCGGAGGTGATGCGCTCGGCCGTCTTGATGCCAATGCCAGACACGTTGGAGGCAAGGAATTTGGCGATGCCGTCGAGAGTCGTGGGGTCGGGTTTGGTAACGGTGGCGGCGACGAAGGTCAGACCATATTTGGGAGAATCTTGGAACGTGCCGCGGGCGAGGATGGTATTGCCAATTTTGACCGGAGGGAATTTGCCCTTGATGGTGATAGTTTCGCCGGCTTCGTAAGCGGAATCGGAACAGGAAGAGATCTTGGCTTTGATGAAACGGAGTCCGGAATCTGGATACTGGGCAATGATGAAGGTGACTTCACCTTCGAGAGTGATTTCGAGAGGGGCTGTCATGGGTCATTTGCTCCAGGAATGACCGACAAAAACTACCGCCGCACGACACCCAACCTGCCCCTCCACAATCGTTTGAAAGACGAATGCGATCGCCTCCCATCTACCTCTCCCTCCACCCTCCCGCGCTCTTCCGTCGACCATCCAACACACGCACAAATATTGTCGCGAGTATTGCCGGTTGATTTTCCATTCGTCGTCGCACAAAGGCCATGAGGACCAGGATAATGGAGAAACCCGTAATGTCCACAATTCGTGCAGCGCCTTTCATCGGGCTTATCGCGCTGGCTAAACTCACTCAAGGCAAACTCACGCTTCACTTCGATTCGGTCCATAGGTTATTCCTCCTTCACTTTCTCTTTACCGGCATCGCCTTCGAAGGACGATCATCTACGCCCGAATCGCGCGCACGATCGTCACGTGTCGATCAGTGGCATCATGCGACCCGGCGGCAGAAGCTCCGCCAGCAACGCATCAAGGTACTCATGAGCACAGAAATGGTAGGCGATGCACGCAGCTCCGTCCGTCTCCGCCTTCCGGCGAAGCTTCAGCGCCCTCTGCGCAATGGCGAGCAGCCGCTCCCGATATTCCGCAACCGCTTCCCTTTTGGCCTTCTCTGCACGTACAGCGAAGTCGAGGCATCTTGGACAAATCTCAGGATGGCCCTCACCTCCCTTCGGTATCGACCTTCCACATCCTGGAGTGTCGCACGTCGGTCGTCGGCCCATACGTTTTCTCCTTCACTTTCTCTTTACCAGCATCGCCTTGCGACGCTTCGCCTTGCGCTTCTTCGCGAACGGTTGGGATCCGTCAATGGTCCACGAGGCTCGCAAATAGATCTCCTCCGGCTCGGCATATCCAGACCGCGATAGTTTTCGTATGACCGAATCCAGGTTTGACATCGCCGTTTCTTGGAACCTGGAGCCGCCCATCTGAATCCGCAACATTCCACGTTGACGGGTGTACTCCTCTTTCTTCTTCCCGAGCTTCCCCTGCGGCGCCATGAGCAAATTGCCCTCTATGAATGTCCCCTTGGGAAAGAAATTCGATCCTCTCGGCCGACCTGCACGTAAAACCTTCTCGATGTGAGCTACCGTTATTTTATCGCCGTCCAAGCGCCTGGGAATGGCCAACCGGACAACCACCTTCCCGTCCTCATACGTGTACCCTCGCACCACATCACGAGGCAGCCCGAGCTTCTTGGCCGCCTTCCGGCACGTAGCCAAAATGGACGCCTTCGCTTCTCGTAATTGAGCCTTGGCGCCCCTGGTACGGGCCGTCTTTCGTCGCTTCGTGGCTCGCTCGGCTATGCCGACTTGCCGTTTGAGCTCAGTGAGTCGTGCCTCGCGTCGTCGTCGCGCGAATTCTTCGCGGATGCGCTGACGTTCGGCCTTCCCCAGTCTAGCGAGCTGAGCTTCGAAGGTAAGCGGAACACGCTTCTTCGGCGGCTTCTTCGGAGGCTTCTTCGGAGGCTTCCTGACTGGAAGAGGTGCCGGCTTACGCGACTTCTTGACGGAAGGGGGCGCCTGCTTTCGTCGAGCGGGTTTCTTGACAACGACGCGACGACTTGGCGTCGGCTTGCGCGATGTCTTGGACGATACTCGCGCCTTTCGTTTCGGCTTGGTTTCAAGCCGTTTTGAAAGTTTGGCCTCCGCTCTCGCCCCTTTGCGTTTAGGGGGGCGAGAGCGAGACTTGGACACGTCGACGTTAGTGGGAAGTGGACCCTACTAGAACGGAATCTCCTCGAGATCCGGTTCGCCCGGCAAGTGGCCTTCGTCAATGGCCTGCGGTTCTCCGTCCTGCCCCTCTTGCGACTTGCGTACGACCCGAGCCACCGCCATCGCCGGAGTGCGCTTCCATTTTTTCGCCGAGACCGTGAGTGTATCCTTCGAATCCCGATCGTCGGACACGTACTGCCAAAACGTTTGCGCACCTTCGAGCTTGATCTTTTTCCCGACCGGAATGTAAACGTGATGTACGCCGTCCGGAGCGGATGCGTAGGCGCGAACCGGCTCGAGTCCTGCGGTCAGCATGACCGCGAGAATCTCGCCAGGCAATGAGTCGCGCTTCGTTGCCTCCTTCTTGGTCTGATCCCAGTCGTAAGCGTCGGTGATTCTGTCCGTCTTGATGATGAGAGTGTCCATGACGCCCTCGCGAGTCACCTTCTCCCCCGTCGCCTTGTCGCGCTCAACCAACTTGGTCTTGATGCCGGAAATGCCGAACAGGTAGCCGGAAATTGCGCGGCCGCCAGGCTTCCATAGGCAATACCGCGTCCCAAGGCGGATCCGCTCACCGTCGGGAGGAGAGGCGGAGGCGGTGGAGGCGGCGGTGGAGGCGGCAGTGGAGGCGGGAGGAGGTGACGCGGAAGTGGTGGTTGACGTTGCTTGTTGCTTGGTAGCAGCCATGAGTGATCTGTCCCTTTCCGCTCGCAAGAGGCGAGCGACCATTGGACTCCTGACACGCGGGGCGGTCAAGAGGTGTGAGGCGAGTTGTTAAGAGGTGGCTGGTAAGCTAGACACTTCGTAAGGATGAGGTACGAGGGTGCAGGGAAAAAGGTTGCGGCTACCGGACCTTAATAACGTTGGACATGCCAGCATCGGCGAAAATCATGCGACCCGTCCGATTTTGGCCGCGAACCTTGTAGGTTTTTCCATCCCACTCGTACGGCCCGATGCCGTAATGGGTCCGAACTTCGGTGGCGAGAGATGATTCCTCCTCTTGTAGTTCTAGGATTCTCGCCTCGCATTCCGAGATCTCCTCTCCGATCTTGACCTTCCGATCGAAGAGAGAAACGAGCGACGGTTTCGGAACCGAATCCGTAGAGCCATTGCCGGCGGTAGATGGCAAATCTGCATTGTCATCGTCGACCGTCGTGGCAGGTGTTGTATGAGCTGGATGTGTTGCATGAGAACGTGGACGCAATTTCTTTTTGGACATTGTTACTCTCCTTTTCTATCGGTTTGGTCATTCGCTGAGAGATAGTGACGAGCTTTCCGCCGGAACTATCTGCTTCTTTCGGCTTCTTTCGGCTGGGCACCAGCCCCGCCTTCGCCCTCTTCCTCTCCTCCCTCGCCTTCGCCCTCAGCTCCTCGTCAATCCGCCGACGTAGCCTCTCCACCCGACTCTCCCGGCGTTGCTTCCGCTCCTCCCTGACCAGTCGAGCTCGCTCCGGCTTGGTCAGCCTCCTTACCTTCGCCTTCCTCTCTTCCTTGATCCGAGAAACCTGTTCGCGAATGAGAATGCGGAGTACGCTCGAACAACTCCTGTCCATGTGTCGGCCCAAAATGCTCAGCAGCTCTCGCTCGGTCTCGCTCAGCCAAAGCACAAACTGGCACGTGGCTCGACGAACAGGCTTGAGCTTCGGCTCAAGCTCGGACCTGGACTTGGAAAGCAACGCCATGTCTAGAGACCCTATATCGCCAATCTGTAAGACGGCAAGAAAAATGTCGCCGATGAGACGTGCAGAGGCCATCGGATATTCGGGAGAGAGAATGCGGAAAGTGGTTGACGGGGGTTTGAAG
>Ga0187864_10004674_pt1 | contig 10603 bp, 2 predicted proteins | sample June2016WEW_11_4_FD_132985 | JGI IMG/M metagenome (GOLD analysis project Ga0187864, IMG submission 132985) | Peatland microbial communities from SPRUCE experiment site at the Marcell Experimental Forest, Minnesota, USA - June2016WEW_11_40 | ecosystem: Environmental > Terrestrial > Soil >... | reverse complement strand
TAGCCTCAAGAGTATGGCCGAGATTCTCGGCCAACTCCACGGAGAGGAGGAGAAAGCGGTCAAAGAGACGGTCCGCAACCTTTCCGGACAGCTCGTCGAGGAGATTCAGTCGCAACGAGACCTCGTTGCCGCCGAAGCCGGTAATCTCGCGGTCACGATCCTCGATGTCAATGTTTCTGAATTGCTCGACCGCATTTGCACCCTCTACCGGCGATCCTCGGTTGGCCACGACAAGAAAATCGTCCTGGCCCCAGTCGAGGAGCAACCGGTGATCTGGACCGATGAAGTCTTGCTCGGACGGGTGCTCGGTAACCTGATCAAGAATGCGCTCGAGGCGTCGGCTTGTGGCCAGACGGTCACCGTGGCGTTTGAGAACAAGAGACAACCGCTCTTCTCGATCCACAACCCCTCGGTAATGCCCGAGGCCGTGCAGCTCCAGATGTTTCAGCGATCGTTCAGCACCAGGGAGGGAAGAGGCCGGGGCATCGGCAGCTATAGCGTCAAGCTGCTCGCCGAGAAGTACCTTCAGGGAAAGGTGTGGTTCGTCTCGCGCGAGCCTGAGGGAACAACCTTCTTTGTCGCCTTGCCTTCGCCTTCCAAGGATGTTCTTTCCCAGGCTTTCGTTTATCAACCGTAGCTCGTCATCCGCGTACCATTGAGCTGAAGTCCAGCCGCTCGACAGACTCGGGAGCCTGGCAGGGGCAAGACGAAGTCGTCCACATCGCGCCTCTGACTCATCAGGAAATGCCTGGTGTACGCGTGTGCCCAATACATAGGCCCTAGAGTTTCAGTGGGGAATCCGAGAATCTCCGATGCGAGGCTCACCTCGATTGCATCGGCCCTGGATTCAATGGCAGTACGCAGGGTCGAAGCGAGAGTGGTCCAGATTGCCCCACACGCTTGCTTTGGAGCGAATCTCGAGAGTGCTGCAAGGCGGCGAACGAAGATGGGCCATCGAGTGGCAATCCGGGCAGAGGATTGAGGGTTGATGCGGGTCGCTGCCCGGGATAGGCTGAATAAAGCCTTTTTTGGCTTGCCCCGTCTTCTTACCGCCTCATCTATCGGGCAACCAATCAGCTTCCAAAGGCCGCGCCCGTACCTTGGATTCTCTCCTTGCTCCTGGCGGTGAAGCCATGATCGCATCCCGGAACCGAGAACCGGACACACGTCGCGCGCTCTTGATCAGCTTGACTTACGCCGCGGCGGCGACCACCTGGGTCGTGGTGACAGACTGGGGCCTTGAACTACTCGTGAACCCGGCTCACTCCCTGGGTTGGTCGATTGGAAAGGGCCTCCTTTTTGTCGCGGTCACCACCCTCGTGCTTTTCCTGTCGCTGCGTACTCAAACCGGGGCAAGCCGCCCGCTCAAGGATGAGGCCCAGAAACCGCGCCTCGACTCCGATGGTTCCTCGGTCAGCACCGAACTCGATGTGACCCGGCGGAAGCGGGCCGGTGCGACCGTGGTCGAGAGCGAGCGAAGGTTCCGCAGTTTGGCCCGCAACATCCCCGGGGTCGTCTTCCAACTCAGGGTGACCGCCGGGAAGGCGTATTGCTTCGATTACCTGAGTCCCAAGGCGGACGAGATCTTCGGCGTCAATCCCAGCCTTCAGGGCGCCGACTGGAGAGACTTAGGTGCACTGGTCCACCCCGACGACCGGTCCGACTTCTTGGCTTCGGTGAACGGCGCGATCACTCGGCGGGCGGACTGGGAGTTCGAGGGTCGACTGGCCGGGCCCGAAGATCGGCCCAGGTGGTTCCAGGGGCTCTCCAGCGTCCTGGAAGACGGAGACGAAATGCTCTTTTTCGGCGTGATCCTCGACATCACCCAGCGCAAGCGCATCGAGGAGCAACTGCGCAAGCTCTCGCTGGCCGTCGAGCACAGCCCCGTCTCGGTCGTCATCACCGACCGCCAGGGATCCATCGAATACGTGAATCCCAGGTTCGCCGAGCTGACCGGCTACACTCTCGAGGAAGCTCGCGGCCAGAATCCCCGCATCCTCAAGTCCGGGTACACCTCCGACGACGTCTACCGGCGAATGTGGGAAAGCATCACTTCGGGGCAGTTATGGCATGGGGAATTCCAGAACAAGAAGAAGAACGGCGAGCTCTACTGGGAATCGGCCTCGATCTCGCCGGTTCTCAACGAACAGGGGGCCGTAACTCACTTTGTCGCGGTCAAGGAGAACATCACTGAACAAAAAGGGGCCGAACTGGCACTGAGTCAAAGCCAGGAACGTTTTCAAAGAGCACTCGAGAACATTCCGGATGTCGTGGTGATTTACGACAGCAATTTCAAGATCCAGTACGTCAACGCCGCTTCGCGCCAGCTCACCGGACGTCCGGCCAGCGACTTCATCGGCAGAAGAGACGAGGAGATCTGGCCTGCGGAGGTTTGCGAAGCGTATTTGCCGGCACTGCGAGATGCGTTCCAGTCCAGGGCGACGCGCTGGCTGGAGACTGATCTCTCGCTTCCGGGCCGAGGGCAACGCAACCTCCGGATCACCTATGTGCCCATGACCGACGACGAGGGCAACGTCCGGGAAGTCCTGGGCATCACCCAAGATCTCACCGAGAGCAAGGCTCGCGAACGGGAAATCGAAAGGTTGAACCGGCTGTACGCGACGTTGTGCGGGCTCAACCAGTCCATTGTGCGCGTCAAGTCGCGAGAGGAATTGTTCCGGGAAGTCTGCCGGATCACTGTCGCGTTCGCCGGTTTCGAGGTGGTGTGGGTGGGCTGGCACGATCGCGAGACGCAGGAAGTTTGTCCCGTTGCACGCGCCGGAGACAGCGCGGGCTATCTCGACAAGATCAAGGTTTACGCCGATGACCGGCCCGAAGGCGGCGGTCCCGTTGGCCTTTGCATCCGCTCAGCCAAACCCTGCATCTTTGACGACTTCGTTCACGACCCACGGACGACACCGTGGCGAGTGGCGGCGATCGCTCATGGTCTCCTATCGGTCGCGGCCCTGCCCATCCAAGTGAACGGAGAGGTCTGCGGCGCCTTCGTGGTCTACGCCGGTGAGAAGGGCGTCTTTCAGGACAAGGAGGTCGCCTTGCTCCAGGAAGTCGCGGCAACCATCTCCTTCGCCCTGAATCACCTCGAACAGGAGGAGAAGCGACAGCGGGCGGAAGATTCCCTGCGCGAGCGTGAAGCTCAGTATCGAGCTGTGATCGAGACTTCGGCAGATGGTTTTTCGATGTGCGACGCGACAGGTCACTTCCTGGAATTGAATGACGCCTATGTCCGCCGTTCGGGCTACAGCCGCGACGAACTCCTGAACATGCGAATCCCCGACGTACTTGCCCACGAGCAGTGGCAAGACGTTGAGGATGGGCTCGCCCAGATTCGCCGCGATGGCAGCGCGCTCTTCGAGTCTTTACACCGATCCAAAGACGGCACCGTCTGGCCCGGGGAGGTTAATGTCGCCTACTGGCCCAACGCCGGGGGCCGGTTTCTGAGTTTCGTCCGCGATGTTCATCGCCGCAACCGTTCCGAGGCCCTGCTTCGCACTCGTCTCCAATTGTCGGACCTTGCCTCGCGGGCCAGTCTCGATGAGCTCCTGCAAACGGCCCTCGATACCGCGGAGCTCTATACCGGTAGCCGGGTCGGCTACTTGCACTTTGTCGATGTGGAACAGCAAGGCCTCGCCCTCGAGGGCCGGTCGACCAGCTCCATCGGCAGCACGGGCCCAAACGAGGTCAGTGTGCAAACTCTGCCGATCAGCCAGGCCGGCGCCTGGGCGGATTGCTGCCACACCCGGGTGCCCGTGATCCATAACGACTTCAGCAGCCGGTCCCAATCGGGGTTGCCGGAATGTTCCACGCCGATTGTCCGCTACATGAGCGTGCCCATCATCCGCAACGACCAGGTGACCGCAATCCTGGGCGTCGGCAACAAGGCGTCCGACTATAACCAGGACGACGTCCAGGTTCTCCACGAACTGGCATCCATGGTGATGGAGATCGTGGAGCGGAAACAAACGGAGATTCTGATGAGCTTGCTGGTCACCGCGCTGGAGGCCTCGGCCAGCGCGATCGTGATCACCAGACTGGACGGAGTGATCGAGTGGGCCAATCCAGCATTCTCGCTCCTGTCAGGCTACAGCCTTGAGGAGGCGGTCGGCCGGAAGCGCGGTGATCTGGGGGGCTCGGGAGTACAAAGCCGGGAACTCACTGCAGCTCTGAGCGAGACCGCTCTCGGAAGGCGAGTCTGGCGTGGGGAGCTCATCAATCAGCGCAAGGACGGCTCGCTGTACTATGAAGAGATGACGATGACCCCGGTTGCCGATGAAGCCGGGATCATTCGACACTTCGTGGCCGTGGAGCAAGACATCACCGAACGCAAGAAGTCGGAAGAGGCGATGCGCCAGCGGATCGAATTGCAGGAGCAATTCGCCAAGGTTGCCGCCTGCGTGCCCGGCGTGGTCTATTCGTTCCGGCTCCGACCGGACGGGACCGCCTGCATCCCGTTCGCCGTCCCGGCCATCGAGGAGCTGTTCGCCATCCCGCGGGACGTGCTCGCCCAAGATGCGGCTCCCCTCTTCGAGAACATTCATCCTGATGACCGTCAACACGCGTTCGAAACCATTGAGGAAGCCTCCCGCCTGCCGTCCCCCTGGCATGACGTCTACCGCTATGTTCACCCTGTCGAGGGCGAGCGCTGGATCGAGGGGTGGTCCGCGCCCCAGGTCGAGCCCGATGGCAGCATCCTCTGGCACGGTTTCGTCATGGATGTCACAGCGCGGAAACAGGTCGAGGAGGAGATTCAAAGCCTGAATGTGAGCCTGGAGCGGCGCGTGGCCGAGCGGACGGCCGAGCTGGAGTCGATGCTGGCGAACGCCACGATCGGTCTGGCCTTCTTCGACCGTGACATCCGCTTCATCCGCATCAACAACTGCCTTGCCCGGATGAACGGCGTCCCCATCGCCGACCACATCGGACGACCGCTTCGCGAGGTGCTGCCCACGATCGCCGACACAGTCGAACCGATGCTGCGCCGGGTCTTTGATACGGGCCGACCCGTCACGGAGATGGAACTCGAGGGTACGATCGCGGCTCATCCGGGGGAGAGACGATTCTGGCTCCACAGCATTTACCCGGTCCCCGGGCAGGATGGCACCGTCATTTCCGTCGGAGCCGCCGTGACCGATATCACGGAACAGAAGCGAGCCCAGGAGAAGCTGGCTGCGGCCAACGCCGAACTGGCAGGCGCCGCCAGGCTCAAGGATGAGTTTCTGGCCAGCATGAGCCATGAGTTGAGGACTCCCCTCAACGGCATTCTCGGCATGTCTGAAGGCCTCCAGGAACATGTCTATGGTCCCTTGAACCTGCAACAGCTCAGAGCCGTGAGGGACGTCGAGGAGTGCGGCCGTCACCTCCTGGCCCTGATCAACGACATCCTCGACGTCGCCAAGATCGAGGCCGGCAAGGTCGAGCTCGATCTCGCCCCGGTGGCGGTCGAGGACGTGTGCCAGGCATCACTTAGACTGGTCAAAGATTCCGCCCTCAAGAAGAAGATCACCGTCTCGTTTCACCTCGACAAACTGGTTCGCGTCTTGACCGCGGACGAGCGCCGTCTCAAGCAGGTTCTGGTCAACCTGCTTTCCAATGCCGTAAAGTTCACGGCCGAAGGCGGCCGGATGGGGCTCGATGTCGTGGGTGAGGGGGACAAAGGACAGGTCCGGTTTACGGTGTGGGACACCGGCATCGGCATGCGTCCCGAAGAGCTGCAACGTCTCTTCCAGCCGTTCGTTCAACTTGACTCCCGACTCTCACGGCAATACGAGGGGACAGGTCTGGGCCTGGCATTGGTCAAGCGGTTGACCGAGCTGCATGGAGGCCGCGTGCTGGTCGAAAGCCAGCCCGGAACGGGAAGCCGGTTCACTGTGGTTCTCCCCTGGACCACGGAACTGCCGGTTCCCGTCGCCAGCGACTCGTGGGACGGACATCAGCAGCAGACAGGTCTTCTCGAGAACGCACCGGAAGCTGTCGGGGGACCGCTCATCCTCGCTGTCGATGACAACCCCCAAAATGCGCGAGGTATGGTAGACTATCTCATTTTCAAGGGGTTTCGGGTGGAGTGCGCCGCGAGTGGCGCCGAGGCGATCGAAATGGCCAAGCAGCTCCGCCCCCGGCTGATCCTCATGGATATCCAGATGCGGGAGATGGACGGGCTGGAAGCCATTCGTCGAATCCGCCTCTTGTCCGGGCTGCGCGAGGTCCCGATCGTCGCTTTAACAGCCCTGGCCATGGCTGGAGATCGCGAACGATTCCTGGAGGCCGGAGCGACCGAGTACGTCAGCAAGCCCCTCTCGCTGGATCAGTTCCGCCGGACGATAGAAGCGCTCTTGAACCGATGATGGAAGGTCGTCTCAGATCCAGGAGTCGCCTGCGGGACTTCCCGGCCGGGTCGCCCCACCGAGATGAAACCGGTGCCGCCGAGCGACAGAGTTCCGGGGACACAATGTCTGACTCGTGACGCGGGCTCTGGCCGGGTTGGTTTCCCACCGCGGCTCGATTGGCGCCGGTGATCGCTCCTGGCATGCCCCACCATGTCACCCAGCGGGGTAACCCCAGACAAGAGACGTTCTTCGAACAGCCCGGCCCTGGGGCGATGAAAAGCTGGCCTTGCCGGGCTGGCACGGACTGCTCGAACTCGATCCCGGCCCGGAGACGTCTCGGGCTAACGGCTCCGAGCACAGGGTCGCGGCCCTGGCGGTCAAGGCGGCCTCAAGAGTCCTGGATCGGATCGGCAGAGTCGCCGGCCAGCAAGCACTGCGGGACCTGGTTGAAGGAATAAGAGTTCCGAGATGTACCCAGGTCGGTGCGCCAAGGCGGAACGGGGCCGAGAGACCCCTATTATCAGGCACAACCGCTGTAATTTGCCCAGGCCGTGCGATATACCTAGCGCCCAAGAAAAACTCTCAAAGTAGGAAATTTCCGTTGACTGAGATGGATGGGGGCTGTAACTAATGTAAGGTCGATTTGGAGGATTGAGGGAGCTATGAACTGGTGGGTGAAATGGGATGCACGCTATCGTAGCCTTGTAGGGGAATGCGGTACTTGCTTGCTTGATTTGAAGGAAGTCTCGATGAAGTGTTTGGCTACCGCTATCACGGCAGAGTGGCGTACCCCCCGTTGACAAAGGGATATTTGAGCGAGATTGCTTGGGAGAATGGACAGGTTTTGGAAGCAAACCTGACCGATGACGGGGCCCAGGATTGGTGATCTTGGGGCCAGGAAGGGCTCCCGGCCGCGAACGGGTCGATGACCTCGACGGGAGCCGCAGCCCTTGTTCCGGAGCGTTCCGGAAAAGGGCGACAGCATGGTTGCTGGGTAGCACAGTTCACATCCTGGGCGCTTGTGGGCGGCACGATCGGGGTACGCGCAGCGTCCCCATGATCGCGGAGCTTCTCTGCGCCTTATTCATTCGTTGGCTGAGAAGGTCAAACCCACAACATTGACTTGAGGAGCACCGACAATGATGAGTTTTCCGGAGATTCGTCTGAGCAAAACCCGCCCTCACACGGATCGCGTCAAGGCCCGTGCCGGGGCGCGCCGGCGCCGCATGACCAGCCGCCTCGAAGTGCTGGAAGAACGTACGCTCCTGAGCTTCACGCCGATCGCGCAGCCTGGTGACACTTTGCCCAACGGGCTCGTTTACACGGCCGGCACCACCAACCTGGCGAGCGATATTCCGGCGAATGGAAACACCACCACATCACTCACCGACGGCACCGAGACGGTCAGTTTTTCACAGACGATGACCGCGGCGACGCCGCCATCAGGAGGGTGGAGTAATTGGGGCTCCCCTCCCAACACCGAGAGCAACACTCCGCGCGTTCTCTTCAACTCTAGCATCGACTCAGTGACACTGTCCCTGACCACGGCCGCCGTCGCATTCGGGGTGGAGATGGAGGCTGACATTTTTGGCACTGACAACTTGACGGCGAAATTCTACGACGGTGCCAACCTGTTGGGCACGATCAGTCAGTCGGTCACCACGCCGAGCGGCGCGCTCTTGTTTGCCGCCTCGACGAACCAGGCCTTCACCAGTGTCGTCTTGAGCACTCCGGGGGGCGGCCTGGGAATCGGCATCGCCGAGGTGCGCTACGCCCTGCCGACTCCGGCGCTGACCGGCTCGGCCGGCAACGAGATCACGGCAGTCGAGGGAAGCTCGACGGGCACCGTCCAGCTCGGGACCTTCGTCGACGCCAACCAGGCCGCGACTGCCGCCGACTTCACCACCCCGCCCGGCTCCGTCGTGGTCAACTGGGGCGACGGCTCGGCGCCCCAGATCCTGGCCGCTAGCAACCTCACCTCCATCGGCACGCCCAACGGTGTTACCTGGACCATCAACGCCGCCCACACCTACACCGAGGAGGGGACCTACGCCTACACGGTCACGGTGACCGATGTTGGTGGCGAGTCCACCGTCGTCGCCGGGTCGGCCATCATCGCCGACGCCACGCTCACCGCCGGAGCACCCGTGGCCTTGGTGCCGCACACCGGGGTCGCGCTGCCCAGCTCGACGGTCGTCGCCACGTTCACTGACGCTAACACGTTCGCCACGACCGCCGACTACACGACCAACATCGACTGGGGCGACGGCTCGCCGGAGAGCACCGGCGTGGTCATCCCCACCGCCACCCCCGGCGTGTTCGACGTCGAGGGAGGCCATACCTACGCTGACCCGGGCACCTTCACGACCCTCGTGACCGTCCACGATGACGGCGGCTCGCAGGTCGTCGTGCCGGGCACGGCCACCGTCACCGATCTCGCGGTGACCGGCGCTACCAAGAACTTCACCGCGGTCGAGGGCCAGGACACCGGCTCGTTCGTGCTGGCGACGTTCACCGACCCCAATACCCTGGCCACGGTGGCCGACGTTAACGCGCAGCTCGCCGTCGGCGGTTGGGGCGACGGTACGCCGACCGTTGCGGGCGTCACGCTCGTTGTCCAGGAGATCGGCGTCACGCCGCTCACGAGCGCAACAAATCCGGGCGCACCGATCTTCGAGGTCCTGGGCAGTCACACCTACGCCGAGGAGACACCCCCGGGCACGCCCGACCCCCTCAGCGTCATCATCACGACTCTCGGTGGCGCGACGACCACGTTGACCAGCCCTCCCGGCGGAGGGGTCACCGTGCTCGACGCCAGGCTGACCGGCTCGGCCGGCACCGAGATCACCGGGATCGAGGGCAACTCGACGGGCACCGTCCTGCTTGGCACCTTCGTCGACGCCAACCAGGCCGCCACCGTCGCCGACTACACCGCAGGCGGCGGCTCCGTGGTCGTCAGCTGGGGCGACGGCTCGGCGCCACAGACCCTGGCCGCCAGCAACCTCACCGCCATCGGCACCCCCGATGGTGTTGAATGGACCATCAATGCCGCGCACACCTACGCGGAGGAGGGAACCTACGCCTACACGGTCACGGTGACCGATGTTGGCGGCTCGGTCACCATCATCTCCGGGTCGGCGATCATCGCCGATGCGGCGCTGACAGCCTCGGTGACTCAGCCGACGGTCAGCACAACCGAGGCGTCGATCTTCCCGGTCCCGGTGTTCGCCCCACCGTTGTTCAACGATCCGGTCGCCTCGTTCACCGATGCCAATCCCACGGCACCTCTGAGCGACTTCACGGCCACCATCGACTGGGGCGACGGCACCCCGATCACGGCCGGGACAGTGGCCCAGCCAGGCGGCGTCGGGACCGCGTTCATCGTCAGCGGCGCCCACACCTATGCCGATTCGGGCGTCACCACCGGCACCGGAACCAGTGGAACCTACCCGATCCAGGTCTTCGTTGTGGACGTCGGCGGTTCCAGGCTGACCGTGGACAACACGGCCACCGTGGCCGACAACTCGATCGTCCTGACCGGCCAACTGAATCCCGCGTCCGACAGCGGCCTGTCGACGGGCACCATCGACACCACCAAGGTCAACCAGCCCGACTTCTTCGGCAAGTCGGAACCGCTATCGACCGTCACCCTGTCGGCGACCCTGCTTCCCAGCGGGACTCCCTTCATCATCGGCCAAGTCGAGGCGGGCAGCGACGGCTCGTGGAACATCAGGTCCGACGTGCCGCTGGCTGACGGCCATTACTCGATCACGGCCACCGCGATCGACCAGTTCGGCCAGACGGTCGTGACCACGCCCCCCAGTCCGGTCGTGATCACCTCCAACCTCTTGATCGACACCACCGGCCCGGTGATCGCCGGCATGTTCTTCAACCGGCTCAACGGCCAGGTTGACTACATCATCAAAAACCCCGTCAACCCCGACGGAAGCGCGCCAGCCGGGGTCTGGGTCAACACCCTGCTCGACTCGTCCAACTACCTCTTGACCACGGTTCACGGCAACAAGTCGTACCCCGGCAAGTGGACCGTGACCGACGTCACCGCGACCCCGGACCCGACGATCCCCTATGCCTACGACGTCGCCGTGACGTTCAACAGCGGGGCCCCCATCAAGGGCGGTTACTACCTGTTCACCATCCGCGACTCGAGCGACGGCAATTCGTCGGTGCAGGACCTCGCCGAGAACCATCTCGACGGCGAATTCTTCGGGTCGTTCCCGTCGGGCAACGGCATCAACGGCAGC
>Ga0187864_10004673_pt1 | contig 10604 bp, 6 predicted proteins | sample June2016WEW_11_4_FD_132985 | JGI IMG/M metagenome (GOLD analysis project Ga0187864, IMG submission 132985) | Peatland microbial communities from SPRUCE experiment site at the Marcell Experimental Forest, Minnesota, USA - June2016WEW_11_40 | ecosystem: Environmental > Terrestrial > Soil >... | reverse complement strand
GCTGGACGGCTACCGTCATTCGGCAGCGTTCGATTACGACGATCAGGCGAAGGTTTATCTGGAGCGTACTCAAGGCCTGGAACGGATGAACCGGCTGACGCGCGGGCCTGTTCATCTTTGGCACTGGTCCCATCGCTGGTTCAAGCCGCAGCAGAAGGAAGAGTTTCGCGTGGACCTGACGCCCGCTGGCGAAGTGGTGGGCTTTGACCACGATATCCCCGAAGCGGCGCCGGGCGCGGCCCTGGATCAGGCTTCTGCCCGGACTATCGCGGAGACATTTCTCAATCAGGTGATAAGGCGGAATCTGGCGGACCTCGAGTTCGTTGAGACGCAGACGGAGAAGCGCCCGGCGCGCACCGACCATGACTTTACGTGGAAGCAGAAGAGCGTGGACCTCGGTGATGGAAGCCTGCGCATCGAGGTGGAGGTGGATGGCGACCAGGTGGCGGGTTACCGTGAGTTCATCAAGGTTCCGGAGCAGTGGGCTCGTGACTACGAAAAGCTCCGCTCGCGCAACAACGCCGCTCAAATCGTGGACGAGGTTTTCTGGATTCTGTTGAGCGTCGCCATGCTGGTGATTTTGATTCGGCGCCTGCGCGATCGTGACGTACCGGTTTGGATGTCTCTGGCTTTCGGTGGGGTAGCTGCCGTCTTGTACTTGCTTGGCCAGCTCAATGCCTTTTCCTTGGCTGAATTCGGCTACCGAACCACAGACTCGTACTCGAGCTTTGTCACCAATTATCTGTGGGACAACCTTCTTGCGGCGCTCGGCATTGGAGCATTTATTTTCTTGCTGGTGGCTGCCGCGGAGCCGGTGTACCGCGAGGGTTATCCGAACCAAATCTCGCTGCGAAGATACTTCAGTTGGCAGGGCCTCCGAAGTCGCTCGTTTTTTACCGCCAATGTGGTGGGGATCGCCCTCACCTTCTTCTTCTTTGCTTACCAGACTGTTTTCTACCTTGCCGCCGACAAACTGGGGGCGTGGGCGCCCGCTGACGTTCCCTTTACCGACCTGCTGAATACACGATTCCCCTGGGTTACAGTGCTTTTCATTGGCTTCTTCCCAGCCGTTTCCGAAGAACTGCAGTTCCGGGCTTTCGCCATCCCATTCCTGAGGAAGTTGCTGCGCTCCGGGCCTGTCGCGGTGGTGCTCTCTGCTTTCATCTGGGGATTCCTCCACTCGGCATACCCGAACCAGCCATTCTTTATTCGTGGCCTTGAGGTGGGGCTGGGCGGGATCGTGACGGGCCTGATCATGCTGCGTTTCGGCATTCTGGCCACCTTGATCTGGCACTATTCGGTGGATGCGCTTTACACGGCCTTCCTTCTCATTCGTTCTCCCAATCATTACCTGATGGTGTCGGGCGGCGTCTCCGCGGGCATCATGCTGATCCCGCTGCTGGTCGCGTTGGTTGCCTATTGGCGTGCCGGGACTTTCAGCGAAGACGAGTCGCTTACCAACGCGCGCGAGGGCATTTCCAGGCCGGTTCGCAAAGAGGTCACGGAACCGGAGGCCCCTCTTGTCTATCAACCCTTGTCCCAAAGGCGACTGATTCTGGCCGTAGTCCTCACCCTCCTCTTCATTTTGCTGGCCGTGATTCCTGTTTATCGTTTTGGGGAGGGCCTCTCGTTGCAGATCACCCGCGCCCAAGCCGTGCGCGCGGCTGATGCCTACCTCAGGCAGCAGCAGGTGGACCCGAGACGTTACCACCAGGTGGCGTGGGGGCGCGACAACGTCGACCCCTTGGCAGTCCGCTATTTGCTCGAGCACAAATCCGTTAAAGAGTCTGACCAGACTTACCGGCTGGCGACCCGCCTTGCGGTCTTTGAGGTGCGTTACTTCCGGCCGCTGGAAAAGGATGAGCACCTCGTCTTCTTGGATCCGAGCAGCGGCCAAGTGTTCGGCTATCGAATGTTGTTGGACGACAACGCGCCCGGGGCTTCGCTCTCGCCTGAGCAGGCCCAGACCCTGGCAGCAAAGTATGTTGAGGAGCAAGGCTACCGTCTTTCGGATTTCGATCTCCAGAGCTCGGAAGCGGAGAAACGGAAGGCTCGCGAAGATTATACGCTGGTGTGGCAGGCGAAAGCCGGCGATCCCCGCAATGTGGCAGATGCGCATTATCGCCTGGAGGTTGATGTGGCCGGCGACCAGGTGGTGAGTTTTGCGCGCTCCTTCAAACTTCCGGAAGCGTGGGAACGAGCGCGCCGTTCCTCGAGTTTGGTTAATTCGGTGCTGTCTTTTGCGGGCATTCTGGTGGGTTTGGCCTTGGTCGGAGCTGGGGTGGTCTTGTTGGTCATGAAGATCAGGTCCGGCCAGATGCCTTGGCGTCCCGCAGCGAAGGTGGGCGCTCTGATCCTGGCGTTGATGGTTCTTACCGAACTCAACCAATGGTCAACTTTGGAGCGCCAGTATGTGACTTCCATCCCTCTCTCAACATGGCGGCTGTACATGGCGGTCGGCCTGGTCGTCGTTCCGTTGCTGGCCGGCTTGCTTTGCTGGTTACTGGTGGGCCTCGCCGCAAGCCTTTATCCGGAGGCTTGGAATCTCTTGCGAGGCAGTGCCCGGCGCCTGTGGCGGCGAGATGCGGTAGTGTGCATTGTGTTGGCCCTGGCTGCCAGGCCTGGCCTGGACAAGCTGGGCGAGCTCTTCGTCAGCCGTTTTCACGCCTTTGCCCCCGTGGACACCGAAGTTTTTTCGGCAATGTTCAATGCTGCTTCTCCCGGCGCCGGCTTTTTCCTGCGGGCACTTGGATGGAGCATCGTCTACTTATCTGGGTTGGGACTGGCAATCTATGTCATTCGCCTGGGATGGACCAAGCGGGCTTGGTGGCTGTGGGCTGGAATACTGCTGGGGCTGGTTGGACTGGGGCCGGCGGGTGCGCATTCGGTTCGCGAGTTCTTTGCCGGCTGGGTGATGGGCTTTGTTCCGCTCGCGGTTGGGGCGGCGATTGTTTTCGGGTTCTTCCGCAATAACCTGCTGGCCTATTTGGGCGCCGCTTTCTGCCTGCTGGTGGCGGAGCCTTTGGTTTCATTGCTCTCACAACAAACTGCTTTCTACCGGTCGAACGGATTGCTGCTTGCCGTCCTGGTGTTCCTCTTCCTGATGTGGTTGCTTCTTGTAGGGGGGGGAAGTGAGGCTCGGAGCGAGCCATGACCAAGCTCCATGAAATTGAAGTGCGCGTCCTCGGCTCGCTCGCGGAAAAGGAAATCACCACGCCGGATTACTATCCGCTCTCATTGAACGCCCTCATCAACGCCTGCAACCAGAAGTCCAACCGTGACCCGGTTATGGCGCTGGACGAGCGTGTGGTGACGCAGGCGCTGGACAGCCTGAATGAAAAAAGCCTGGCGGGCCAAGTGACCAGCGCGGACAGCCGTGTTCCGAAATATGCACACCGGCTGCAGGAAGTCTTCAATTTCGATCGAAGAGAAATGGCCGTACTCTGTGTGCTCCTGCTGCGCGGTCCGCAGACTCCGGGCGAATTACGCGGACGCGCAGAAAGGATGTACCAATTCGACGACCTCGAAGTGGTGGAGTCCGCGCTTCGTCATCTGATGGAAAGAGAACCTCCCCTGGTGAAAAAGTTGGCGCGCCAGCCGGGCACGAAGGAGTCGCGTTACGCGCACTTGCTGGCCGGAGATGTGGAAGGGTGGATTGCGCCGGCAGAGGCACACGCAGTTGCTGCAACAGGCGATCAAGATGAGCAGCGGATCACGCGCCTGGAAACTGAAGTCCAGAGCCTACGAACAGAAATCGCTGATCTCCGGCAACAACTGGAAGACTTCCGGAAACAATTCTGAGCATTTGTCTCTCTGAGGCAACAATGCGGCAACGCTTCGGCAATGGATCAGCCCTTACCGTGATTCTCCTGGCGCTCATCCTTGAGCTCCTTTCCCCGTCGACCTCTGGGCGCAAGGTGAACGGTGGAGCGTTCTCCAAGCCGCCTCAATCAGCCTCGGATGAATACAAGGCCGGGCGGGAACAGATGGTTCGCGAACAGATTGAAGCTCGCGGCATTCGCGACGCCCGCGTTCTGGCCGCCTTGCGCAAGGTCCCTCGCCACCTGTTTGTGCCGCCGGAGGAACAGGGCGAAGCCTACAACGATTACCCGCTGGCGATTGGGCATGCGCAAACCATCTCGCAGCCCTATGTCGTCGCTTATATGACGGAAGCGCTGGAGCTCAAGCCGCGCGATCGCGTGCTGGAAATCGGTACGGGCTCGGGTTACCAGGCGGCGATCCTGGCGGAGTTGGTCGCGGAGGTTTATTCCATTGAGATTGTTGAGCCGTTGGCCAAGCAAGCGGAAGCTCGCTTGCGACGCCTGGGCTACTCCAACGTGCAAGTTCGCGCCGGCGACGGCTACCGGGGGTGGCCGGAGGCGGCGCCCTTCGACGCCATCATCCTCACCGCCGCCCCCGGCCACGTCCCCCAGCCACTCGTAGACCAGTTGCGTGAGGGCGGGCGGATGGTTCTTCCTCTGGGGCAGTGGAACCAGGATTTGGTCCGCCTTCGCCGAACCCGCCAGGGAATCCTGCGCGAGGTTCTCCTCCCCGTCCGCTTCGTCCCCATGACCGGCGAAGCAGAAAAGCACCCCAACTAACTCACGGTCAGCGTGAGCGTCACACTATGGCTCAAGGCAGAAGATCCCGAACCCGCGGTGCCCGTCACCGTCAGGGTGTAGGTTCCGGCGGGTGTTCCGGGGTTATGCGTCACATTGGAACTGCTCCCTCCACCACATCCTGCCAGCGCCAGAGCCAGCAACAATCCCGAGGCAAGCAGGACCATCGTGGATCGCCATCGGCTCACGCCGGGTTGATTCCGGCGCGCGATGGCCCATGTCACCGCCGCAAGAGCCAAGGCGAGCATCAACAGACCTCTCAGGCCCGGCGACAGTGGTGGGACCGGGGGAAGTGGACGCGAGCGAGGCGCGCTGAGGGAAGGTGCGGTCGTTGTGACGCTGACCGTGATATTCGTCGCAGAACTGCCCGGGGTCAGCGCGCTCGGCGAAACCGTGCAGGTGGCCTCTGAGGGAGCCCCTGTACAGGTGAAGCTCACACTTTGATTGAATCCACTTTCGCCGGCCACACTTAAAGTGTAGCTTGCGGATGAACCGGGCGCGACGGTCGCTGAGGTGGGAGAACCGGAGGCTGCGGCGAAACTGAAGTCCTGGCCCGTCCCGCTGAGGGCGACACTTTGCGGACTGTCAGAAGCACTGTCAGAAATGCTGAGCGTGCCGGTCCTCGTCCCAGCCGCTGTCGGCTTGAAAGTCACCGCGATGGTGCAGTTAGCGCCCGCGCTTACGCTGCTCCCACAGGTGTTGGTCTGGGAGAAATCCCCGCTGGCCGTGATGCTGGAAATGGTCAGCGAGACGTTGCCCGTGTTGGTCAGCGCGACGGTCTGTGCGCTGCTGCTGTTTCCCACGATTTGAGCTGAGAAGGTGAGTGAAGAGGACGACAAACTCACAGCGGGCCCCATCCCGGTTCCGGTCAAAGTCACGGTTTGGGGGCTATTCGACGCATTGTCCGCGATTGTTAGAGCGCCGTTGCGCGTGCCGGCGTTCCTGGGCGTAAAGGTGACGTTGATGGTGCAGGAACCGGTCGCGGCCACGCTGCTGCCGCAAGTGTTGGTCTGAGCGAAGTCACCGCTCACAGTGATCGTGAGGGGGGTCAGGGCACCATTCCCCGAGTTGCTGAGCGTAACGGTCTGAGGCTGGCTGGTGGTTGAAATGGCTTGCTCGCCGAAGGTGAGAGTTGTGGGCGAGAGGTTGACCACCGGCGCCAGCCCGGTTCCGCTCAGCGTCACGGTCTGCGGGCTATTGTTTGCGTAATCGGTCACCGTGAGCGTGCCGGTCTGGGGGCCGAACAGGGTGGGCTGGAAGCTGACGTTGATGGTGCAACTGCCGCTCGCGAGCACGGGCTGCATGCAATTATTGCTTTGGGTAAACCCGCTCGAAGTCGCCACGCTGCTGACCGTTAACGGAACGGCGCTGCTGTTCGTAACCGTAACCGGCAAGGAAGCGCTTGAGGTTCCCACATCCTGGCTGCCGAAGCTTAAGCTCACGGGAGAAACGTTTACTGCGGCGACGCTTCCCGTGCCACTCAAGGCAATGGTTTGAGGGCTACCCAAGCCCGTGTAGGTGATGGTTACGGCTCCGGTCCTAGGGCTCGCCGCCGTAGGGGTAAAGGTAACATCGATGGTGCAGGCGACCTCGGATGAGAGCGCGCCCCCGCCGTACGGGCAGGAAGTAGCCGTGGTCACGAGCGCAAAGTCGCCGCTGGCCGTAATGCTCGTTAGGGTTAGCTGGCCGATAGCGATCGGCGTCAGGGTTACGCTCTGGTTTGGGCTAGTAGAGTTGCCCGGAACAGATCCAAAATTGAGGCTGCTTGGGGCGAGTGTTACAGCGCTCGGGGGTGAAATCTTGGCCACATAGGAGCTCGCTGAATTCTGGGGACTGTCATTGGTCCCCTGTAATGGATTAACCGTAGGAAAGTCCCTCGAATCAGTCCATCCAGTAACGTAGGCGTTTTGGGAAGAATCCACCGCGATGCCTCGGCCCCAATCATCACAACCGCTGCCACCGAGATATGTGGAGTAGGCAAGGGCGGTCCCGGCTGCGTTCAGGCTGGCCACAAAGGACGTCATACCACACCCGGAACGATTGGTGGCTTGTATGGGATCGACGGTTGGAAAGTCGGTCGAATAGGTCCACCCAGTCAGGTAGGCATTGCCGGCGGAATCGACGGCGATGGCAGCGGCCCCATCGCCGCCAGTATCCGCCAACATATTGCATTTTCCGTGGCCCGTGCCGCCGAGATAGGTGGAATAGATGAGGGCTGAGCCGGCCGCATTCAACTTGAAGATGATGGCGTTGCCGCTATAGGGACAGTTGTTGGTCGGCTGCACGGGATTCACTGTAGGAAAGTTCGTCGACCCAGATTCGCCGGCCACGTAAGCGTTGCCGGAGGAATCGACGGCAATCGCGTTTGCGGAATCGAAAATAGTAGCGCCCACGTAGGTGAAGTAGACAAAGGCGCTGCCCGCTTCGTTCACCTTGCATACGAACAGGGTCGTAGCAATGCCTATGGTCGTGCTGCCTGGAGGGTAAGAACTAGAGAAGTTGAAGGACGTCCCGGTCAAATAGGCGTTGCCTGAAGAATCCACAGCGACGCCTGCGCCGCTGCCGAAGACGACATAGGTGGAATAGACGAAAGCTGATCCGGACGCGTTCAGTTCGGTCAGGAAAGCGCTATACGTTCCCAGGAGCGTTCCCTGTATGGGATTGACAGTCGGAAACTCGCTTGAGTAAGTCGTGCCGGTTACGTAGGCGCCGCCGGAGGAGTCCACGGCGATGCCGGCAGCAGAATCGTAGGGACCACTCCCGACTGCCGTGCCGCTCCCACCAAGGTAAGTCGAATAGACAAGCGCCGACCCGGCCGCATTAAGTTTCGACACAAACCCGCCACAGGCGCCATTGAGGGCGGCTTGAACCGGAAAGACAGTGGGAAAGTCAGTGGAACAAGTCTGGCCGGCCACGTAGGCGTTGCCCGCAGCATCTACAGCGATGGCATTACCCTGGTCGCTCACGCTTCCGCCCAGGTAAGTGGAATACACAAGGGCTGAGCCGTCGGCGCTCAGTTTTGAAACGAAGGCGGTGCCGCCGGTTGATTTGTTTGTTGATTGCAACGGGCCGGCCAAAGGAAAGTCGGTGGCGGAAGTCTGGCCAGTCACATAGGCGTTGCCCGACGCATCCACAGCAATAGAGTAACCCTCGTCATAGCCGCTTGTTCCGCCCAGGTAGGTAGAATAGACGAGCGTGGGGTCAATGATGAGCGGCTTGGTGTGGTCGTAGGGGCCGACAGCGAAACGGACTTGGTTCGACGCCGAGAGGACGTAGTGACCCCCGATTAATTTTGGATTTTGGATTTCAGATTTTTGATTAGCGAAGCCTGCTTGTCGCACCGCACCCTCAACTATCGACTGAGGACTGGCGACAGTGGAGAGAGGCTGATATACGACCGGCTTCCGGAAACGGACCTCATTGCCTCGATCGCTGCGTAGCACGAGATCGCCATTCGCATCGATTTGAGGACGCCCTGCGCCTGCCGACTTCTGCTTACTGCCCGGTCGTTCTCCGGCATCGATGGCAAGCAAAATCGAGTTGGGGCTTGCCCCTGGCGCCACCACGAAGTCATACTCCAGTTCCCCATCCTGGTTGCCGTAGTAAACCAAGTCGATACCCGGATAAACATTCCGATATCGCACTTGGGCGTAGGTGGACACGTCGGTGCGCCACTTCTCGGGATCATTGCCGATAAAGTAATTGACCTTGCCAGGCAGTTCATCGGCGCCCGTCACTCCTGCGCCGGCGTTTGCGCCCACAAGTTTCATCCGCAGAACACTGGCCGTGGTCCGTGCTCCGTTGTCAGTTGTCCGATGCACGGCCTTCGCGGTAGTGTCAAGTGCCGGGTGGCGAGTGGCAAGCTTCAAATTTCCAGTTTGCAATTTCCGGTTTGCAATTTCTTCTCCCGTTTCTTCTACATTTGCCATTTGACTTTTGCGATTTGCGTTTTGACTTGCCCTTTCTAACGTCAAAACTGCCTCGTCACCGGAGAGGAACAAAGCGTAGCCCCTCCCGCGCGAGAGAAACTTGACGGGGCCGCGCACCTGGCCCTGGTTAGCCTCAAAACTGAGAGGTAGCTTGCCGTAACTCGCGACGAGCTTGGGCTGAATATTCGTGGACGCGGCAAAAACTTGATGGTCAGGGAACGTATTCTCTGCGGCTTGCATCCTCTGAAGAAGACCAAAGCATACGATGGCGAGAAATGAAAGGCCGACAAATCCCCAGCAGTGCACAATGCGCTTCGTCGCGGTTTGCCGCTGGTTGGTAGCGCTGACGCGCGGAGACATAGCGACCTCCACTGGGGCGAGGATCCGAATGATTCTGCCGAAATGTAACTCCATAAAAAGGCGAATGTCAACGCTTTAAACAGTACAGTGTCGGAGGGAAGGGTGGAAAGAGGGGCGGTTGCGGTCTTTGGGGTTCTCGCGAGAAGAACCCATGGCTCCTTCGGTGGCCCATGGAAGCACCTTGCACTGCAAATTAGAACGAGGTTTTCAATATGCACAGCATTCCGAGTCGATGAGAGCTGATGCTACTGCGTTGACTGTCCCGTTGCCTCGGCCGGCGGCCATCGCGAAACAGCCGTTTCGCGCCGCCGCTTCTGCAATCGTGGTGATCCCATCGCCTCGTTTAGCTAAGTGAATCTCGGGATTGATGTTGTGCTGTTTGAAAATCTCGATGAGGCGGTCGCGCAGGCTGCCTTGGTTTTCCGCGCCGGCAGCATTGTTAAGTATGACGGTGAAGTGTCGGGCCTGCATCGTAAGATTTACGGGGTTTTGCTTGCGTTCGCCGGGCTTCGATTCCTCACCCCGCGCGGTTGTTAAGAACATGGTCCAGAATACCAATCGCTCCCACCCAAACAAGGGCGGCGCAATAGCCGCCTACGACATCGCTCGGGTAATGCGCTCCCAGATAGATGCGCGAAACTCCGATAAGCCCGACAAGCAGTGCGGCGCACGTCCAAATAAACAATCGTGCTCTTGGCGTTGGAGCGTGCGCGGAAAGAATTCCTGCCAACACCCCATAGAAACAAAGCGATGCGAAAGCATGGCCGCTCGGAAAACTATACGAGCTTGGGGCCGTCCCGAAAAAGGGGACGGGACGACCACGGTGGAATGCATGCTTCAACACCAGATCAAGAGCGACCGCACCCGCCATGGTAATGCCCATCAAATCAGCCGCTCGAGGGCGATGAATGTATAACAATATTGCAATCGTGAGGAGACTCAGCGCCACCAGGAATGTTCCCGAACCGAGAAATGAAAAAACTTGCATCGCGCTGGTCATTGCCGGCGAAGCGAGTCGGTGGATTGCTGCCCGCACGGCATCATCGAATGTCTGCGTCTCTGATTCGAGCATCTCTTCCGCCAGCCAGCCGAATAATAACAGGGCCGCGGCGGCAACGACGATGCTGCCGATGAGGAAAAAACCGAGTTCGACCTTTTTGGGCTTGGTCACAGGGAGTCCATAATACGCGGAATCGGGCACTACGACGAGGTCGTTTTTTCTTGCGCTCGCTTATTACCGGGGCAGAATGACTCGCGTAAACTCGCGTTCAAGGTTAGCCTGAGACGCAGTCTGGAAACAGAGTTGAGAGAGAAGGCCTGAGCCTCTGGCTGTCCAACGACAACGGGGAGCCACGCGCGGGGTGCAGTGTGGACAAGGGCGAACCGTACCGGGAATTTGTTCTCGAAGACACCGAGAATCCGTTCCTAAACCGTTGGGAGCAACTATTCCCAGGCTGGTTATGACCACGCGTCGTTTGAGCATCAGTGCGCCTCCAGAGATGTCCCTATTTTACGGCGACTCTGACTACTATCAACCCGGATTTTCCCATCACGGCCATGACCGGGCGCGGACAAAGTCCTTGAAAACGAACTTGGCCGGAGTTATAAACGAGTGGAGGCCCGCGCCGGTCGTGGGCCAAAGTTATCTGGGAAACCCGGGATTATGTCGGTTCACGCTCAAAACCACGTTAGTCCG
>Ga0187864_10004671_pt1 | contig 10609 bp, 2 predicted proteins | sample June2016WEW_11_4_FD_132985 | JGI IMG/M metagenome (GOLD analysis project Ga0187864, IMG submission 132985) | Peatland microbial communities from SPRUCE experiment site at the Marcell Experimental Forest, Minnesota, USA - June2016WEW_11_40 | ecosystem: Environmental > Terrestrial > Soil >... | reverse complement strand
CGCGGCGTGACGCTCGTCGAGATGCTGGTCACGCTGGCCGTGCTGCTGCTCATGATGACGGTCATCGTGCAGATCTTTCAGGCCGCGACCGGCGCGCTCAACTCGGCCCAGGTCTACCAGGAGCTGGACAACCAGCTACGCGAGCTCGACGCGACGATCCGCTCCGACCTGAACGGCGTCACCTGCAAGCTGACTCCGCCGAACAACCCCCAGAACAACCCGGGCTACTTTGAATACGGCGAGAACGAGTTCGCCGACGTTCAGGGCGAGGACTCCGACGACTACATCCGGTTCACCGCCAAGGCCCCCGCCGGCCGGCCCTTCACCGGGCGGATGTGGGTGCCGCCTCCGAATTCGGTAAACTTACCCGCGGCTACCGCAATCCAGCTCTTCGAGGCCGGCTACCAGCCAATCACGATCACCAGCGAATACGCCGAGATCATCTACTTCCTGCGCAATGGCAATCTCTATCGTCGGGTCCTGCTCGTGGCCCCCGAGCGGCAGTCGGTGGTTGTTCCGACCATTAACAATCAGGCGAGCTTCATGAGCTCGACCGGCCCCGTCACAAACCAGCCATTCCTCCCCACAGGTTTGGGAGGCGCCACTGCCGTGAGCTGGCAAGGGATGAACGACCTTTCCGCCCACCCAGCGCCCACCGGCCCTGATCCGACCGCGGCGGCTCTTGCCCCCCACAACTCGGTCATACTCAACACCCTGGCCGACCTGACCAATCGCGAGAACCGGTGGGCCTACCAGCGGTTCGCCAACGACTTCCAGAACAACCTGAGCGGACTCGCCCCTCCGGATAACCTCACGGACGACTTCAACGGCGACAACGTGCCAGACTATTACCCGTCTCTTTATGGCGGACTATTTATAAACCCCACCAACCAGCTCACTTTCGAGCCGCCGTACCCCACTCCCCCGACCCCGTTGAATCCAAATTACCGGTACCTTTTGGCTTTCCCGTACGTCTTCCCGGGAGCCTACTCGTGTCCGCAAGTCCTGAACAACGGCACCGCACCTTACGGCTGGATTCACTCACCGAACCCGCAGGCCTATATCGCCGCGAACAACTCCAACGTCGCGTTCGACCCAAATAACCCAACGGCCCCTACGAACTTGAACTTGCTGTACTTAAACTCGATCAACCATAACCCGATCGACCTGGGCGACAACTTGCCTCTTCCCGGCGGGCTTCACTTTGACACCCAAACCTGGTGGGGCTTTCCGACCTGGCGGGAGACGCTCTCTCCGTTCTGGACCGATCCCACTGTCCAGGTGAACTTGGTCCAGGCACAGCCGTTCGGCCTCACCGTTCGTGCCACGAATGTGGTCCCGGTCAACGACTTGCTCAACGGAACTCTGCCTCTGGGGAATGAGTTGTTGCCGGCAATGACTGGAACCTGGAGGGTCCATCCGCAGCTCTTTACCGATGGCTACGGCGACAATACCGGCTTCTTTGCGGCCTCGAGCACTCTCTGGTCCCAGAGCTGGGAAGACGATCTGATCATGACGGGCGTGCGCAGCTTCGACATCAAGGCCTACGACAACAGCCTCTCCGCCTACGCCGACCTGGGATGGGGCGACGATCTGCGGCTGACGGGGACCGCGGTCCCGCAGTATCACAACCAGACCCCACTCACCACAACCTGGGGCGGATTCCTCTATGACACCTATGGCCAGACCTTCGCCCACGAGGGGCGGACGCCACCGCTGTTCGAGGACCAGCGGTTCGACGCCCAGTTCGGCCAGGTTCTACCTAACACCTACCCCAGCACGCCAAATCCCCCGTACAACGCGAACTACGGTAGCTACATAGGCAACATTGGCGACGACCAGCCAGGGATCGTCCGTCTGCGCCGTGTCTGGGACTCGTGGTCCACAGAGTACACTCAAGCGCCGGGAACTGGTGTCTACCTGAACAAGAACAACATCAACGACCCTTACAACGGTTTCCCATGGGGCCCTCCGTACACGCCACCGATCTATCCGTCATACCCGCCGCCCTACCCGGCGCCCCTGCGGGGTATCCAGATCCAGATCCGGGTCACGGACCCGACGAACCAGCGTATCAAGACATTGACAATCCGTCATGATTTCACGGACAAGCTGTGAGAACAGATGCGGGAAGACACGGTGGGCCATGCCCGCCATTCGCGTGACGGGATACGCCAAAGGGAGATTCGACCATGCTGGCCAGCACACAAACTAACCAAGGCAAGCGCGAGCGACGGGGGATCGTCCTGGTCCTCGTCCTCGGCATGCTGGCGCTGATGGCGCTGATCGGGATCACGTTCGCCACCTTCTCGGGGCAGTCGCGGGTCAGCGCCCGCAACTTCTTCCAGTCGATGAACCAGCCCCAGCGCGACGAGCTGATGGACTATGCCCTGTCGCAACTGATCTGCGACACCCCCAACCGCCAGTCCGCGATTCGCGGCCACAGCCTGGCTCGCGACATGTACGGCAACGACGCCAGCCTCAACGGCTACCTCGCCTCCCGCCCCGACGGCGAGTACCGGGCCCCGAACGGCGACCCTTACTTCTACATTACGAGTGTGACGGCGGGGACCGGCACGCAATACATCCTGACGACCAACATCCTCGCGAACGACCCGGTGTTCTACGGCTACAACTTCACCCGCTGGAATATTCGTGTCTCTTATTTGACCGTCGGGCTCGTCGACCAGACGCTCGAGGTCCTGGCCGATAGCGGTTTCAACGCATCGCAAACCACTGGCCGGCAGCTCACGGTGAATATCGGGCTGACCGAGGGCAATTCCGTCGCGGCTACGCTGGGACCGCCTCCCACCCCGGGCAGCCCGCCGACGACCCTCCGCAACCCCACCCTGGGAACCACCACGACCCTGCCGGGCCAGTCCCTGATCGCCGGCACCGGAACGCCCCGCTTCATCCTCGACGGCCGCTGGCTGCATGCCTTCAACGGGCCCGGCATGACCGCCAACGCCGTCCATGCCAACTTCCGGTACAATCAGCCCTTCGTCCCGGGGGGGCCAAACTCGGCGGGCATGGACGAGGATTACGACGCCGTTGACCTGGAGAACTGGTTCCTGGCCATGCAGAGCGCCGACGGGTCGGTGATGATCCCGTCGTTCCACCGGCCGTCGGCGATCCGGATCGACACGGCTAATGGCTATTACGACTGGGGCGGCCCTACCAACACCACGCCCACCTGGAACGACTCGGCCTCGCGGATCCTCCGCCCCCGCGCCGCCGACGGCCACGATGCGTCGGCGTTCCCGGACCTCGTTCCGGACTCGACCGGCAAGATCACCTACGAGGTGGACAACGACGGCGACGGGGTCACCGACTCGGTCTGGGTCGACCTGGGCTACCCGGCCCGCCGCAACGCGCAGGGCCAGCTCTACAAGCCGCTCTTCTCGTTCATGGTCATCGGCCTCAACGGCCGGATCCCGCTCAACACGGCCGGGAACCTGGCAGGTAGCGTCACGGGAATTCCGATTCCCCTGCCCCCGGCCACTGCCAACTACTTCTATGGCCAAGGTGCAGTGCATGCCGCGCACCTGGGCAACTCGGTCAGCGAGGTCGATCCGACATACGCGTTGCAGAATGCCTATGACCCGAGCTACGATGCCACCACCACTGGGTTTGCCTTCAACCAGCCCCTCGGGACGAACAGCGCCGCCAATACCCAGGTGGACAGCGCCGGCATCGATGTCCGCGTGACCCAGCTCCGTAACCTGCTTGCCGGCACCCGCCCGCCCCAGAAAACAACCTTCGGCACCGGGACCGACGGCGATGCGAACTACGTCTACGTCGAGACGGCCTCGGGCAGCGGCGTACCCAGTCAGCTCGCCATGCCCAACGGCGTCGCCGACCCGTATGACGTCACCCCACCCTTTGGAACCGACGCGAATAACGCTCCGGTGATCCAGAGCGTGACGCCGCCGGTTGCCGGCCGGTGGGGCGAGGCCGGCTCGATACCGGGCGGAGTCTATGCGCCGTCGCTTGCCAGTCCGCCGGCGATCAACAGCTACGTGAACCTGCTCCACGTCAATTACTTCAACTCGGTACGGGCGGGCTATTCGTACGATACCACCGACATCCTGTCCTCGGCCGCGACCACGAACACGACCCCGGTACTCCGCGACGCCGCGGACGACAACCTCAATGCGTTTGACCCCTACCCCCCGGGACACGATGGCGAGATCAACGACGAGGACTACTACGATGCGGCCGGGGCGCTCATTCTGCCTGTGGACCGGATGCGCCGGTACGTGACGCCGGCCGACATCAACGGCACCGGGTCGGTGACACCCTGGAACACCACCAGCACGGCGGCGGGGGCAGACCCGTTCGGCAGGGTTCTCTTCAAGAGCTACTACCGGCCCCCCGGCTCCCCCGGATCAGTCGCCCCATACGTTGCAACCGCTCCCCCCACGACCGGCGCGATTTACTATCCTTCGAGCTCAACCAGCAACACGTATTTCTACACGAACGGCCCCAACAACAACTCACCCCCGCTGCCCGCGGCATCTGCACTTCCCTACCCGACATTCCTGCCCGACGTGACCAATAACCCCTTGCACGCGTTCGAGTTCTTCCGGCTGCCGCCGGTCGTCGCCTCCTCGGGGGTCAGCGGCCATGGAATCACCGCAACTGCCACGTTCCAGTTCCAGCGGAACGGCGGCATGCTGGTGGACCAGAATCAAGATACTTATGGCTTCCCGATCAAGTTTCCGACCTACGACAATTCGGCCAACGCGTCAAAGCAGTCCGACGGCCTCAACGACGCCGATGAAATGAACCTGTACGTGCCCAATCCCCAGGCCGACGCACCGTTCGGCCCGAGCGACCTCGAGTGGCTCTACCGCCAGCAGGACGTGGACGGCGCCTCGCTGACCTCTCGCCTGGCGCAGCTCGCACCCGTGAGCTTCACCAACGCGGTCGACGGCCAGCGGCGGCGCAGGCTCTTCGCGACCGATTCCTGGGAGATGAACAACTTCGTCTGGACCAACGACAACCCGGGAGGGAACTTCCCGACGAATAGCTCGTTCACCTGGGGAGCGATTCCCCAGGACGCGAGCTTCCTCAAGCTCAGCGCGAACCTCGGCCTCCTTCCCGCCAACGGCATCCCGACCGCCGCGCAGCCCGGCCTCCCGACCCCCTCGCTCGCCCATCGCGACAAGAAGATCAACCTCAACTACCCGCTACCGGTCTCCAATGACCCCAACGAGCCCATCCGCCAGAAGTGGATCAGCGATGCCTATCAACTGCTGAAATACGTGCTGCCACCGATGTCGGTTGACACCCCGGATGAGCTGGCGGAGCTCAGCCAGTTCCTCGTCAACGTGATCGACTTCCGCGACCCGGACTGCACGATTACCCACTTCCGCAACCCGGACGTGAAAGTGGTTCTTGGTTCGATCAGCGGAAGCGCTTACAACACGTCTTACCTGGCCCCGATCGGCGCAGCTATCCCGGCGGCGAACACAGCGATCCCCCTGGATCAGTACGGCATGGAGTACAACCCGATCGCGATCAATGAGGCCATGGCGTACTCGTTCCAGAGAGCGCCGGGCACCCCGACCAACCGCTTCTACGTCGAGCTGGTCAACACCCTGTCCCAGACGGTCCTCGCGCTCCTGCCCTCCACCGACTTCGGTGGCACCACCATCCCTCCCGATGTATCGACGCTCGACCTGTCGCTGGCCAATTACGACCTGGTGATGACGGCCGACGACCCGGTCAGCCGGCCCGACCCGTTCACCGGCCAGCTCCTGCCCATCGCTTCCGCCAACTACTACGGCCAGATTCCGTTCAACCAGGCCCTAGCGACTACGAATCCGCTGTTTACGCTTGCCCCGCCCGTCGACGTGCAGCTCACGCCGCTCTGGTCGCTCGGGGCGCCCGCATCAACCACTCCGGGGCATGCCGACTTTAACACCAGCGCCAACTACTTCTACTCGATTGCGAATCCCAACCCCGGCGGTGAGCCCAATGCCAAGGTGGGCACGGTGACGCTGACGGGGACCTACGACCCGCTGATGCCTCCCTCGCCCGCCCTTACGCAGGTGCCGACCAACGTCGTCCCACCAGGTTACTGCCCGAATCTAGCGTCCGTCGCGGTGGCGCCCGCGGTGCCGGCTGCCGTCCCGGGCAAGCCGAACTCGGTGCCTCCGTACGTTCCGCAGATCGGTTCGAGAGCAATGCTTTACTACTGGATCTGCCTGCGGCGGCCGGCCAATCCGTTCGCCCCGCCCCAGCCCGACCCGACGCAGACCGACGCCACGGGACACAGCACGTACAACCCCATGATCGTGGTCGATGCCCTGCGGTTCCCCTACATCGAGGGGACCGGCACCGCTCCAACGAACCAGAACGTGATCTTCTCGAGCCAGCGCTGCCAGCCGTTCCGGGGCGGCCATGCCGTCCGGCTACCCGGCGACACCGGCACCACCACCGCTGCGCTTTACACCCCCTACGGCTATAGCGAACAGATGGCCGCGCCACAAACGGGTCGGGCAACAGACACGGGGAACAACAGTACCGGCCCCGTCACGCAACCAATCTGGCATACGATTGGCTTGCCCAACGACCAGGCCGAGCCGTGGGACTATTTCCCTTTCAACGACCGCGACTTCACCAGCGTGGCCGAGCTGATGCTGGTTCCCGGCTGCCCTCCGGGGCTGTTCACCAAGCAGTTCGTCGAGGTGCCGCCGATGCCCCCCGCGACCTCGGGAACGCCCGGCGTGCCACTGACGCAATTTCCCGTCCCTGTCCCCCCGCCCAACCTCCCGGGACTGCCGACGCCCAGCAATGTCGCTTATCCGGCTTCTCCGGTAGCTTGGCCTAACGCCGCTGTCGCCTTCCCTCCAGGCGCCTTCGGAACCAGCCCCGCCGGCGTCCCACAGCCGCACACTTACCCGTACCTCGTGGATAAGTTCTTCTACAGCGGCTACGGCGGCGCGGGTTCGGCGTCAACGCCCCCACCGGACCCGGGAAACGTGGTCGACGGGTATGGGGGAGATGGCTGGTTCAAGATGTTCGAGTTCTTCGAGGTGCCCAGCCAGTCGCTCGGGGCGATCGGCCCGGTCGCGTCGGGGACTGACTTTGACTGGGCAAGGCAGGATACCAAGCCGGGACTCCTCAACCTCAACCTGATCATCGACGAGGAAGTCTTCTTCAGCATCCTGGGCTCGCAGTCCCTCACGCTTGTGAACGGCGCCACCGGCCAGCACACCGACTCGTTCAGCCAGCTATTGCTCAACTTCGCGCAGCTTCCCGCCGGCACTTCTACCAGTCCTGATCTTGACATCCCCCAAGTCGTGACAGCGTCGCTGGCAAGCGGAGCCCCAGCCCCCAACAGCTCGGTCCCGATTTGGGGCTTTGGGGGCTCGCATCCAGCCGTGGTGACCAACGACCAGATAAGCAGCGCAGGCGGAGCCTTCAACGGGATGAAAGCCGCGTTCGCCCAGTTCCTGAGCCTGCGCCACGGCGGCACCGGGCTGCTGTTCAGTGCTCTCCCCGAGCGGCCATTCCATTCGCTCAGCTACCCCGACATCAACTACACGGTCATGCGGCCGGCCAACCTGCCGCCTGCCACTCCAAGCCTCCCGGCGGCGGGTCCTTACTCGTCCGCTACCTACACCCAGGACCCCGGCGTGCGGAATCCGTACATCAATCCCTGGGGACCGACCAGCGGCGTCCTGAGCGCGGGGGTGTACATTGCGAATACGACTTTCGCTGGCGGCACGCTCTTTAGCGGCGCGACGACCAACGTCTCAATGCCCCCGCCGATCCCGGCGCGGCGGCTGTTCCAGATTCCCGACGCCTACACAAACGGCGTCGCCAACACTTACCCGCCAACGCCGCCCACGGGGACCTCGACGGTTAGCAACGCCAGCGACTCCGGCGACCCGTTCATTAACGTCGTCCCCGTGACGGCGGGCCTGGCAGCCGGGGCCCTGGGGCCGGTGACCGTGACCCCCCCTCTCCCTGCTACCCCTAGCACGTACTACTTCAACAACGGCTACCCGAATCTCGTGTGGTCGGGCGGCAGTATTCCCGCCAGCCCCAGCTACCCACCGTCAAGCGTGTACCTGGGTGCGAACAATAGCACGAATCCCGACTACAGCCAGCACCCCTACTGGCGGTCGGAGATGATGCAGAAAGTGATGAACCTGACCACGGTGCGGACGCACCAGTACGCGGTCTGGATCACGATCGGGTTCTTCGAGGTCAAGCGAGAGGGCGACCCGGGGATGATCCAGCAGGGCATTCCGCTCCTCGCCTACGACCTCCTCGGGCCCGAGATCGGCGCGGCGTCCGGTCAGACGACGCGGTACCGGGGATTCTTCCTGGTCGACCGAACCAAGCTGTACGGCTTCGACGATACGACCCCCGGCAGCTTCACCCCGGCCGTCGTCTACCGCCAGATGATCGAATAATGACGCTGTCTTGAAGTCAGTAGTCAGTAGTCAGAAATGAAGAAGACATGGAGGAATGCCACCAGCAACTATTACCCCGGCACGAAAGAAACGCATGGTAGGTCAGGCTTTCCAGCCTGACTCTGAGCCTTGTCAGGCTGGAAAGCCTGACCTACTTCCTGGCTGGCTTAGTAGCAACCAGCAACTAGCAACTAGACCCGCCCAATCGGCCGGGCACGTCACAAAGAGTCAATGCTTGAACCTATTGTCGGAGGCGACGATACGCTGATAGAATTCAGATTGAACCCGACGTCAAACCCATGAAAGGATTGCTCATGACTCCCCGTCCTCGTCGAGGTTTCACCCTGATCGAACTGCTGGTGGTGATCAGCATCATCGGCGTCCTTGTCGGACTGCTGCTGCCCGCCATCAACTCGGCCCGCGAGGCCGGCCGCCGCACCCAGTGCCAGAACAACATGCGGCAGCTCGCGCTGGCGCTCAACGCCTTCGCCGGCCGGTTGAACACCTTCCCGGCCGCGGGAACGTTTTTTGAAGATAACACCACACCCGCGAGCTCGGGTGCGAATTCCATCCTCAATTCGGCCTTGGGTTCAGGGACGACAGGAATCACGCCCGGCGCCACCAACACGGCCGTTTCCAACGCCGCATATAGCTGGGTCGTCTCGATCCTCGGCGACCTTGACCAGCAGGACCTGGGCAATAACTGGACGTTCCACACGCAATACTACTCAACGGCCACGGCCGACACCTCCACGACTCCCAACCTGATCATCGGACGAGCGGCCCTGGGCGTTCTCCGCTGCCCGGATGACAACAACTACACGCCCAACGAGGGCAACCTGAGCTACGTGGTCAACGGTGGCTTCAGCCGGTATCCCTTTAACTCGTCACCCTGGGTTGGCCTCAAGGCCGACGGCGATTCCGCCGGGGGGACTGCGGCTAGCGCCTTACTGCTTTTTGACAGCAGCACCGGCGATGTCACGGCGCCCGGTGATCTCCAGAAGTCGGGGGTTATGTTCTTGAACTCCGTCTACGACAACATCTTCGACCCCACGCACGTGACGAGCGCGCAGAATGGGCGGTCGCCGGCCTGGGGTGGGGCAAAGACAACCCTGGCCGCGATCACCGATGGAATGAGCGCGACCTTGTTGCTGGGCGAGAATACCCTGGTTGGATACTCCAGCGGGACGCCCTACTCGGGTTCTCAGGAAACCAACTGGGCTGCGCCCTTCCCGAATTTCTGCATGTTCATCGCGTCTGACGACATCTGCGAGGTAATCGGCACACCCCAGCAGTCTACGGGGAACTGCGTCGGAAACTTCCGGTCAGGCTCAACCTACTCCAACTTGACTGACGATCCCCAGTGGCAGCAAGCCAACAAGCTGGGGACCTACGAGAACATCAACTATGGTCAGGTGCTCACGATCAAGGGGACCTTCCCCTTCGTGACCAGCGGCCACCCCACCGGCGCCAACTTCGCCTTCTGCGACGGTCATGTTACCTTCCTCACCAAAACGATCGACGGCACGGTCTACTCCAAGATCATCACCCCCGCCGGCAGCAAGCTGCCTGTTCCCTACAAGCAGTTGCCGGTTAGCCAGGACTCGTTCGCCCCGTAAGCTGGCGGAAACCGAGACGATCGCAGCGACGACCGGGTTTCAGGAAACCCGCTCCGAGCCGGCCCCCAGTGCCGGTCCGGGCGGGTTTTTTTCTTCAATGAGACGACACGGGGCTAAGAACACCGATGATCGCGGAGGCGTAACTTGCCGCTATGACACCCAACTTCCCGGCGCCTGCTTGCATGCATCCGAGTGCGGTGGCCGCTCTCGCCCTGAGGCCGTCAGGGGCATGCCAGATGTACCAATCGCCCCCCCAGCCACCGGGCCCCCGGAGGGGTCGGGCCCACAGGCGCAGCCTGGGCTGGGCTGTCGCCTTTGTCAGCCCAGCCTCTTTCAACAGGGGGTTGTGGGCGCGTTTGCTGAGGGTTTTGGGTCATTAACCTCTGATTTTGGGGTCGGAACGAGTCAGAATCTGGGTTGTTGACCGTTTCTGACCCTGGCTTGATCCTTCCAAAATCGGCTTGCCGATGGCCACAAGTCTTTCATACCCAAGGGATTAGATTGCGTCCCATGACCTTGTTCAACCCCGTTTTTAATCGCCAGACGCCTTAAGGGCGT
>Ga0187864_10004669_pt1 | contig 10611 bp, 9 predicted proteins | sample June2016WEW_11_4_FD_132985 | JGI IMG/M metagenome (GOLD analysis project Ga0187864, IMG submission 132985) | Peatland microbial communities from SPRUCE experiment site at the Marcell Experimental Forest, Minnesota, USA - June2016WEW_11_40 | ecosystem: Environmental > Terrestrial > Soil >... | reverse complement strand
TGGTTGGTGCCGATCACCTTATCGCCATAGGCGACATTGGTGCGCGGCCCCAAGAACAGCGAGCCGTAGTTCTTCATATTGTTGAGGAAGTAGTCGGGATCCCGCGTCATAACCTGCACGTGCTCGGACGCCACGCGGTCAGCCTCGCGCACCATCTCGTCATAATCGTCGCAAACGATCACCTCACCATAGTCCTTCCAGGCCTGGCCGGCGGCGTCGGCGGTCGGGAGGATTTTCAACAGCCGCTCGATTTCGGCCATGGTGTCGCGCGCCAGCTTTTCGGAATTGGTGATCATCACGGCGGGGGAGGTGGGGCCGTGTTCGGCCTGGCCGAGCAGATCGGTAGCGCAAACTTCGCCGTCGATGCTGTCGTCGGCGATGATCAGCGTCTCCGTCGGGCCGGCCAGCAGATCGATGCCGACGCGGCCGAACAGTTGGCGCTTGGCCTCGGCCACATAGGCGTTGCCGGGGCCGACAATCATATCGACCGGCTTGATGCTCTCGGTGCCGAGCGCCATGGCCGCCACCGCCTGCACGCCGCCGAGCACAAAGATTTCGTCGGCCCCGCCAAGATGCATGGCGGCAACGATGGCCGGATGCGGACCGCCCTTGAACGGCGGTGCGCAGGCGATGATGCGCTTTACGCCGGCGACCTTGGCGGTGACGATGGACATATGCGCGGAGGCGACCATCGGATAGCGCCCGCCCGGTACGTAGCAGCCGATCGAGTTCACCGGGATGTGGCGGTGGCCGAGCACGATGCCGGGTAGCGTCTCGACCTCGAGGTCGTGCATGGTCTCCTTCTGCTTCTGCGCGAAGTTGCGCACCTGCGCCTGTGCGAATTTGATGTCATCGAGGTCGCGCTGCGGCACCTGAGCGATGGCGCGTTCGATCTCCTGCGCGCTCAATTTGAAATCGGCGGGCGCCCATTTGTCGAATTTCTTCGACAGGTCCTTCACCGCCTGATCCTTGCGCGCGTCGATATCGGCGAGAATACTCTCGACCGTTTCGCACACCTTGGCGTCGGCGGCCTTGATCGCCCCCGCGTCCATTCCGTGCTTGAGCCAGCGAGCCATGGGGTTTTCTCCTGTCTATTCCTCCACGCTTCGCAGCGGGAGGCTGTTCTCATTTGATCGCCTGCGGATTGATCGGTGAGCCGGTGCCGCCGGTGATGATCAGCGGCGGGCCGCAGAAGAAGAACTCGTAGACCTTATCCTTGGCGCAGTCCTCCGCCAGCTCCTTGAGGTAGAAGATTTCGCCCATGCACAGGCCCATGGCTGGAATCACGACCCAGTGCCAGGGCTGATTGGCCTCGGTGGTCTCGTTCGGCCGCACCTCGACGCCCCAGGTATCGGTGCAGATGGCGGCCACCTGCTTGTCCTGGCACCAGTAGCAATTCTCGAACTTGACGCCTGGCGCGTCGCCGCCGGCATAGCCGCCCCATTCGCCCTCCTTTAGGCAGCGCTCCATCTGTCCGGTGCGCACGATGACGAAATCGCCGCGGCCGACTGAGACGTTCTGATCCTTGGCGCATTTGTCGAGTTCATCGTTGGAGATGCTTTCGCCGTCCTGCATCCATTCCACACCGCGAAAACGCGCGATGTCGAGCAGCACGCCGCGGCCAACCATCTTGTTCTTGGAATGCTCGATGCCGAGCACGCGCAAACCCCGGGAGTCGATCAGCTTGGCGTCGTGGCCGTTATAGGCCTTATCTTCGTAGAAGATGTGGCCGAGCGCGTCCCAATGGGAAGCGCCCTGAACGCACAAGGTGAGCGTGTCGTCGGCATAGCGGAGCTTGTTCCAGTCCTGCTGGCCGGCGATGGCGTCGGTGCCGGTGGCCAGCATCTGGTGGATCGGATTGAAGCGGCCGCCGAACAGGCCGGTCTGCGGGCCCGTGCGGTCGAGCGGGATGCCGAGCGCGAACACCTTGCCGGTGCGGATGAGGCTCGCCGCCTTGACGATATCCTCCGGCGTAACGTGATTGAGCGTGCCGATCTGGTCGTCCTTGCCCCAGCGACCCCAGTTGCTGAGCGTCTTGGAGGCTTCCGCGATCGCCTTCCTACTGACAACGATGCCCATGGCCGTTTTTCCTTGGTCGTTCGCGATTTGATATCCGCCGACGCGGACCGGCAATTCTCGTTTAACACACCCGGAATGGCAATCTGTGTGGTGATGATCAAAGGCGGAGATCATCGAGAAGTGTTAACCGCGGCCAACCGTTAGTGTCAGTGTCAGCGCTGACCAAAGCGCATCGGCGCTTCCGGGTGGCCACCGGCTTTTCCCCAGAGGCCGACCCAAACCCCAGACTACGGCCTAAACCAGAAGCTAACATCCACCGGCCGCTAACGGACCGGAAGAACTTCAGAACGTCAGACTTGCAGACGTGTCGGCGCGTGTCGTGTCGGTCACAGCCGACAGACTGAACTATACGCCCGATCCCCCCTTTTTTTTGGACTTGTGCAATTCGAGAACGGCGCGCGTGGGTAGATGGAATTCCGGGACGTGGAGGGCGAAGCGCCCAAGGTGGGGGATCCGCTCCGCATGCGCTTTCGTGTAAAATCGATCGATCGCAAGCGCGGCTTTGCGGCACCGTTCGATCGCCCCTTGCTGGAGAGTCCTTGTATCGATTTGATGTAGGTGAGCCATGAAAACAAAGCCGCACACTCCCGTCGACCATAATCGCCAGACCCATCTCGACGCCATCAGGCAGGGCGTTCGCGCGGTGGTGACGCGCTTCGATGACGAGTATTGGCTTGAGCGCGACGAAGACGGAGAGTTTCCGAGAGAGTTTCACCGAGCCATGGCCGACAATGGATGGCTCGGCATCACGATGCCCGAAGAGTACGGCGGCTCGGGTCTCGGCATGTCCGAGGCGGCCATCATGATGCATGAGGTTTCGAGCCATGGCGGCGGCATGGCGGCGGCTTCGTCGGTGCACATCAATCTGTTTGGACCACACCCGATCGTGGTTCACGGCACGCCTGAACAGAAATCCGAGTGGATACCCGGCCTGGTCGCGGGCGAGGACCAATGTTGCTTCGGCTTCACCGAGCCCGACGCGGGGCTCAACACCACGCGCATCAAGACCTTCGCCGAGAGGGCACCGGGCGGCTACATCGTGCACGGCCAGAAGGTGTGGACGTCGACGGCGCAGGTCGCCAACAAGATTATGCTGCTGACGCGTACCACGCGATATGAGGACGTCACGCGGCCCACGGACGGTATCACGATCTTCTACACCGATCTCGATCGCTCCAAGATCGAGGTGCGCAGAATCGCGAAGATGGGCCGCAAAGCGGTCGACTCCAACGCCATCTTCATCGACGGGCTGTTCATTCCTGAATCACATCGGATCGGCGAGGAAGGCAAGGGGTTCGGCTACATCCTGGACAGTCTCAATCCGGAACGCATTCTGGTCGCGATGGAGGGGATCGGAATCGGCCAGGACGCGCTGCAAAGGGCGGCCAAGTATGCTCGGGAGCGTGTCGTGTTCGATCGGCCGATCGGTAAGAACCAGGGCATCCAACACCCGCTCGCCGAGCGCTGGATGTATCTGGAATCGGCGTACCTCATGGCGGCGCGGGCGGCCGACCTTTATGACCGCGGCGAGCCGTGCGGCGCGGAAGCGAACGCGGCAAAATTCCTCGGCGCCCGCGCCGGCTACGACGCCTGCTTGCAGGCCGTGCTGACGCATGGCGGCTTTGGCTACGCGAAGGAGTATCATGTGGAGCGGCTGCTGCGCGAAGTGACGCTCACGCGCATCGCCCCGGTCACAGAGCAGCTCATTCTTTCCTTCATCGCCGAGAAGGTGCTCGATCTTCCCAAATCCTATTGAATGGCCAGATTTGAAGGCAAGTCCTGGAAACTCCTTGACGAGAGACGTTGAAAGATCGTGCGCATACTTAAGGAGCTTGCGACCGAAACCGCGACACCGAACGAAGACCACCCGCGAGTTCGAACCCCGCCAAACCGGAGTATTGGTCGACAGTCGGGAAATCTCCACCAATGACTGAGTGAATGGTGGGCGCACAAGGACTCGAACCTTGGACCCGCTGATTAAGAGTCAGCTCTTATATCTTTGATTTCAATCGCTTACCTGTAAACGCAATCCGAAGGACACCAATACAAAACAATCGGTTAGGAGTGAAATGTAAACCGTCTCCGGGCGCTGGCGGACGCCTTAGCGCAAAGATGTCAACCCTGATTTCCGGGCTTGCTCGACCGGAACACAGTCGCGCCGAATGCGACGGCACCCCGCCGGAAGAGATTAGTCGAGTTCTGATGGGAGATGGCGCGCGGCGTGTCGGTCGCGCGCTTCGGTCGCGCATTTTGCGGCGTGGGCATCGCGATTGATCATCCGAAGGTTGGGCAAGCCCCAATAATCGAGCAGCTCCGGCCATGGCGCATCCCGGTATTCGCTCCACACCCGAAACAGCGGGACGCGGTGATCCACCTCGGCGCTTTTCCACAGCCGTGCGCCGGTTTCGCTGCAACGTCGCGCCTGCAGGCGCCGCAGGATCCGGGCCTGGCCACTCGGCGCATTCCAGAATTGCCATGCGATCACGCAGGCGCAGTGCCAGACCGCATTCTTGTTGACGCCCGTGTCCCACAGATCGACATGCCAGCCGAAGCGATAAACCGGTTGCCCGCACACACAGCAGAAGCCGGGACCCCGCGCGTATGCGCGTTCGCGATAGGGCGCGGGTGCCGTTCGGAATGTGGCTGGTAATCCGTTCCTGCGGTCGTCGCCGAGCCGCCAGCTCCAGCCCTTAGGCGCTCCGCTGCGGGCGGCAAGCGCACGCGCCAGGCGATCGGCGCGAATCGGATGCGCCCGCCAATACGAATCGATCGCAAGCCGCGGGGTCGGCGGCACGAACGGGCGGCTGAGCGCCCGAGACAGAACGGATGGTGGAAAGATGCGCGGCAATGCCTTGGTGAGGCGCGCGAGCGACTGGCGATTTCTTTCCGCCTTCTCCTCTTGCCATTTGGACATAATCGGCTTCCCGGACCCGATGACATGGTGCCATCGAAGCCGTAAAGCCTTCGTCACCTGTGGGATGAAGCACATCCGGACTTCGCTCGGCCTATACGGCAAAGCTGGCCCATTCGATTGGCTCTAGGATCGAGGGATCGTAGTATTCAAGCTTGTTGATCCGCGCGGAGATCGGCCACATCCGCATGGTGTTTGGCGGGAACGGCCGAAGCAATCAGCCCTGCCAGCCGAAGGCGACCTTGTCGAGCACCCTCGTGCCGAATTTCTCCGAAGAGCGCGCAACTACCTTGCCACCGAGTGCGCGGTAGAATTCGACGGCTTTTTCGTTCTCCGACAGGACCCACACGATCAGCGATTTGAGGGCGTTCTGCGCCAGGTCACAGCGCACGGCCGTGAACAGACGGCGACCGAAGCCAAGCCCCTGGAATTCCGGCCGCATGTAGAGCTCGTAAATCTCGCCGTCATAGTACAAGCTGCGCGTCCGATTGTATCCGTAATTGGCGTAGCCGGCGATCTTATCGCCGAACTGGAAGAGCACAATTCGGCTCCCCTTACGTATGGCGTTCTCCCACCACGCCGGGCCACGGCGGTTTATGAGCTTTTCGAGTTGGGCGCCCGGAATAATACCCCGATAGGCCATCCGCCACGCCTCATCGTGAGCATCCGCGATCGCGCCGGCATCATTTGTCTTCGCGCGACGAATTTCGATGAGGACAGTGCTCATGGTGCGATCAAAGCAAGCGATTCCGCGAGCTTCAATACCGAAATTCACGTTCGGTTAACGATGGGGCTTATTGGTCGAATCGCGGAAGGGGCCTGCCATCGTTGCACGAGGATAAAAATGTGAGGCCCGCTATTTCAGCGGGTTTTATCCTCTCTCAATCATCGACTGAACTGGCAGGCTTGGCAGAACAAAGCGGTATTACCAAGTACAAAAACATGCAGTTGATCTCCGTATGTTCACGGATCGCGCAGACTCACACCCTTCCGGCAGGCGGGTAAAACACTTAGGTGGACGTTCTTGATATCTTTCTTCACCACCTCTACGGCGATTGCGACGTGCGCAACGGCAACAGGAGACCGCCATGCCGATCTACGATTTCAACGCCCGGCTGGGCACGGGCGAGAAGCGCCGTCTCGCCGACTACCGCGGTAAGGTGTTGTTGATTGTCAATGTTGCCTCGAAATGCGGCTTCACACCGCAATACATCGGCTTACAGGCCCTCTACGAACAGTTCCAAGCGCGTGGCTTTGAAATCCTTGCTTTCCCATGCGACCAGTTCGGCCATCAGGAACCGGGGTCAGACGCGGAGATCGCCACCTTCTGCGACGATACCTATGGCGTAACTTTCCCGCTGTTCGCCAAGATCGAGGTCAACGGTAAGAACGCCCACCCCCTCTATGTTTGGCTTAAGCAGCAAAAAGGCGGGCTGCTGGGCAACAGCATAAAATGGAACTTCACGAAGTTCCTGGTTGATAGGGCTGGCACCGTGCGAGCGCGCTTCGCGCCAACGACGAAGCCGGAAAGCCTCGCACGTGACGTGGCGGAGCTTCTGTAAGCGCGTGATCGGCTGCGTATGGCTTCCATGATATTGCGAGCCGGTGGCGGCAAAGCCGACCCCCCTAGCCGCTCGCCTGCCGCGCGTTTGCTGAATTAAAAAAGCGCGCGAATGAACCGTGAGCGACACGGACCCCGGACAGGGCGGGAGATACAAACCTTGGCTATCAGACATTCCTCGACGGCACGCTAAATCGAAACATCGTGCTCGACACGAGCTAGGTCGCCGCCATCTTCCCCCTAGATGTTCCTGGTTGCCGCGTTAACCGCTCATTAGCAAGAATTTATTTGAAATCAAATAGATACAGTGTCTACCCGCCCGAAATCGCTCCATTGATTTCTTTAGCGTTCTGACTCCGGTGTCTAACCTTGAAACGGCTTGCGGTGGGATGTTCGGCGGGACTACGATGTGAGTCGGTGAGAGACGCGCAATGTGGCGGCGCACCACGTTCGGGACGTGGGGGTCGCAGGTTCAAATCCTGCCACTCCGACCAGGCTTCTCAATATTCAATCAAGCGCGGGGCCTGATATGGGGCACGAAATGATTGCCAACCGGAAATAGGCGCGTGTCGACGTCGGGGTGGATTAGTCCTAGGCGGACCTAACCAGCAGCCGATCCACGAAGAAAGTCGATCAGCAGTGAACTGACCTCTTCAGGTTGTTCCTGCTGTACCCAATGCCCCGCCCCGTCGAGTAGGTGGACCCCGACCATCCGGGTGCACACGGTCTGCTGCATGCGCTCAAGCGCACCTGGTTGCTGATAGATGCCCCAGTCGCTCTTGCCCGAAATGAAAATCGACGAGACGTCGATCTTGCGACCCGAAAACAGCTGCAACTCATTGTCGAAGGCGCCGCCGGTCCGCGACCGGTACCAATTTAGCCCGCCTTGAAAACCGTTGCGTTGGTATTCTGCGGCGTAAACGGCGAGCTCGTGGTCGGGTAGCCATTTGCAGGCGCCGATCTCGCTGGCGGACGGCATCTCCTTAGCGACGGTGGCTGGCATGTCGTCGGCCAGATCCATGATGTAATAGGTCGGCATCTTTGCCAGTTCAGCCGCGCTCAATGAGGCGAGCCGATGCGGGCGGTTCTGCTTCCAGTCGGCGCTCTTGTGATGAAAATAGGCGCGGAGGAAATCGTGGACGCCCTGCCGACAATGCCACATCTGGGCATTGGCCGGCCGAGTCGAATAGTACCACTGGTAATGCTTGCGGGGCCGTGAAAGGGCAGCCAGCGCCTCGTGTATGGTCGGGCTCCTGGGCACTGTCAGCGGCTTGCCATCGGTATTGAATGGCAGCTCTGGTGGCCCAGCGAAGGGCGCGCTCATAAGCACCAGCGAGCCGAACACATCAGGCCGCACAAGCGCGCACCAGGCTGCGACCGCCGCGCCGAAATCGTGGCCAACAACCGCTGCGACCCGCCGGTAACCGAGTGCGGAGGCGAGACCCAGCGTGTCGCGCACCGCGTTCAAGAGACGAAAGGGCCTGAGGTCGGCGTCGTAATCCGCGGACCAGCCAGTCGTGCGGCCATAGCCGCGCAGGTCCGGCGCGACGACATGATAGCCGGCAGCGGCTAGCGTCGCCATTACCTTGCGCCAGGAATAGGCGATCTCCGGAAATCCGTGCAGCATCAATACCAGGTGACGGCCCGGAGCATCGAAACCGGCCTCAAGGATATGCACCTTAAGGCCGTTGATCTCGTCAACGAACCGCGAGCGGATGCCCGGTGGCAGGACGGGCGTCTCGAGCGGCTTCATTGGCCAACCTCATCCCGGCGGAAGCCCTATCAGCGGCTGCCTCTCAATTTGTCCCGTCGTTCGGCTAGTGCCTGAAGCTTCCCTCTAATAGGCGATTTGGCAACGCATGATCGCACGGTAACCTGCGGTTTCCTGCTGTCACCATTAATCAGCAGTTCTGAGCCAATCAGCTTCATCCGCCGCCGGTGGTATACTGCGCCGCACGAAAGTCGAAGAGATCGCCGAAGCTATCGCCAAGCTGCCGCCGGATCAACTCGCGCGCTTCCGCCGCTGGTTCACCGCATTCGAGGCGGGCCGCGCCGACCACGCCAAGGAGCTCGACTCCACTGCGACCAAACTTGGCCGCCTCGCTGGCCGCGCGTTTGCTGAATTGAAAAAGCGCGCGAAGGAACCGTGAGCGATACCACCGGCCTGACCGCGATCTCCACTCATCGAACCCGCGGCTCCGCGTATCTTTCCCGCTCAGTCACCGAAGCATCGTGGACATTGCCGACGACCGGAGCACACTGCTGCGCAAATGCAACACTTCAGAATATCTTCGCGTGACGGTCGCCGCGAATATCGGGTCAATCCTTTAAACGGCTGAAAAGCCGCAAAAATCTCGCGTAACCTCAATCTGAATGAGATTCACTTTTCGTCGGTCGTTGCGCGCCGGCAACAGTCCAGCCTCCATTTGTCTGTTACATTGTGAATCGACCAGTGAGAGGAAGACATGACCGCGTGTACGAGGACGGACCGTCGGCTCCTTGGCTTTGACGTGGGGGACTGGTCAATACTTGGCGGAGGTTTTGCGCTGGTCGGCTTGCTAACTTTGCTGGTCTGATCAGCTCTTTAGGAGCGGTTGAATAGCGGGTCATAAGTTAAGGGTATGGAAGAGTGTCATGTGCCGTGAATTCGCGAGAGCGGTTGGCGAGCTGTGGCGGATTATCGGTGATGCGTTCAGCCCCTACCGACCGGAATTGCACTATATGCGAGGCCCTGGCCCGAAATGTCGGGTCAAGCATCAGACATGCTAGCTACGACTGCGCTACCTCTCGCGCAAATAGAGCAAACGTTCGTGGCTAAAAGGACGCCCCGGCCTATGACCGGGGCTTTTTGTTATCGCTCGCTCGAAATCACGTCACGGATTTTGGAGGGTTTGGCTGGGTGTGGTTGAGCGGTGGGAATGCTTTGCCACACCAGCAAATCGATGACGATACAACGCGGACGGCGCCGCGCCTATCAGTCGTCATCAGGCTTGCCGATGTGATGCTGCGCATAGAGATCATGACCGAGCTTGGCAATTAGATCGAGCTGAGTCTCCAAAAAGTCAATGTGCTCCTCCTCATCGCGCATCAGGCCCTCGAACAAGTCGCGAGTCACATAATCCTTGTGCGAGTGGCAGTGAGTCGCCGCCTCTTCGTAGAGTGCGCGTGCATCTAATTCCGCTTGCAGGTCACGCTCGATTGCCTCTTTCACTGTGCGGCCGATATGCAGCTTCCCAAGTGCCTGCATATTCGGAGCGCCGTCGAGGAAGATGATACGTTCGATAATCTCATCGGCATGCTGCATCTCTTCAATTGATTCGTTGCGCCATTTCTTGGCGAGTGTCTTGTAGCCCCAATTGTCGAGGAGACGATAATGCAGCCAATATTGATTCACTGCGGTGAGCTCGTGACGGAGCGCCTTATTGAGATACTCGACAACCTTGGGAGCGCCTCTCATGTTACTTACTCCTGCTGCCGAATGAATTCGTAGTCCGGAAAGCTACGCGAAAGCATCCTTGACTCTAAAGCTTCATCGGCAGCATGGCCATCGGCCCGTTTCGCAAGCGCCCGCGTCGCGCCGACAGCGACAATAACCGCTGGATCTGAGGGCCATCTTTCAAATTCTTGGCCAACTGCCACAGCGCGGCGGCCCGCGGCGGTCGATATTCAACTCACAGCTCCGGTACGTGGTACCGATGTTTCGGCGGCTTTATGTGTGGCAGGAAACGCCTCAATGGGCGAGACTTTGGGAAGACATCTCGCAAAGCGCTATGTGGTCTGAGAGTCCGAACTAAGGGCGCTCGCTGCTGAGTCGACGCATAGGGTGACGGGTGTCGCCTCGCTTATTTTGCTGGCGGACATAGGCGATCAGCGCCTCCGGGCGCTGCACCTTAACTTTGAGGGCGGCGATCAGCGCATCTTCCGCGTCAACGACAATGTGTCCCGTTTTCCCCTCAAATTTAAAGCCGACCGCAAACTGCACCTGTGCTCTCCCGCTTTCAATGTTCAAAAGATAGCACAATTCAATTATGGGGTGTGAAGTGGGTCAAGCTCCTGCTTT
>Ga0187864_10004666_pt1 | contig 10618 bp, 12 predicted proteins | sample June2016WEW_11_4_FD_132985 | JGI IMG/M metagenome (GOLD analysis project Ga0187864, IMG submission 132985) | Peatland microbial communities from SPRUCE experiment site at the Marcell Experimental Forest, Minnesota, USA - June2016WEW_11_40 | ecosystem: Environmental > Terrestrial > Soil >... | reverse complement strand
GCCTCGAAAAAGAAAAGTACCGGACGCTCACAGAAAACTCACCCGATATCATAGCAAGGGTAGACAAAAACCTGCGTTACTTGTTCATCAATTCAGCGTTTGAAAAAGCAACGGGTTTACCCATTAAGAATTTCGTGGGCAGGACAAATCAAGAAATACAGCTGCCGCCAAAATTCGCGGCCCAATGGACCCAGATTCTCCATAGCGCTTTTAAAACTGGCAAGGAACAAAAAGGCGAATTTGAATTTCCAATCCGAGAAGGACCGAAATGTTATCAATACACCATTGTTCCCGAGTTCGCCGTTAACGGCAACGTTGAGACTCTATTAGCCATCTTGAAAGATATCACTGAAGGAAAGAAAACTGAAGAAGCGTTGGCCGCAAGCGAACAAAAGTACCGAACAATCGTTGAGACTGCAGCCGAAGGCATAGTCATCGCTAAACCCGATGGAACCCACACTTTTGTCAATGACAGACTAGCACAAATGTTCGGCTACTCAACGGAAGAACTTCTCAATAAATCCAGGTTTGAACTGATGACGAAAGAAGAACAAAGAAGACAAGCTTTGCAGGTAAGAAAAAGCTTGGAAAAGGAACAGGTTCTTTATTGCGAATTTGAGTTTCGCCGCAAAGATGGCTCTGTTCTGTGGGCAGCTTGTAATGCTTCACCATTATTTGATGAGAACGGAAAACACGTAGCTAACTTATCAATGTTTAGCGATATTACTGAACGCAAAAAAAATGAAGAGGCATTGAAGAAAAGCGAGGCAGAGTACAGTTCTCTTTTCGCAAACATGATTGATGGCTTTGCTTACTGCCAAATGGTATTTGATGATGCAGGCAAGCCTGTTGACTGGGTTTATCTTCAAGTTAATGATGCTTTTCAAAGAATAACGGGTTTAAAAAGAGAAGTCGTGGCTGGAAAGAAAGTAACACAAGCGATTCCTGGAATAAGAGTCGCTAATCCTGAACTTTTTGAAATTTACGGAAGAGTTGCGCTTACAGGCCAAAAAGAGAAGTTTGAAATATTCTTTAAGCCTTTAAGGCTGTGGTTAAGTATTTCAGTTTATTGCCCAGCAAAAGGTTATTTTGCTGCAGTCTTCGAAGACGTTACCGAACGCAAGAAAGCTGAAACTGAACGCGAAATCATGGGTGAATTCCTGAGAATAGCTAACGCAGCTACTGGCTCTAAAGACCTAATTGAAGGGGCTTTGGATTTCTTCCAAAAACAATGCGGCTGTGAAGCTGTAGGCATCAGGCTCAAAATGGGGGATGACTATCCATATTATGAAACAAAAGGGTTCCCAGCTGAACACGTCAAACTTGAAAACAAATTGTGTATATCCAACGAATCTGGATATGTAATTCGAGATTCAAAAGGCAGACCAGTTCTAGAATGTATGTGTGGAAATGTTGTATGTGGAAGATTTGATCCATCCAAAGAATTCTTCACGGAAAACGGAAGTTTCTGGACAAACAGCACCACTCAACTACTTGCTAACACAACTAACGCAGACCGCCAAGGAACAACACGCAACCGTTGCAACAGCGAAGGATATGAGTCGTTGGCTTTGATTGCTTTGCGCATTGGAGATACTCGGCTGGGGCTGCTTCAACTAAATGACAAACGAAAAAACATGTTTACCATCGAAACGATTCAAATGTGGGAAAGAGTGGCTGACCGTTTGGCATCGGCTTTGTCAAAGTCCATGGCAGAAGAAGCCCTTCGAGAAAGCGAGGTCAAGTTCCGAACCGTTGCTGACTTCGCATATAATTGGGAGTACTGGATTCGCCCCGACGGAAACTTGATTTACGTTTCGCCTTCATGTAAACAGATCACAGGCTATGATGTTGATGAGTTTCTAAAAGATCCCAAACTTCTAACCAAAATCGTCTACCCTGAAGATAAATCAAATGTAGGTCCACATTTTGATTTGGTAAGCTCAGAAGAATTGCACGCCGTTGATTTTAGGATCACAACTTTCGATGGAGAGACACGTTGGATTTCGCATACATGTAAAGCTGTCTTCGACGATAACGGCAAATGGATAGGTCGCCGCGCCAGCAACCGTGACATTACGGAGCGCAAGAAAATTGAGCAGGAATTGTCTATTTCGCTCGAAGAATCACAGCTTCGCCAATCTGAGATTTCTGCTTTATTGAAGGGGTCTAGAGCAGTTTTGCAGCATCAAGAATTTCCCGATTCAGCGCGAGCGATATTTGACGCTTGTAAAGAATTAATCGGAGCAACCGCAGGCTACGTTGCCCTTTTAAGTGACACCGGGAAAGAAAACGAAGTCCTATTCTTGGATTCAGGAGGGCTTCCCTGCACGGTTGATCCATCGCTTCCTATGCCTATTCGAGGACTCCGCGGCGAAGTGTACAGTTCAGGGAAAGTAGCCATTGAAAATGATTTTCCAAAAAGTAAATGGCAAAAATTCTCACCCGATGGTCACGTGCTACTCCAGAACGTAATGTTTGCACCATTGACGATCGAAAAGAGAACAGTAGGCGTTATTGGATTGGCTAACAAACCCGATGGCTTCACGAAGCGTGACGCTGAAATGGCAACGGCTTTCGGAGAAATTGCATCGGTTGCCTTAGCCAACAGCAAAATGCTTGAAATGCTAGAAGAAAATGGAAAACAGTTAAAGACATACTCTGAACATTTAGAGGCGTTAGTTGAAGAACGAACTCAAAAACTCCGGGATTCTGAACGTCTTGCAGCCATTGGTGAAACAGCAGGTATGGTTGGACACGACATTCGTAATCCGCTTCAATCGATCACCGGCGAACTATATTTAGCCAAAAAGAGCCTTGGATCGCTGCCTGAAACCTCTGAGAAAAAAGAAATAAATGAAAGTATCGGCTACATTGAGGAACAGTTACTTTACGTTAACAAGATTGTGCTCGATCTGCAAGACTTTGCTAAAGCAGCGAAACCTCAACTGCAAGAGGTAGATATTCAAAAAACTGTCCAAAAAGTTTTGTCAGCAATGAGTATTCCAGAGAACATAACTGTTTTAGTCAACATAAGACCTGATTTCCCAAAAATCAACAGCGACCCGTTATTTTTGACAAGGATACTTACAAATTTGACGTCAAATGCCGCGCAAGCAATGCCTAGCGGTGGAAAAATAATCATAACAGCAACCTGTAACGCCAAGAGGGTAATGGTAACGGTTGTCGACACAGGCCAAGGTATACCTGACGATGTGAAAGACAAGCTTTTCAAACCCCTTTTCACTACCAAATCGAAAGGTCAAGGTCTCGGATTAGCCATAGTAAAGAAGCTCACTGAAGCATTAGACGGCAAAGTGACTGTTGAAAGTGAGCTCGGAAAAGGTACACAATTCAAGATCGAATTTCCAATGACTCAGGCTAAAAAAGGATTTGCGGTTTGAAAGGCCGGGTAGTTTAAGCTCCTTATGATGCGTGAAATAATTTTGGGTTGTTCTTTTAAGTTTTTCATTTTCAAACCAAGGTCTCGGTGAGGAATTCAAAAAAAGGGTTGATGGATTTAATAATTTGGCAATAGCAGAGCTAAGTTGATGCTTCATTTTGATATGCGCACGGAAAAGAGCAAATTTGGTTCTAAGACTTACTTGCCCGTTTTAGCTTCATGCTTTGCCTTTTTTGCAGCATTCTTCTTTTTCAAAGATGGCATAATATCAACAAGTTATACTGCGGCTTAGCTTAAAAGATTTTTCAACAGAACCAAGCGCCAAAAAAGTTAATTGAAAAAAGAGCGAAGTGGAAAGAACCCAAATTGAAAAATCTGTTGTAAAACGACCAGAAAAGGTCGTCCTCGTCAAATAAAAACTCAAGTTGTTTTTTCTGAGGTTTCGTCTTGTTTTTCCGGTAACTGCTTCGGGTTCAAATGGATCTTGAGTTTGTGGTTTTCTGTGACTAGAGTTACATTTTCCGGTTCAACATTGTCAACGACAACTTCCCCATTGTACTTCATCCGGCTAGCGTAACCCAAATCTTTTAGTTCACGCATCAGGGCTTCCCGAAGTTTCCTCAACTGTTCACTTGAAGTTTCTAGGCTTCTTTGGAAGCAGAAAGTGATTGTTTTCTTCACAGGATCGTAACTTGCTCGGGTGCCTTTGCCGATCTTTTCAATCTTTCCCCAAAAAATCTTGTCGCTTTGATCTCTCATGCTTACACCATTATTTTTCTCGTTTAAAGGAGCCATGTCCGCCTGCTTCAGTGATCTTTGTCACTATGGTTTGGCTCACTTCATCAAGAAGATCTTCAGCCCGCTTCCAATTATCAGCTGAAACCTCAACGCTGTATTTGGGAGCGGCAATAACATAAAACTCGACTTTAGCATCTTTTGCCTTCAGCGCTTTCTTTGTACTTAGGAACGCGTCCTTGATGCATCCTACGCCGTTGGGCTTCATGCAACGAACTTCCAATACACCCCTAACTTTCACCAGTTTGATGTGTATTCGTTCCTCCGCAACCTGAGCAAAAGCCTTAGCGATGTCTTCAGGGATTCCAAGTTTAGTTAGCGCTTCCGTGCCCTCTTTGAGCACTTCTTCGAAGCCCTCATACAAACCGTCTCTTTCATCAAGAATTTTGCCTGCTTTTTCGTAGACCTCTTCGGACGGCAAACCTACTTTTTCAGCAACCGCACGCAAAAGTACTTCGCCTTTGCGTTCTTTCTTCCAAACCTTCACTTTCTCGATTCTTTCGCGTTTTGTAACACGCCTAAGAGACAAGTCAATGTGTCCTTTTTCAAGGTTCACGCGGACAACTTTCAGCACCATTTTCTGTTTTTCTCGAACAAAATCACGAACGTTTCTTACTCGTGCGCTTGAGATTTCAGAAATATGAAGGAAACCTCTTTTCTCATATTCATCCAAGTTAGCGTATGCTCCATAATCCATAACGCTTTCTATGGTTGCAATGACGAGGTCGCCGGGTTCAGGCCATTCAAGTTTATGTTCTGACACAGGAACTACAGTATTAATCATGGTATATAACATTATATTTTGAAAATTTGCAAAAGAACATAACGAAAGATTCAATTAGTTATTAGACTACGTAAGTGCATCTAAAACGTGTCTTGGCTAGATGAGTCAATATTGAATTTATCTAACGCAATGAAGTTTAAAGGAGAAATCCAAGCCAGCTGTGGAATAAATGTTAAAATGCTTGATACTGCAGAAGACGGCTTTGTTTTATTTGTAGAAAGAAAAACATTGGGCGCCGACCTGTACAAGTTGCTGGCGGATTTTGCAGCGCAAAAGGAACTTAGTCTGCAATTGGAAGTTGGGAATTTCATCATTTCTAATCATCCCCTTCGTTCCATTGACCCGAAATCTTACTTTTAGATCTCCTCAGTTGATGGCTGAACCTATAACCGGTTGCCATCTTCCCTTAAACTTGTTTTTTTTGCTTATTGAGGAACAAATTTTTCGCTTCAATGAATCGGGCACATTTAAATGCTTCCATTCCTTACAGAGGGGTACTTAAGGTGAATATTTTGTCACAGAAGATTATAGGTAGAATAACTAATTATCGGCTTGGAGAAAGCGCTCAGCAAACTAAAGAATGTTTAATCGAATTCAAGAGCATAGATTCTGCATCCGCAGCCGGAAAACTCATCGGACAGAAGGTAATTTGGGGTATCGGCAAAAAAGCACACACTGGGAAAGTCGTCGGAATGCACGGAAGAAACGGCATGGTCAGAGTAAAGTTTGCGCGACCAGTCCCAGGCCAAGCGATAGGTACAACTGTTGAATTAATAGGGTAAATCTCTATTTCCAACTTTCTCGTCGTCTAGACCAAGCCTGTTTTTCGTTTTCAGGAGCTTGGGTTCTAGTTTCCATTCGTGGTCCTGTTTCGTTTCGTGGGGTTCTATGTTTGCTTAAGCATTCTCGGCAGTAAACTGGTTTTCCTGCTGTCGGCTTGAAGGGTACAGTGGCGGTTTTGCCGCAATCACTACATTTTATTTCAGTTGAGGCACGTTCAGACATTAGTTTTCAGTCCTGTTAATCTTTGGCTAAGAATTTAGCGGGCTAATTAACGTGGAAATATTGAAACACAACAGAATTAAACCTTTGCTTAGAAATACGAAATAACGGATAGAAAACACAAAAGAATCAGGGAATTATGGTTTACTTAACGCCAAAGCAATTTTAAGGTCGTTTTTCAGCAAGCCCACTAATTGCTGTTCAAAGTGGCATTTCGCGTTGTTCGCAAGAGCTCTAATTTTGCAGAGGTCAGCAGTCTTCTTTTCCGTGCAGTCAGAGGTTATTATGGAGTCTTTTCCGCACTTTCTCTGACACTGGCCATTTGCGTAGTCAACAATTGCGGAGTATAGTTTTTCAATTTCAAAAGGAGGCATATAATCGTCTGAGACGTGCTGGATTTTTTGTTTCTCCATTTCGCTAACAGCGTTATCTGTAAACTTTTTGCTTATTAAGAATGCAGAGTCGTAGCTATCACGTTTTATTAACTCTGCCATGCTTTTGACGTCATTCATGACTATACATTGGTCATTTGACGGCTCAATCATTCGCAAAAGAACTTTCTTGTTCCAATTGTCTGACGCCGTGACGTCGGTAAAGTCGGCGTTTTTCTCTTTCTTCACAATTTTGTAGCCGTTAACAGCAATTATGAAATTTGTTTTATTTTCCATACCCATTTTATTCACCTCTATTCAGCTTTGTTACAGTTCGCCAAGGTCTTGTTCTTCAAAGACCAAATCTTCCAAGCGCAATTTTCCATCTTTGATAACAGCTTTGTAGTTAGCATCGCATACGGGGCAGGTAAGCACTTCGCCATTAACCAGACGTTCTCTTTGGAATGTGTTTCCACATTCAGTACATTTCAAGATAATCTTGCAGCCCTCTCACATCGTAAGATAATTGTGATTTCTGAGCCAGTCTGACTGGTTCTTTCTGTATCGCCAAAAAATGTCTCCCCTGCTTTCACTTTGGAAATCCCAGGGAGAAACCAAAACAATGTCGCCTTCGCGTATCCAAACACGCCTTTTCAGTTTACCTCTGATCCTGCATAATCGTTCTTGTCCATCTTGACATTTTACCATGATTCTATCGGCACCCAACATTTTTACTGCTAAGCCCAACACATCATTCGCGGAAGGCAAAACCATGCTATCCAGGTTGCCTTCATTTGTAATTTTTCTTTTGCCCATTTTTCATTCCCAAATTTGGCACAAAGCCAAACATAATCAGAATAATCCGGAGAAAAAGAAGTCTGCTTGGTTCAACTCTTCCTCTAAAGAATTCTAATAGGTTATTAATGATGCTAAGACCTATATTAGACTATGCGCCTGAAAAAAACCTTTTTCAGCTTAGAATCACGAAATATTTCGTTTTCGCGGTTTTCCTAAAAAAATGGGAATTAACACGTTTTCTGGGTGCAAAACTTCCCTATTTTATCGAATATTTATTAGTGGGGGAAGGGTTTGAGTGGATGAAGAGTTTCTCTTATCCTGTTGGATTGGCACTGATCGTATAATTGATTCTTTTCTAAAAATCAAAATAAAAAGAGGTAAAACAATATGTGTATGTTAAGAGCAGGTCTAGTTAAAAACTGTCGTAGATGTAAATCATCCGTTCGACTCAATTGCACAATGAGAAAGAAAACAAGCAAGAAAAACTACGTAGATACCATCAAAAAGAAAGAAACCTAAGCCCTTCAGCTTTTTTAACAGCAGGGTTTTTCAGAAAATTTAAGCTAAAACAAAAGTCTTTTTCTATTATGTAATTGTTCCATTCGGATTTTTCTTCATCCAATCCATTGCAAAAACTTCAGCTTTATCTTCGCTGGAATACTCTGGGGATATTTTATTTCCTTCAACATTCTCGATTCGCTCTTGCCGAAAAAGCAATACGTGATAATGCTGCCCAAACTCTTGCTTTGCGATAATCAAGGTTTGCCCCGTAATCTCGTTTACGAACCCGCCTTTGTTACTTATTCGCTTCCAACCTTTCACTATTTTCATGAATAAATCAACCAAAACCTATTTTTGAGTCAATACTAACAAGGCTAATTCAAGCCATTTAGGAATTTTCACCTAACAGCAAATCTTTTCCGAAAACATTCCCGACAAAAGTGCTGTTTGTACTTTCTTGTTTTAGAAGGTCGGAACGTCTTCTTACATAAACTGCATTCGACCAATCCAGCTTGCTTTGGATCAAGAAGTTTAAGTCTTCGCTCTATCTCCGACTTAACCTCTGCATCACCCTCGCTTTTGAGTGCAGCAGTTAACAATCCAATAGCGAATTCTAGGCTTCTGTCGCCAAAAAGTGTTCCAAACACATTTGCGATTTTCCCTTTTCCCTGATCAACTTTGGCGGGCAACATACAAACGAAGTTCGCGGGGTAACTCTTAGAGCGACTGTAATCCACTACGGCAAAGCGGTAGGTCTGTTTCAAATTGCTGTCCGTTGCGTCAAGCTTGAAGACTTGCAGTCTACAATCCATAAAACCAACACTTAAAGAGGACTATAAGGTGCTGGCTCAGCCTAATATCTATATCTTATTTCAATCAAGTTTCAACCATCACACTGAAAGGGATTATCAATCTGCTCGACCAATTTCCAACAGTTAAAACGCCTCTTAGCTTGGAAAATCTAAATTTGAGGAAACTTTTTCACGGTACAGCCACCAAGACAAAACTTTCACCACATTATTGATGGTTACCCCGTGGATGGGGTTAGCCCAAGAAATTTCCGCCTCAGCCAAGAGGCTGCCTGCAAATTAAATCCTATTTAAACACTTTTTCGAAATTTATGTTATTGACTTCTTAGAAATCTTTCAGATTAAGTTCTTATAGTCCAAATTAGGCATTATGGCATCGGTGTCAAGTCATGAATCTTCTTGAACCTCTGAACGTTAAGAACTTGACTTTGAGGAATCGTATTGTTATGGCTCCGATGCAGTCGGGTCGGGCTTCTTTTGAAGGTGAAGTGACGAGTAGGCTGATTAGCTTCTATGTGAGGCGCGTCAGTGGCGTGGGTTTGCCAATTGTTGAGCACTCGTATATTTCACGTTTCGGAAAGATTGGGCCAAAACAGCTCGGAATCTACGATGACTCGCTCATAAAAGGGCTCGAGAAGCTTGCCATGTCGATTCATTATGTTGGTGCCCCGGCTGTACTCCAGATTACCCATGCAGGCGGAGTTGCTAACAAAAAAGTTATAGGTGCTCAACCTGCGGGTCCTTCTGCGCGAGGTAAAACCAGAGGCTTAGAAGCAAACGAGTTGGATGCCATCGCTGAAGAGTTTGCAGCTGCCGCTGAACGGGCAGTTAAAGCGGGCTTCGATGGCGTTGAGATTCATGGAGCTCACGGTTATCTGCTTAACCAGTTCTTCTCACCATTGATTAACGGCCGAGTGGATGAGTTCGGCGGCTCGTTAGAGAACAGAATGCGTTTTCCATTGTTAGTCGTCAAGAGGGTTCGTGAACGCCTCAATGGCAAGGTTCTGCTCTACAGGTTGGGAGCGGATGACTTGGCACCTAACGGAATCCAAATTGAGGACTCAATATCTTTTGCATTTCAGCTGGAGCAAGCAGGGGTTGATATTATTGACGTGTCGGGAGGAATGTGTGGGAGTGAGCCAAAGCAGCTTAGGCGGGTTGTTGGCTATTTTGTTCCTCAAGCAACTCAGATTAAGAAGGCTGTTAAGGTTCCTGTTATCGGTGTAGGCGGGATTCGAGACGCCAAATTCGCCGATAGCCTTGTTCGCGACGGAAAAGTTGACTTGGTAGCCGTAGGGAGAGCGATTTGGAAGGATGCAAAATGGGCGCAAAAAGCCGAGGAAACACTTCAGGCTAAAGGATAGCAATTAAGCCCGACAATTTTACTGGCTAAGCGTTCTTGAAAGTGAACCTGCAACCGCAAGAGTTATACCATCTAGCCGTGACTAGGAAGTTTGACTTTTAGTCAGGATACATTAAAGGAGCTAAGATTTTGGAGAAGCAGCAGACATTCAGCATGGATGACCTCAGCAAATTTAACGGAAAAAACGGCCATCCTGCATACATCGGGTACAAAGGCAAAGTGTATGATGTAACGGATTCTCTTCAGTGGTTGGACGGTGACCATTTGGGGCATGAGGCAGGTCAAGATTTAACGATGGCCCTAGAGATTGCTCCTCACGGTGAAGAGGCTATTGAACGGATGAAAGTAATCGGTATCCTAACTGGAACTTAATAAATTTCAAGTTTTAAGCACCAAAAAAGAGGAAAACAGTGTGCCCATTTTGTTGAAGCGCGCTTATGAGAAACCCTGTGCAGAAGATGGCAAGCGCATTTTAGTTGAGCGTCTTTGGCCAAGAGGGCTAAAAAAGGAAAACGCGAAAGTTGATGAGTGGATAAGAAAGGTTGCCCCAAGCGCGGAACTTAGAAAGTGGTACAACCATGACGCACCGAAATGGGTTGAATTCAAAAAACGATATTGGGCTGAATTGGATAAGAACAAAGATCTTGTTTTGAAGTTGTCGGAAGAATCAAAAAGGTGGAAAGTCACTTTTCTTTTCGGATTCTGAGGAAGAAAAACTCAACAGTGCAACAGCTTTGAAAGAGTACGTCGAAACTCACGCTTAACGTCTTGAAGTCATCATTTTTATGTTTC
>Ga0187864_10004661_pt1 | contig 10629 bp, 14 predicted proteins | sample June2016WEW_11_4_FD_132985 | JGI IMG/M metagenome (GOLD analysis project Ga0187864, IMG submission 132985) | Peatland microbial communities from SPRUCE experiment site at the Marcell Experimental Forest, Minnesota, USA - June2016WEW_11_40 | ecosystem: Environmental > Terrestrial > Soil >... | reverse complement strand
CCCCCTGGAGGGCCGTACTGGTGGATGTGCGGACTTCTGCTGTCCGCCGACATGGAGTCCTGCTGTCCCTCAGCGTGGAGTTGTTTGTCCGCCTACATGGAGTATGAGGTGTCCGCCGTCAGCCGACGCTGATTGTAATGCCGACCTAAGTCGCGAAGGACTGCTTCGAGATGACGACGGCCAAGAACGAGCGTCCAGTCGAGACACTCTTCTCGGACGGTCCGTATCCACCTCTCCGCGATCGCGTTCGCTCGAGGCGATCTCACCGGTGTCTTGATCACCTCGATACCTTCGCAGGCGAACACCTCGTCGAAGCTGGCGGTGAACTTCGCGTCGCGGTCGCGGATCAAGAACCCGAACGACCGAGCGTGCTCGGTGAGATCGCCTGCGAGGTTGTGGGCAACCTGGGTGACGAACGAGCCGCTCGGATGATCGGTGACACCGAGGATGTGCACCACTCGGCTCTGGAGCTCGATGACGAACAGCGCACAGAGCTGGGTGAACTTGATGGTGTCCACGACGAAGAAGTCGGTGGCCAAGATGCCGCTCGCCTGGGCGGCGAGGAACTGCTCTAAGGTCGGTCCACCGCGCGGAGCAGGTCCGAGACCGTGGCTTCTAAGGACCCGGCGGATCGAGTTCGCCGAGACGCGGACCCATAGCCCGTGAAGCTCGCCCTGGATGCGGACACATCCCCAGCGGCGGTTCTCCCGGCCGGACGACGACTCGCGGTGTTCACCCCGACCGCCTCGGCGTCCCGTAAGGGATCGCTGCGGTACGGATGTCGTTCCGGCTCGGACAGGTCACGGCTGCTTCCTCTTCCGCCCAGCGCCTTCGCGCCGCCCACCACGACGATCCGGGCCGACACGTTTCGCGAGCGCCTCGCCGAGACGACCACCCTCCGCGAGCGCCATGCCGGCTGCCTCCACGACGCCCGAGACGGTCGTCGAATGCGTCTTGGCGATCCGGTCGAGGGCCTCGGCGGCTTCGTCGGTCAGCGAGACGGTCCGGCGCTTCACGAGTCCAAGCGTAATCGAAGTCATAATTCGGTTCTCGGTATGTTGCTGAATCAGCACAAGCGCAGGTCCACCGCCTGCGCCGTTCCAGCCGGTTCAGCAAGCGCTAGGCGTCGGCTTGCTTGGTTGAGCGGTGTCCAAGCACATATCCGCAGACATATCCGCCGGCAGCCTTGTGCTCGACCCGTTCGACGTCAGCTTCAGGGAGCACCGCCTGGAGGAACTCGAGCTCTGTGGCACAGGCTGCTCCGTAGAGGGAGGCCACGGGCCAGATGGCGCAGTTGCAGAGTGTGACCCGATAGCTCTCATCAGGAAGTTTGTCGAACTCGGCCATATACCCCTCCGCGTCGAGGATCTCGGCCAGCGCTGCCACCTTCTTATCGAGGCTCTTGCCCACTAGTTGGTCTTGGGCCTGCTCGACGCGCCGATGCCGACGGCGCTCAAAGACACGGGAGAGGAGGTTCGGATCTTCCTCCTCCATGTAGCCGAGCAGCTCAACGGAGAGGTCACCGATGGCTTGGGCAAACGGCATTTCTCCCTGATGGGTGCTGTGGTATAGGTCGGCGGGTCGCCCGGGGTGTCCGGAACGCCCTCTCTGCTGGCGTGTCGCGACAAGCCCAGCCGATCTTAGGGCAGCCAGGTGCTGGCGGGCGGCACTCGGCGTGATCGCCAGCGTATCTGCGAGGGCGTCGGCCGACGCTTCCCCCAGCCTCTTTAGCGCGACAAGGGTGTGCCGCTGTGCCGGTGATAGGTCGGTCAGGGTGACCGGCACGCTCTCCACAAAAAACAATTCTACCGGACAATTCCCTATTATGTGAGATTCGCAAGGTAGAACTTGTAAGATGGGAGGGACCCGGGGAATCATCAGCCCGAGCCGGTCGGCGTAAACCGACGCCGACAACAAGGAGACGATGATGAGCGCCCTCGAGATCACCCTGCACACCGCTACAGGCGGTGCACGATGACCGGCACGTCGAGCGATGTCGCCGAGCTGGCGAGCCAGGAGTACCAGTACGGGTTCGTCACCGATCTCGACACCGACGTAGTCCCCCCGGGACTTAGCGAGGACGTCATCGCTCTGATCGCATCCAAGAAGAACGAGCCGGAGTGGCTGCTCGAATGGCGCCTGCGCTCGTACCGCCACTGGCTGACTCTCTCCGAACCGAACTGGCAGAACGTCACCTATGGACCCATCGACTACCAGGACATCAGCTACTACGCAGCCCCCAGGCCCAGGGCCGCGCTGGCGAGTCTTGACGAAGTCGACCCCGAACTGCGGGCGATGTTCGACAAGCTAGGGATCTCCCTCGCCGAACAAGAGCGTCTCGGCGGGGTGGCTGTGGACGCGATTGTCGACTCGGTGTCGGTGGCCACGACCTTCCAGAAGAAGCTGGCCGAAGCCGGCGTCATCTTCTGCTCCTTCTCCGAAGCCGTCCAGAACCATCCAGATCTTGTGCGCCAGTACCTCGGCTCTGTCGTTCCCTACCGGGACAACTTCTTCGCGACGCTCAACTCCGCGGTGTTCACCGACGGCTCGTTCTGCTACATCCCAAAGGGCGTGCACTGCCCGATGGAGCTGTCCACCTACTTCCGCATCAATGCCGCAAATACCGGCCAGTTCGAACGGACCCTCATCGTCGCCGAAGAGGGGGCGTGCGTGAGCTACCTCGAGGGCTGCACCGCACCGATGCGGGACGAGAACCAACTGCACGCGGCGGTGGTCGAACTCGTCGCTCTCGAGGGCGCCGAGATCAAGTACTCGACCGTGCAGAACTGGTATCCGGGCGACGCCGAAGGGCGAGGTGGCGTCTACAACTTCGTCACCAAGCGCGGCAGGTGCGCCGCGGACGCGAAGATCTCCTGGACCCAAGTCGAGACCGGCTCGGCCATTACCTGGAAGTACCCCGGCGTCATCCTCCAGGGGGACAACTCGGTCGGCGAGTTCTACTCCGTCGCCCTCACCGCCAACCACCAGCAAGCCGACACCGGCACCAAGATGATCCACATCGGCAAGAACACCCACAGCACCATCGTCTCCAAGGCGATCTCCGCCGGTCACGGGCAGAACACCTACCGGGGCCTCGTGAAGGTCCTGCGCTCAGCCGAAGGCGCCAGGAACCACACCCAGTGCGACTCGCTCCTCCTCGGGAGCGACACCGGTGCACACACGTTCCCCTACATCGAGGTGAAGAACTCGACCGCGCAGGTCGAACACGAGGCCTCCACCTCCAAGATCGGTGAGGACCAGCTCTTCTACTGCCGCCAGCGGGGCATCTCCGAAGAGGACGCGGTCTCGATGATCGTGAACGGCTTCTGTCGCGAGGTGTTCAAGGAGCTGCCCATGGAGTTCGCGGTCGAGGCCCAAAGACTCTTGAACGTGAGCCTGGAAGGAAGTGTTGGTTGATGCTCTCCATCACGAACCTCCACGCCAAGATCGGCGACAACGAGATCCTCCGGGGCCTCAGTCTCGAGCTCAAGGCGGGCGAGGTGCAGGCGCTCATGGGGCCGAACGGATCGGGCAAGAGCACCCTCGCGAACGTGCTCGCCGGCCACGAGGCCTACGAGGTCACCGGCCAAGTCCTCTTCGAGGGCGAGGACCTGCTCGCCATGTCGCCCGAGGACCGCGCCGCGGCCGGGGTCTTCCTCGCGTTCCAGCACCCTGTGGAGATCCCCGGCGTCGGAAACCTCTATTTCATGCGCACCGCGCTCAACTCGCTGCGCCGCCATCGCGGGCTCGACGAGATCGACGCGATGGACTTCCTCGAGTTCGCCAAGGAGAAGATGGAGCTCGTCGAGATGGACCGGAGCTTCATGAGTCGATCGGTCAACGAGGGGTTCTCCGGTGGAGAGAAGAAGCGCAACGAGATCCTCCAGATGGCGATCCTCGAACCGAGGCTCGCCATCTTGGACGAGACCGATTCGGGCCTCGATATAGATGCCCTCCGAGTCGTCGCGAACGGAGTGAACGCGCTGAGGAGCCAGGACCGGGCGATGTTGGTCATCACCCATCACCAGCGGCTCCTCGACTACATCGTTCCCGACCGCGTCCACGTCATGGCCGAAGGCCGGATCGTCCGCTCAGGCGACAAGCAGCTGGCTCGTGCACTCGAGGAGCACGGGTACGTCGGTTTCGACCAGGTGTCGCTCGAGCCCTCAGCGTCGGTGGCGGCGAGGTCGTGACCACCGGTCGCGACGGTACGACGGGCGTCACCGTTGCGCTGACTGGAGGCCTCGCGCTACTCGAGCGCGAGTCCGGCGACGACGATCCCGTATGGCTCACTGAGGTGCGGCGGTCCGCGTCGGAATGGGTTGGCGGGCACGGCTTCCCGACCCACAAGGACGAGGACTGGCGCTACACGCGCCTTGAGCCGATCCTCGCGGTGGCCTTCGAGCGCGCGTCGCCCGGGCTCGGTCACCAGCGCGCACTGAGGGCGATCAACGGACTCGGCGCCGGACTCGGCGGCGCCCGTCTGGTCTTCGTCAATGGCCGCTTTGTGCCCGAGCTCTCCCGCGTCGAGAAGCTGCCCACCGGTGCGATCGTGACCAACCTCGCATCGGTGCTCGCCGAGGGGGGTGAGTGCCTCGAGCCGATTTTCTCGCACACATTCGCGCCCTTTCACCATGCCTTCGCCGCGCTGAACACGGTTCTCAGCGACGACGGCGCGTTCGTCTCGCTCGCGGCCAATGCGGTCGTTGAGGCTCCGATCGAGCTGGTGTTCTTCTCGGAGACCGACGGCGCGCCGCTTGTGTCGAACCCACGATCCGTCGTGCTGGCGAGCCCGGGAAGCCAGGCGACGATCGTCGAAACCCATACCGGCCCGCCCGGCGAGGTCTACTGCACGAACGCCGTCACCGAGGTCATCCTGGAAGCGGGCGCCAATGTCGCGCACTACAAGATCCAGGACGAGGCCGAATCGGCGTTCCACCTCGCGCTGCTCGACGTTCGTCAGGATCGCGCGAGTCACTTTTCTTCCCACGTGTTCGCACTGGGGTCGCACATCGCACGCCACGAGGTGCGGGTCTGCCTCGAGGGGCGAAGGGGCGGACGTCAGCCTCGACGGCCTGTACATGCCCCGGGGCGACCAGCACCACGACAACCCAGTCCTCGTTGAGCACGCCGCACCGCGCGGCACCAGCCGCCAGCTCTACAAGGGCGTGGTGGACGAACACGGACACGGCGTGTTCAACGGACACGTCGTCGTCCGACCGGACGCGTTCGGCACCGACGCCCGCCAGACGAACAAGAACCTGCTCCTCTCTGACGACGCCGAAATCGACACCCGGCCGCGCCTCGAAATCCTCACCGACGACGTCAAGTGCGCCCACGGCGCAGCAGTGGGCCGTCTCGACGAGGACGCCCTGTTCTACCTGCGCTCGCGTGGAGTGCCTGCGCATATGGCGCGCGGCATCCTCACGTACGCTTTCGCACGCGAGATGGTGGATCTGATCCCACTCGAGCCGCTCCGGGCCCGCGTGGAAGAGCTGGTCGCCGACCGGCTCGGGACGAGCCGGAACGAGCGCGCGACGTGAGCGCCCAACCGATGATGGTTCTCCACCGGGACTCGTCCTCCTCGGCGCGCACCAGCCAGGCGGGCGGGCGATTCGACGTCGAGGCGGTGCGCGAGCAGTTTCCGATCCTCACCGTGCGACCTTATGGCAAGTCGCTCGCCTACCTCGACAGCGCGGCAACGAGCCAGAAGCCGCAGGTCGTGATCGACGCGCTCGTCGCCGGGCTCGAGCGAATGCAGGAGGCCTTCGGATGAGCAACGACCTCGGCGACCTCTACCAGCAGGTGATCATCGATCACAGTCGCCATCCGCAGAACTTCCGCCGGCTCGGCGACGCCACGCGAACCGTCGAGGGCGTGAACCCGCTCTGCGGCGACCAGATCGCGCTCTACGTGAAGCTCCTCGACGATCGCATCGATGACATCGCCTTTGAGGGCGCGGGATGCGCGATCTCGATGGCCTCTGCCTCGCTCATGACCACGGCCCTCAAGGGCAAGCGGCGCGAGGAGGCGCTCGCGCTGTTCGGGTTCGTCCACGCCATGTTGACAGAGAGCCCGGGCGACGAGCTCCCCTCTGCGGAGCTGGGCAAGCTCGCGGTGCTCTCGGGAGTCTCGGCGTTCCCCATGCGGGTGAAGTGCGCGACGCTCGCCTGGCACGCGCTACGCAGTGCCCTCGAAGGAAAAAACGAGATGGTCTCGAGTGGGTAGGTGACGATGAGACCGGAGCGCCATGCACCGATCACGCTCGAGCGTGACTGCGAAGCGACGCTCATCCCGGGCGGCCAGCGCGTGACGCTCTCGCAAGGCGATGAGGTCATAGTCACCCAGTTCCTCGGGGGCAGCTTCACGGTCCAGACCGGTGACGGCTACCTCGCGCGGATCAGCACCGAAGATGCCGACGCGCTTGGCCTCGAGCCGACCGGCGACACCGAGGCCGACAAAGGCCCGGCCGAGACCGGCCCGTTCGATATCGCGCAGGTGATCGAGCAGCTGAAGACCGTCTTTGACCCGGAGATCCCGGTCAACGTGGTCGATCTCGGGCTGATCTACGCCTGCGACGCCGAACCACTGCCTGAGGGAGGTCACCGTGTCGAGATCAAGATGTCGATGACCGCCCCGGGCTGTGGGATGGGTGACGTGTTGAGGGAAGATGCCATCGCCCGGGTCAAGGCGGTGCCTGGCGTCAGCGACGTCGACATCGAGCTTGTCTGGGACCCACCTTGGGACATGAGCCGTATGTCCGACGCTGCCCGGCTGCAGCTCGGCTTCTGATGAGGAACGAGAGATGATCTCCGTTGGGATCGGACCGGCCATCGCTCCGCACGACAGGACCCGGACGGGTCCCGGACGATCAAGCAAGACGAGCCCGCATGCCCGTCGACTGACCGTTCATCGAGACCATCGGAACGATCGCTGGGCGATCGCGATGCGATCACCGATGCAGCTCGACAGAACGGGCCTTTCATCAAGGCCTGCAGAGCTGTCGAGCGATGCGATGGACGTCCGACGGCAAACCGATAGAGAACTAGGAGAAGAGTGAGCATCATGAAGGTCTGGATCGATCAAGACTTGTGCACGGGTGACGGGCTCTGTGAGGAGATCGCACCAGCAGTCTTCACGCTTCTCGACGACGGTCTCGCCTATGTGAAAGAGGGCGACGACGTGAAGAACGAACCCGGCGGAGCGAGCGGCGTCGTGATCGTCGCCGAAGGGCTCGAGGACGCCGTTGCCGAGGCAGCCGAGGAGTGCCCCGGCGAGTGCATCTTCATCGAGGTGGAGGGATGAGTGTCGTTGCGAGATGTGCACGTCGAGGAGGCGATGGGGAATCGCTAATTGACACCGCGGCCGGCTTTGTCGGTCAGGCAATCTCGGACTTGCAGGAGATCGATCCTGTCAGGGACGGCTCTGTTGTGGCTCCCGCCGGGGCGCTGTCGTCTTATTACTGGTCGAACCCGAGCCAACATGCCCGTGAGTCACCAGCGACGGTGGGCCAGTGAGACGATGACGGGAGCCGAGAGCTACGACGAGAGTGCCGAGGAGTCCCAGTACTTCCTGATCAAGCCTGATCCGCGTTGCCCCGAGTGCGCCGCGATCATGGTCTGGCGGTCCGCCCATCGCTGGATCGCCATCACCAACAGGGCGGAGATAAAGCTCTCGGACTACGGGTGGGGAGGTCGCCACCTTCACATGCGGGACGTGCGGGGTGCTCACCACAAGAACCGCATGCAGCGGCAACGCAAGGAATGGGAAAGGAAAGAACGTTGGCACCCGGTGGCGTAGCCCGGTCGTGCTCGTCACCAGTCCGTCGCTCCCGTCGAGCCGGTCATCGCCCGAGCTGACACGGTCTACGAATGCGCGAGCTGTGAAGCCCGCTCCACGGCGCAGTTCCGTCACGTTCTCGCCGTTGCTCGGGGAGGAACCGACACCTCGAACAAACTGCGAAGTCGAGTGAGTGGAGCCGCCCCCGCCAGCCAGGGGGCGAGTCGAACCTTTAGAAGCGGGCTGCCCCTTCTGATCCGGTCGTCGCGTTGCCCGCGCTGTAGGAGTGCGCACCTGCACCTGCTAGCCGACCGCCGTCGACGATGAGGTACTCCTCGCGGATCGGCCTGTTCTCGAACCAGCACTCTAGAACCTCGCGCGTCCCGGCCGCGTACCGAGCCTGAGCCGAGAGCGAGGAGCCGGAGATGTGTGGCGTCATTCCGTGATGGGGCATCGTCCGCCAGGGATGATCAGTGGGTGCCGGCTGCGGAAACCATACGTCACCGGCGTACCCGGCGAGCTGTCCGCTTTCGAGTGCTCGCACGATGGCATCTCGATCGCAGATCTTTCCCCGGGCGGTGTTGACGATGTAAGCACCCCGTTTCATCGTCGCGATGAGCTTGTCGTCGAAGAGATGCTCGGTCTCGGGGTGCAGCGGAGCGTTGATCGTGACGACGTCGCAATGCGGCACCATCGCCGCCGCGCTCTCGTGGAAGCTGAGACCGAGCTCGCGCTCGACCTCAGCCGGCAGGCGGTGGCGATCCGTGTAATGAAGCTTGACGTCGAACGGCTTCAGCCGCCTCAAGACGGCAAGGCCGATGCGTCCAGCGGCCACCGTCCCAACCGCCATGCCCTCGAGGTCGTAGGACCGTTCGACACAGTCGGCGATGTTCCAACCCCCGTAGGCTGTTTCTCGAATTGGCCTGGGCACTCGCATGGGTCGCGAAGGGAGCAGCGACGTGCACCGGAACCTTCGTTCCGTCGCGGTTCGCCGGGGCGTTACGGTTGCACCGACCAGGCCAGATGAACCGATCGGTCGGTTCACCAAGCGTCGATGAGGGTCAGGAGCATGACGGTCGGCTCGCGCGCGGTGAGACTGTGAGGCGTTCCGGGCTCCATGTGCAGCCAGAAGCCGGGTCCCGCGTCGAGTTGCTCACCGTCCGCGAAGAACTCGAGCCGGCCTTTGATAATCTGCACGATGGCTGAGCGGGATGCCTGATGCTCGCTGAGACCCTCTCCTGCGTCAAAGCCAAAGACCGTGACCTCGGTTCGGTTGTCGCGAAAGATTACGCGCGATACGACGGCGCCCGTTTGAATATCAATCGCCGCGGCGACCTCCGAAAGCACGACATGTGGCATCCCGCTCTCCTCTCTTGTGCTCCCCATCGATTGGATGTCGGTATTTCTAGCCGCAACTGGTGTCGGCTGAAGGTGGCCTGTGCCACCGGGCTGACGGCGACAGGGGGCAAAGGCTCGATCTTGACCACACAGACGAGATGTGGACTCGAACACGCTTAGCTCGGCGGGAAAGGGCAAAGCAATCCAGCCCAGCAGGTCGGATTGGCGCCTCCTCGTGGTTATCCCTGCGGTTGGCCAGTCGCCGACACCGACCTCGTGCACCACGACAGATCGAGAGTGCTCGTCGGAGACCGGAACTCAATCGAGAAGCAGATCACCGAGGTCGACACGTTGCGTCATTGGCCGGGCACTGGCCGCGAGGTCGGGGTTGATTTCGACCACCCTGGCCTGCTGGACAAGCTAAAAGCAGACTACGTTGAGCCAAGCAGCAATGGAATGTGAAGGGGCCCGACATGGTGACGGACAGTCCAACCGAAATGCTCGAAGCAGAACATCGGGTGATTGCCAAGGTAATCGGCGCCGTGCCGGTACTGGCTGATCAGCTTGATGCAGGTCAGGCGGTAGATGTGGGTCTGCTGAGGGACATCGTTGAATTCATGCGGACCTTCGCCGATCAGTGCCACCACGGCAAGGAGGAACTACTTCTCTTCCCTGTTTTAGGCAAGAAAGGTGTGCCTCTTCAAGGCTGCCCGGTGGGAGCGTTGACGGCAGAACATGCACGTGGCAGGGCACTCGTCAAAGAACTGGCAGACGCGGTGGATGCTCAACAGGAAGGAGAACCCAGCGCGAAAGAGACGGTCATCGGCGCACTGCGGGGCATCGCGGCGCTGTACCCAAATCACATTTGGAAGGAAGACTATTTGCTCTTTCCTATGACCAACAAGGTCCTGAATGTGGAAGAACAGCAACTTCTCTCTGGCGAGTTCCAGAAAGTGGACGAACGCATCGGGTTGAGCCAATATCAGCGGCTAGAAGCGTTCGCCGAGTACGTGGCAGAAATCACCCTGACAGACGTCTAGAGGTAAAGTCAACAGGCCCAAGCCGCTTCATTGTCCCTCGACGACTGAAGGCTCCGTCTTGCTCCTTCTCGCGATGCCTTGTGTTCTTCGTCGGCACCTGGACGCTGTCTCTCGTGATCCGTGATTCACAGTGCACGTACCGTGGCGATAAACAGGCCCCTAAGCCCTCGATCTGCAGCTTCTTGGCTAGTAGTTGTACCCGACCGTTGGGCAACATTGCCACGCTTCCCGACGCGGATGCGTTGCGCCGGGTATTCGAAGACTTGCTAACCTCGAAAATTCGTCCGGCCTCGGGAGGCTGACGGCGCGCGGTCGATTGTCAATGATCTGAAGGCCGCCCAGCTCTTTGGCCGCGTCAGGACGCGTTGGGTCAGAGATCCCTGCTCTCATCGGATGTCACGCCCTCGGGAGACTCACCGTTGTCGGGTCGGGCGCCGGACCCAGCTTGTTATGGGAAAGAGGTCCGCAGCCT
>Ga0187864_10004651_pt1 | contig 10643 bp, 10 predicted proteins | sample June2016WEW_11_4_FD_132985 | JGI IMG/M metagenome (GOLD analysis project Ga0187864, IMG submission 132985) | Peatland microbial communities from SPRUCE experiment site at the Marcell Experimental Forest, Minnesota, USA - June2016WEW_11_40 | ecosystem: Environmental > Terrestrial > Soil >... | reverse complement strand
GTGGTCACGGTCCAACGCTACGAGACCCGCTTCCCGCTGTCTGCTTAAGCCCGGCGCCGCCGGACTCTCACGCAGCGAAGCACCTGTTCAGAGGGCTATTTTCCTATCCGCGCGGCCTCTAAGGCCCTTTTTCCCCAGTTCTTCAGGCTCACGACGAGGCGCGCACGAGTCCAGATGATGCCCGGCACGTCCGCTCCCCTGTCGGCGGACCCTGACCTTGAGGATGTCCGCGTCGAAGTTCTGCACAGTCTCGTAGCAAGTGTGCTACAATCGGAGCATGGCTGAAGTTGCTTCTCGCGAACTACGAAACGACACCCGAGGGCTGCTGCGACGTGTTGAGGCCGGAGAAGACGTCGTGATCACCGTCGACGGCCGACGGGTTGCGGTGCTGCGGGCAGTCGGCTCCCGCCCAAGATGGGTATCGCGGGGTGAGTTCCTGCACCGTTTCTCGGGCCGACAAGCAGACGCTGCCCTGGCCGAGGACCTCCGTCAGCTAGCTCCCGACACGACCGACGACCTGCGTTGAGCCGAGGCATAGCCGACACCAGCGTCTTTATTGCTAGGGAGTCCGGACGTTCCCTCGTCGAAAACGACCTACCCGACGAGTTGGCCATTTCCGTAATTACGATCGGCGAGCTGCGCTCGGGGGTGCTAGCCGCCGTCGACGTCGAGACACGCGACAGGCGGCTGGCGACATTGAGCGAAGCGCTGACCCTCGATCCCCTGCCCGTCGACCAGGCAGTCGCCGAGGCGTGGGCGCGGTTACGCGTCCTGTTGCGCGACATGGACAAACGCATGCCGGTCAACGACTCCTGGATAGCCGCGACGGCCATGTCTCTAGGAGTACCGGTCGTAACCCAAGACGAGGACTACGTCGAGGTGCCCGGACTTAGGGTGCTCCGGGTCTGAACCACGAGGAAACGTCTACGAGAAGTCGTGTCGGAGGGGCGTTTGCAACCATAAGTACACGCGAAGTGGCCAGGTCAGCGGCTTGGCGAGCACAGTGGGTTGCATGACCGGCTCACCGCCTACGCTGCATGGCCTGCCTTTGCGAAGCGCCGAGGAACGGTGCGCAGGCAGTCCGTGGTTGCGCGGCGGGTAAGGACGGGACGCTATGGCGTTGACCTACTACCAGCGGCCGACGTGGACAGATGTGTGCCGACAAAGGCCCCACCCTTGATCCCCTAAAGGCCCCCGGCGTCACCGCCTAGTTAGCCGAGGGTGGCGAGTACCTGCCCGATCCGACGGTCGTTGAGTACATGGCCCTCCCGCGCGCCGCCGCGCTCGCCGAGGTGACCTGGAGCCAGGCAGCCCGCAGCTACGGCGACTTCACCCGTCGCCTCGAGCGACACCTCGGCCGTCTTGACGCCCTCGGGGTGAACTACCGGCCGCTCTCCGGCCCCCATCCGTGGCAGGAAGACGGAAGCGGTGCTCGCCGCCGCTTCGACCGCTGATCCTCACCGGCGGATCAGGCCCGTTCGAGCACGCGCCGCCAGGCTCGCTCCCTCGCCGACGCAACACAGCCTTCGACGACCGCGTCATCGCCCAGCGCCGAGGCGCGTAGCTCCGGCACGAACGGAGCGAGCGTCTTCAGTTCATCGATGACCGCCTCGGCGAACCCCGGCGCCTGCCCGATCCCGCCGCCGAGGATGACGAGTTCCGGGTCGACCACGGCCATCACCGACGTAACCGCCCTGGCGACGTGGTTGGCCTCTCGGCGGACGACGGCGAGCGCGCGGGCATCTCCGTTGGCTGCCGCCGAAAAGACGCGACGCGCCGACAACGGCCCGCTGAGGCCGATCAGTCTCGCCTCTCTCACGACGGCAGCGGCCGAGGCGACCGCTTCGAGCTGGCCGTGGTGGCGCGCCTCGCGAGCGTTCATACCGTGATCGGCAACGGGCAGGAAGGCGATCTCGCCGGCTGCGCCGTGGGCCCCGCGGTGGAGCTGTCCGTCGATGACGAGACCCATCCCGATGCCTGTCCCAACCCAGACGACGCAAAAAGTCCCCACATCCTGACCGTACCCGTGGTCGCGCTCGGCGAGCGCCGCGGCGTCGACGTCGTTCTCCACGACTGTGGCCTCCCCGAAGACCTTCTGGAGGTCGGCCACCACCTCCGGGTCCTCCCACCCGGGGAGATTTCGAGCCATCGTGAGGGCGCCCCGCCTCGGGTCGTAGACGCCGGGGCTTCCTATGACGGTCTGGGTGATGTCGCCGAGCTCGACCCCGGCTGCGGCGACGAGCTCGTTGCCGAGCCCCTCAAGCTGGGCGAGGCGGTGGCGGGCGCTCGTCATGCGGACGGCGCGCGAGCGGCGAGCCTGGACCGTACCCGTGATGTCGGCGAGCGCGCCCCGCACGTACTGGCGCCCGACGTCGAGGCCGAGGACATATCCAGCCTCGGGCCGGATTTCGTAGAGGACCGCCGCCGGCCCCCGCACGCCACCGCGTCGTCCCGCGACCTGCACCAGCCCGTCGCGCTCCAGGTTGGCGAGCGCAGTCGCGACGGTCGGCTTCGACAGTCCCGAGCGCCGGGCAAGATCCGGACGCGAGACCGATCCGTCCATGTTCAGGTGCTCGAGCAGCAGGCGCTCATTCATCGCCCGCATGAGCCGCGGCGTCGCCGCGACTGCGCCCATCGTGCCATTGCCGGAGGCGAACGTGTCGCCCTCGTGGAGGTTCCGAGCGGCGTGCCCCGTCATTGGATCACCATGCTTCCAGACGAGGGTGAGACGCGATGTGGACGCGCCCGAGGGGAAAGATTAGGATACTTTCTTATTCAATACCACGCACGATCCTTGCTCGTGAGACGTTGGTTGGGGTGTAGGTGAGCGTTCCGCTGGTCCTCGGGCTCGACTTCGGAGGGACCAAGATCGCCGCGGCGGTCGCCGACCTCAAGGGTCGCCGCCTCGCCGAGGAGACCATCCTGACGAACCCTGCTCGCGGGGCGCGCTGGAACCTCGAAGCTGGCCTTGAGGTGGCCAGCACGCTCCTCGACCAGGCCGGCGACGAGGGCGAGCTCGTCGCCGTCGGCGCATCCACGTTCGGAATCCCAATCGCCGGGGGGGTCCTGCTCGCCGTCGCGATCCCGGGGTGGGGTGAGCTCGATCTCCGCCGAGCCATCGAGAGCGGCCTCCGGTGCGACGTCGTTCGGCTCATCACCGATGTCAAGGCGGCAGCCGCCGCCGAAGCCCGGTCAGGGGCGCTCGTCGGCGCCGACCCGGCGATCTATTTGAACCTCGGAACCGGGCTTGCTGTCGGCATTGTTTGTGGGGGCCGCGTGATTGCCGGCGCGAACGGCGCCGCCGGCGAGATCGGCTACTGCCTCCGCACGCGCGGCGATCTCGAGCGCGATCCGGCCGATCGCGTCCTACTCGAGCAGGCCGTGAGCGGGATGGCCCTCAGCGCAGTGGCGGAACGCGAGACCGGGCTCGACCTCAGTGCCGCCGACGTCTTCGCGGCGGAGTCGGGCGACGAGGCGCTTGCCTCGGCGCTCGACGAGTTCATCGATGAGCTGAGCTTCCACCTCGTGAACCTCTCCGTCGCGCTCAACCCGGAAAGGATCGCGGTCGGCGGCGGCATAGTCCGTTCCTGGGCTCGCATCGAGCCGAAGATCGCCAGGGCGCTCGAGACCTCGGTGCCCTTTCCGCCCGAACTTGTGCGCGGAGCCTTCCCCTATGACGCCCCCCTCGTGGGTGCGATCGCGCTCGGGCTCGAGGCGCACGATCTCGTCGGGTGTGGAGCGGTCGGTCGCCGTGAGCCGCACCTGGGTGGGCTTGCCGATGGCGACGGGATTCGCCGCGCCCGCGCCTTGGGGTCCAAGGGTCCTGTTTGTGAGGTCGAGGACGTAAGAGCATCGGCGACACAAAACCCTCAGCACCGCAACGGAAGAAAGACAAAAACCGATTAAGGGAAGAAATCAACGGGTTCGTATCGACCGGAGGAGGTTCCGAAAAGATGAAATTACGCTTTCGATGGCTAACGTTCGTCGTCGCAGCGGGCGTGGTGCTGATCGCGACCGCGACCACGGCGGCTGTCGCCTCGACTACCACTCCGGCGACCCACGTGTCCGGCAAGCTCGTCCTCGACAACGAGAGCGGCGCCACGTGGACCTGCCAGTTCAACGCCTTCAACCCGGCGGTGAACGGAACGTCGGTTGGCTTTGTCTACGAGACGCTTGAATTCGTCGACATCCTCAAGGCGGGCGCCGTGACGCCCTGGCTGGCCACCTCGTCGAGCTGGTCCTCGGACTTCGAGACGCTGACATTCACGATCCGCAGCGGCGTGAAGTGGAGCGACGGCCTGCCGTTCAGCGCCAAGGACGTGGTCTACACGTTCAACGCCATGAAGGGCGACAGCGCGATTGACCTGAACGCGATCTGGAAGGCCGACGGCGGGCCGCTGACCGGCGTGACTCAGTCGGGCTCGAACAAGGTTGTGTTCAAGTTCGACTCCCCGTCCCAGTCGTACTTCTACTACGTGGCCGACCAGACGCCGATCGTCCCGGAGCACATTTGGTACAAGCTGAAGCAGAGCGACCTCCAGTCCTATGCCGATACCAACCCGGTGGGGACCGGTCCGTACGAGGTCAAGAGCTGCCAGCCGGACAACATCGAGTACGTCCCCAACACCGACTACTGGCAGAGCAAGCCCGGGCACCCGGTGCCTTCGATCGCCCAGGTGGACTATCCGGCCTTCCTGAGCAACACCCCGGCCAACCTTTTCCTGTCCCAGGGCCAGGCCCAGTGGGGCTCGCAGTACATCCCGAGCATCCAGTCGTTCTACATCGCGAAGGGTCCGGACCGGCACTACTACTTCGCGCCGATCCTGAACGTATCCCTGTTCCCCAACCTCGACAACCCGCTGCTGGGGCAACTGGCGGTGCGCAAGGCGATCTCGTTGGCCATCGACCGTACAGCGGTTGGGGCCCGCGGAGAGAGCGGCTATGAGAAGGCCGCCAACCAGGAAGGCGTGGTGCTGCCGACCTTCAAGAACTGGTATGACAGCTCGCTGCCCAAGACGACCTACAGCGCCTCCGAGGCCGAGCAGGTGCTCAAGGCGGCAGGCTTCACCAAGGGGTCGAACGGGATCTTCCAGAAGGGCGGAAAATCGCTCTCCTTCACGATCAAGACGGTCAGCGGCTTCACCGACTGGGACGCCTCACTGGCGATCATCACACAGGAGCTGAAGGCAGTCGGGATCAGCGTGACCGTCGAGGACGAGAACTCGGGTACGTATGTCTCCGATCTCTCGAGCGGCAAGTTCCAGCTCGCCTACGCCGGCAGCGGCGGGCCATATCCGTCGGCTGGGCCCAGCCCGTACTACGAGCTTCGGGGGGTGCTGTTCAGCGGCAACATCGGCACGACCGACTACTCGCGCTTCAAGTCATCCTCGACCGATGCGCTGTTCGCGGAGTACCCGGCGGCCAGCCCCTCCAAGCAGGTGACCATCATGCACGAGATAGAGAAGGTGATGGTGGACCAGATCCCGTTCATCCCAGTCACCGAGGGCGTCGACTGGTTCCAGTACTCAACTGCCCAGTTCGGTGGCTGGCCTACGGCGGCCGATCCCTACGCGCAGGGCGGGATCTACAACACTCCGGACGTCGGCGTTGTCCTGACCCACCTCTATCCGAAGGGTTAGCAACAGCTAGCCAGCAGCGCAAAGAGGTACAGCGGTGAGATTTGTCTCACGGAGAGCCGTGACGTTCGTCTTGACCCTGTGGGGGGCTCTCACCGTCAACTTCCTGATCCCGCGGCTGATGCCGGGGACCGAGGCGAGCGCCGCGCTGGCCACCATGCGGGGGGTCAACCCGACGGCACTCCACGCGCTGGAGATCGAGTTCGGTGTCAACGTCCACCACAGCCTTGTCGCCAGCTACTTCATCTATCTGAGGAACTGCGCCACCGGCCAGTTTGGAGTCGACATCTCCGGCGTCTCGGTGGTGCACGAGATCGTCTCGACGATGCCGTGGACGATCGCGCTGGTCGGCGTGACGACCGTGATCGCCTTCATACTCGGCACCCTTGTCGGCGTGGTCAGCGCTTGGTGGCGAGGCGGCCGCCTGGACGGAATTCTCGCCCCGTTGATGTTCATCTTCGCAACGTTCCCCGTGTTCTTCATCGGCCTCTTGCTGATCTTCGCCTTCGCCGTAAAGCTTCACTGGCTGCCGCTGGGATCCAACTTCACAATCGGCGTTGTCCCATCGTTCACGCTCTCGTTCATCGGGGACGTGCTCGATCATGCCCTGCTTCCCGCCCTCAGCCTGGTTGTCGTGACCGCTGGTCTGTGGGTCTTCTCGATGCGCAACAACATGATCACGACCATCGCCGAGGACTACATCAAGATGGCCCGAGCGAAGGGGCTGTCGACCTCACGGATCATGTTCAACTACGCGGCCCGCAACGCGATCCTGCCCAACCTCACGGGGTTCGCGATGCAAATGGGCTACGTGCTCGGCGGCGCGATCGTGATCGAGTACTTGTTTTCCTATCCCGGGCTGGGCTATCTGTTCTTCACCAGCGCCACGGCCCACGATCTCCCGATGATGCAAGGGTTATTCCTCTTCTACACGCTCGCCGTGCTGGTATGCGTGCTGATCGCCGACCTCGCCACGGCGGTGCTCGATGCGCGGACGCGGGAGTCCTGAGATGGCCCTGCCTGTGTCCGGTACCGAGGTCGCCCCCACTGCCCCCACGAGCGAGGTCACAGCGGAGCACCCCCGGCGCTTTCTGCGGGCGGTGCTCCACAGTCGCAAGGCGATGGCTGGGATCCTGATCCTGCTGGTGCTCCTCTTCGTGGCCATCTTCCCCGGCATCCTGGCCCCTGACAACCCCTACGCGGTCAGCTATGCCACCGGCGGTGGTAGCGGCGCGGGTCCGTACGCCGGCCACCTGCTGGGCACCACCGGGGTCGGCCAGGATGTCCTCTCCCAGCTCATCTGGGGCACGCGCCTCACCCTGCTGGTGACCGTCGTGGTGTGCGCGATCGCCACCTTCGTCTCGATGATCATGGGGGTGAGCGCGGCGTACATCGGGGGGCTGACCGACCGTGTCCTGACGGTCGTTACCGACGTGTTCCTGATCCTTCCCGTTCTCCCGCTGCTGATCGTGCTCGCGTCCTACCTGACGCCCGGTACCGGGTCCCTGATCGTTGTGCTCTGCATCACCAGCTGGGCGTTCCAGGCCCGCCAGCTGAGATCGCAGGGACTCTCCCTGCGCAACCGCGACTTCCTGGTGGCCGCGAAGGCCCGCGGGGAGCGGAGCCTCTACATCATCCTGGTCGAGATCGTGCCCATGATGACCTCGCTGATAGTCGCCTCCTTCCTGTCGCTCGCCGTGTACGTGGTCGGGTTCACGGCCGGGCTCCAGTTTCTGGGCCTGGGCAACAGCAGCCAGCTCATGTGGGGCACGGTGCTCTACAACGCGCAGCAGGGTGCCGCGCTGGAGGCGGGCAACGCGTTGTGGGCCTTGGCGCCGGGGGCAGCGGTGGCCCTGATGGGGACTGGTTTCGCGCTGGTGAACTACGCCTTCGATGAGATTGGCAACCCAGCATTGCGGCCGGTGAGAAGGCATCGTGTCCGAATCGCTGCTTGAGGTCGCCGGGCTGAGCCTCAACTTCCTGATGGAGACGGGCGACGTCCGGGCGCTCGACGACGTGAGCTTCACGCTGGACGCGGGCGAGTTCCTGGGGATCGTCGGCGAGTCCGGCTGTGGAAAGTCGACGCTGCTGTTCGCCGTGACGCAGCTGCTCGCTCCCAACGCCGAGATCACTGCCGGAACGGTCCTCTTCGGGGGTCAGGACATGATCCGGCTGGGCACGGACGAGCTGCGCCACATGCGCTGGCGTGACTACTCGGTGGTCATGCAGAGCGCGATGAACGCGCTCAGCCCAACGTTGACCATCGCAGCCCAGTTCAAGGACACGATCGAGGCCCATACGAAGATGTCCAAGGAAGCCATCCGCGAGCGTTCGGCCGAGGTCCTGACTCTGGTCGGGATCGACCCCGCTCACCTCAACAGCTATCCTCACCAGCTCAGCGGCGGGATGCGCCAGCGGGCGATGATCGCGATGGCGCTGCTCTTCACCCCACAGCTCGTAATCATGGACGAGCCCACGTCCGCGCTCGACGTGGTGGCGCAACGTTCGCTGATGATCAAGATCAAGGACCTCCAGAAGAGTCTGGGTTTCGCGGTCATCTTCGTCACCCACGACATGTCGGTCGTAGGCCAGTACTCCGATCGGGTGATGGTGATGTACGCGGGGCAGGTGATGGAGGTGGCTGCGACGGACACGATTTTCGATCACCCCCTGCATCCGTATACCCGCGGACTGATGAGCGCCTTCCCGTCGGTGCGCGGCCCCCGCCAGCGTCTGACCGGAATCCCCGGGAGCCCTCCAGACCTGGTCCGGCCGCCGACGGGCTGCCGCTTCCATCCCCGCTGCCCCGAGGCGTCTCCCGAATGCGTGACCCACCAGCCAGACCTGTACTCGGTGGACGAGACCCAGGTACGCTGCCTCCTCTACCAGGGAAAGGGCGAGGACGCGCTTCTCGCCGCGCACGGCGAGGACGGGCGGTAGGCCGTGCCAGAGGGGCAGAACCCAAACCGGGGCGTGGAGCCCGGTGGCGAGTTCCTTTTGAAAACGGTCGATCTGACGCGCCACTTCCGGCTGGGGGGAATGTTCTCAAAGCGGATCCTGCACGCCGTCGATGACCTGGACCTCACCATTCGCGAGCGCGAGATCGTCGCTCTCGTGGGCGAGAGCGGCAGCGGCAAGAGCACCGTGGCCCGGCTCCTGGCGCTGCTCTACCGGCCCACGAAGGGTGAGGTCTATTACCGCGGCCGGTCGATCCGCAGCCTGCGGCGGCGCAAGGACCTGCTCTGGTACCGGGGCGAGGTCTCCACGGTGTTCCAGGATCCCTTCAGCGCCTTCAGCCCTGTCTACCGGATCCAGCACGGAGTGCTGCGCAACCTGGCCCTGCACCGGCCCGAGCTGGGCCGTGCCGAGCGCCAGATGGAGGCCGAGCGCGTGTGCCAGACCGTGGGCATGAGCCCGGCGATGCTGCGAAAGTTCCCCCACGAGCTGAGCGGCAGCGAGCGTCAGCGTATCGGCTTCGCCCAGGCGCTGGCGGTGAAGCCGAAGCTGATCCTCGCCGACGAGCCGGTGTCCATGCTGGATGTCTCGATTCGCGCCGAGGTGCTGAACATGATGACCGATTTGCGCGAGCAAGAAGACGTCTCGATTCTCTACATCACCCACGACCTAGCCAGCGCCCGGTACGTTGCCGACCGCATCGTCGTGATGTACGCCGGCTATCTGGTGGAGACGGCGCCGTCGGAGACGTTGCTCGCAGAGCCCAAGCACCCGTACACGCAGCTGCTCCTATCGGCCGTCGCCGAGCCCCGACAGAAGGCGGAGGAGATTTCGGCGGACACCGGCGAGCCGCCCAAGGTGATCAATCCGACTGAGGGCTGCCGCTTTCGCTGGCGCTGCCCGCGGGCGATCGACGTCTGCGGCCAGATCACCCCGAAGCCGACTCCGATCGGGGAGAGCCTGGTTTCCTGCCACGTCGCCGTTCGCGAGGCAGGAGGAAGTTCGATCGCTGCAGGGGTGACCGGAGAGGCGGCGGGTTCTGGGGCGTCTCGCGCTCCCAGCAAGGGGGAGCTCGAGGACCTCGACAACCCCACCGGGGCGGCCTCGATTACTCACGGTCAAAGCTATGGGGGCCACGCTGCATCGTCCGACGAGCCACCTGCCGGGGAGGTGTGTCAGGCGAGATCGTCGCACGAGCGTTCTGGCTCTCTCCGGGATCCAAAGGCGGTCTGATTGGACCGAGACCGCACGCGGCGAGACGCTCCCCAGCTCACTGCCATCGGCTGCACCCAGGCGAATGTAGTGATGAGGGCACCGGCGTTCGCTCGAGCCCACGAGGTCGGACGCCGGCTTCTTCGTTCCTCCTGCTCGATCCGTGGATCCTGGTGATGGGTTCGGGAGTGGCGAGGGTAGTCAGGACAAGGTGATCTTCGAAAGCCCTTGACCGGGGTCCCCGCTAAAGATAAGGGCAGGAACTAGGGCAACGTGCTGCGCTGAATCGTGAAGGATGCAATTACTCCCCCACCAGGTTTGACGGGCCAAGACGCCCCAGCGAGGATGATGGCGTGGCCCTGTAGTTCCTCTACCGTCTGGCGCGTCGCGCGCTCGAGTTGGTCCGCGTCCACCGGATGGAGGCCATTGCCAAAGACATGGAGATCGTGGTTTTGCGTCACCAGCTCTCGGTCCTCCGGCGCCAGGTCAAGAAGCCGACACTCACCTGGTCCGACCGCGCCCTCATTGCGTTGCTCGCCCGTCTTGTCCCGCGCAAGCGTTGGTCGTCGTTGTTTGTCACGCCGGCGACCATCCTTGACTGGCACCGCCGGCTCGTTCGGAGGCGCTGGACCTATCCGAGCCGCAAGCCTGGTCGGCCAGCACTGCCGGCCGAAACCGTCGAGCTCGTCGTGCGTCTCGCCCTTTTAACCGGCCAATGATCCGTCTGTAGTAGTAGTTGCCTGTGGATCATGTGGATTTTGGGGACAATGGATCCGAAGAATCCACAGGCTTTCCCTCTTGCGCTCCACCGGCTCATGCTGCGTTACTGATGTGCCATGG
>Ga0187864_10004648_pt1 | contig 10648 bp, 10 predicted proteins | sample June2016WEW_11_4_FD_132985 | JGI IMG/M metagenome (GOLD analysis project Ga0187864, IMG submission 132985) | Peatland microbial communities from SPRUCE experiment site at the Marcell Experimental Forest, Minnesota, USA - June2016WEW_11_40 | ecosystem: Environmental > Terrestrial > Soil >... | reverse complement strand
TTCGCTTGGTCTTTTGACCGCTGGCTTCGTTGCTCGCTCGTCACAGATCCGGGATATGCTCCTCGCTCGCGCCTCGCCAGCGGTCAAAATCCCGGCGCGCCAGTTGTTCATGTTATTTTGAATGGCCTCCTCTACGGACACACCAGCCCGAACTGTCCGCGTTCGATCCAGCCCAGGGCGCGGCTGGTGCGGATAAGCACGCAGGGGCCGCGGGCGCGCACCCAGCGGGCAGGCTCGCCTGCGCCCAGGCGCGCAAGCACCTGGGCCTCCTGCGTCGGCGTCAGCCGCAAGGGGGCATCCGGTTGCAGCACAAAACCGAGCCGGGCGCGCGCATGGATTCCGAAGTGGGCCGGCACGCTGAGCAGGAACACCATGATGCCCAAGGCGGCCACGGCCTGGTGCCAGGCGGCTTTGCGGCGCCGGAGGATGCCCGGCAGCAGCACCATGCCCACCGCCAGCCAGAGGCTCGCGCCCGTGATCCAGGCCCACCAGTCTATCGGCAGCCACGTCGAGACCACCTCATCCCAGGACAACTCGGGCGCCTCCACTTGGGCCGCCTTGCGCGCAAAGCGCAGATTGTTCCGCGCCGCCCGGTTGAAGGGATCCAGCCACAGGGCCTGCTCCCACGCGACAATCGCGGGCCCGGTCTGCCCGCCCTGCCACTGGGCGTTGCCCAGATTCTGAAGCGTGCCGGAGGCCGGGCGGCGCCCGGCCGCCTGGCTGAAGGCCCGGGCCGCCCGGGAATAATCACCCGCCCGATAGGCGCTTGTGCCTTCCCGGAACAACGCATCCACCGGTGCAGCCGCCCCTAGGGCCGCCATCCCTATCCCAAGCCAGATGAGGAGGATTTGGAAACCAAGGCGGCAAGTTGAGGGGGCTGCCGCCCGAAGGCGGCGCTCCGCAATTGAGGGGCCTGCCGCCTGAAGGCGGCGCTCCGCAACCCAGGCCAGGAGGATTTGGAGGCCAACGCGACGGCGATTCAATTCACGGCTCACAACTCTCGCCTTGCCAGCCGCCAAAACCCCGGCGTCATATTATCCAAGTTATTTTGCATCGGCTCCTTACAATCTCCGCTCCAAATGCCGCAGCACCTTTTCCAACTCGGGCTGGAGCGCCAGCAGTTCCGTTGCGTCCGCGCGGCCAAGGCCGAACCGCGCGGCATCGGTCAGGACAAAGAACCGGCGGGCCACCTCGGCCGCGCCCGCCGCTAATTCTTCTCCGCGTTCCTGGCGTCTCAGCGTGATAATCGCCTGCTCCTTCGTGTCAGGCCCCAGGCCCTTGGGCGGCGCTTCTGTCTGTGCGCCCTCCGGCCCCGCCTCGGGGGGCGACAACACCCGGAGCACGTCGGCGCCGACAAGCGCGCGCGGCTCGGCGGGATAATGCGGCGCGCAGGCGGCCTGCATGGCGGCCACGGCGGCGTCGGCAAACCGGCGCGCATCCCCCGCGCGCGCGGCGCGGCCCAAGGCGCGCCATTGGCGGCGCAGGGCGCGCCTGGCCCGCCGGCGCAACACGACCTGCGGATGCTGTTCCAGAAAACGGCGGCGCCGATCCCAGCCCCACAGGCCGGCAAAGGCCGCCGCGATGGCCAGTTGTACCAGCAGAAACCAGGGCCGTCGCTGCACCGGCGCGAGCGTGGCGGCAGCCAGCCCGGGCCCGGGCGCCAGCCCGCTCAATCCCGGCTCCCTTTCAGATTCCGCCGGCCCCCGGTCCGGTTGCCCCAGGACGCGCAGATCCGCGGCCCCCGCCCCGGGCTGGACTGTCACCGGGACCTCGGGGATCGTCAGGTCCACGTAAGCCGCGCGTTTGGGGTCGAAGTAGCTGAACGGGATGGCGGGCGTGGCCCGCGCCGCAGTGGTGAGCGCAACCAGCGTATAGACGAACGTGGTTGAGGCCTGCGCCACCGGCGGTTGGGGCGCCATCACCGCCAAAGGCGAAGCAGGCGGCAACGGCTCGGGAGCAACCGCAAAAACCTGCCAGTCCCGGACTTGCGGCGGCGGCGGCGCCGCCAACCGGCCCACGTTGCTGTCCCCACGGACCGTGACCGACAACTTGACGGCGTCCCCGACGCGCAGAGGGTTGGCCCCCAACCTGGGAGGCTCGAGGGAGAAACTGCCAATGGCGCCCGTGAAGCCGGGCAACTCGCCCTGGCGTGGCAAAGGCCGCACTTGCAATTCAACCGGTTCGGAGTCCAGCAGCGTGAACTGAGGCAGGTTGTTGGGGAGCGGCCCCGCGCCCCGGCCGCCGACAGCAGGGCCGAAGTAACGATTGCCCGCAGAGTAGCCTTGGGCAAAAACAGTGAGCTTGCCGGTCTGGAGCGGCGTGAGCACCGTCTCGTAAGTGTAGGCAGCCATCGTGCTTGCGCCGCGGCGCACCGGCCCGACCTGCTGGCGCGCAGCCCCTTGATCCACCAGCACCCCCTCTCCATTGATCTGCACCTGCGTGAGCATCCGCAATTGCCCGCCCGGGGATGGACCCATGAGCACGCGCACCTTCACCGCCTGGCCCGCATACAGGTTGGTTTCCGGCACCTCGAAAACCAGCGCCTCGGCCGGCGCTATCCCGGCCGGCGGCGAGGCCACCACGTTGAGCTGCGCGGCCGGCACCGTGACGGGTTTGCCATTAGCGATCACGGTGAACTCCGGCACCGTGAACCTGCCCAACCGGGGCGCCCGAAGATGATAGTTGAACATCGTGAGCGGCGCGAAGTTCGTCCCGTTGAAATACATAATCTGCCCGCGGCCGCCGGCGCGAAAACCCAGTTCCGGCGGCGCGTTGAGTTTCTCCGGCCAGACAATCGTCTCCTCGAGCGCGTTGAAACTCACGCGGTAAACCGCCGCCTCGCCCGGCCGCACAAACAGCGGATCGAAAGCGGCCTCGGCCACCACGTTCGATGCTATCTCCGTCTTGGGCTGAGACATGAGCAGGGACATGTAGGGATCGGCCGGCGGGCGGGGCTGGGCGCCCGCGCCCAGGGCGGGGGCAGCGAACAAAAGAACGGCCAAAACGCAGGACGTGAAGAAATCCGAAATCCGAAGCCCCGAAATCCGAAGGAAATCCGAAACCCGAAATCCGAAGTCCGCATCCGGTCCCTCATTCGGTGCGGTCCTTTCGTGCCCCGGAAGCGCCTGTGGCCTCGGTGTCGAGTGCAGGGCCAACGCCCGAAGGCTCCGCGATCCCGGCCTTCGGATTTCGGCCTTCGGATTTCGGATTTCCTTCGGATTTCGGCCTTCGGATTTCGGATTTCCCTCCGGCCTTGGGATCTCGGATTTTTCTCGGTTCACCATGTTGGCCGGTTGCGGTTTCGAGGTTCAGCCTGTTGGTTTTGGCCCATCGGGAGGCGGCGTTGGGCATCGAGCCTGAACCCCTCGAGCAGCCAGGCGGCTTGCTCGGGGGAGAGCGTGAGTTCCTCTCCTTCCCTGCCAGGGCCCTCCTGTTGGTCCGGTCGAGGCCCCATAGGCTGATCCTCCTCGTCGTCGTCTTCGTCATCGCCGGCTGCCCCGGGCGGCATGTCTTGGGCGGGGATGCGTCCCTTGAGCTGTTTGATTTTGGCGCCCAAGTCGCGCTTCTGGTTGGCCAGGGCATTGGCGAGCTGCTGCAACTCCCGCAGCGTGTCCACCAGCTTGGCAATACAGCGGTCCACCACCTCGGCATTGTGCCGCGCGTCCGCCTCGCTTGGACTCAACTCGAGCGCGCTGCGGAAATCTCCGGCCGCGCGCTGCCATTTGTTGAGAATGGCTCCATGGGATTCCAAGGCGCGCCGGACCGCCTCCATGGCCGCTTTGAGTTCCCGACGCCAGCCCCGGCCCCGCAGGTAGGCCTCGACCATCTTCTGCACATCATCCCCAGCCAGTGCCTCAGCCGCAGACCGAATCGCCTGGTCCGTCTGCTCCGAGGTTGCCTGCCCGGCCGCAAGCGTCGCCCGGGCCGGCGGCGCCTTTTTCAGTTCCTCCAACCCCTGGCCAAACCGGACGTGACCCAGATTGTAAAGCGCAATGGGCTGCAACCATTCCTGCTGGCTGGCCAGGGCGCCTTCCAGCAAAGGCTCCGCCTCCCTGAGCTTGCCCTCCCGCAACTTCCGAGTGCCCGCATTATAGAACTCGCGGGGAGTCGTGGGCGGAGCAGACTCCGGAGGACTTGGAGCAGGGCCCGCTGCAACGGCAATCAGGCCGGCGCTCAGCGCATAAGCGTATATAAGATGTGCAGGACGTATCATGGCCCGTTTCCTCGCCAATATACCCTGTCGCTGCCGCCAGCACAGGCCAAAGTTTCGTTTGAAGTTCAGACCTTATTCCACTTCGCTTTCAAGATGAGACTAAGGTGCGCAGGATTTTGGACCTCTGGCGAGGCGCGAGCGAGGCGCATATCCGCAGCGATACGTAACCAGCGAGCAACGAAGCCAGAGGTCCAAAAGACAAGCGAATTAGTCTCATCTTGAAAGTGAATTGGAATCATGCACTTCCACGGTCACATGGACCAGTTCCGTGTGCTCGAGCAACGGGCGCTTGTAATCTGCCGGGGACTTGGGTTCGCGGGCCGCAACCGAGATGATAGCGGCGAATTTCCTCATGCCGACTTGCCAGATGTGCAGGTCCGTAATCAGGGCGTCCCCATCCCTCTCGATGGCCTTGCGGATTTCCAGGTTCAAATCGCTCTGCTCCGGCTCTTTGTCCAACAAGATAACATTGGTATCGCGCATCAGAGCGTAGGCCCATTGCAGGATGACCGCGCTGCCGACCAGGCCCATGGAAGGATCAAGCCAGGTCCAACCCAGGAATTTCCCTCCCGTCAGGGCCGCGATGGCCAGCAGCGAGGTGAAGGCGTCCGCAATGACATGGATATAGGCGGCCCTTAAATTGAGGTCATGATGATGGCTGTGCCCGTGGCCATCGGCCGCGCCAGGGTGATCCCGGAGCATCAGGGCGCTGATGACGTTGATCGCCAGCCCCGCCCCGGCCACCGCAATCGCCTCGTTAAAATGAATGGCCAGCGGATGCAGGAGCCGCCGAATCGATTCGCCGGCCATAAACAACGCGATTGCCCCCAGGACAATGGCGCTGGCAAACGCCCCCAGGACGGCCACTTTGCCGGTCCCGAAACTGTAGCGGGCGTCCGCAGCGTGCCGCCGGGCAAACGCGTATGCCGCCACGGTGATGAAAAAAGCGGCCACGTGCGTCCCCATGTGGCAGCCATCCGCAAAAAGCGCCATGGAATGCAGCTTCATCCCCCCGATAATCTCCACCACCATCATCACCCCCGTGAGCGCCAGGACGCGCCGCGTGCTCCGCTCGGCGGTCGCAAAGCCGCCGCAAAAATCATGGCGGTGTTTCCATGGCCCAAGGTCGAGGGTGCTCGTTCGCATCTCGGACGCCGCGTGCTGTAAATCCGTTTTCACGACGGTTGGGAATCTCGCCCATGACCGCCAGAATCGCCAGCGAAGAAGGGCGGGATGCGGAATCCTTCGGAGGAGGGAAGCCGGGGGGCGAAGGTAGGCGAGGGGCGGGGGGATGTCATTACGAGGTAGCGTACGATTGAGTATGAGAGTGTGCGAGGGGAAAGGGGGGTCTCAAATCCGAAATCCGAAATCCGAAGGAAATCCGAAATCCGACTAGGAGGCAGGGGCTGCGTCGCGGGTTTGGAGGAGCTTGGGGGATCGTGGAGCCGCAGTCCACAGTCCACGGTCTTTTTAACCGCAGAGAGCGCAAAGAGCGCAGAGATTGATCTGCGCGCGATACTCCTTCGACTCTGGCACTCCCTCCGGGGTGCGCTTGCGCTCAATGGATTTCCGGTGGTCGTTCGCCCCTGGTCCCCCAAGCGACCACCGGCTGCTGTCTGCCAACCCTTTGGGTTGGGCAGGCGGGCGGGGTCAGAGGCCGGGGGGCGAATTGAGAATTGAGAATTGCAAATTGCAAATTGCAAATTGAGGATGGGGCGAAAGGATGGCCGCGACAAGGCACAAAAGGCGCAAGATGTGCGAATTGCAAATTACGGATTTGGGATCTCAGATTTGAGAGGGGGAGGCGGGTGGGTGGCGGAGGGAGAGGAAGCCGCGGCGGGAGGTGTCGAAGAGGGCGCGGCAGGCGGGGCTTTGGCGGAGGTCGTGGAAGACCTTGCTGGGGCGGTGATAGCCGCCGCAGATTCTTTGCAGGGTTTCGTCTTTGGTGCTGAGGCGGGGGTGGCCCTGGGAAAGGGCTTTGTGGACACAGGCGACGATGTCGGGCAGGACGTCAGCCAACGTGATGGTGGTGGGTGTGGCGGCGGGGATGAGGATCTGAGTGAATTGGGGGTCGTGGATGAGGTGGCAGGTGGGGCAAGGGGGGGGCGGAAAGGCTAAAGGCTAAAGGCTGAAGGCTAAAGGGCGGAGAGGGGAAAGGGGCGAGGGGTCTGGAGTGCGGAGCGCGGCGCGATAGGCGACTTCACCCGCCGGGTCCGTAGGGACCAAGTCCACGGGCGGCAGCTCCAGATGGCGCAACAATTCACGCAGGAAGAGCCGCGTGACGCGGCCGTTGAAATCGGTGAAGGGGTGGATGGAAAGGAGGCGGCCTTCGGCAAAGGCCAGCGTTTCCAAAAGCAGCTCATCCATGCTGCCCGGGGCGTTCTCCAAGCGCATGCGCAGGTCTTCGCCGTAATCACGCATGAGCATTGGCACGCGATAGAGTGGGGGTGGATGATGCTCGCCGACGCGGACCTCCGCGTCGCGCCAGCGCCCCGCCCACTCTGGGCAGAGATCGGCGGCGATGGCGCGGTGGAATTCGAGCAGGAGGTCCGGGGCCACCGCCTGGGCGGCGAAGGTTCCTGCGGCGATGTCGCGTTCAACGCGCAGAACACGCTCGGCCAGCAGCGGGGCCAACTGGCTATAGGTCAGGAGCCCGCGGGTTGTCTGGATATAGCGGGTAGCGCCGCCTGGCGGTGAAGCTTCTGGAGCCATGAAACCTCAACCGGTTCGCGCTCGAAGGCCATGGACAAAGCGACCTGCCTCGGAATCCGCTCCCAGCGAATCCGTTGCTGCGCTTCGGCGCCCAACCGCCGCCATCGCTCGATGCTTTCGGTCCATTTCATACCAAAATAACTTAACCGAGTTCGGGCCTCTCACCAAGTGAAAACAGAACGGTTTCATGCGGTACTCACACATGGTCCTGGCGGTTACGGAGCGCGCCGGCGAGCAGGGCGGTGGGGACGAGGGGGACACCGGAGGGCGTGGGAGTGTCCCGACAAGTCGGGATTTCGCTTCGCTCAACGGACTGGAGTGGGGGGTGCGGAGTGCGGAATAAGGGACGGGCGGCAGTGCCGGGCGGTGGGTGGAATTCGCGGACATGGAGACCGGTTGGGCGCTGGCGGGGGAGATAACGCCAGATGGTTGTGGGGTGGCCGTCGAGGGTGTTTGGGGGGGGGGGCGCCGGGAGGGGGCCGTTTGGCTGGGGTGGGTCGTGCTCATGGACGCGCTCGGTTCAAAGGGGACAGGGCGGCGGGGGCGAGGGTGAAAATATAGTGAATGGATCGGGCGGTTTATCCGGCTGGCGGGCTGAGATTTCGGGCGGGTCTCGGTTGCAGGCGATGACGGCTTCAGGCATGGCCGGGTCAGGATTCCACCAAGGGGGTCGCCAACGCTCTGCCGCGGGTGTGGAGTGGGATGAACTGGTCGCCGCGCAAGGCGCACTCGGCGTAGGTTTCACCGTGGTCGTCGCAGAACTCTACTTCGTAGGCGCCGGGGCCAAGCAATTCGACCACCGTGCCGACCTCTCCGGCCCGCAGATTTCGCTCTGGCAAATCCTCGATGAGTGCAACGGCTTCCAGCAGTTTGATCTTCGTTTTCTTCATGTTATTCGTCTTCGCAGTAAAACATAGCATGTCGTCAGCCGCGGAAAGTCCTGCCGCGCCCGCACGATCCATCCGCTTCGGACCCACGCCTTCCCAGCGTTTGTCTCCATTACCAGGTCGAGGGTGTCTGGCGCGGCATTGGTGTTTTCCTTTCTCGGTCTTCGGCGCGCGAAGATGCTTCATCCCTCGTTTCATGAGGCTGTCCGTCGGTCGAGACGGTCGTTCTCAGGGGACGGGGTCGCCGGCGCGCCTGGCCTGTATTTGTGGAGAGCCTCGCGCAGGGCGGGGGCGGCTTCGCCCTCCAGCCAGCGCTTTTCCACGCGGCCGGCCTTGCCTAACACCAGTGGCGTGCCGGTGCGGCGGGCGACGAGGCGGGCCCGCTGGGCAGCCCGGCGAAGCGCGGTCGTCGCGCCTTCGAGTTCCCTTTGTGTTGTCGTTTCAGGATTCAGTTTCATGCGTTGGTCCGGTTTCAATCAGTTCCGGCATTTCCCCGGAATTATCATAGATGCGCCAGGAATCGGCAAGGGGGCGATAGACCTCGTTGAGGTTGCGCCAGCCCGGCGGCGATGAGGTCCGCGTTCACAAAGAGCGGACAGCCTGCTTCGTTGGGCAGATACTCCCGCGCGAAGGTGGATTTGCCAGTTCCGTTGGGGCCGGCGATGATCAGGACGCGATGACTCATGGCTCGCTCCCGCTTGACGCCCGGCGCAAATCCGCCTCCGAAACCTGCCGCTGGCCGGTGACGCACTCGTGAATAAGCGAATTGCGGCAGGCGGCGACCGGACATCGAGGCCGATGGCAGTAGCTCGGTGACTGCCCACTGGCAGGAGTGCGAGCGATGGGCCTCCCGGCCAGGGGCTGCGTGCCGCGGGCGCGTGGCTGCCGAAGGGGCATGCCGCGGCCTTCACGCGGCTGGTGCCGCTGTGACAGGGTGGACGAGGCCCATTTGATTCAGGAAGGCGACGCCGCGGTGGACCTGTTCCGGCTTCACTTCCCAGCCGAAACGCTTGGCCTCATTCGCGATGTCGGCGTCGGAAAGTGGTTTTCTGGACTTGGACAGGACCCAATGGGACTTGGCGGCGAAGCTCAGGTCCATGTAGTCGAGGTTGCCGGCGTCTATAACGCGCTTGGCCGCATCGCTGACGCGTTGGGCCTCCTGCGGGTAGTTCTTGCGAATCCATTCCAGACTGACTTTGCCGGCATCGGTGAGTTCGTAGCGGTAGCGGCGCACCTCGAAGCCGGACTGGTCGAGGATGCCATAGTTGGAAGTGTCCTCGCGGAGTTGGCCTTGGAGCTTGAGGGTGGCGAGTTCGCTGTTGATGATGGCAGAGTACGGCCCGTAGTAATGGGCGTCGAAATCCAGGCCCAGGTTTTCCTGGAGGAGAACCTCGGTGAAATAAAGCCGCTTTTGCAGCAGCGTCTTCCCTCCGACCTGCCCTCCGAAGGCGTCGATGGCCAGAAGGATGATTGCGCGGGGTTTCAGGTTCATAGTTTTGTGTCAGTTAAAAGGGGAGTTGGGGGGTTGAAATGGTGGTTCAGGCGCGAGAGGAACCACTGGCGCATCTGTTCCTGGATCGAGCGACGTTTCTTTTCATCGCACTCGGGCAGGGGCGCGTAGCAGCCGAGGTATTCGTCGCGCATACTTTCATTGATTGACTGAAACAGGACGGACTCGTCTTCCAGCGGCACAAGGCCGCGGGTACGCTTGATGAGAATGCCAGCTTCATCGTTTCGGGCTTGAGTTCGGACGGACTCGATTTTATAGAGGTGCAGGATAACCTCCGAGGGTCGGACGTACTTCTGGCTCACGCAGGAGATTTGTTGGGCGACCTCGGCTTCGAGCAGTTTGCGCTTTTCGGAGAACCGCTGGCTGACGGCGGCTGGCAACGGGCCGTCGAGTTCGCGGGTTTTGAGGTTAATGACGCGCTTGAAGAGGCGGCGATCGACGAGGCGTCGGAACATCTGACCAGCCTGGGAGGATGCGTTCTCATCCTTAAGCAGTTCGATGGAGAGCCGCTGATCGTCCCAGGCCAGGTAGTTCTGGAGGTAGCTCGGGCGCTTGGCCTCGATGGTGGGGAAGCGAAAAAGTGCTTTGAGGAACGGAAGGTTGTCCTCCTCCGCGCCGAGCAGCATGGCCCTGACTAACATGTTGTCCGTGATGAGGCGGACCTTGTGGCGATAGACCTGGGTGGTGAGGTAGTACTTGGCGAGAACGAATTGCTCGAGGCTATGGACCCCGGACTCGTCAACCACCATGACTTCCTCGCCCGCGTCGCTGGCTTTGGTGAGGGTATTATGGAGCTGATCGAGGTCGTAAACCCCGTAGTTGACACCACAGAAATAGGAATCGCGGAGCAGATAATCTTGTTTGTCGGCGTCGAGTGGGCCGGAAATAATGTCACGATAGAGCCTGTGATCGAGACCGTCGCGGAGCAATTTGACGACTTCCTCCCGGTCCTTGTTGCTGAGGCCTTGTTGGAGGTCAGGGTTTTCGAGGATGATCTGCTGGGTGATGAGTTCGTGAATCTTCTCTTTCCTTCCGGCCTCTTTTGCCAGTGCTTCGCCGGAAGTCCTGGCGAGAATGGATTCGGAAACGTGCGAGAATGGCCCGTGGCCAATGTCGTGAAGCAGGGCTGCGAGGCGGATGATCTTGGTGTGGTGGTCGTCAACGCCGAGTTGTTTGCAGAGGCGGCCAGCGACGTGAAGGACACCCAAGGTGTGGTCGAACCGTGTGTGCAAAGCACCCGGATAAACCAAGCACGCCATGGCCAGTTGATGGATGCGGCGCAACCGTTGGAAGATAGGTGTGTCAAGCACGTCCAGCTCGCGCCCT
>Ga0187864_10004646_pt1 | contig 10652 bp, 17 predicted proteins | sample June2016WEW_11_4_FD_132985 | JGI IMG/M metagenome (GOLD analysis project Ga0187864, IMG submission 132985) | Peatland microbial communities from SPRUCE experiment site at the Marcell Experimental Forest, Minnesota, USA - June2016WEW_11_40 | ecosystem: Environmental > Terrestrial > Soil >... | reverse complement strand
TTGTCCAGCTCTCTCTCGGTATAATCATTGGATCGATGTGGCCTGAGTTGTTTAAGGGATGGACTCCGTTTCTCTTCCTGCTCTTCCTTATTTCAGGAGGCTATGTCGGCTACGTGTGGTGGAGGCAGTAAAGAGCCGCATTGCCTTCATGTTTGTTCACTCTCAGTTTTTAAGACCGTTCAGCACGGGGCCTGAACAGTTGCCCAGAGACGGCCGCGGCATCCCAGGAATGGGTCTCCAGGTAAGCAAGCTTGTATTCCCACAGGATTCTGGTATGTTTTGAACAGATCAGATGACACACCCCGGTGAACGGTCACCAATTCTTGGGACCGAGGCAGGACACAAGAGGTAAATACAGAAATGAAGCTATTTGAAACCGTAAGGCAAGAGAGTTTCACAACTTGGTTGAAACGATGGGTATTCAATTTTTTCCCGGCTTACAGGGCAACCGGCGCCTGGATCTGCTTTTTGTCGAGCGATTGGCAAGAAGTACATATCAAGCTCTCCTTGAAATGGACCACACGAAATTACGTAGGAACGGTTTTTGGCGGAAGCCTTTATGGAGCGCTTGATCCTATGTATATGGTCCAGCTAATTAACATCTTGAACGGTAAGTATGTAGTATGGGATAAATCTGCCACTATTAAATTTATAAAGCCGGTAAAACAAACGGTTATCGCCCGATTTCTAATTACGGACGAGCTGATCGAAAAGATAAAAGAGAAGATTAAGATCGATAAGGAATATGTTTTTGAATTTCCAGTTGAATTTCAGGATGACGCAGGGAAAACATACGTGCAGGTGACCAAGCAGATTTACGTGGCGGACAAGGACTATTACCGGCAAAAACATTCTGAATTATAGTCTTGCCGGTGGACGGCGCGGCATTCCGGATTTGATCCATTTGCGCAACGTTCTGATTGATATGGTGGTGTAGAGTGCAAGACCATTCACGCTCAGATATTCAGGGGTGATTAATTCTGGTTAAAATCACAGTGCTCTGAACTTTGAAGTTTTCCGTTTACCTTTATGCCAAAGGATTCGCCAATGACAAAAAAACTCATCGAAATCGCAGCAGAAATGGTCCAGACACAAGCTTCCCTAACCCCCATGACGGCAACCGACATTGCGTCATCTCTACGGCAGGTTTTCGTCACGCTCCAGGAAATGCAAAAAGCTGAGGTGGGAGGAATTGAGTTAGCTCCGAATGCCGAAGTAGCTGGAGAAGCGCCAACAGAAGAGAAACCCGTGCTCAGTCCAGCAAATTCTATCCAAAATGACAAAGTAATATGTCTCGAATGTGGCGCAGAAATGAGACAGCTAACCTCGAAGCATCTCGTTTTCCACGGTATGAGCCAGAAAGAGTACAAGAAAAAATATGGTTTTGCTATGAGAACGCCATTGTCTGCAAAGTCATTGACCAAAGCCAGAAGCAAAGCTGCGAAGAAGAGAGGATTGCCCGAGAAGCTGCAGAAGTACATTGAGGCGAGAAGGCAGAAGAAAGCGGCAGCATCCAAACCGGCGGCAACAGAGAAAGTGACGGCCGGCAAACCGAAGCGGACCAGAATTCGGAAGAAGACAGCATAATTATACATAGTGTAATGCCTGCGCCATTTTTTCAGATTGCGAACTGTATGTCTCACAGTTGGAACGAAGCTCAGGCAGTAAACCAAGCGAAATTTATGTAAGCTCATTCCGCCCAGACAATGGTGCGGGCATAGACGGGGGGGTAGATTAAGCCTTCAAATTTTCGTTAAAGTGTTAGGGACGAATACAATCTTGTTATCGGATTCGACAATATCTAAAATACAGTGCAGTATTGCCTGGGCGAATTCAGTCCCCCGCCTTCAGGTGAAAAATGGAGTCGACGGCTGAGTCGTTCGACTGGAGGTGGCCATCAGATTGTTATTTTCTGCAACAATTAGATAAAGAGAGCGGAGGAGATGTGGGGAGGCGGTTAGAAATACTTATCCTTGACGATGAACCTTTGGTGGGTTGGCGACTCAAGCCCATTTTGCAAAAAGAGGGCTATCACGTGGAGATATTCGTGGAACCAAAGGAGGCTTTAGCCCGTATGCAGGAGAAGAAATTTGACATTGTGGTAACGGACATCCATATGGCGGAACTGAATGGCTTGCAGGTCTTGGAGAATGTGAAAGCCAAGTCGCCCGAGACCAAAGTCATAATGATCACTGGTTACGCCACCCTCGAGACGGCCCAGGAAGCAGTGACCAAAGGGGCCTTTGATTTTATTGCCAAGCCTTTTCGGATCGGAACGATACGAGATGTAATCATGAAGGCCGCCCAAGCCCTGGAAAATGAACGGGTTGGTGGCAAATTCTGAAGAGACGCCGGGACACAAACGTACCACATGGTTCACCTGCAACGAACAATATCCCTTAATTAAGAAGGGAGAAACGATGAAAACCTACCGAAGTCCCATGGAGAAAATCTTGCATGAGCAAGACATGGATACGATTATTACCAACCCCAAGCAGCCGGTCAGAACCTTTTTCAGAAAAATACATTATATCCTCTCCATGTGGAGCGATAAATTGAGAAGACGATTCCGAGTCTAAACCATCTACATTTAGATAAAGCTCTAAAGGACCTGTCGAAAAAATAATCAGATCGGGCCAGCCATTTTGTGAAGATATCGACTACGTAATTCCACTGGTAGTCTTTGGGCGGTTCCTTGATGCAATGGGGTTTCAGAAAGGATTCCACGAATTCATCGGCCCTGGTTTTGACATCTGGCTTTTTGAAAAGTAAGGCCCGCCTCATCACCGAGCCTTTGGGGAAAGTGATCCCAGTTTCGCCTTCAAAAGCGAAATCAGTTGCTCGACCTCTGCAATCCGGTCCTTCGTCTCCTTGATTCTCTGTTTGGCTACCGCTGGATTTTTAACCCATTCATCGAGACTTTCTTTTCCAACAAGCCGATACAAAAGCGGATACACAATTTCGCATCCGCCCTTTTTGCTGACTTCGAGGGCCAGATGGATTGATTCCAGGTCCAGCCGGTAACTTCCTTTGATCTTTTTAAGTAATTTCAATTGAAGTTGCACTTCTTCTTTACCGAGCGATTTTAAACACTCTCGCAGAACCCGGCTGACTGGTTCCAGTTCCCATTTAATAGGTTCATCACTCTCGAAAAGGGTATCGATGATCTGGACTGACTCGGTTTTGGTGAGAATGTTTTTGGCGAAGAGTGCTTCCACGATGTGGGCTTTGGTGAGAGTCATTGGTTGCTCCTCAAAAATGAGCGTAAAATCCTGATGAAGCCGGGCCAATTTAATGGGAGTTTGTGGGGTAGGAGGGAATATACCGCACCTGCTGTTGGGACGCAAGGACAGAGCAGTCAGGGATGGAGTGAATGCCTCAATGCAGTGCTCCTGGGAGCACTGCTCAATGAGTGCCCAGAATGCCGAGTGAGGAAATGCGGAAGGGGAAAATAAGGAATTTGAAGCGCATTTTCTTCCCATCTCCAGCACACTCCTTACCGACACCTCGATCGCCACACTGCACCCCTTCTATTTGCCCTCCTGATTGAGGATCTCATCTGGCGCCGCGTGTCCATTCCGTCATCAGCTCAGGCGCTGCCGGCGCCGGTTGTTGATTTTCAGCCCCCGCGGCCTGACCCACACGACCCCCTCTCGACCTCATGCCCCAACCCGCGCATTTACTGGGCTGTTTTTTTTAGAAAAAATGGCGGAGGCGGTTAATGCTTTGGAACAAAATTTGCTAAAAAATTTCAGGAAGGAAATCGTCCACGCGGTGTTGTTCTTAGCTGTGGCGCCGAGCTATCTGCGGATATCCGGCGCTGCCTGGGAGGGAGGGGACGTTCAATGTTCTGGCTCTTAATTACCGGCATTGCGGTCGCTCTGTTAACAAACTGGGTCATTAAGATAGAGCACGGGGATGGTTACCTGCCCGATGTGGAGGATGAGGGGGAGAGCTGAGGCGGCGATTAACCGATCTGTTTTGCAGGGTATCCCCGGTTTGAAAGTTGCTCCGTTGCTCGGACCGTCAAAACGCCAACTCATCTATATTGCCCCACAATGGACGATCTCACCGGGTGCCGTGTCATTCCCCGTCCGTTTTTGATTTTGCTGATCGCTCCGGTTTCACCCGGTGGCCCGCCCACTAGCAAAATGAGATGGCGCGGCGCGTAGGCGTCTATATCGCCAGACCATTTTTCAGCAAAATCCCCTATGGGTGCAGAAGTGGTAATGCGTCGCTTGAAGCGCCCCATGTCCGGAGCACTCCTTAGCTTTTACCCCACTCCTCTGTGGGAGCCGGATTTCACCTACTCGTTATGTCTCGCTTTACATAATGGGTGAGGTATCCTATTCTGCGCTCTTGGAAAGAACTCACAAAAAGTAGGTGGGTATGAGAAAAAATGGGGTTTTATTGTTTATGGTTTCAGGTGCCCTTTTGACGATTGTCACAGCTACACTTGCTTTTGGCGCCTACAGCGCTCACAAGAACGATCAGGACATCAACAATTTCCTGACTGTTTATCCGTTCACAACCCTCACGAAACTCAATGACTGCTGTCTTTGCCACAAGGGAGGCAATATCACCCAGAATGGAAAAACTTCTTACTATGGCAGTTGTGATTATTGCCACCAAGTTTATGGCATTCAGGCGCCGCATGGAGACATAACGTTTACATTAAATCCATACGGGATGGATTATAAAAGCGCAGGGAGGGACTAGGCCGCTCTTCTCAGTATAGAACAGAAGGATTCCGACGGAGACGGCTACAACAACATTACGGAGATCAAAGCCCTCACTTTTCCGGCAAAAGACGGTTGCAGTTTCACCCCCGGGTCAATTTCAATCAACTTTTGGAAGCCAGGCTGCAAAGGAATAGTTTTTACAGGTTCGAGCGGCCGGTAGGTTTTGCCCTATTCGGCCAGCCGTAAGCTTTCCCTCATTCCAGGACCGGGTCTTTCTTTTACGATCCATCTGCCCACGGGCGAGCCCACGCCAGAGGGGTGGCCTGCATCCAAAACGCTGGGGCGTGGGAACGAGACCATCAACTGCGGGAAAGTAAGTATGTCCTGAAATTGCAAAAACCTATTACCTTGACACATCACTTGCGTTTTTTATTCGCATATGGGAAGGTCCTATGGCCTGTCATTACTGTGGATGGACGTAGATAGGCTTAGCCGCAACACTTCCAGAGGTCAACCAATTCAATTTTGCAAAGGAGGCGTCCTGGTATGTCGGTCTTCAAGAACGTGGCAATCATTGGTGGAGGAACCATAGGTTCCAGTTGGGGAATTTTTTTTGCATCTAAAGGTTGTAAAGTTAATGCCTACGAAAGCCTTCCGGAAATCAGGGAAAAAATACTTGACAGAGTGGATGGAGGATTACGATTTTTGGCTGAAAACGGTCTGATGGCCGAAGATGAAGTGGGATCTTCTTGCAAAAGGGTCCGAATAGCGAATAGTTTGCCAGAGGCCCTGGAAGATGTTGAATACGTCCAGGAATCCGTTACTGAGGATTATGCCGTCAAGAAGTCTATCTTCAGAGAGATGGATGCCGTCGCCAACTCTGACACCATTCTGGCAAGCAGCTCATCCGGACTGCTCATGACAGAGATTCAAAAAGCAACCCAAAGGCCTGAAAGGTGCATAATCGCCCATCCTTTCAATCCGCCGCACATTGTTCCCTTAGTCGAAATAGTCAGGGGTGAGAAAACTTCACGAGAGACTGTTGAAGCCACGCGCCAGTTCATGGCCGGCTTGGGTAAGGTACCGGTCCTCCTCAACAGGGAAGTGCTGGGCTACATAGCCAACCGGCTCGCGGCAGCTCTTTGGCGGGAAGCCATAGACCTGGTGGAAAACGATGTGGCAAGCGTTGAGGATGTTGACAAGGCACTGTGCGCCGGACCAGGGATTAGATGGGCGCTGATGGGCAGCCACCTCACCTATCACCTTGGAGGGGGGGAAGGCGGCTTGGAAGGTTTTATAGAAACAATTGGCAAGAAAACCTTCACACCGATTTGGGAAGACATGAAGACATGGACCTCAATATCAGGTCCCACAAAATCGAAACTTGCGGAAGGCATAAGACGCGAAATTGACGGGAAATCTATGGCTGAGCTGGCGCAATGGCGAGATGATAAATTAGTGAAGCTGCTAAAAGTCATATATGGATAATTAAATTGGCCTTCCCGGTGTTCCAACGGGTCTTTCGGATGAAATCCGGGTACAAAATGCTGCTTCAGCGTCCGTTGGTGATTAACTTGCCGGATTATGCAGGATGGTGTTCGGGTTTTCGTGGAGTTAACAGGGATTCATATGCGAAGGAGGATTCACCATGACTTTGGACGAAATTAGATCGGCTATTCTGGGCCTTAGCGAAGCAGATCAGAAAAAATTCATCACCGAGGTGGTTCCGCTGCTCTGGCCAAAGGCATGCCTGGACGACTTCTGTGTCGCCAAGTTCAGGGAACTCGTCGATGAAGCGACAATAAAGGACTACCGCGAACAGCACTTGGGAAGCGTCTGAACGGAAAAGCCCCCGATCCCGGCCGTCCGGCAGGGATTCGGGTCCCCATCCCCTGATTTTGTCCGTTCAAGAATCCTTTGCCATAATCGCATGCTGACTCAACCTGATCAGATGGAGCACAGCATCTAAATCTCTTTTGCGAAAGTGAATGGACAAAGCAGGGCCGTATGAGGCAAAGCTTCATGTCCGGAATCGACGAAGGGAGGCAGGATAAGCCCGGCGAAACCTGCTTCCTGCTCCACTCTGAGAGGTGGGAGATCCAAGGACCTTACAAGCTATCTTGCCTGTGCCATCAATCACGGTATGAGACTGGGTTGGGCAAAAAATCAAAAGGGTTGGATGATGAATACTATTACCGCAAGCACCTTGAGCCACGCTTTGGTTCGAAGGCGCTCGGAAGGCGGCGGGACTGCCGGAAGATTTCCGCTTTCATGGCTTGAGACACCACTTCGCTTCGATGCTTGTTAGCAGCGGCATTGATGTAACTGTGGTCCGGGAACTGCTTACCCACAAGGACATGACCACGACTCAGCGCTATGCACACCTTCGGCCTGATGCTGTGAGAGAGGCTGCTTTGAAGTCCGGTGAACTGCTAGCGCCGTAACATGGACAGGTTTTGAAAATTGTGAAATGATGATGACCTTGGATGAAAGCAGGCGGAATTCCCTGACTCGATTAGGCGAGAAAAGACCAGGACCATGTCAGAAGCTACAAAAGACAGACTCCATGAACTCGTGGACGCCTTGCCGGAAAGAGAAGTTGAAGCGGCGGAGAGGGCGCTTGAGTGCCTTATTAGCAAGGCATGTGACCCCGTTCTGCAAGCTTTCCTCGACGCTCCCGAAGACGATGAGCCACTTACCGAAGAGGACTTGAAGGACATCGAAGAGGGGAGAAAGGCGGTGGCTAAAGGCGAAACCGAATCCCTCGATGATGTCATGCGGGAATTCGGGTTATGAGAAGAGGAAGAAAACATCTGGCGTTTGCGAGTCGGAGACTGGCGGGTAATGCTTGAGATTGACCAAGCCGAAGGCGTTATTTACGCACACAGGATAAAGCACAGAAGAGAGGTTTACAGATAATCAGGCTTTCTTCGAGGGATAAGACAAAAGGCAGGGCTAAAATACTTAGCATGGTCAGACTTTTTAGTATATATCAAAATTAATTATTTTGCAAGCGGATCATATCACCTCCCTTCCACTGACAATTGATTGCCACTCCGACACCGCAGCCTTTCAAACCCGACATGAGGGTACTAGAGCCTTCATCACCGTTGAAGCGCTCCTCCAACCTGCCTTATGAGTCTTCCACCATGTATGCCATTAGATGTCTGCACTTTTAAACTAAATAACCAAGTGTTACAAATGGAAGCACATCAAGAAATATCCGCAGATGTTCATAAATATTGGCGGAGCAGTTTTCGTGGACCTGGACAAATTAAACGAAATTCTGGAAGCTGGCCGGCAGAAAAGTTAGGCAGTTGTCGAAATTGTTCACTTTCCAGACTATTTGCGACAACTTCGGAAAAAGCATTTGGATGAAATCAGAGCTTGCGGGCAATCCTTTCAGGTGCTTAGCAGATACGGCAATGCAGTCCATCCAACTTCATCGGGGGTGGCCTATACTCATTGTGGGTGTGGCTTTGCTCATCACATCTGTGGTGATGAAGGAAGAAACAATGCAGGCTATGCTACTAAGGGCCGACCAAACCAGAGTGGACCGGAGGGAGATCGAGCAGGGCACAAGAAATGGCACTTCTGTGCCGAAATGGTCAAGCTGGATGCTGTCGTTTGTCGGTACTGCGGCAGGGATTTGATCGGAAGGGGGAAATGTCCATTCTGTGGCGCGCCTTTGGTGGGGGCTGCTAAAAAATGTTCCAGTTGCCTCAATGAGTGGGCTTGGTAGCGAAAAAGCGAATCTGGATTCCTCGAAGCAAGGAACGAGTGAAAACAATAATGGAAAGCGTGACGCTTGTAAATTGGCAGAAGTAACCGGGCGGATGAGCGAATAGAGGCACTTCAAATTCCATCCGTGCACACTACATGCACACCAACCAAAAAGGCTAGACGTGTAACCCATTGATTTTACTGGCGCGCCTGGAGGGATTCGGACCCCCGACCTACGGATTAGAAGTCCGTTGCTCTATCCAACTGAGCTACAGGCGCGCTCTCCTCTTATTAGTGATTTGTTGACCCGGTTGTCAATAAACTTTAAGGGCAGTGACCAGTGAACAGTGAGCAGTGAGAAGGGCGGTGACCAGTGAACAGTGAGCAGTGAGAAGGGCGGTGACCAGTGAACAGTGAGCGGTGAACAAAAAAATATCAAATGCCAGTGAGCAGACGCCTCACCCATTCACCCGCTTTGGTTCTTTTCCCCGCTCCCTGCTCCCTTTTCTATTGCCGCTTCCGGTTGCCGTTTTGCAGCACCAAATCATTTCATGGTATACTGTTGCCGGACAAAAAGAAATTGTGTTCAGGTCACGAGTCACGGGCCTTAAGTCAAAAGCTTCCGGCCCTCGACCCTTGACCTCAGATTCATCAAGATCGATAATTTGCTGCATTTGGCCTGTATTTGCAGGAAACTCTGAAGTCTGGTTACAGTTGCGAACCGGTGTGAGCGGGTCTGCAGATGAGGTCCTCTTTTATTTTGCGTTTTGAGATAAAAACCGATGCGCATGGTAAACGCTGCCCGCCCATTTCGAGTCTAATAGAGGAATCTGCCCGGCCATCTGGATTTCGGCGGCCTTAGGGAGGTAAAATTATGGGTCGATCAATGCAATGGCTCAGCTTGATAGGAGGCATCCTGATCCTTGGATACGGGATATTCAGGTTACTTGCTCAACCTCAACCGGATTGGATTCCCATGATATTGGGCCTTCTGATAGTGGCGTTTTCCGTTTCCAAGATGGTGAAGAGCAGGGCGGAAAAAGAGAAAAAATAACCCCTTTTGGTTCTATCGCTTCGCGACGAGCAGAAAAAATAATTCCTTTTGGTTCTATCGCTTCGCGACGGTCAACAGCCCGCAAAGACAGGCAAAAAGATAACCCCCTTGACGCAGCGGGCCAAATCATCTAACTTCTCTTGCTCCCTGCCCGGCGAGAGCCAAACGGTGAACGGTGAACAGAGGACAGAGGACGGAGGACAGAGGACAGAGGACGGAGGACAGAGGACGGAGAACGGAGGACAGAGGACGGAGGACAGAGGACAGAGAACAAAGGACGGAGAACGGAAAAGGACTCCGCGCTTCGCGAGGTGGTGTACACAAGGGACGGGGCGCAAGGCCGGAAAAAACTTCACCGGACGGAAACCGGTTATTTCGGGAAGGTCTACGGGTAATGGAAGATTTGAACATCGTGGTTCGGGAGCGCCTGGAGAAGGCCGCTGAATTAGAACGGCAAAATATAGAGCTCTATCCCAACGCCTACCCCGTTCCCGATAAGATCAGGGACCTGTTGGCCGCAGGCGGGAGGACGGCTGAAGAACCGGGATCGGATCAAACGGACTATACGATTGCAGGCCGGGTTCTTTCGATTCGCTCATTTGGTAAATCGACTTTCATGCATATCGCCGACGCGGATGCAAAAATTCAGATATACTTTCAGCAGAACCAGATCGGAAAAGAGAGCTACTCGCTGGCCAAAAAGCTGGATATCGGGGACATAATCCGTGTTGGCGGGTCGCTTTTCAGGACGAAAACGGATGAATTAACGCTTCTCATAAAAGAACTCGTGCTGCTTGCAAAGAACCTGCGGCCGCTCCCCGAAAAATATCATGGCCTCAAAGACATTGAGCTTCGTTACCGCCAGCGATACGTGGACCTGATGGTAAACGATGAGGTGAGGGAGACTTTCCGCAAAAGGGCGCAGATAATCTCTGCCATCAGGCGGTTTTTTACGGGGCGGGGGTTTCTCGAAGTCGAAACTCCCATGATGCAGGCCATTCCGGGAGGGGCGACAGCAAAGCCCTTCAAAACACATCACAATGCCCTGAACATGGATCTCTACCTTCGGATAGCGCCCGAGCTCTACCTCAAAAGGCTCCTGGTCGGCGGGTTCGAGCGGGTTTTCGAGCTGAACCGCAATTTCCGCAATGAAGGGGTTTCAACTCAGCACAATCCGGAATTCACCATGCTCG
>Ga0187864_10004639_pt1 | contig 10663 bp, 9 predicted proteins | sample June2016WEW_11_4_FD_132985 | JGI IMG/M metagenome (GOLD analysis project Ga0187864, IMG submission 132985) | Peatland microbial communities from SPRUCE experiment site at the Marcell Experimental Forest, Minnesota, USA - June2016WEW_11_40 | ecosystem: Environmental > Terrestrial > Soil >... | reverse complement strand
CCCCAGCCCCTGAAGAGACATATCCATTTCCAGTGAGGAGGGTTACAGGATTAGATGCAGAAGTGACGTTATTCCATGTGTATCCGCCCCCGCCGCCTCCACCTCCTGAAATAGTTATCGTTCCTGAGCCATAGACAATACTTATCCCTGCCCCTGCCACCAAGGTCTCGGCTTTTACATGGGGCGCAACTGTGTCCTGGACAAGTAATTTTTGTGTCATATTACTGCAGCGTTGCTACCCAATAACAGAGTTGGATGTACAAGACGTTATCGTTGGCAGCGTTACCACCAAGATTGTTGATCGGATTCCACAAAACATCGGTTGATAGGCTCCTGTCAGTGTCGAGCTGTCTATTGATCGCAAGGTCTCCCATGCGACTCTAATTCCTAGTGAACTCATATGATGGATTCCTTATTTTAGAGCCCTTCAATGAGCAGGTAGTTGAAAGAAGAAACATCAGTCGCGACAGCCACGCCTGTGGCATCGTAGGAGGTGACAGTGAGGGTCCCTGGCACAGATGTGTCAGCTATCAAGAACCCTAGAGCAGGAGAAGCGTTGAGGGCAGACCTGGAAAGGAAAACTCTCGTATTGGCATCTATACCACCAGCGAGGATGGTTTGTGTTCCTGCAACAAGAGCTGCGGTGCCAAGAGTTCCATTGGCCCCTTCCTTAATCTGAATCCCATTATCAGGAGAGTTGAGAGTCAAGTCGCCATCAGCAATATTGACACTGCCAGAAGTTACATCCACATTTCCAGCCCCCTTCGGAGTCATGATGAGATCGATGGCAGCGTTTGTCCCAACAGCTGACCATATATTGGAAGTCAACTCTGTCGAAGTCGCGAGAGTGGAAGTGATAAGCGAGCCTACAGTGGCAGCGCCTGTGACTGTCAAGGCAGCGACAGTAGGAGTAAAACTGCCCCCAAGGCTGAGCCAGGTCGCCACGCCGCCAGCATTAGAAGCCAGCGCGTAAATTGTCCCTGCGAGTTTGTTGACCCAAATCTGTCCAAAAATGTATCCAGTATCTGAGGTGGTTGGCGCCCTCCTTGCGACGATAGGGGTGGGAAATTCGTTTACAGTTGGTTGGGGAAGGCCATACAGAGATTCTGCTTGGGTTTGAAGATGCTTTACCATAATGTCTCCTATAGGTTAGTGGTAAATTTTTCTTTACAATACCATCAGCAGAGAAGTGTGTCAAAAATTATTTACAAGGATAAGATAAAGTCTGGCCAATAGGAGGGCCCCAATATGGATTCTCTATTTTCTGGGATTTTGTCTATTGTAAACATTTCTGTCTTGGCAGCAGGATTTCACATAATCAAACTTTACTGGGCGAGAGAGGAAGGCGCGATGACTCAATATAGGAGAATGACTGAGCTCGAAATAAGGATGTTGAACAAAAAACTGGAGGCTTTAAATGTTGGCGGTAATCGCTGTTGAGATTCTGGTTGTGCTTTTATGGCTGGGTGTGCTATGGTATTTGCTGAGGAAGAGAGGATGAAGGAAAAATATGGATATCACGCAGGCAGTCATTACAATTGTAGGCGCGAACTTGATCATGATCGTATCATCATTGGGGATCGCATTAGGGATAACAATAACTCTATACCTACATAATGATAAGAAGATAGATGCCATGGCAAAGGAAATGGAAGATTTTCATGGGAAACTGTGCGCGATAGAGGAAAGGAAGAAACTGGAGGTGGCAAAATGATTTTTTTTAATGCAGAATTTTTAATTGGATTTTTATGCATGGGAGGTTGGTGCTTATATTGTAAATACAATCCATAACTAATCCATAGTATAATCAATTATGCTTTGCTTTACAAAATGTGGTACACCTGGAATAGGAAGAAGGAATGAGGTAAAATATGTTTGCGATGATTGCATTAATTTTTATTTGTTTAATTTGTAAAGACGCCTGGGAAGATACTTGGCTTGGTATGCCACTCTAATTATGCTGGTGATCCAGCATATTCTTCTCTTATTTTGTTTTGTTTTAAAAACTTCATTAGTTCTGGATCATCTTCTATTTTTTCTCTCATACCATTTAAAGTTTTAAGAAGTGCTGGCCCATTTTGTGCAGCCGCTTGCCTAAGAGCTCTAAAATAGTAATTTCGTAAATGAGGACTCCGAATGATCCTGTGCGCTAGTTGAATACCTTTATAAACAGGGTAGGCAGCCGCTCCTGCTACTCCTGTCTTCAACAAATTTTTCGCTCCAGCCTTTTCTAGCCCAAAAATAGTCGCCATTGTGGCTTCAGCTGGATGTTGAAGTAATATTTTATGCATGAACGAAGAGGCTGCCTGACTTTGAAAAATAGTTCCATACATTTCATTTGCCGTTCTCCAATCTCTATACGCCTGTGGAAATCTCGCCTCTGCTTGATCAACGAAATTACTTAAATTTCTATTTATTGTTCTATAATGCACCCTTGCCCTAGCTTGTGCCGCTCTGTCTGGAGTTGAATATAAAAATGCTTGAGCTTTTTCATTTCCACTTCGCATTGAATCAATAGCTTCCCGAAAAGTCATCTCTCCATTGTGAATTTTTTCTAAAATGGCCTCAGCCTCTGTAGCAATGGCATTTTCTGAAGCAGCTCCCGTACCACTTCTCATTCTGCGCAAAATATCTCTCATTTGATTTTCTAATTGTCTAGCATCCCCAACCGCAGTCTCTGGCAAGTTCGCTTCTGAGCGTCTGTATAATCTTCCTGCCTCTCGTCTCGCCCCGCCAGGATTGTATAATGTGCCAATAAATTGAGTGGCATTTTTCGCCAAGTCTTGCGCTGATTCACTGCCGCCAGAATATTTGGTATATTTTTTTGCCAGTAATCCAGATAAAGAAGCAGCTGTTCCTCTTGCAAATCGACCAAGAGCTGATGTTTCTGGGCCTCCTAAAGCTATGATAGGCGCCGCTTCTGTTACAAAGTCATCCCAATCTTTCTCTCCTGGCGTTTGTGGCTCGAGATATTCGCCAGCTATATTCTTCTCTGCTTTTTTTAGACTTTCTGTCAATGATTCTCCAGGAATATTGACTGGACGATCAGTGAAAGATAATTTATCTAAATGTTTCTTAAATTCCTCTTTTTCAGAATGAGATAATTTAGGCTCAACTAGTTCTTTTAATTGATCAATTGCCCCTGTAGCCACTTCCGCTACTCTAGCAGGGGTTCTTAACGCTCCTCTTGTCAATGTTTCTCCTGAACTCATATCAGGCATTTCTTTAATTGGAGCAGATTTCACCTGTTGATAAATTCGGACTGAGTCTTCATCGGGCTGATTTTGAGAAATCATAGCTTCTTGAGGACGATTAGTAGGATCTATATTTCCAGGTACAGTTTTAGTATGTAATTGATGATAAAGATCCGAGTCATCTATTGTCATTTTTTTACCTTGAAATAATTATTGTCTTTTACAAGTTGATTATAATATCCTATTTCTTCTTCCTCAGTCGGCTCCCTTTTCAAGGCGCGACGCAACTCATTCCCAGCCTTTGTCATTATCCCTTTGGCTCGCTTATTCGTTAATGGCGTCGGATTTGTCTGTTCTTCCATTTTGACCATTTGCTCTTCAGGAATATTTATTTCTCTGTCTTCCTGAAGTTGTAAAAACATTCCATCTCGAATATTTCTCAATTTAGATTTTACAGATTCATTGACTTCTCTTTCTCCCTTTTCAGGAAAATAGCCATAATTTGGATCATTTAAATACTTGTCATAAACCTGATTATAAGCTTCTACATAAGCCTCATCAATTTTATATAAACCATCTGCGCTGTCTATGGCTATTAAGTTTCCTTCTTTTGTTCTTCCTATTTGTGGATACGATCCAGCCATCATCTGTTCAAGGTAAACGTTTTGTTTCCCGCTTATAGGGGAAAGATTGTGAACAACTAATGTTTTTACCCCTGACATCATCTGAGCTACATCCTGGCCCGCTACTTCTGGAAGGCCAAATATTGAGGCTATATGCCCTGCTGAAAATGGCTCAACATTTCCTCTCAATATTGCATCTCTCGTAACTTCTATCGATTGTTTGCGAGGCGCAAGACTCGCTTCTTTTTCATGCATCGCGGAGCGGAAATCCTTTGTTGCTTCCTGAGCGTTGGCTATAATTTCTTTTTTATTTTTTGATTTCGATTCTTGTATTTTAAAATCATAATCCCTTCTATCTCGCATTACATCTTCTTCAAATCTCTTTTGATTTATATTTTTATTTTCAATTTTAGCAAGATTTGCCTTTGTAGCGATCTGTCCTTTCCTAATCTTATCAGCTTCTTCAGCAACGTCATTAGCCTGCGTCGCTCTCCACTTCTGATACGTCCCTTCATCAAGATCTCCTAACAGTAAGGGCTTGGGGGCCTCTTCCTCCTGACGAGCTCTTTGCATAGTTTCGTGAGGTTGTTGAACTTCTTCTGGACCCATTCCTTGCGCTGCCATAGCCTCAGGAGAGCCTGGCGTATATGGGGCGATATTCCCTGCTCTTTGCATTGCCGAAAGATTGGCTGCTGTAGTCGCAGGCGTTGGCCTTTCTTGCTCTGGAGGAGGAGGGGTGGCTTGCGAGACTGGAGCAGCCTGGTTGATGTTCGCGCCTAAACCAACATTGCCCCCTGATGCTGCCTTGATTAGATTAGAGACGTCCCCGCCGAGGTTCATCCCAGAAAGAGTCGACGCCCTAACCTGTTTCAGGAGAGGCTCCCAATGCTGCTGCTCTGTGCCAGATAGTAGCTCTTTTATCCCAGGGATAGATTTATATTGAGGAAGAGAAGAGAGCGCCTCTGCTGCCGCTGTTTTCTTGTTTTCTTTCTTCTGATCATAATACCCCTGTATGGTAGCCTGCAAGGTCCCGCCCAGGGCTTTCCCTATAGGCTCGAGCTGCTGCCATAATTGCTCAGACTTGCTAGGCCGTCTGGCTGTGAAATATTCTGGTAAAAATTGAACTGACATAAATTATCCTAAATTATTGATAGGTACGCCCATTTGTCTTTGGATGCCGCCACCAGCTCCTACTGGCTGAGGCATCTGAATATTCACTGGAGGTATCGCCCCGCCCCCGCCTAGAAGTCCCGCAAGCCCTCCAAGGACGCCCCCGCCTGCTGTTCCCCAAGGGCCAAATGCTGAACCAGCCGCAGCCCCTGTTAATGCTCCCACCCCTCCTGCTGCTAATCTCCCTGGAAGTTGATTGACTGTCTGCCCTCGAGGAGCTATCGCCATGGATGACCAAGGAGGCGTATTCATTATCTGCTGCTGATGCTGGAAATCCACATTCTGTGCATATCGATTCATCTCCTGCTGCTGCTGCTGAGGGTAAAGGGCTGCCTGATATGCTGCAGGGGCCGCCTGAAGCTGCTGCTGCCACCTCTGGGCTGGCATCTGACTATATGGCACAGCCAGCGCTACATCCTGCTGCTGTTGCCCATATCGCTGCATAGGAAGTTGGGAATATCCTAGCCCTATGTTCGAAGCCTGGAGCTGCTGATCCCTCAGCCGACTTACCATCTGTTCCTTGAGGGCCGCGAGATTCTCTGACAACCCTGCGCCTGCTGCCTGTATAGCATTCTGGAATCCTGATCCACGCGCGTTCCCTCCACCAATATATCTTTCAGCTATTTCAGGGGCGATCTGTTCATTGAACTGTCGCATATATGGGGCTTCGAAGGCTCCTAATGGCTGCTGAAGAGATCTGCCATATAGTCCCCTTCCTCCTTGGCCTCCTTGCCCTCCTCCCCCGCCTGGATATCCTCCACCGCCGCCACCGCCGCCTGGGTATCCCCCGCCTCCTCCTGGATTTGGTGCCCCTCCTTGTGGAGCTGTTGGCTGTGCTGGCTTCCTAGTAAAATGTGGGCTGGTGAAATAATCGCCCATATCCCTGATGTGTTGTATGCTTTTGGCGTCTCTGGCTTGCTGATCTTTCTGAAATGCTGCTTCAGCTGCGGCAGACTGAGGCTTGAAGCCCATCTTCTGGCTATATTGATTATATTCTTCTGGAGAAGAAAAGTTTCCTCTTTCTTGATATGGATGACCTAATTTTTTAGACGATTTTATTTCTCGTGCTTCCCCTTTCTTAACCTCGCGAGCAATCTTCTTTTTCGAAATTTCTGGGTATGTAGGTGATATCCTTCCTGCACTGCCCCCTTCCCGATTGCTCAAAATATCTTCTGGAGATCTATTTAACAAGCTTTGGAGGAATGTGTTTCCAGACCTTTCGATGTCTGACGGTTCCTGCCCATGCTTTATCCCATGTCGCAAAAACCTCTTTGCTTTTGTCTCAAGAGAGGATTTAGGAGGACCATACTTAGCAGCATGTTGAATGACATGGCGAGCAGTCTTGGCCCCCTTGGGTTCCTCGAATTTCTCAGGCCTTTCCTTCTTCCCCCAGTCAGAGCGAATGTCTTTTTGTTGCTTGTTAAGGGTTGGTATCCTCTGGACGCGAGGGTATTTCCTTCCAGATTCGAGCTTCATTGAGGATGTATCGCTGTCTTTTTCCTTTTTCTCCTTATGTCTTTCTCTCCTGTCTGCATGCCTCTGCTCTTTAGTTAATTTTCGCCCCTGATGCTTTAGGTATCTGACCTCTGCTTCTTTCCTGCCTTGAGGTGAGGGACCTCCAACAGAAGGAGGAACTCGTCTGTCTTCTTTCGCCCTTCCTTTGTGATGCTTCGCTTGATCCTTGCCTTCCGCCCTGTTAGCTTTTCTTACTGCGTTTCTCGCCTCGTGCTTCGATCCATAGACCTTTCCCTTGTCAGTTTCCATCCCTTCAAGCCCAGGTACATATCCTTTCTTCCCATGCTTTCCTTTCACTGATACGACAGGAATCTTTTTCGATTTTTGATCTTTCTTATTTTTATGCTTATGATGCGCCATATTTTTCCTCAATTTTTCTGTATGCTAACAGAAAGGAAATTTTTTAATTCTTGAAATATTCCAGAATCACCCTTCCAGAAACAATGTTAGGGAAGGTCTGCCCAGATTCAATATGAATATCAGTCGCCGTGACCCAGATAGACAGCAAATCAGTCCCCCAAGGCCCTACAGATGGAATAGGCCGCCAGTCTGGCTTGTCAGTAAAAACTGTCCCATAAATATTAGTCATGTCAGCAATCAAGGGGATGTTGTGCGGGATGTTGACGATAGTTCCTTGCGCGATGGCCCCCAGCTCGATGCACTTCCTCCAGACAAATCTTTTCGTCTTAGGGTCAGTGAGGTTGTAAAATTGCTGCCCGTCAATCGTTGCGAATTGCTCATACTGGGCGTTCTCTTTCACATTCACCTGAGTCGCAATGTCAGTGTAGGTCTGAACGAGCACCCGCTCAAGCTCTGGAGGCCTCTGTACAGGGAAATGGCGATATGTGTTGAGGAATGTAACTGTCATTATTGCGTCATCCTGGCGTTGGGTGATAGATAGAGGGTCGTCGCATGGAGGACAAAATTATTGTTGGTAATATCGTAATTCGACATCTGAAGGTTGCTCATGGTCATCTGAAGCTGGAAGTTTTGCGAGATATAGGGAGAATAGAATCGATGCCAGATCTTCTCCTGATTGACTTGATTCCCAACCAGGGGATTGTCTGCTATCGTATATACGACATTATTTCCCAAAATACTGGAGTTGGCAGAAAGCTCAGGATTGTTTATGGCTACAGGGCATTCATTCAAATATACATTAACAGTATATTGCCCTGCATCGGCAAGGGCAGGTTGGGGGTTTTGATTAAGAGCTGAATTATCAGTCAAAAAATCAATATATGGCACCCTATTCTGCATCCCCTGCTCGTAAAATGGAGCGAAAACTTTCGTGTAGATATTGAAATTCTGGACTACAGTAATTGTTCCTCCGCCAAGATAGGTGCCGCCAGCAGGAAGGCCGACAGGCACAAAGTCACTGTTAGCGTCATCCCAGACCTCAAGTTTGAACTTATTTATGTCTGTATAGGAGGTGAGATGGTAGGCCGAAGATGTCGTTGCGTTATTCAGAGCAGAAGGATTGTTAGGTCCATTCCCTATTATCCCTGAAATCCTTACCCAGTAATCAGTCGCCCCTGGATTAAAATTATGATTAGGGACTGTTATGGTGACGGGGGAGCCTGGAGTGATCGCTGTAATAGACAGAGAGGGGGAGTTAAGATTCTGGATGTTGAGAACCTCGACGTATCCTTGCTGGTTTCCAGCTATCACGTTAGAAGAGAAGGCATTTATCCCAGCGGCGACCATGTCAGGATCAGGAATTTCGATATAGAACAGCCCAAAGCACGTGTAGGAGTCGTTGAACTTCGCAAAAGAATTGTTCCTATAATTGTACACCAATACCTGGTTGTTGAAATCTGGGTTCACCTCAAGAGGAACGTCAGCAACAAGAGGGCCATAAGTGTACGCCCAGTAAACTAACTCATTGAAATAATCCCTTATCCCATAGGCCCTGTAAGGAGCGAACTCTATATTGAGGTATTCGTCTGGGATTTTTAGGTCTATCCTCTCGACAGCATCAGTGTCGTCAGTCGTAATTCCTCTATACCCAATTGAATATACACCATCATCGAAAGGAACCAGGCTAAATGTCGAACTCGCCCCAAACGATGTGTTGATTTTCTGAACAGCGAAGGGATTGACTTGATCCCCAGTGTAGGTCAACCGCCAAGAGGAGTTAGCGCATTTTATAATGATCAAATCCTTCAGGTATTCGACAGAGACAATAGGGTCATCAGTTGGCATGTCAAAATATCCGCCTGCCCCATTTGGATACGCAACCCAATTCGCCTCGACAGTAGGATCACTCAACGCCCTATTCCATCTGAGCCTTACAGGATAATTGACTGATGTAGGCGCCCCGCCCCCTAGGCCTTCCCACGTGTTGAAACTGACGAGCCTTTCCTTAAATGGAAGAAGAGCAAGGCAGGAGTACATATAATTGGGAGTTAGATCGATCGTGGGAGTAAAGTCTGTCCAAGTCCCATTCTGAAGATACCTGAGAGGATCTCCTCCAATGGCCCCGTTGAAATTCGTCGCCCATAAGGTTGGCGCCGCCCCCGCAGTGTTATAATTTGTGGTCCAGAAGAGATCAGAATTACTCCCAGTCCATGTCACGCCAGGATCAGTCTCAAAAAATGAGTAATCTATATAGCTATATTCATAAGAATATTTTTGATCAAAAGCCTCAAGGAATGTAAAACTATCGCCTGGAATAGTGTATCTTCGAAGCCCCATGTCAGGAAGAGCGGGAAAATAGCTGAAGGTCACGACGACGTTGGTCGCCACGCCTAGAGCAGGGGAAAATGTCAGGGAAAGGGCGCCTGTGATGTAGTTTATAGTCCCTGTATTCGCCCCTGATGACGTCAGGACTCCTGCCCCATTGTCTGTAAAAGTCAAGGCGCCAACAGTGATTTTGAGGGTGCCAGCATCGATTTCTGCATTCGTTTCCTGGGTGACAGCAAAGGCTCCCCGAGCATTAATGGGTGAGGCAGCGAGAAGGTCAGCAACAACATAACTCCCACCGCTGGCCTGAATCGTCAAGGTTATATCTACCAAATTTCTATTCAGTCGGCCAAGAAGAAATGTCCCGCCTCTCTTGATCACTCTCCCACGCCAGCAATAGGCATCCTCTAGGATAGGGAAGGCCTTCTCAGGAAGTAAGAATGACTCAAAATAATTTTCAAATCCTGTCTCGTCTTCATATTGTGTGATATAGAAAGGCTGGTATGACATGTGGCATCCTAAAAGAAATTATATTACTTACCTGCAATATAATTCCTATAGGATTTCAATGAAAGAGTTGTTAAAACCCTGAAAACTGATTCCCCCAAGGAAATTGGTTCCCGCCTACGTCGCTGTAGATAGTCGCCACCCTGTCTGATGTATACTGCACTATGGTTCTTCGCTGGCACAACTTCAGCTGTTCCTCAAGGAGAGGGCGATATTTTGTCATATTGTCCAGATCGCCAGCATCAGAAAATATTTTATCTGCAGCGCCATAAGCTAAAAGCTGCCATAGCTCTTTTAGCTGGGGATAGGAGGCTGGATCTGCTCCAACTGGCGGGGTGGCTGTTGACAGAAACGCAGTTGGGTACTGGAAGGCCTCAAAACTGACCGTGTAGGCGGAATCGGGACAGGGGTATACCAGAATCTGGTCCTGAAAAAAACAAACGCTCCTGGGGCGATTGGCGACGTATGGGATGGATTGGACATTGATGGGGTTGCCTATGGCAATATTCCCATTAAATCCCACTGCGAAAATGTTCACCTCGCCAGTGATATAGTTGATGTTCCCTCGAGCATTAGCAGGAAGAGTCGATTGGTCGTTAGGATCAAAGAGCAAGCCAACATTAGAGTGGACAGACGTTGGGTACGTCCCCACTAAAATTGTTGAACTTCCTCCATCATCAATGAGATTGAATGATGTCCCATTAGCGTCCTGGCCTGAAATTAACACGTTATAGTTGATCACACTCGCAGGGATATCAGTAGAGGGAACCCCAGGAGCATAGGCCACCGAAGGAGTATACGCTCCCCCATAAGTCGAGTTGGGCTTCCAGCCAGGGATGATGGGCAAGTCATACAGGAAGAAAGAATAGGGGCCCGCCGTCCCATTCCCTATCGCTGCTGAGGAGTCAACAAACGTGAGTTGAGAATTAAATCTAAAGAAATTCTCCCTACTCTGCGTCATGAAACTCT
>Ga0187864_10004637_pt1 | contig 10666 bp, 12 predicted proteins | sample June2016WEW_11_4_FD_132985 | JGI IMG/M metagenome (GOLD analysis project Ga0187864, IMG submission 132985) | Peatland microbial communities from SPRUCE experiment site at the Marcell Experimental Forest, Minnesota, USA - June2016WEW_11_40 | ecosystem: Environmental > Terrestrial > Soil >... | reverse complement strand
CACCACCTTGGCCTTCGCTTCGCGTTCCAATGAAACCAGCAATCCGCCAAACTGGTCGGCGGCGCGTTTCTTGCTCTCTGCCCAGAAGACGCCCTCCTGTGCGGACGTAAACTGCGATGCGTCCGGAGAATAACCCGAATTCAGGGCCCCGGCGGTCTGCTGTTCGAGGCGTCTCGCGGCTTCCAGGCGCCGCACGATTTCACTCGAACCAGGAACATCCCGCGCTTCGTCCTCATACAAGCGCCGCATTTGGGCGACGAGGTCGGGATGCGGCGAAAACGTCTTTCCGGCTTCGTTCGTCTTGAGCGCGGAAAGCTCGCCCTCAAGCTGGCCCACCGCCACCAGCAACTCCTGCAAAACATTGGTGGAGCGCCTCACGACTTGCAGCAACTCCTCCTGCCGATTGCGCGCCACGGTGAGCGTGGCTTGCACGGCCGCATTCGTTTGCTGCGAGAGAAGATGCTGAACTTGGGCTTCCATTGTTTTCTTTTCGCGGTCGGCCGCGGCCGACCGGCTCATATCTCGAATCCAGAAAACCACAAGCAGGGCGATGACTATGCCGAGGAGGACAAGCGTGACGACAAAAAGCTGAGGAATGGACATTCCCCCGCCCTGCCTCAACCGACGTGACGTTTTGGCGCAGAGATTCATGGTTTTTCGTTTGCGTTTGCGAATTTCATAAGGATTCCGGCGCCGACTGTCGAGAAAACAACGAACGCCTGGCCAACCCCTTTAACTGCCATATCGGCGGCGCCGATGTTCCTGCTTTGAAATCAGAGGAATGGCTTCTTTAGTCCCATCGTTTTTGGGCGGCAGGGTGTCGCAGAAATCCGCGACCTCTTTCGACTCCCAACGCTTGACGATCTGCTCTGCCGGGTCTTCCCGGAAGAACTTCCCGTCTCGTTCGGCTGCTTCAGCCTCCTCGGAAGGATCGGTTTTGAGCGCCAACAATTCGTCAAACATCCGGTCCGTGATGAGGGTGGTGCGGAGGAACGGCAGGTCGGTGATCGCGCCAAATGCTCCCCCTCGAACCGGGAACGGGAGGTCGAGGAACATGGCGGGCAAAAAAATGGACCGTTCTTCCACCTTGTACGTCACCGAGGTTGACGACGTCACGCCGCTGGTCTCGGTCACGCTTCGTTCGATGTGCCGCACCTTGTTGAAATGCCTCTCGGCCCACTCCGCAGTAAACGGGCCGCCGACGCGGAGGAACGTTTTCGTCGAGCAAAGCGACAGCATATCATTCGTAGCGTTTTCCTTGTATTTCTCCATTAGGCCCTCGACGCTCTGAATTCCCAGAAGAACGCTGGCGCCTTTGCTCCTGCCTAAATTCAGCAGATCGCGAATGCAGCGCACCTCGCCCATCGCGCGGAATTCGTCCAGCACGAACCAGTGCCGCGGAGTCTTGGTCTCCCGGCCCCGGAGGATCTCGTTCGAGAGGGCTTGCAGCATGATGGCGTTAATCGGCCAGATGCTCTCGTATAGAACCGGATCGTGGGGGAGGACGAGGACCCCGGGCTCGCCCAGGAACCTCTTGACCGAAAACGGTTTGGCGTTCTTGTTGGTGTGCCAAAGGGCCGCCACCTCCTCGAATTTCCCCAGCTTGGTGGCCAATGTCGATAGCACGCCGGGGAAATGCCGCTTATCATCAAGGTGCTGTTGTACCACGCGGCTCGCGCGAGGCAGGTGCTGCGTCACGCCCGCAATCCGTTCCTTGGATTCGATGGCGTTAAGGAGATCGCGGAGCGTCCATCCCTCTTTTCCCCGCCTGTGGTTCAGGGACAAGGCCACCCAAAACAGGATCTCTCGCGCCGTGTCCGGGAAATATGGAGCGGTGGTGGTCGTCTCTTCCGGGATCAGCAGAGTGGCCAGATACCGAGCCATGGCCGGGGTATTGATGGCCTCGCTCAGGTTCCAGGTCGAAGCCCGCTTGTCAAATGGGTTGAGGATATGGAAGCTCCCAGCGGAGCAGTCGAAACCCATGGCCTGCAATCTCACGACCATGTCCCCTTTAGCGTCAAAAACTACAAGTTGCTCAGGGGCTGAGCGGTCCGGCACAATAAAACGCCGAGCACTCGGCAATCTTTGGTCGCCCGTGAATACCTCACGCGCGGAGTAGTCGCCCAGAAAACGCGGAGCGATCGATTGCAGGAAAAGCTGAATGACCGTGGTTTTGCCGCTGCCCACGGTGCCGCAGACAAGAAAATGTTTCACCGCTTCGGTGTGCGGTATGTTCTTCGTGACCCAATAGACGAGCGACGGATCGAAGAAGCGTGCGCACGGCGGCTCCGGGTCGTCCACCTCGGGGGCGCCTCCTTCGAAAAACGCTTGCCAAAATGGCCTCACGGTTTACTTCACAGCCAAAGCCGGGCGCAGCACTTCATCGGCGGTCATATTGCGCTCTCCGCCCTTGAGCGGCCGTGGGATCGAAATATGGCCTTGCGCCGCCCCCGTATTCCTTGAATTTCTCCCCCAAGGCCTCCCATAACGGAAAAATCCAAACGGTCAGCGCGAAGAACCCCGCCCAGGACGCCCCGAACATCGCGGCCAGCAAGACCGCCCTATCCTTCCAGGTCCTGATTGCGAACTGGAGCAGGAGCAACAGCGTGAAGTAATTGAACAGAACCCCCACCTTCTCGACGGGACTCAACCGGCTTGCGAAATACGCCCGATGCTCCTGAGGGACCACCCATAATAGAAACAAAGTCAGAAACGCAATATAAACGGCGGAGAGGAGTGCGCACGTGACCCATTCCTCTTTCGCCGCAGCGCCGAGCCCCAGCATAATCCAAAAAGCCAGCGCACTCGCCAGCACATAAGCGATCTGCATGGTAACGATGAAAGAGCGCTTCTTGCGCAGGGCGTCCCACTTCTTGCGGATGGGACGAAGCAACGGCGCGAAGATGAAAGCGAACGAAAAGTGGCAGCCGCAATAGATGCAGTAATCTCGCTCCAAGGGCGAGCATTCCCTGTTGCACGCCGGGCAGTTCACCGCGGTGACTTTGTGAAATCCCGCCCACAACCCCTGGAGGAATCGCTTGGCCGTCCCCGAAACACCGATATCCGCGTTGCAGTTTTCGCAGCGCGTACTGCTTGCTTTCACCGGAAGCCCGCAAATTGGACAAGTGAACGGCATTGGCCATCAGGTTCTTCACGATCACTTTGACAGGCTTACTGCCTGTGCCTCAAGCCAAATTTGAGCGATTCGTGCCCACGGCCGCGGTTTTGCACGATTGCGCCGCACCACGATTACTCGGGGGCCGGCTTCTTCGCCTCCAGGTTCTTGTCCGCCCATTCCGCGGCTTCCTGCTGCGTCTTCCTGCCCGCGGCGTGCAGGAGCACCTCAGCAACCAGGGCCAGCTCCTCCCGCAGTTCGAAAATCTGCTGCTTGAGCGAATCACGATCCCGCTCCTCGGGTTCTGCGGCTTCTTTCTGATGCAAAGCCTTGATCACCAATTTCTCCAGGAAATCACTCCTATTCCCGCCGGCCCGCTCGACCGCTTCGTTCAGGAGCTTGAGATCTTCCTCCAACCTGAACCGAAACCCGATCGAGCCTGTTTTTGACTGCTTTTTCGATTTCGAATTCTGTTCTGTCGGTTTCACGGGCTGCAAAATTGGTCTCGTCATCTTGACACGACGGAGCGCCCCGAAGCAACGAAATTGCTGCGCCTAACCGGCCTAAATCCCGACCCCGGCCGTCCGAAACTCGGCCAGAATCTGGCCCCAGATGCGGTCAGCCATTGGGCGCGGAAAAATCCGGTGACAATCCTCGCCCGCCCTGATGCCGGCAGGGGAATCGTCACTCCATATCCGAGCGCCCAGGCTTGACCGGCTCAGGCCGGCCCGAATCTCTGCCGAATCCCCACGAAAGTGCGTTCGTTTTCCTCTCTCCACGCGACTGCGTTGAGAAGGGCTTGCTCGCGGCTCGATCAGGTTTCGAGGCGCGCCACGCGGCCCATTGCGCGATGTCACGAGAAAGCCAGACCAGTTCATCTCCGCAGGAGCGGGCGCGTGCTGACGCCATTGCTCCTGATAACCTCCTGACCTCGGCGCAATTCGCCCGTTGGGCGGGCGAGGGTGAAAGCTGGCGTCGGCGTCGTTGCCAGGAGTTATCCGGGAAGGGCGCAAACATGTCCGGATTCATCCGCGGACGTATCTTGAAAACCGGCTGGGAACCGGGAGATCGGATGGAGCCGACCGCCGATGAAGCCAGCAAAACCGACCGGCAGGACTCGGGCGCCGCAAGCGCCAGCCATGTTCTGGAGACCCCCAGATCGTCGTCGCCATTCGCCCGCTCCCGCGGATTCCACCGCACTCCCGGCTCACCTGTGCTATAACCATTCGGCTGGCGAAATAGTATGAACGAGGAGACCCTCCAGAGACCGAAGTGGCCAATCGACCTGGTCCTCGACCGCCTTACGGGCTACGACATTCGGGTCGCCGCGGAAGCCTTTTCGCCCGCAGGGTGGAACGGCGAGCTTCCGGGCCGTTTTGTGTCCTCGCACGAACTAATCTTGCCTGACAACAGCAAAGCCGGTGGTTTGCCCCTGTTCTTCGAAGGGCGTCTCCGGCGATTCTGTCGCCAAATCGGCGTCGTCTACGTCGACCTTGAGGCCCCCGGTCTCGTCGCGGAGGTCGCTGAAGGAACATTCAACTTCCGAGGCAAGATCGCGGTGATTCTGCGAGGCCCGGCGGTTGTGCAGCTTTCGTTCCCCTTCAAAGTGGAGAGACTCCCGGAAGAGGCGTGCAACTACTGGGCTGATCTGCGATTGCCGCTCGCGCAATTCGATCTGCCATTCTGAACCCCGTTCACCCGATCAGGGGCCATCCGCCGACCGCGTCGCTCCATGTCCAGTACGGCTTCAACTGGAACGCTTGAAATCGGCCGATCCACGTCAGCCACCAAGCGGGCCATCAACCGCCATCAACCGCCGGCCACTTACAGCGGACGGCGCCGCCCGCGACCCGTCTGGTCGAAACAACCTGGGTCCAAACCTGCCAAGCGTGCCATCAACTGCGAGCCCAGAATAGGTGCCCAGACCGGGATGCCTAGTACCTTGTATCATTCATAATTTCGGATAAATACGCTTCAATTTAATGCGGGCATCCTCGGTGCTGAAGCGCCAATCAACGGTTGTGCCGCGGTTGTTCCTGTCCAGTTCCCACGCCGCTACCTCTTTTCTCATCAAGTCGATATCCGGGATTCTACGATTCAGGCACTGGCTGCTGAGGACGCTTAGTTCGATCTCGGCAACGTTGAGCCAACTTCCGTGCTTGGGCGTGTAGTGGATTTCCAGTCGGCGAGCCAATCGTCGAGCTTCCTCCGGCGGGAAGGCTTCGTAAAGGGAAGCCGCGCTGTGAGTGTTCAGGTTGTCCATGACCAAGCGAACCTTCGTGGCTTGCGGGTAACGTTCATCGAGCATGGCTTTGATGAAAGCGGCCCAGTCCTTGCGGGTGCGGTGTTCGGTGATCTCGACGTGGCGACGTCCGGCCAGCGGTTCGACTTCCAGGAAGATTTCCGCCACCCCGTTGCGCACATACTCGTGGTCGACAATCTGGCCATGCCCCGGGGCCGGGGCGATGGGGGCGAGCACTTCGCCCACCAATTGCTTGTTGGATTCGTCCATGCAGATGAGCGGAAACTGTGGGTCGTAGGGTGCGTGGTAAACATCGAGCACATCTTCCATGCACACGACAAAGGCGGCACAGCCATCGGGCGGGATTTTCCAGTATTTACTCAGGTGAGGCTTAAGTTCGTTTTTTTTAGAGCCCGCTGTATGCTCATGGTGGAAACCTTAGGGGCGATCTTCAGTTCCACGACCTTTTCGGCCAGCAGCCGCACCGTCCACCGCGCTCGACCCGCGGGTGCGGGCGAACAAGCCAAAGCTGTCAACCGGGCATCGAAGGCGCCGTCGAAGGTAAGCTTCCGGGGTTTGGTGGAGGCCTTGCGCTCCAACGCGGCTTGGATGCCTTCCTCCACGAATTTTGCTTTTAGATGTTCAACGGTGCGGGCGCTCACGCCCAGCGCTTCGGCCACTTCGGCCACTTTCCAGGGGCTGCCATGCTCGCCGGCGTCGCACAGCAGCAAGGCTCGGGCGTGGATGAACTTGGAGGCCGCGGTTTTTCCACCGTGCGTGAGTGTTTCCAGCCGGTGGCGTTCTTCTTCGGTAAGCGTAACTTTATATCGGGGTGCCATGCCCCATCATCGGACGAAAGAGGAGCAGGGTCAATATGCGAAATGTAACATGTTACAGAGTACTAGTCGCAATCGCTCATTTTCGACAGCCCAACCAGGCCGAGCGACCTCTTGCCGATCTGATACTGCGATCTGATACTGTTTGCCCATTTTAGGGTCTTTTTCGGTCCATTTGGGTCCCCTCGCCGAGACCTGGAAAGTGAAGAATCCCTCGGTGGGACCGTATGATTCCGCGTCCGGCCATTTCGGACCAGATAGCGTTTCTTGACTTCGGATCAGAAGGTTGCAGGTTCAAGTCCTGCCGGACGCGCCAATTCCACCCTTTATTATCAGGCACTTCGTGCATATCCCCGCGACTCCGCAGATCGGGCTTGACACCCTTTTACCCTGTTTTTACCCTGTGACTCATGCCGAACCTTTCGAAAGTCCCGGGGGAGCGCGGGCTATACGTCAACCCGTCGAGCGGCACCTACTTCGTCCGCATCCAGACCGACGGCCAGGACAACTTCATCACGCTGGACACCAAGCGGAAGGGCGTCGCTATCGATCGCATGCAGGCCAGGCGCGCCGCGGGGTCCGCATCGAAGCTGGGCCTGAGCGTGGAGAACCCCGACAAGGCGGCGAAGAAGTCGGCCACCGTCGCCTCGATCATCAACGCCTACGCCGAGGCGGGATATCCCGAGAAGCGGGAGAACCCGCGGGTGGATTACGTGGAGGAGACCCCGGGCGGCCTGAAGAAGGCCGTCCCCAAGGGCCGACACGGCCGGTGCGAGATGGACAACTGCGCGACGCTGCTCGCCTTCTTCAACAAGGGGCAGATGGTCCAGGAGCTTGGGCAGCCGATGCTCAACGAGTATTATGCCTGGCGCAAGCGGAACATATCGAAGGGCGCCGGCGCGAGAACGACCGACCTGGAGCTCAACACCCTGAGCAACGCGCTCGGAATGGCCAGGCGGGCCGGAAAGATCGACGCCAACCCTATAGAGGGCCGGATGCACTACCACAGCTCCACCAGCGCGCGGCACTGCCGGGACCTGGCCCCGAAGGACGCCGACGAGTTGCACGAGATAGCGGCGGCGCTGTTCGGGGACCGGCGCTCCGAGGTCTTGGGCTGGCAGGTCCTGTTCGAGGGCCTGACCGGACTCCGCACGAACGAGGCCCTGGGCCTGCGCATGGGTGCCCGCTCGGACGAGCCCGGAGGCCTGACCGAAGACGGGGGCTCGCTGTGCGTGCGCCGGAGCAAGAAGTCGGGCCGCGACAACCCCTACGTCCAGGTGCATGACGGGTTGAAGCAGGTGCTCGAAGCTCACAAAGCCTGGCACACCCAGCGGTATCCGCTGTCGCCCTGGTGCTTTCCAGGCCGCGACCAGGACGGCGGGAAGCCGGCTGACAAAAGCGCGCTCACCAAGGCGCTGGACCGGCTGTTTGACCAGAAGGTGCTCAAGAAGAAGTTCACCTCGCACGGCCTGCGCGCCTTCTGCGTGCGCGTCAGGCGGTCGAACGGCGCCTCCGACGCGCAGATCGCCTGGGAGATCAACCACGTCGGCGGCGTCGGTACGCTCGAGAAGGTGCACGGGAGCGCGCCCCCGCACTGGGTCGACGGGAAGGGCCCGAAGCTCTCCTGGATGCCCAAAGGCGATCCGGCGTGGAAGAAGATCAAGCCCGTGGCATCATGAAGGCATTACGCGCGCATCTCGCGCAGGACCTCCTCGGCGAGGGCGGCGAGCTCCCCTGGTTCGCTGTGCGGCTCGACGCGGTAGAAGGAATTGGCCGTCTTGAATCCCCCCTGCTCGATGGCGATAACGGGCGACGAGGTGAAGATGCGGAGGGTCCCGCTCGGCACGATCCTCCCGACGCACACCGATGTCCCGACTTCGACGTCCCTGAGCAGTACGCCCTCCACCTCGTAGTCGACGGGGAGGCTGTACCCAGAGGCCGCTACGCTGTTCCCCGGCACAAATTCATCCCAGCTCATGGGTTGGCGCATGGCGTCCGGGTCCGCCCTGAGCTTCGTCACCTTGACCAGAGTTCCTTTTTGCATGCTTTTGGTTTGGCGCGAGAATCTTCGCGCCAACGCGCATCAGCGCACATCCGCACACGTCAGAGCGCCCGCACTTCATAAGGCTTCAGATCCCGCAGGAGCAGTTCGGCGAGAGGTGAGAATTCACCCGGCTCGCTGATCGGCTCGGTGCGGTAAACGGCGTCGGCTGTGGAGAATCCGTCTGGCGCCACGGACGCCACGGGGGCCGAGACGAAGACACCGTCGACGAGCTCGCCGTTACGTTCCATTTTCGCCAAGTGCGCCGGCTTCCCGACTTCCACATCCACCAGGAGCACGCCTTCGATCACACAGCCGACCGCGAGGCCCTCGGGCGCCCTGGTCCTCGTCACCCTGACGAAGGTTCCGGCCCACGCACCTTTTTGCTTGGGGCGGAACGCCACGGAGCACGGCTGGCGCTCCTCGTAGTCTTTGAAGACCGCGCGGTCCTTTTCCGGCCTGTACATGCCGAGCTCGTTTTCGCGCGAGTCGGGCTGTTCCTGCTCGAACCTGCCGCACCTGGGGCAGTAGTTCCCTTTGCTCCTGGCGTGGATGTACTCTTCCTTGCACTCGCAGTCCCAATAATCGTCGTTTGTCACCACTTTGCTCATGCTTTTTCGTTTGGCCAGGAGCTTACGCTGCCAGCCGCTCCCGACAAGGCAAGCAGAATTCATTTGCCGGTTTCTGGGACAGGTCTACTCTTGCCCCTCGTGAAAAATCCGATCGGGCAGATCTGGAAGAAGGTGAAAGAACACCAGGTCTGGAGCAAGGTCGCAGCAGATCTAGTTTCTTGGGTCCTCAAGGCGACACTGGTTCTGGCGTTCGCGCTCATAGGGATCGGAACAGCGACCGCCGGCCTACATGCGGTGATCGATTACTTCAGTCTGCTCTTCGTATGGAGCACTTACGTGACCGCCCGGGAGTATCTGCGGGCGCTACTGTCCTACTGTCCACCTGACCCGATGTGGGTCCTCCTGGCGATCGGCGGGGTCGCGTGCTGGATGGCTCGGAAGCTGATGCGCGCCAGCGAAGCCCGGGAACAGAAGTATCTGGACATGCTGGAGGATGTGCACGCCGAGCGAAATGAAGCCAGGACCGAGCGGGACGAGTTGGCCCTGGAGTTGAGGCAGATCAGGCAGACAGAGGCTGCCGAGCAGATGGAAGGCCCTGCTCCAGTCCAGGAAATCCTGATCCGGGGCCTGCTCTGGAGGTGTACCTACGACGCAGCGGGCAGGGCCGAATCGGCGGGGGCCTTCTGCCCCATCTGCGATTCCGAGATAGACCCGAGCCGCAGGTATGATCTGCATGGATCCCCCGCCAAGTACACCTGCCCCTGCGGCGATTTCCCGAGCGTGAAGTTCGATAAGCCGGCGTCCCATGTCACGCGGGACACATGCCTCGAATTCAACCGGCGGAACCGCGTCGAGAAGAGGCGTTTCAGGTCCCTCGTCACGGAGAAGGTAGCCGCTGGAGTCACCGCCGAGATCGCTCGGGCGCAGGCAATACAGCAGATCGAGGCCGAGCGACAACAAGCCGATGCGACGGGCTTGATCACTTAGGTCATCAGAGGAGGCAGATTTCTTGTAATTCCGCCGCAGCCTTGGTTGAATCGGCGCATGTTCAACATCTCCAAGCGCGATCCCGCCCAGGAGAAGCTGAAGATCCCGAACGAGCTCTTCGGGGCAACAGTGGCGGCGGCCGGAAATGCGTGCAACATCCCCAACGGGGCCGGCTTAAAGGGGAAGTTCAGCAGGGAGGCCATATTCGCCGAAGTATGCGGATACTACGTCAAGACGGTGATCGTTGCGACAAGCCGCGCGGAGATGCAGGTGGATATGGAGGAGGGGTTCAACCCGGGGGCGAGGTTCCTTCCGGAGAACGCCCCGAGGGTGTTGAGCAGACTGAGGGATCCCAAGGTCTCGCAGGGCTTGAGGTCTCAAGGCTTCTTTGCGGAGGACCTTGGCTACATGGAGCGCCCCGTCGGCCTCGGAAAACCACTCGGGCGGCTCGTCCTGGAAGGCGGAACCCACAGCTATATCTCCGACTGCTCCGACTTGGGCCGAAAGTACTCTTCCCGATCTTGGAAGTGCGCGTCCACCCTCGCCTGCTCCCACGCCGCGGCCTCGGCTTCGAGCTCCTGCGGGGTCAGCTTCTCCTGCGCCGCCAGGACTCGCCTGAGCCGGGGGGCCTGGGCCGCCGTAAATCTCGTTCGCGGGCGGGCATATGCGCACCGCGCAGTCGTTCTCCGCCTTGTACTGGTCGATCTCGCTTTCGTGGGAGTCCGGCATCTCATTCTCGCTCAACCCGCACCTAGCCTGGATTTCCACGGGAGACTATTCGCCTAACACAGGCGCAGGATCGAACAGCCCTTCACTCGGCTGCACGCGCCCGTCGCAGCCCCGATTTTGCAGTAAAGGCAGGGGTTTGGGCAT
>Ga0187864_10004635_pt1 | contig 10667 bp, 4 predicted proteins | sample June2016WEW_11_4_FD_132985 | JGI IMG/M metagenome (GOLD analysis project Ga0187864, IMG submission 132985) | Peatland microbial communities from SPRUCE experiment site at the Marcell Experimental Forest, Minnesota, USA - June2016WEW_11_40 | ecosystem: Environmental > Terrestrial > Soil >... | reverse complement strand
GCCATCGCGATCACGAATATCTTGACGATATTCATATTTGAGACTTTGGAGCTTATCGATCAACTGCTCTTCAATATCGCGCTCAAGTGACATTGCAATCCTTAGAATGATTTTAGGGGAACTCGAACCTGGCGACACAGGAATAAAGCTTACAGTTTCGCATTTTTCGTTTCCGCATCGATATCGATGATTATCCGCTCGAAGGCCTTCCGGCGGCGCTGAAAATCTCTTTCAAAGGCGGAGAGGGAACGGTATTGCCGTCCCTGAGGATCGAGGATCCGCCACAATGCCTGTTGAGTTGGTGTCCCACGTCGCCTCACGCGGTTTCCACTCGTCCCTGACCACCAGCCACCGCCGTTAGTACTTCTGTCGCCTCCAAAGCCTCTTCAATTCATCGCTGCAGGCTCCGCCTTCTTGTCGTTCTCCTCTTGCATTTTCCGCAACTCGCGCCAGCGCTTGTACTGCTCGGCTTTGGCGGGATCAGGATCCTCGTAGTCTTGCAGCCAGAAACGGAACCAGTCCACCGACCCGCCTTGCGACGCTATGCGCACGCCAGGATTAGTCAAAACGTGCTCGTCGGTATTCAACATCACCAACTCCACTGGCCTATTTAGGTAGTGAAGTCCGGCGTATGGTCCCCACATAGTGAGCAAACCGGTAGCGCCTCCACCCGTAATCATCAGAGGGGTGTTGATCTTATCCAAATTAAAAGACGGAGATTTCTTCAGCCATTGTTGCAAGCCGTCTCCAAACGGGGGCGCACCGATCATCGGATTGAATTCACGTGGAACTTGGTCCGGGTAAAGAATAAACTGGAAATAGTCCTCCATTACACCGTCGCTAATTGAGGCGGCTCTGAGGTGAAGCGAGGAGGTTGTAAGCATCTCCATCACGGAATAGCAGGTCCGACTAAAACCGATGATGCCGATCCTGCCCGGATCGACCAAGCCGTCGGACACCAATTGTCTCGCCGCGGATTCATACATCGAGACAGCGCAAGGACCCTCGTCGAGTGTAACTTCCGGACATGCTCCTCCCGTTACGGGTTGTGCAGTCTGGAGAACAATGACCCCAGAAGCAGCCAGCTCGCTTGCTGCCATAGCTGTTGGAAAGACGCCGGACGGCCGAAATTCCGTCTCCGCAAAACCGTGCGTCTGAATGACCAAGGGATACCGCTGCCCTCGTTTGTAGTTGCTAGGCTTGAACAAGCCGCCTTTCCATGTCCGCGAGTACTTGTTGTCTTTCCAAGTGTAAATGCTGGTTTCCCCCAAATCCAGATTCTTGAGTTGGGGATTGGGATCCCAGATGATCCGTATTATTTGCTTGTTCGTACCAATCAACTCCGGCGGTTCATTGAACGACTCCCTCACGGAGACTTCAATACCTTCGTATCCCGTTTCGTGTCTATCTTTCGACTGACGAGCGACCTGCCACGCACCTTCTGCAGTACGCGTGTACTCTGTGGTGCGATACGACCCATCGAAATGATCGTTATAGACTACTCCAATTCGTCGCTTGTCGCCTCCTACGAAATGCACGCCGTAGATTGAGTGATATCCTTCATCAACTTCCGTTTCGGTACGACCCTTCAAGGTCTCAACACACGTAAATGTGTTGGAAGAGAGATCCAGAACAGCGACGCATGGCCGCAGAGGTTTCCCGTCTTTCCCTCTAAGGAAAACGCCTGGCAATAGAACCGCCAGGCCGTCGTTTGACCAATCAGGACTACCATCCGCCCACCATCCCGCATCACTGCTAACTGGCCCGTCCGCCAGAGATTGCACTGATCCCGACCGCAGGTCGATCCGGACGAACTGATGGACAGAGCTGTCTTCTGGTTTACTGTGTCCGGCGTGAATGCGGAAGAAATCGGATGGATACGGCGGTGCGTATAACGCCTCCCAAGACGACGGGACTTCGATGACCGGTAATCTAGCGAGCAGCGAATTACCGTCTGGAGAAAGTGCAATATCGCGGACAAATGAAATCGGTATGTTATCGCGATTGACTTCGAAGCGCTTGCCGCCCACAACTGCCCACAGTGCTTTCGGAGACGGGGCGATAATCGCCGTTGTTGGGTCATTTGGGAAAATCAGTTCAAACAATGAACGACCCGTACCGATTACGGCAGCGGCCTGGTGTTCTGCGCGCATCTTCTGTTCCCGTTCCATCTGGTTGGCAATAACATAGACGTAATGTTGCCGGTCCCGAAGATCGAAATCCTCGATTCTTTCCGTCGTAGGAGTCAATGGTTCGAGAGTCTTTCTTCGAAAATCCGCGAGGACAAGCCTCTCGTGGTTGTTGTCAGTACGCTCAATGAACGCTACTCCGCTGGAATCCGCCAACCAACGCCAACGACCAATGCTGGAATAGCGTATGCAGGAGTCTTCATCTATGGCGCAGGTGAATACCCACATAGGGGAAGGTGGTTCTGATGCTTGCGCACGTTGAAAATAATCCTTGACATCCTTGCTACGGTAGAAGCGCAGGCAGTCCTCGACACGATTCACGTCTAAACGCCCGCGCTGAGTCCAAACGGCAAAGTAGTTTCCATCCGGGGAAAAGTGCACCTCAGGTGGTCTCCCGTTCGGAGCGTCAAACAGCGTCAGTTCTATTTCATCGGCGACGGTGAACGGTTTTCTAGCCTGTTGTGCTTCGCATGGTGCGACAAGACATGTGAGCGAGGAAGTAACAATCAGAACGGACGCAACGTAAAGTGTTGCACGTTTAATAGACAATTCAAGCCTCCTTGGAGATAACGTCAACCGCCGTGCAACACAGGCGCAACAGGACAGTTTGGGATGTAGCGAGCCCCAACCTCACGAGAGGAGTGCGTTCCCGGCTCAATCAGAATGCGAGCTTGAGAGCAAACTGCATGGAGCGCGGACCGCCCATTTGATAGAGGGGACTCAGAACGCCTAGCGAATTCGCGAGTGTGCTCGTCGCTTGGCCGAATGTTGTTTCACCGAAGAACGAATTGATGCTGCCGAAATTCGGGTGATTGAAAGTATTGAAAGTTTCCGCGCGAAATTGCAGCCTCAGCCTTTCGTGGATCGGGAACTCCCTCCTCACGGCCAAGTTCATTTGCACCGCATCGAAACCACGGATGAAATTGCGCGGCGCGTCACCTTGGCCGGATGCCGGCAATGCGAACGCATTTGGATTAATCGCGCGACCTCCGGGACATCCCTGCCCTGGACCAAGATCACCCAAACCTTGAAGAACAGTCGCGCAGTTGGTGCCGTAGAGATAGATAGGCTGGCCCGAAACCAACTCCAACCCTGAGAACATTGCTTGTCCTGTCACTGTACTGACATTCTCATTTCCATTTAGCGTAATGGGAAACGCGGTTCTGGCGGTCAATCGGCTATCGATACCCCAGTGATGGAGCAGACCTTTCGCAAACCTGTTATACCCCACACTAGGCACGTCATACGAAAAGGCTGTCGAAAGACCATGGCGCACATCGAAGTCACAATTCCCCCGCTCGTACCCAAAGAGCTGGTTTTGAGACCCATAATCGATACAATGCGCCCACGTATAGGACGCCAGAGCCGTTATTGCCCGTGTCAGTTTCCGCTGGAATGCAATTTGCATCGAATCGTAGTCCGACGTGAGACCGTTCTGAGCAACGCTAAACTCTTCTGCGTTCGGATTGTTGGGGGGCAAATAAATATTTTCTTGGAGCAGTCTAGCGCCATGTGAGCCAAGATAAGAGACTGTGAGAGTTTGGGATTTTCCGACTGCCTGTTCGATACTGACGTTCCAGTGCAGCGTATACGGCAGTTGCAGGTGAGGGGCAAAACCGTATATCAGGGGGTTGAACGCCAAAGGCGGGTTCACGATGGGGGGAACCGCTGACGGCAGCGTTGGAAATGGCGTAGACGGAGAGAGCGCCTGGGCAAAGAACCCAGGGCCATCAAAGCCTAGCGACCCCAGTTGCTGACCGGTATCGAAGAAAACGCCGCCACCACCACGTACAACCGTTTCCCGGCCCGGCGTATTGCGAAGAATGTATGCCGCGCCCAGCCGGGGCGCAAAGTTATACCAAGTAGTCTTCCAAAGTGGAGTGCCCTGCGGTGCCAGCGCCCACGTGTCGGGGCTAGAGCCTTGAATCGTGTACGGTTTCAACCCGCGTGTCACGCCCGGGGCAGGGTTGACCTCCCAACGCAATCCTAAGGCGAGGCTTAAGCGCTCTGAAACCCGCCATTGGTCCTGAGCGAATGCCGAAAAATTGGCATACAACGGGTATGCTGGAGCAAGGGAATCTATTCCTCCGAAGGCGCTGTTTGTTTGAACCGAAGACTTATCTAAGTAGTAGAAACCTACCGCGGGAGTACTCTGGACGGCAAAGGGTGCCAATCTGCGATAATCCACACCAAATTTGAACTGATGGCGTCCCACAGAAAGACTCACAGCGTCTATCAAGTTCCACTGTCTTTGAGCACTGGTTGCCCGTGATTGCGATAGATCAACTTGGTACCCACTATAAAACAGAGAAACCGCGGGGTTCGAATCAGGGCCCAGGCCCGTAAGCTGCTGCAGATTGATCGGTGCACTGCCGCCGAAGGCGTCAATGGCCTGATCTTGTGTTGTTTCGTTTGAGGTGTAATTAAGACGAAAATCGTTAGTAAGACGATTTGAGAAAAAGCTGATGACACCGGCTGTGTAAGTCCGCATAGTATAGGCGGAGGATTGGTCCATTGTTGGCGCCCCGATCCCGTTCTGAGAAGTGCCCCGAAGCGTCAAACTCGATGACGTGCTACTGAATCGAAAAAAGAACCTCATTTTGTCGCTGACGATGTGGTCGAACCGGACACTGGTGGAATCGAGCGAGGCTGGGTTTGACCAAGTTCCGATAAATTGGGCAATACCGTTCGCCACATCATCAATCCCACCAGAGCTGGGTAGAGGAAAGGCGTTCAGGACCGGTTGGAGTGCGGCGGCGGCCGGCGCGTTCGTCCCCGTACAGCTAGCCACCACACCGCGCAGGCAAAGGTCCGGCACGTAGTTGACCGTGGCTGCCTGCGGCGCAGCCAGACGCAGCCCCTCGTATGAGACGAATAAAAACGTCTTGTCCTTTCCGTGGTAAAGCTTGGGAATCTCGACAGGGCCGCCAAACGTGCCTCCGAAATCATTCTGTCGCAGCGCGGGTTCCGGTGTTCCAAAATAGTCATTGAACCAGTCCTGAGCATCGAAGAAACCGTTCCGCAGATAGTCGTAGGCCGTGCCATGCCACTGATTCGTGCCTGATTTCGTGTCAAACGCGAACTGCCCCCCCGGATTCCGCCCGTATTCGGCAGAGTAGGTCGAGCTCTGCACGCGAAACTCCTGCAGATCGTCAACCGAGACCAAGGCCTGCGTGGTCCCCAAAGCCGTCGCGGCGGCGACAGAGCCGCTGCTCCCCGCACCGTAGAGCATACTGGGAGGAGCACCTGCGCCCACGTTGGCGCTCACGCCATCTACAGTGTAATAGTTTGATTCCGGGCGCTGGCCGTTGACGCTGAACTCTCCGGTGGCTCCATTGCCCGTGGCGATTGCGCCTGATTGCAAAACTTGAGGAGTCTGCGTCACGATTCCCGGCGTGAGCAGGATCAAATCCTGGAAGCTGCGGCCATTCAGCGGCATGTTCTTTATGTAGGATTGATCCACCACCGTGCTGACCGACGCATCCGTGGTATTCACTACAAGCGCCCCTGCCTCCACAGTCACGGTCTCTGAGATGGATCCTACCGCCATTTCGAAGTTGATTGCGGCTACATCCTGAATGTGCAATTCGACACCCGGCTTGAGTATCGTCTTGAAGCCGGTTTTCTCCACCTCAATTTGATAGGTTCCCTGAGGGAGGGAGGGAACCGTGTAGTTTCCCGCCTGATCGGTCGAGGTCTCATATCGTCCGTTGGTGAGGACATTCACCACCATCACCTTTGCACCGGGAACTACGGCCTTGGTAGGATCCGTAATTCGACCGGTGATCATTGCACTGGTGGATTGCCCAAAAGCGTTCGACAACAGAGCAAACACGGTGAGAACCGGGAGGAAGCGCCGCATGTTTTTCTCCTGCTGCGCAGGTGGCAGCCTATCCTCTAGTACGGCATCGTCCGAAGTTCTGTACCGCTAGCCGAGGATTCTAGCTTGGTTTGACAAGAAGAAGCAGGGGTAGCGAGCGAACGTGCGGCGCTCGCTCGCTACGGGTGATTGGCCAGTTTTCGCAGAGAGGCATAGAGAAACGGTTTCCCGGTAGGCTTGTTGCTTCCCCCGTTGGGCTCTACAGTCACGAAGATCGCATCCACATCCGCCAACTTCGCGGGGTCGTCGAAGCGCAGAGCCCAGCGCCGGTTGGCCTCATTGTCCATATAAAGGATACCCAAATTAAGAGGTCTTGCTTGTCCCAGCACCCGCTGTCCCCAGACTTGAAATGCGCTGGCATTCTTGACATGCGGCTGCTGGTCCAGATCGAAGGCGTAAAAGACAAGCGACTTGTTCTTGGTGTAAAAGACACGGCCGAACGGTTTGCGCGTCTGCCCGCTCTTGTCGACATCGTAGACGTCGGCAATGTACAACTGTCGCGCGCCCATCAGGTCGCGAATGTCGCGATCGGACGACAAGTACTGCTCCCGGTCGGCAATTGTCTGATCCTGTTCGTGGACCCGCGCCGAGAGATTCTGAACGTCCGACTCCAGAGATGCCATTCGAAGCAAATTTTGATTGTATTGATCTTGGATGGTATTCAGCTTCTCTTGGACTGTCCGATAGGCCTGTTGCGCCTTCTGCAATTGATCGGCGAGAGAGTCGCGCTCAGCGGCGACCAGTCGCAATTGCTCGGAACTCGCGCTATTGGTAGCGTCCAGTTCGCCGACACGAACTTCGGCCGCCCTCAGCCCGTTCTCCAGACGACCAATCTCGGTTTGCTTCTGCTTGCTTTCCTGCTCGAGAGATTCCACTTGCGCTGCGCTGACTCTGAGTTTCTCCTGCCATTCTTGCCACTCGGAATCTTGCGGCGGTAAGACCTGCGGAGGAAACGCAGTTATCTGCACAGTCGCGCGAGTGCTTCGCTGTCCTACCCGATAAGCCACAGCACCAACAATAATCACTGCACACGCCGCCAGCACGCCGATACCAACTCTCGCTAGATTCCAGTTGAGTGCTGGCACAATGCGCCACGGTGTAGCCATCTCCGGAGTTCCAATCGTCGCGAGCAAACGCTCGCGTACACCGGCTTCATTCCAGGGCCGCTCGTCTTCGCGAAGCAATTCGTAATCCGCGGCCAGCAGCGGCATACCTTCACTCGCAACTTTCCTAAACTGTTCGTAGGTTTCGCGGCACGCGGAACAAGCAATCAAGTGCGCTTGCAGTTCGTCCATCTCTTTCAAGGAAAGACTTCCCGATGTCGCCAGAGCGCACAACTCCTCATACCGATCGTGGTCACCCATCACGTTTTCTGCAGCACTCATCGCTTTATATCTCGCAGCTTCTCAATAATTGTGCTCTTACGGAGCTTTTCGAGCCCCCGATAATAATGGTGCCGAACATTGCCTAGTGGCTCACCCAATCGTTCGGCGATGTCCTCGAATTCGAGTCCCTCAAAGAAGAAGAGTTCCAGGGTCTTCCGCTGCTTTTCACTCAATTCAGCAAACGCAGGCCGCATCTGCTCAAGGGTCAGCTTCGCTCCCACCTCGCGTTCCAGGTCACTGTCTCCCGATAGAGTATCGCCCGCCGCTTCCAGATCTGTACCAGCATAGAAATTCCTTCGCAGCAGAAAGGAGCGTCGATCAAACGCCCGGTGGTAAGCTATTTGCACAATCCACCCTTTCCCGCTCCCCTTGCCGGGATCAAACAGGTTCGCCTTCTTGTAGAGGTGCAGAAAGACGTCTTGTACAAGTTCCTCGGATTCTCCCTGATCGTGCAGTACCCGCAGGCCGATGGAAAACACCAAACTGGAGAAGCGGCTGAACAACAGTTGGAAGGCGTTCTTGTCCTGCTTGCAGAGTCTTAGAATGGCCTGTTCGTCGCTCAGCTCGGCATCATCGAGCAGACGGCGGCTTTGGGCATCTTCCCCAAAGAGTTTAGCCATCGGAAATAACTGGTCGTGGGACGCGCTACTCACAGGACGTTGCTAGGGCTCCTGGGCAAGCCGCTACAAGAGCTGACAATACACCAACTTCGCGCCACTAGTATCATTTTTGTTGCACTCAGAAAAAGCGCAGGACCACTGGTACAGAAGCCGCTCAAGAGACGTATACTCACCTAACAACCAGACATAGAGGAAGCCACTAGACGACCTTTTCCTGCGAACGCTCCGACGGATGGAGCACTAGAACGAAGCCGCAAGGCGCCGAGCGCGTTGTCTACAGTCGAATGTCCGGGTCGTGAGGTCGTGGACAGTTGAAGCAGATTTACGGACACCTGCGGCAGGTCATGGAATCCTAGAAACAGCGATTGGTGGCGAGTGGCAAGCAAACCGGCGCGCTATATGCGCAATTACTTCTGTCGTCTCGCGCGCTTTTCACTGGTCACTGAACAGCGTACACTGCCCTCTGGCACTTTCGTCGCCTCCATTACCCTCTTCAATTCGCCGACACCGCTTTGTCCTTGGCGGCCTTGCCTTTGGCGTCGTTCTCCGCTTGCAGCTGCCTTAAGCTACGCCAGTGCTTGTACTGATCTACCTTCGCGGGGTCTGGGTCTTCTTCATCCTTAAGCCAGAAACGGAACCAGTCCACCGATCCACCTTGCGACGCCATGCGTACGGCTGGATTTGTCTGAACGTGCTCATCAGTATTCAACATCAGCAGGTCTACTGGCTTATGCAGGTACCGAAGTCCCGCATACGGCTCCCACATATGAAGCAAGTTGAGCCGACCTCCCCCAACAACCAACAGAGGCGTGGTGATCCTATCAAGATTAAAACCCGGAGATCGCTTCAGCCACTGCTGCAAACCCTCGCCGAAGGGCATCGCACCGATCATCGATTCAGTGTCGGGGCTAGGGCCAAACATCATATATTGAAGATAAGTTTCCATTACGCCATCTGTGACCGACGCGGCTCTGAGCTTAAGAGAGCCAGTTGTGAGCATTTCCATCACCGAGAAGCAGGTGCGGCTAAATCCGATGATGCCGATTCTTTCCCGATCTACTGATCCGTCCGACACCAGTTGATTTGCAGCGGATTCCAACATCTCAACGTCACAAGGCCCTTCCTCGGGTGTGGCGATTAGACAATTGGCTCCGGTCACTTCGGTCGCTGTCTGCAGAACCATGATTCCCGTTGCGGCTAGCGCCCTCGCCGCGAACGCCGTTGGGAATACACCGGAGGGTCTAAATTCTGATTCGGTGAATCCGTGCGTCTGAATCACCAACGGATAGCGCTGGCCCGGTTTGTAATTCACGGGCTTGTACAGGCCGCCTTTCCATTCCCGCCCTTCTTTATCCTTCCATGTGTAAACGCTGGCTTGCCCGAGGTCCATGTTTTTGAGCTGCGGATTGGGATCCCAAATGACTGCCGATGTACGTTTGTTTGTAGCGACCAGAAGCGGAGGATCATTGAACCCCTGCTTGACAGTGACTTCGAGACCGTTATGTTCTATTCCGGGTTCACTTTGGCTCTGAACGGCGACTTGCCAAGCACCATCTCCCCCACGTCGATACTCCGTTGTGTAAATTGACGAGTCCCGATTGTTTTCAAAAACGACGATGACCCGCTGGCTATTTTCACCTACAAATCGCGCGCCCTTAATTGCGTCGAGACCTTCCTCAACCGGGGCTTCCATAGCGCTAACGCTTCTCAATGTCACAATGCAAGTGCCGGCGTTGGAGGCGAGATCCACAACCGCGATGCATGGGCGAGACGGTTTGCCGTCTTTCGATTTCACGAACGTGCCCGGCAATAGAATTCCCTGACCGTCACTCGACCAACTGGCAGTACCACGGGCCCACCAACCGGCACTACCGCTTATCGGAGCATCGGTTAAGGCCTGCACTGAACCCGTTTGCAGATCGATCCGAACATACTGATTCGCAGAGTCGTCAGATTGCAAATCCTGACGGCCAGGACGGATGCGATAGGGCGAAGATGCGTAGGGCGGGGGGTAAAGTGTCTCCCATGATGACGGAACTTCAGGAACAGGCAGAGTCGTGACTAATGAACGGCCATCGGGAGACAACACCATTGCCGTGCCGAAAAAGCCATAAAGCACGATTGGAGTGCCGCTGTTCTTAGCCTCGAATCGCTTCCCGTCCACGAACGCCCAAAGGTAGTTGCGATAAGATAACACGCGCACTGTCCTCGCATCGTCCGGAAAGAGTAAGCTATATAGCAGCTCATAAAGCGGCCTCTCTGAACCCGCAATCGCTGGAGCATCACGTTCGGTCTGCAATTTTTCCCAAGGCGCAGGATCAGCGACGGTATAGACATAGTGCTCGCGGTCACGAATATCAAATTCCCTGACCATCTCGTTCGCAGGCGTCAATGGCCCTGTCGACTTTTTTCGAATGTCCGCGAGGACGAGCCGTTGATTGCCGCCTTCCACGCGCTCCAGGAAGGCCACTCCGCTGGAGTCAGCTAACCAACGCCACTTCGTTATGATGGGACCTGCTGTGTCTGTGGATAGAGTGAGAACCCATACGGGTGATGGCGGTTGCGAATCAGCATGCTCCAGGAAGTTCTCGAT
>Ga0187864_10004634_pt1 | contig 10668 bp, 7 predicted proteins | sample June2016WEW_11_4_FD_132985 | JGI IMG/M metagenome (GOLD analysis project Ga0187864, IMG submission 132985) | Peatland microbial communities from SPRUCE experiment site at the Marcell Experimental Forest, Minnesota, USA - June2016WEW_11_40 | ecosystem: Environmental > Terrestrial > Soil >... | reverse complement strand
GCGCCGCTAAACGGGCGTTACCCGCGCCCGCCTGTCCCAGTCCAGGGAAAGCACCTCCCGGACCGGTCGTAGTGCCGGTCAGCATGATGCCCGAAGCTGCCCGGGAGCGGACCGTATCCTTCCGCGCGCGGGCACCGCACTCGCTCCGCTTTCGGGAGTACCCTCGGCCGAAGGCGTCCTTCACTGAGCGAGATTCGCGGCTTGTAACGGAAACGAGGACAGTTGTCAAGGAAGCTGTCGCGCTTTCAGTGCCATTCCGTGGGAGTCGCGCACTTGGTGCCGGAGGCTAAGTCGCCTCCACTGGCAACGTACTGTTTCCATTGTAATTATCGGTCGCTCTACAAACGGCTTAGCGCTAGACTTGGGTTGCGGCTTGGTAGACGAGCGATTCTCGGTTGCGCTGTACTCCCGGACCGTATGGCTCCAGGGAGATCGCGTGCCGGAAGCTGAATCACGATCCCTGCATCTTCACACGCTTGATTCGCTGATCGCCGACCTTGTTAGCGGCAGACCAGTTCGGGCAGGCGGAGGGCTCTATGCTTTGCCGGACGAGCGGACGCGTAGCGCGCTTGAATGGTACCGCAGAAAGGGATCGGCCAGATGGAGGGCCAACGTCAGCACGCAGATCGGGGAGGATTTGGTTGACGGCATCCTTCAGCAACCACCTGAACTGCCGCCGCTGCCCGCGCGGAGGGCCAACGCCAACAGCAGGCGCCTGACACTGAAGAAGCTGGAGGCGCACCGATTCGCCGGCCTGCATAAATTCGGGACGCTTGGCACCGCCCCTGGAAACTACGTACACGAATTCACTTCGGCGCTCACGATCTTCGAAGGCAGGAACGGATCGGGCAAGACCTCACTACTCAACGCAATCATTTGGGCTCTAACAGGAGAGATGCTGCGCCCGCAACGGGAGCCGGAGGCCGCTGAAGACTTCGATTGTTGGGTCGCCCCGGCAAACGGGGGCGACGAACAAACGGCGCACAAGTTGTCCCCTCTCACGCCGATGCCGAACGTGGAGCAGTATCGACCCGATCAGCCGTGGGTGCCCGCCGATACATGGGTGGAGCTGACGTTCATCGATGAGACCGGCGCGGAACTATCAGTGATCCGGCGCAGTCAAAGTCGGTCGCCACAGGGAAAATTGAAGGAAACGTCGCCCGATCTGTCGATCCTCGGCGTCGATCCGATTGCGGTGCGTATTGGCACCATCATGCCGGGCCTTCTTCCGCTGATCAAAGTCGGATCAGAATCGGAATTGGGTCGCGCCGTTTCGCAGCTCACAGGCCTCTCCGCCCTCGTCGATCTCGCCGAGCATGTGCGGCGGGCGAAGGCCAAGATCGACAAAGAGTTCGTAAAGGTCAAAACAGGCGAGCGCGATCGGGCGGATCGCGCCTACGGCACCACGAAGGACGACCTCGAAAACATTTTGCTTGCGCATCCCGGCCTGAAACCGGCGCACGCCATACCTCAGCCGTCCGATGACGAGGCGATCGAAACGACCCTCGCCGAGATCACCGAACATTTTGAGCGAGCAAAAACCGTGGCGTTTGAATCCGCGCGCGATATCCTGGGCGATCGCTTCGACCCCGCCAATCCCGCGCTTCTCTCCGATCTTGAGAAGAATATTGGCAGGGCCGTTGAACGGGCAAGCCAGCCGCAAGAACTCGCCTCAGCGGCCCGGCTTGGCGCTCTGCGCCAACTCAAGCCAGAGCAGCTCGATGCGGCAGAATCCCAGGTTGAGCGTATTCTAACGGAAGGGCAAGCTCTCGATGCTTTGGCGCGGAATCCTTCTACGGCTGCGCGTACCCGCCTCTATGCCCGGGTAGCGACCTGGATCGCGGAACATCCCGACCCGCAGCGCAAAGACGACACGTGCGTCGTTTGCGGAGGTGATCTTGAACACGCTCGCGATCCTGTAAGCGGACAGCTGGTCAAAACCCATCTGCACGAAGCCGCGTCCGACGCAGTGTTGCTGTCGCAGACGCTTAGCCGCTGGGCGGAGAATGCGCAGGGCGACCTCATGCGCAATGTGCCGGAGTCACTCCGTACGGCAATGGCGACCGATCTGCCGGCGCATCCGTGCGACCTTCTTCGGACTGCCATCGTCGATGAGTTATTCGGTTTTGAACCGTTTCGCGGCGTATTGGGAGATTTGAGGGCGCAGACCGCTTCCACGTTCGATGACGTCGTCAAAAATCGTGCGGCTGTTGGCGACCCCGCCGACATCGCGCTGCCGAGGGGGTGCGATGCGCTAAGTGAGACGTTCAAGCGGCTCAATTGTGCCATCCGCTTTGCACGATGGCGGCAAGATAACGATACGTTGGTGCGCGAGATTGTTATGCGGGTGCTCGGGCGCTCGCCCAAGGAGGGCGAGCCGAGCGAAAAATTAACTCTCACCGGAAAGCTGCTCGATCTCGAAGCTACGGTAAAGGCGGCCAAGCCCGTTTCCGATGCACTGATCCAGTGCGGCAGGCTTAAGCAGCATCTCAAGGCGCGGCGCACCGCCGAAACCCGCCTTGCCGATTACGCCATCGCGAGCGCAGCCTTGGGAAATCTCGCCACATTGGGAAATCTCGCCGACGAGCAGGTCAATCAGCTTCGTAAGACCTTGCGGAAGGAGGCGGCTGCCTGGCGCCGACGGATTTACCTCGGCGCGTTTCCCGACACCGCCCATGAATTGATTGATACCGGCATGGGTCGCAAAGGTGAACTGGATCTTGTCGTGCAGGCCGGAGGCGTGTCGGCGCCAGCGCAGCACGTAACCAACGCCTCCGCTCTACGCGCCAGCCTCGTCGCATTCTTTCTCGCCTTCTGGGAGTACGTACTCAAGGAGCGAGGCGGATTGACGACATTGGTGCTCGACGATCCGCAAGAACTACTCGATGATGAAAACCGGGAACGCCTTGCGGCGGCGCTTGTACCACTCGTCGCCGAAGGCGCACAGTTGATTGTGACCTCGAACGATACGCGTTTTTGTGGTCGAGTCTCGCGCCTCCCACTATCAGGCGGGATTGAACATCTGGAAGTGCATCCTGCCACGCGCCAACAACCAGTTGTGCGAACTACGCCGCCGCTTCCAGTTATCCAAGCGCGTAAGACGCGGTTCGACGCCGACCAAAACGCAGAGGAGCCAGCGCGCGACTTCGCCGATGGATGTCGTGTGTTTTTCGAAGCCAAGCTCGGCGACTTGTTCGATGACCCGGCTCATGCGGCCTGGGCAATCGCGCACCCCGATCCTACCCTTCACGATTTCATCCAACGACTCCGTCCGCTGGTGAAATCAGGCCCGCAGGGAATGTTCAGCGCTCATGTTTTTCGGCATTTTGCTGAACATCCGGCACTGACCGACGGCTCGCCAGTGATTGTCCTGATGAACAAGGCCCATCATGGCCGACGTCAAGAGATCAGGGCCGCCGACGTGGCGCAGTGTGCCGATGACTTAAGCAGACTCCTCGAAGTCGTCGAGCAAATGTACGAGGAATGTTACCGCTGGCGGCGAAGGGACGTTCCTAAGCATCAGACTGGGACAAAGATACCGGCCGCGCTGACGCCGATGCCTCATCCCGCGTTGAATGTTGTGATCTGTCCGGACCTAGCCGCGTTCACGCAGCACGCAGGCTTCGCCGAGTCGCAGGAGGCGCTCGAACGTCTCGATCCTCATCTTCTCGACGGCGCGGTCGCGTATTATCTGCGGCGTCCCAACTTCGGGTTTGCCGCGCCCGCTGGCTCGCTTGCCTTTGTGGAAGCCTTGCCGAGTCCTCCGGCAGACCGGCGGCTCGTCGTCGCCAGGCATGGCGACTCCGTGTACGCGCGCCGCCTCGTACGCGGCGCCAATGCGAGCATCATTGGCCTCACAGCGGAAGTCCCGGATCCGCGCACGAGGACCCCGAAGACGATCTTTCTCCCTGAAACCGATGTCGCAATCCATCAAGTCGTTGGAATAATTTTCGACCACATGATTTCAGTAGAGCAAGGACGGGATGAAGCCGTGCTCGTCGATGGAGGGGACGTATTGAAGCGCATTGAGATTGCATTCCGCGTGGTCGACGACAGTGCCGTTCCGCTTGCGCTTAAGAGGCAGGTGGTGCTTGGCGGCGCACGCATCGAACTCGATGAACTAGGACGGCACAAAGACGCCCTTGTCGCGCTCACACTTGATGACGGATCAAGCATTTTCAAACGTGTGGGTGCGGTGCTTCCGGGCGAGCTTGATCACTTGCGGCAGTTCGAAAGCATCGGCGGTCTCGGGTCCTCGCAGGTTCTTTCAATCGGCAAGCCACATAGGGGCTTCCCGGGCGTAAGGAACGCGCGCACCATTATCGGGGTGCTTTATCACGCTTGAACTGTTCGCCCACCAATCTCTCTACAGCCAGCGACGCCTCTCCACCGCGCTTCGCCATAGCCGACGTTTTGCGTCGGCGTCCTTTACGCAAAGTACGGCGGCCGAAGGCCGCCTATGCCCCCTCCCCCGCTCCGTTTCACTTCGCGGGGGCGGATGAAAAGCGGCCGCATTGTCCATAACGGCCCCTCGATGGAACATGATCGCTGAGCCGGCATTAACTCTAATACCAAGCGCCACAAATCCTGACTCGTCATGCCCGCGCATAGCCGTTCGAAGAACGGCGTCGCTTCGCTCGCCTATGTCGCGGGCATCCACGTCTTAAAGAGCGAGGTCAAATCAAAGACGTGGATGGCCGGAACAAGTCCGGCCATGACGAAGTGGAAGGGTCGCGCTCAATGACAGTTGGTATAATAGCTCGCCAGGAACAGGATCGCGGTGTTGCGCCGCCGTTATGCGTTTTCCGCTTCGCTCGCCGTGGCCACCTCCTCCGTCGGCCAGCGTTCGTGGGTCAGCGGAACGATCATCCGGATGGACAGGCCTTCGCGGGTGTAGGAGGTGTGCACCTCGCCGTTCATTTGCCGTTCGATGACCAGGCCGATCAGCCGCGAGCCGAATCCGGTGCGCCGCGGCGGCCGCGCCGGCCGACCGTTCCGCTCGATCCAGTCAAGGGTCAAGGTCCGGCCGCGCCGCGTACGCGCGACCGACCAGATCAGTTCGAGCCGGCCTTCCGGGCGCGAGAGGCTGCCATGCCTGATGGCATTGGCGGCAAGCTCGTGCAGGGCGGCGCTCAGGCTGAAGGTCGGGTCCGGCTCGAGGTCGAAATCGGGCCCGGCGAAAGAGGTGCGGTCGAGATACGGTCCCAGCTCCACGCGCAACAGCTCGGCGAGCGACGTCGATTTCCAACCGGCTTCCGTGATCAGGCGGTGCGCATTCGCCAATGCGAGCACGCGCGCCTGGTACTTGCTCGCGAGCTCGGCCATGTTCCTGGAATTTTTCGCCGTCTGCGAGAACAGCGCCAGGAGCTGCGAAAACAAGTTGCCGGAGCGGTGGCGCAGTTCGCGGATCATCAGTTCGTGGCGTTGCTCCAATTGCCGGCGTTGAATCGCGCCGGCAACGAGATGGGCGACGGCGGCGAGGAACGAGGTGTCCTGCACGCTGAAGTGCCGATGCCCGCTCGTGCAGACGCCGAGAACGCCATAGGCGCGTCCATCGTGGCCGGCGATCGTGGTGCTCATGCCGCTGACGCAGCCGTGATCGCGAAGGTATTGCGGGATTGCAAACCGCGTCTCGGTGGCAAAATCGGCGGTGACGATCGGAACCGCGGCGCCCAAAATGTGCCGAGCGTAGTCGTCGTGCTCCTTCGTCATCACGATCGAGCCGATGCAGCCGGCCTTCCAGCCGAAGCCGGCGCGCAGCAGAAAGTCGGTATCGCCGGGCATCAGCTCGAGAACCTTGACGAAATCGACCGGCAAGGTGAGCGCGAGCGTGCTGACCACGTCGTTGAGCAGCCGTTCGATATCTGTTTCCGCCAATGCCCGCTCGCCGAGCTGAGCGAGCGCCTCCTGCTGTTTGGCGCGGCTGCGCAGCTCGTTCCCAAGGTTCACCCGTTCGGTGACGTCGTGGCAAAGGCCGACCATGCGCTCGGGAATCGCATCCTTGAGCGTCGCCGTGCCGCTGGCCTCGATCCAGCGGTCCTCGCCCGTTCCCCGCGGCGCGACCCGGAAGCGCACTCGGTACGGGCATCCGGTCCGCAGCGTTTCGTTGAGGGCGGCCAAGACCTTGGGCCGATCCTCCTGGTGAATGCCGCGTTCGAAGAACGCGTAGGTGCCATCGAAGCTGCCGGCCGGCAGGCCGCACATCGACTCGATGTTGCTCGACCACGTCACCGTGTTGGTGGCGATGTCCCAGGACCAGACGCCGATCTGTCCGGCTTCGAGCGCGGCGCGGACCGTCGCAAAATCCGGAAAGAATGCTGTTGCGGTCTCGTTTCCCGGCCCCCGCTCCGGTTCCGTTGTTGTCGTCCTTTTTACCTCGGACTTGTGCATGCGCTTACTGTTCGACCTCCTCCGCGGCGGGGTCAAGGCCATACCTTTGGACTATCTCAGGAAAACAGCGCAGACGCGCGTTGGGTTTCGCTTTCCGCGGCGAAAAAAAGAAATAGTTGACGCTGGCCTTGCGGCGAAGCGCCCGGATCAATAGAGGCCGAACGGCGTGGGATTGCTGCTCCACTCGGCGCGCTGCGGCGGTTGATCGGCGATGGCGGCGGCCGGCCTTACCGATATCTCGGCCCTCATGGATGCGCCGTGGCTTCCTTCGATCGAGACCGGCCGTTGATCGTTGATCGGGACGCTTCGCTGATCGTTCGCCAGGACCACGACTTTGGCGCCGATGCCGACGCGATCATACAGGTCGATCACGTCCGCGTCGCGCATGCGGATGCAGCCGCTGGAGACGTGCTTGCCGATCGAGCCCGGGTTGTTGGTGCCGTGAATGCGGTAGGCGGTGTTGCCGAGATAAAGCGCGCGCGCGCCGAGCGGATTACCGGGACCGCCGCCGACCCAGCGCGGCAGGTAGGGCTGGCGGGCGATCATCTCCGCCGGCGGAATCCAGTCGGGCCATTCGGACTTGCGCGAAATCGCCTCGATGCCCGACCAGGTAAAGCCTTCCCGTCCCACTCCGATCCCGTAGCGAATGGCCTTGCCGTCGCCGAGCGTCAGATAAAGGAATGTGTGCGCGGTATCGATGATGACGGTGCCGGGAGGTTCGTTCCTCGGGTAGGAGACCACCTGCCGCCGCAACGGCGCTGCAAGCTCGTCGCCGCCCGGCACTCCACCCGGCTGTTCCGCCTGCGGCATAGCCTGGTGCAGGACCGCGCCGTCGCGATCGATCGGCGTATACGAGAGCGATTGAGATGAGGCGGTACCGCCGAGGATTGTCGCAAAGGCTGCACAGAGAGCCGCGGTGCAGGCGCGCCGTGGCAGCTTGTTCGCTGACATGACACACTCCGCTGGTGAGTTCCGTCAATCAATCGCCGACCGAGGAGAAAGGTTCCACGCCGGTCGCCGAGGCCGCGCGCAGCGTTTTTTAATCAAATTTGTTGTCAGGCCATGCAGCGTCGGAAAACGTTCGCCAAATGCGGCGAAGAAATCGGGCTGAAGGCGGCATCGCATCCGATCAGAATTCGCGCGCGCGGCGGCGATGGTGCGGGCAAAACGGGCATTCCAAACTCACGCTGCCAGACGGTCGATTTTGCCGGCGGCTGCCGGTCGCCCTTGCGAACGCGGTTCACTGATATCGCCGCAGGCGTGCTGAACAATCCCGCGCCCGTTGTTGGAAATGACGGGAACGAAACCAGGCCTGCGATGAACAAGGCGAGCGCAACACCCGCAAAACGAACAGACAACATGGCGCGCATCGGATTGTTTCCGAAACATCGACACGACCCCCACGATCCCCATGTCCCAAATACATGCGGCCAATCGGCCTATGCACGATCGGTAACGTGCCTGGGCTACCAGCGGTTCCGCCCCGCGCCGAGCCTCACCGAGTTGTGATGATGCCGCTCACACTTGCGTGATGAGGACGAGGCCGGCGCCGAGTCGCGGAACAAAATTCGCGGTCGCGATTTATCATCGGACCGGCCATGCTTTTTCCCCCACCCCCCCGTGCTTGGCCGGCCATACAGGGCGCAGCCGATTGACCGATCAGCTGCGCCCTGATTTTTGCCGTCATTCCGGGGCGCGGGGCGCAGCCCGCGAGCCCGGAATCCATAACCACAAGTCAGCGAATATGGATTCCGGGCTCACCGCGCAGCCTGTCATCGGGCCGGCCACTTCGGGCCGGACCCGTTGGCGGGGCCCCGGAATGACGGCAAAGGAGGGTGTTTCGCTCCGCGACCGGCGCGCGAAAACAAGACTACGCCGTCGGCTGTCGCTCGCGCTGCCGCGCCTTGCGGCCGAAGAACAGCGCCTGGCTGGCCACGGCCGAAACCACCGCGAGCTGGAACGGCTTGGCGATGAGGAACGCCGGTTCCGGCCGCTGCCCGGTGAGGAACCGCTCCGGGTAGGCGGTGATGAAAACCACCGGCACCTCGAACGAGCCGAGAAGCTCGTTCACGGCATCAAGACCCGAACTGCCGTCGGCAAGCTGGATGTCCGCCAGGATCAGCCCAGGCCGCTTTTTCCGGGCGAGCGCAATGGCCTCGCTATGCGTGCGCGCGACGCCGATCACCCTGTGGCCGAGGCTCTCCACCAGCGCCTCGATATCCATGGCGATGAAGGCTTCGTCCTCGATGATCAGGACATCGGTCGCGATCTCGGCCGCGAGTTGGCGCCCGGATTCTTCGACCAAACCGCGTAGCGTCGGCAGATCGCATTCGAGAATCTGCGCCGCGTCCTCCTCCGAAAAGCCCTCGAGCGCCACCAGCAGGAAAGCCTGGCGGGGACGCGGCGTAATCTGCGTAAGGTATTGTTCCGGCGGAAGATTCGGCTCGACTTCATCGGCTTTGCCGTTCACCGCGACGGAATTCCAGATTTTGGTGAATAGGCGGTAGAGCGCAACCCGCCGGTTGGGGCCGGATTCGAGGATTTTCGGGCTGGCGATCAACGATTCCAGGGTGGCAGCGACATAGGCGTCGCCGGATACCTGGCTGCCGGTCAGCGCCCGGGCATATCGGCGCAGAAACGGCAGGTACTGAAGTACCGCTTGCGAGGTCGACAACGCACTCTCCCCCTACCAGTTTCCCAAGACTATCTGCTACAACGTCGCCGCGCAAACTAGGTTCCGAAAATAGTTACCGAGGCCGGAACCAAGATGAGCGCACTGCGTTGGTGGCCTGCCGTCCGGGGGGATGACGCCATGCGGGGATTGCGGCAGACGGCGGTAACGGGGGGCAGGACGAAAAATGAAGTCTGGTAAGACAGTCAACATTGAAACGCCGGCCCCGAATGAGAATAAGCCGGAAGCTAGGGACGCGATGGGCAGACCAGTCACTCAACGCAAGAGCGAGGTGCGCCTGGGGCGCGAGGTTCAAGCGCGCATCGGACAGCAACTACGCGCGCTGTACGACGATGTCGTCAGCGAGGGGGTGCCGCAGCATATCGCCGACCTGGTTCGCCGGCTGAGCGAACAAGATGATGGGGCGGCATGAGGCTCGATCCCGCCATACGCGATCAGGTGCTTGCCACGGTGCCTAGTCTGCGCGCATTCGCCATTTCATTGTGCGGCAATATCGACCGCGCCGACGATTTGGTGCAGGAGACCTTGCTGCGCGCGCTCGCCCATATCGATTCCTTCCGGCCCGGCACCAATATGCCGGCATGGCTCTTCACCATTTTGCGCAACCTGTTCCGTTCCGAATATCGCAAGCGGCGGCGCGAGGTGGAGGATACCGACGGCCGCTATGCCGAGACCCTCAAATCGCAACCCGAGCAGACCGGACGGGTCGAATTCAACGAGTTCCGCGCCGCGCTTGGCAAGCTGCCCTCGGACCAGCGCGAGGCGCTGATCCTGGTGGGCGCCTCGGGTTTCTCCTACGAGGACACGGCGACGATTTGCGGGTGTGCGGTCGGCACCATCAAGAGCCGGGTCAACCGCGCCCGCACCCGACTTGCCGATTTGCTGGCAATCGACAGCGTCGACGATTTCGGCCCGGACCGGGCCACTCGCGCCGTCCTCGCCGGCGGCGGGCGGAGTTAGCCCCCCTTTTAAACCGCTTAGCTAAAACATTGTGTTGGAGTTGACGGATTTTTCCGGGATCTCTTGAATGACGTCCCAATGCTCAACAATTTTGCCGTTTTCGAGCTTGAAAATATTGATGATTGCGGAACCACGGCTGCCGGGCGTCCGTACGCTGTGAACGTGCTGGATGACACAATCCCCGTCCGCGAAGACGTGTTTGACCTCGCTGTGTGAGTCAGGGAATTTCTCGCGCAGGAAGTTTATATAAGCCTTGAGCCCCTCCGGCCCATCGGCGGCGCTGGGATTGTGCTGGATGTAGCGCGGGCCGAGGAATTTGGAAGCTGCCTCGAAGTTCTTCTGGTTGATGGCCGCGTCGTAAAATTCCGCCACGACCTTCTTATTTTCTTCCATCTGCGCGGTGTCGGCGGCACAAGCGGCAGCCGGCGCAAGCGCTATCAACGCAGCGGCGAGGAGCAGGCGAAACATAGCAGCCTCCTTGGAACGAAACGTGACGACCTAGTACCCACTTTCATAGAAACGTGATTCGCGCGGGCAGTGAATTCGAGAGTCGGATGAGACACTTATTCGCATCGTTGCCTGCGCGGATTGGTGATTCCGGGTACTAGTGTAGGCCCTACATATGC
>Ga0187864_10004627_pt1 | contig 10676 bp, 8 predicted proteins | sample June2016WEW_11_4_FD_132985 | JGI IMG/M metagenome (GOLD analysis project Ga0187864, IMG submission 132985) | Peatland microbial communities from SPRUCE experiment site at the Marcell Experimental Forest, Minnesota, USA - June2016WEW_11_40 | ecosystem: Environmental > Terrestrial > Soil >... | reverse complement strand
CCTTCCGTTCAAGTCCGCGCAACTCAATCCCCGCTCCCGGCACAGCCGCGCCAGCGTCGCCGAAATGTTCGGTGCGATGAGCAGCAGCGGATGCGGATGCTTTTGCTTCGCCAGAAATTCCACGTCCCGCGCCGCCGGATTCAATCTGAACTCCACCCCAAACGTGATGCGCCGCTTGTCCAGAACCAGTTCCCCGATCGCATCAATTCCCCGTTCGCGACGCGGCTGCCATTTCTTCCAGCGCCAGTTCAGCGCGGAGTCCTCCGCCCAAAGGGCGCGGACGGCCTCGCGCAACTGCGCTTCCGTGGTGATGGTCTTTTGTTTACTCATTGGGTGCTGTTTACTGCGCAGTAAACTCGATGCTTTCAGTAAACTCAAGCGCAATTTGCCAGCAAATCAGCATATCGTGCAATCTTAATTCAAAACCTAGGCATTCCGGCGGCGCTGTGCTTGTGCAGCGCTGGCGTTGCTGTGGCGTTGTGCCGGTGTAGTTCTCGTAGGAGACGAGGTAACGAGTCTCAAATCAGTCAGAGACTCCTCACGTCGTCTCCTACTTTTTAACGGACAACGACACCTGCCCCGACAGCAGACGCGGCAGCAGCAGGTCGCGCGTCCGGCGGAGATTGGCGATTTGAAGGCCAAGCGTCGCGATTTGTGAAAACATCGGCGCGACGTGCGCCCTGAATTTTTCACGCAACGCAGCGGGCGGAACGACCCGGTGCGTTTGGGCAATATATTCTGTCCACTTGAAGTTTGAAATACCGGTGGACTGAACTTGAAACTGCTCAATCTCGCCGGACTCGTAGCCTTCAAGGAATGAAAGATAAAGAAGTTCAGAGCCGTAACCGACGGCGTCGGGGCGAACGCGCTTGCAAAAGCTCGCGCAAATGACGGACTCGTCGCCAAGCGCCGAAAGGAGTTGTGGAGTTACCAGCGAGGTGCGACCGACTGGCTGACCTTTGCTGCCGCCCGATACTTCAAAGAGAATGTCGCCCGCTTGCAGGCGGCGGGTGCGGATATTTTGGACGGTATGAAAACGATGTGGAACATCGGCAACCTGACTCAAACGCGCGTCAGGAATGTCTGTGCCGCGAATTACCCATGCCGGCTCAGTGTAGTCTTCATCAGCAACGTCTTTGCCCCAGCCGCCGCCGATGTGGTCTGTCATCAGAGATTCCAGTGGTTTAACCTCCCAGCCTTTGGGGATTTCGCCAATGAGGGAGGCGACGCGCGGGAGCTTTTCGTGGCCGGGAATTCGGAAGTGCTCAAACCACTCTCGATAAATGGCGCGGGTCATCGCCTCCAAGAATCGGATGCGCTGCTGACTGTTTTCCATCAACTCGTCGTAGGCCGACAGGATGCACGCGATCCGCCGTTGCACCGGAAGCGGGGGAACGCGGACTGGAAATTTCGGAAATGTGATAAGCGGGATACGGTCAACGGTCGCACCCGTCATCATATTGTTGGTGATAACCTCCCTCCAAGCGGGCGAAAAGAAATAGTAAAAAAGAAATCCCCTATCCACCTTGTTTGCGTCGGTGCGAATCAATGCCATGCGCCGCCCCAAACAGCCACGGAATCCTTCGGGAATGATTGCGTAACGATTCAGCGTTGCTTCGTAGGTGAAAACAATGTCGCCTGGCCTCGGCTCAACTCGTCGCGTCCAAGTCGCATAATCTTCCTCGGCAATGTGCCGGATGTCGGACAAATCAAGATGGCCGTCGTCGGTTACGTTTTTTATTCCGAGAAAGACTGGCCCAGATTCGGATGTCTTGGGGGTTGCGTGCGGCCCGTCGTAAAGACCTTCATAAAGCTCGCTGATTGGGACAATGTTCCATTTTGCCTGCATCGCTCAATCCTCTAGAATTTCCGTCACGTTGCCGGCTATTGTTTTTTCAAGCTTGCGGGCGCTGGCATTGAGCGTTTCGAGTTCCTCATTGAATGTTTCGAGTTGCGCCTTAAAATCCTCGTCGTTTACCGCTTCATCGGCAGCCACGCCAACGTAACGACCGGGATTAAGCGACCAATCTTTCGCTTCAATTTCTTTCAACATGGCAGCTTTGCACAATCCGGCGACATCGGCGTATTTAGGATTCTTCCCGAAAACTTCTTTCAATTTCGCGCGGGATTCGTCGCCGCCTAGAGTAAAGTCCAATTCTTCGCCACGATAAAGGCGAACAAGGTTACCGAGAAAACCAATTTGCGCGTGCGTCCAATCGCGGTGCGCACGGTCAATCTGACGGTAAATGTGGCGGGCATCTCTGAAAAGGACTTGTTCGGTTCGCGGGGACGCTCTCCCTACCGTTTTAGATTTGTCGAAAAACCAAAGCGTGCAAGGAAGCGTAACGGTGTAAAAGAAATTTGGACTGACGACAACCATCACATCCACAGCGCAGCTTTCGATGAGCTGCTTGCGGATCTCCAGCTCTGAACTGCGCGCGTCCGCAGCGGAATTTGCCATGACGAATCCGGCGCGGCCTTTTTCATTCAGCGCGGAATAAAAAAGTTGAATCCAAAGATAATTGGCGTTGTCGCTGCGCGGCAGGCCAAACGGAAACCGGCGATTCGCACCAACCTGATCTTTCAGCCTCTCTTTATCAACGGCGTTGACGTTGAACGGCGGATTGGCGAGAACGAAATCAAAGCGACCAGTCGCATCATGGGGGTCGTCGTAATAGCTGATGGCTTGTTTGATGTCACCTTCCAGACCATGCACGGCAAGGTTCATCCGGCACAGGTCGCCGGTGGCGCGCTCTTTTTCCTGACCGTAAATCGCCAGTTCCTTGGCCGGGCTTTTCTGGTGCTCGGACACGAACCGCGCCGATTGCACGAACATGCCGCCTGAACCGCACGCCGGATCAAGAATGCGACCGTGAAACGGTTCAATGATTTCCGTCAGCAACCGGACGATGCTGGATGGCGTGTAAAATTCGCCGCCGCCCTGTCCCTCCGCCATCGCGAACTCGCCCAGGAAGTATTCATACACGCGCCCGAACGTGTCGTAGTCGGATGAAACGGGGATTTCAGAAATCTTCTTGAGCAGTTCCTTGAGGAGTGTGCTGCCGAAGATGTTGTAGGTCTTGGGCAGGACACCGGCGAGTTGCGGATTCTGCTTTTCAATGTCGCGCATGGCGGCATTGACCTTCGCGCCGATGTTTTCGGCTTCCGGGCGGTTCAGCAGATAATCAAACCGCGCCTCGGCGGGCAGATACAGGATGCCCTCGGCGTGGTAGGCGGCAGGTTCGTCCACGCGCGAGCCGCGCCGCGGGCTGTGCCCGTTCCCACCAGACGTGCCGGCTTTTTCCAGTGCGGCGCGTTGGGCGGTGAAGCGGACTTCGGCAAACCGCAGAAAGATGAGGCCGAGCACTGGCGCGGAATACTCCTGCGACTTCAATTCGGAATTGGCGCGCAACTGGTCGGCGGCATCCCAGAGGCGTTTTTCCAGCGCCGCATTGTCAGCATTTTTTTCCGATGGGGCGATCCAGTGCATGAGATTGCTTCAAATCGTAGGTGAACCAAAGTTGCAATCAATGAAAAAGGATTTCCCTTCGCTCAATTCGTGTGAAAATTCAATTTTCCGATGTGGCTTCATGGGCGTGGCGGTCAGCACCCTTTCAACCTGCGGGGTGACTTGCGGGGTGACTTGCGGGGACACTCAGACTTTTGTTTAGTTTAAGGCGCATTGTTTAAGTCATGCTTGAACAATTGCTCCTAAACCAAGCAATTGATGAGACGATTGTTGAACTCAGGCAGCAATGAATTTGTTGTAATTGTCGCCTTTTCCCATGCGCATTTGCCGACAATTGCCGCCTTCAGACGAAGGCGTTTTACATGAGGCACGCTGTTCTCCTTGCGAGTGCAAAATGTTTGTTATGAACCGAATTTTTTCTACCACATTTTTATCGAAAAAGCCGGTCACTTCTTATATCTTACGCATGATGCGACGTGTTTGCGTTGCTAAAATGAGTGGACATTACGACCAAACATGGTCGCGTAGTCGTAATTCCGCAAAAACGAGATTTTTTTACAAGGTAAATATGGCACTCAATACTTGTCTTGGAAAACGCTGCGGACAGAAATAAACCAATGAAAGTGCTGCCGCTCCTGCTACTTCTCGCTTTGCCTGCCTTGGTGCAGGCTCAATTCACGTTCAAGACCAACAACGGTGCCATTGCCATCACGGGCTACACCGGTTCCGGCGGTGTGGTGACCATTCCCAGCACCATTGGTTGCCTGCCCGTCACCAGCATTGGCAATCGGGCCTTTTTCGCTACGCATGTCATCAATGTTCTGATTCCAGATAGCGTCACCGAAATCGGGCGCGATGCTTTCTCGCATTGCGGGTCGCTGACCAACGTCACGTTGGGCAACAGCGTTGCAAACATCGGCGAAGGGGCTTTCAGTCGTTGTCCACGGTTGGAAAGTGTCTGCTGCCGTGGAAATGCGCCCAGCCTTGAGGGACACAGTGTGTTCAAAGGCAGCCCGGCCACGATTTATTATTTGAACGGTGCAACCGGCTGGAAACCGATTTTAGGTGGTCGTCCTACTGTGTTATGGAATCCGCCAGTCCCATTCAGTTATTCAATTGGTGATGATGCGATTACGATTACGGATTACACTGGTCCAAGTGGCGACGTTACAATACCCTATTCTATCAATTTCCTGCCGGTCATCAGGGTTGATGAAAGAGCGTTTTGGTATCGTAACAACATAACGAGTGTCGCTTTCCCCGATAGTCTCAACAGTATTGGAGATATGGCCTTCATTGGATGCACCAGCTTGACAAACATCCTGATTCCCTACAGCGTCACGAACATCGGGAACGCGGCGTTCGCCGGCGACAGCAGTCTGACGGGAATCATGGTGGATGGAGAGAATGCATGGTATAGCAGTGTGGATGGAGTCCTTTACACTCGCAATAAAAAGATGCTGGTGGAATTCCCTGCCGGAAAGATGGGAAGCTATGTCATTCCGAACGGTGTCATCGTTATCGGCGAGAGTGCATTTTCCGATTGCAATAGGCTTACCAATATAGCGATTGCCGCCAGCGTCACAAGCATCGAAGACGCGGCGTTCGCAGGCTGTAACGGCTTCACAAATATTACTTTTCCGAACGGCGTGACGAATATCGGGAATGGAGCATTTAGTGGATGCTTATCTTTAATTAGCGTCACGTTTGGCACGAACGTCGCATACATCGGAAGCTGGGCATTTGCTTCCTGTAGTAGTCTGAATGGCGTTCAGATCCCCAACAAGGTGGTAGATATTGGGATGCACGCGTTCGATTCCTGCCTCAGCCTGACAGAAGTAACGATTCCTAGCAGCGTAACAAGCATTGAGGATGAGACTTTTTTTGGGTGCGCAGCACTGACCAATGTCATGATTCCCGGGAGCGTTACAAGCATAGGGCGGTTCGCCTTCGCCAACTGCACCAACCTGCCCGCGATAACGATTCCAAACAGCGTCAACACTATCTTGTATGGCGCATTTCTAAATTGTAGCGGCTTGAGCAGCATCACAATCCCCGGAAGTGTGAGCAGTATTGTGGGCGATACGTTCGATGGCTGTGTCAATCTGACCAACGTAACAATTCTTAGTGGCGTTACCAGACTTGGCGATTATATGTTCGCCGGCTGCACCAGCCTGGTTAATGTCACCTTGCCCAACAGCCTCATCTGGATTGAGAACTATGTTTTTGATGGTTGCAGTCACCTGACCAACATCGTCATTCCCGAGGGTGTCACAACCATCATGCAATTCGCATTTGCCAATTGCACCAGTCTAACCAGTATCAACCTCCCCAACTCGGCAACAGAGATTGCCGCGGAGGCTTTCATGAATTGTTCCAGCGTGACCAACATCACACTCCCCGACAACATCACGACCATCCGGGACGCCACATTTTCCGGCTGTTCCAGCCTGGCCAGTATTGTCATCCCGGCCAGCGTCACCAGCATCGGAGATTATGTGTTTACTTATTGCACCAAACTGACTGGCATTTATTTCAGCGGCAATGCTCCCGGTGCTGGCGCGGAACCCTTCTACCTTGACCCGGTGATCGCCTATTATCTGCCCGGGACAACGGGCTGGGATTCCACGTTTGCCGGTGTTCCGACTGCCTTGTGGTTGCCCGCCATGCAAACCAGCGACGGTAGCTTTGGCGTGCAGACGAATCAATTCGGCTTCAACATCATTTGGGCCAGCGGCCAGACGGTGGTAGTGGACGCCTGCACAAATCTTTCCAATCCTGATTGGCAACCGGTGCAAACCAACTCGCTCACAACCGGAACGGCTTATTTCAGCGATCCGCAATGGACGAATTATCCCAACCGCTTCTACCGCCTGCGCTCGCCGTAATTTGAACTCCACATTGACCGGCTGTTGCTAATCACGTTGCTAACCATGCAGCGAACCGTCCACAGCCAAGCCACGACCACGGCCAAGGACACGACCGCGAACAATCCGGAGCCACGACGGGCAGTTGCCATACGTTCACATCAGCCGGGAAATGGCGATGAAGTGGAGCATCTGGAAAACTGTTTTGCGGATAGACACCATCCCCTACCGACTTCGGTAGGAAAAATCGCGGCTCAAAACCGAGCGACAAATTGCGACAAAAAGCGGCAACGAATTTGTCGCAATTTGTCGCTTCAACTTGTCGCTTTTTGCCGCCTTGTCGCTAGACGCTGCATGAATTTTCAGTGGGCAATTTGCCATTTTAGACAGGGCACGCGTTACCCCTTATTTTAAGGGGGGTTTTATGGCTCGCCAAAATCTCGCCGATGGTTGCGCGGAGTCCCGCGAGACGGTCACGCGATGGACGCGCAACATCTGGCAAGACATCCTGCGAAATGCTTCGCTCGTGCTAACCGCATTACGAACTTTGTTGCTTCGGATGTTGCCTCGCGTGTTACCACCCTGTTGCGAAGCCAGTGCCAACCATGTTGCTAACTCGCGTGAATCGCCGTCTCATTGTATGGCTCGCTGTGCGTCGTCAAGGTCGTTCCGCCCTGTTGCCCTTCGGCTTCCACCTTGACGATGCTCGCTTCGCCACAAACCCGATGGCGATTAAGGATTCACGCGGGAAGTGTCACGGTCGTTGATGAAAAAGCAAAGCCAGTGAACCACAACCGGCATTTGCCGGACTTGATGGATCAATACGCTTCGGTCTGGCCGTCCTGTTGCGGATGATGACGCGGCAGGACGACCAGACGGAAGCCAAAGGGCAGCCGTGACGAACGCGCAGACGCGGCTGCGCAAGCGTTGGTCACGGCTTGGGGGCGTTTCCTGGCTTCAGGCTGGCCTCGAATTCTTCCCGTTCGCTTGGACTCATCATTCTCACGTTGGCAATGTGTGGTCCGCGCGACTTGTATGGAGCATTTTCGGTTGGTGGTGGCGGAACATTGCTCGCCGGCGCTGTCGTGGCCGGCGCGGGTATTGCGGCCACGGCTGGCCCACTTTGAAGCGAGGCCGGGGCATTTGTGACTGGCGCGATTCTCGCACGTTTGCGCCGTTTCCGTGATTTCCCGCCCTCCAGGACGATGCGACCGTATTCGGCCACGCGCGCCCGACTGGTCTTGACGCCATTTTGTTGCAGGATTTCCGCGATGATAAAATAGGATGCCTTCTTGCCGCGCAATTCCAGGATGGAGTCATGGAATGGTTTGAGATTGTTGAATGGGACGCGATGCGGATTAGGCCGAAACTCCTGAACCGCCGCGCGCAGTGATTCAAGATCGGGCGTTGATGGTGATGCGGATGGAGTGTTCATAATTTAAAAAAGGGATGCTTGAAAGCATGACGGCGGGTTGCCGACGAGCCAACTTGTGAGACGTTTCGCTGGAGGTTGCACTGACTGTTGCGTGTCTCGTTGCGAGTTGTCTTGCGAGCCATCTGCCTGGTCATCCGACGGCATTGCGTTTGCCGTTGTCCGGCTGTTGCCCGGAAATTGCACGGCATTGCCGCGAGACATCTCACCGGCTAACTTGCCGGACGTTGCGCGTCCGTCGCGCGTCCATCTTGCGGGACTCCGCTGAATCATCGGCGAGCGATTGGCGAGCCGCAAAAACCTTACGAAGCTAAGGGGTAGGGCTTCTACCCTATAAAAGCGGTAGCACACAACCGTGCGACTGCACCGTGACTTGAAAATTGTTGCATGGGTTTTGACACGCTTCGTGTGTATGACTGTGCAAATTGGTAATGCAATTTGTGAGACGAAATTAACCGTGCCACCGTTTTCGTTTTTACGAGCGCGCCGGGCACAGTCTGATTGCCGGGAATGAAATGTGATCATGGTTCGTCCATTGTTCCGTTGTCACAATTCCATGCCGGGTCAACATCGGCGATGATGATCGGTGGTGTTGTGTGCATCGGCGGTCGCGTCGTAAAGATGATGCCGGGAATGATCGTGGCGGAGGTGCCTTGTGGCCGCTTCCGTCGTAAGCCACCGTTCAACACCCAGGCAATCACCGCCAGGGACAACCAGACGACCACGAGGTAAAGATAAACGCCGTAATTCTGAATCAGGGTGTCCAGCGCGTTGAATACGGGATTCAGCACCGTAGCCGGATTTGAGATCATGGCTGGCCCTCCGCTGAATTGATGATGGCGAGAATTGCCGCCTTGAACGGTGAGGGGAGTTTAGACCATGCAGCGACTACACGTGACAGGTCGTGACCGGGTGAGACCGGTTTTTGTGAGGTTATTTGTGAGGGTGCATCGGCGAAAGGCCCGTCGTTATTGGATTTGTGGCGGGTTCGAGCCCCGCCGCTCCCGCCACTCTCAACAGAGTGCCCACTTGTGACACCGAGTGCCACAATGTGCCTTTGGCCAATACCCACAACGCTTGGCTTCATTTCCGCCCCGCTGCCCGTTGTGCCGCCTGATGACCCGTTTTGACTGACCGCGACTAATTTTTGTGAGGCTCCATTGTGATGCTGTTTCCGTGTAGTTTGGCAATTTTTCCCCAAGAATTTAAGCTTGTAACCGGCAAGGTGCCGGATTACACAAGCAAAGCGAAATGAAAGTAAAAACATTTGAAGTCGTTCTCCATCTGCTGCCCTCCGGCAAGTCGCCGGTGACGGCCCTCGAAGAACAGATCAACCAATTTCTCGCGCAACACCCGGACCTGAAGTTGGTGGCCACGCACATGAGCAGCCTGGTCATGCCCGCCGAGCCGAATGCCATGCCCAGAACGGATGAAGCCTCCGTTGTCGTTTTCTGCGCCCTGTTCTATAACGACTAGAGAATGGGAGTGATAACTGCCAGCAACAAATCTAACGGAGCATCACCCTTAGAAAGGCTCATTTTCCAGTCGGAAAAGATCATTGTGTTTGTTGGTATTTTCCCCAATTGCGAGTTGGGACGGAACCATCGTCGGATTTGTTCAATGCAGCGCCTCAATGCACTTCCACTGCCCGGACGGGCGCGGTTGTTTTGTTGTGTGGGCATGCCCGGCGTCCCACCCGCCGCATTTCTTCCCGGTCTGGCACCGGAAGATTTTCGGCGATCTTTTCGGATATTACCGGTCGGACGATTCTTCGTCGGCGGGAGCGCCGGAACGCCAGTGGCCCTTTTGCCGCACATAGACGTTGCCTTGCTGGACCCATTTGCCCGGCAGCCAGATATCGCCCGGATGCGGACGCGTCCGCCAATGGCCGGTCACCCAAACCCATTGGCCACGCCAGTCCCATTGGCCGGGAATGAAATACCAAAGCGGCGCGGAGCCCGGCGGCGGGGGAACAACTTCTTTCCGGTTCGCCGGCGGCGGCTGGGTGGGTTGTCCGACGTAGGTGCCGTCCGCCGGAGCGACTTGCGGCTCAACGGCAACGGGACGTTCGACCATGCAACCCGCTGGCAACAGCAGGCTGACGGCCATCAGGAGACTTTTGGCTGGAATGGAATTTTTCATATTCTCAAGTTTGGGAACTAACGTGCAAATGTCGCCCCTTTTGCAAAAAAGCGCAACGGATTAAAGTTCAATGTACGGCGCCAGCCGCCAGCTTTTTACCGTGCTGCACGCGTTTGAACAGGAAAATCAGCGGGATACAACACAGCACCATCAGCCCGAACACCCGGAAATTGTCCACGAACGCCCACAGGTGCGCCTGATGATCCAGCGTGTTGTAAACCAGGCTGTAGGCCTGGCTTGTGGCGCGCACGGGATCGCCGTGCCGCACGAGCAGGGCGTGTGCGGCGGCAAGCTGTTGCCTGAACACCGGGTCGGTCGGCGTCAGATGCCCGACCATGAGCGCCTGATGCGCCTGCGCGCCGCGCGCCAGCATGGTGGTGACAAACGCGATGCCGATGCTGCCGCCGAGGTTGCGCATGAGATTATAAAGGCCGGTCGCGTTGCCCATTTGCGACTGGCGCAATTGACTCATCGTCGTTGTCGTCAACGGCACGAAAATAAAACTGATGGCCACACCGTTGAGGATGCTCGGCAGGATGACGCGTGCCTGGCTCACCTGCAAAGTGATGTCGCTCAACATGAAGGACGACACGGCCAGCAGCGTGAATCCAAAACACAGCAGCCAGCGGCTCTGGATGCGCCCCACCAGCCGCCCGACGATGAACGTGGTGACGAACGCGCCGATGCCGCGCGGACTCATCGCGTAACCGCTTTGCAACGCCGGATAACCCATCAGCGTTTGCAAAAACAACGGCAATTCCGCCGT
>Ga0187864_10004622_pt1 | contig 10681 bp, 4 predicted proteins | sample June2016WEW_11_4_FD_132985 | JGI IMG/M metagenome (GOLD analysis project Ga0187864, IMG submission 132985) | Peatland microbial communities from SPRUCE experiment site at the Marcell Experimental Forest, Minnesota, USA - June2016WEW_11_40 | ecosystem: Environmental > Terrestrial > Soil >... | reverse complement strand
GGCGCATTTCGGGATTACCTCACCAAAAGTTAGGTTATCCCGAAACGTCAGGAAGCTGCCGAACGCCCTGTCAACCCAGCACTGCGACCAAAACCCCCGCCCGGAATGCGCCGGATCCAGGTTTCACGATTGTTGTCGTGTTGGTTTGGCGGGAGCCGGCTTCTTATTGCTGCTTTTTGGAACTGTGGTGTGGGCACAGCAGACCACAGCCGATGTTTTAGGTACGGTCAGCGACGCGTCGGGTGGCGTGCTGCCGGGTGTGAAGATCACGGTCCACAACCTTGCTACCGGTGCGGACTACCCAGCTACCAGCGATAACGCTGGCAATTATACGGTCACGCTGCTGCCGGTTGGGCGCTACAGCATTAAAGCGGTTGCTCCTGGCTTCAAGACAGGGATGGTCCCGGAGGTTACGCTTGCCATTGGCGACCGGTTGCGGCAAGACGTGCAACTCGATGTCGGCGGTTTAGAGCAGTCGGTCGAGGTCACAGCTAGCTCTCCAGCATTACAGGCTGATAGCTCTTCGGTCGGTAACCTGATCAACACCAATGCCATGCAGGACCTTCCGCTGAACGGGCGCAACTTCGTGGTTCTCACCCAACTGACCGCGGGAGCCGCCGAAGGAGACCCAGGCGGGCTGCCGAGCGGTACCCGCCCTGACGACCGCCGTCAGACTTCGGCCGTGACGGTGAACGGCCAACCTACGAGTAATAACAACTTCCTGGTGGATGGCCTGGACGACAATGAGCGGTCGATTGGCACGGTCATTTTAAAGCCTTCCGTCGACGCGCTGCAGGAAATGAAGGTGGAGACAAGTAATTACTCCGCTGAATTCGGAAGAACGGCGGGAGGCGTGATCAACTTCGTCACCAAGTCCGGGACCAACGAGTACCATGGTTCGGTGTTCGAGTTTCTCCGCAATGACAAGCTCGACGCGAATACCTTTTTTGCCAATAAGACGGGCCAGCCCAAGGCGCCATACAAACAGAACCAGTTCGGCGGCAGCATCGGCGGCCCGATCAAAAAGAACAAGCTGTTCTTCTTCGGCGACTACGAAGGCTTTCGCATGATCCAGGGGCAGACCTACACCAGTAGCTTGCCGACTGGCCCGGAACGGCAGGGGAACTTCGCGGGTCTGAATGCGATTTTCGATCCGCTCAGTACCGTAACCAACGCTGCCGGCGTATCCACACGCACGCGGTTTCCGAACGATCAAATTCCTACCAGCCGGTTCGATCCGGTCGCTGTGAACTTCATCAACCTATACCCGATGCCGATCGCAAGCGGGTTGGCGAACAACTTTACCTACCAGCCGAACAAATCGCAGAACAACGACACCATGGATGCGCGGGGGGATTACAGGTTCTCTGAACTGGACACGCTCTTTGCCCGCTACTCCTTGAACAACACCCCTACGGTTCTTCCTCCCGGCTGCCCACTAGCCTCCAATGGCATGAGTCCGGTTTGCGACAACGCGACACCGGGGCGCGCCGGGACAGCCAGCCAACGGGCGCAGAGCGCAGAGTTGAACTACGCCCACGTCTTCTCGCCGCGGGTGGTAATGGAATTGAAGTCCGGTTTCAGCCGGTACTGGATCCACTCTCTTCCGGTTAATTACGGCAAGAACTATTCCCAACAACTTGGCCTTAGCGGGGTCAACATCGACTCCGACAGTTCGGGCCTCTCCCTGATAGAGCCCTCCGGTTTAACCTACCTGGGCGACTACACCTATATTCCACTACTTACGCTCGACAATGCGTTTCAAGAAAGCGGCAGCGTCAGCTACATCCGGGGCTCTCACAGCATTAAGGTCGGAGCCGACCTGCGGCGCCGCCAGACGGATGTTTTTCAAAGCGCGACTGCCAGGGGACAATTCAATTTCGATGCCAACCTCACCAACGACCCCTCCGGAGCGACATCCGGAAGCGGCAACGCGGTCGCGTCCCTCCTGCTCGGAGATCCTGCCTCCACCACCCGCAGCAAGTTCCTTGTTTCTCCAGGACTGAGGAACTGGGAGACGGATGCCTTTATTCAGGACGATTGGCGGGCGACGCACTGGCTGACCCTGAATATGGGCTTTCGGTGGGACTACTACAGCCCCATGACCGAGCCGTTCAATCGCATCTCCAATATTCTGCTGCCGCAAGCGAAAATCGTCGTCGCCGGCCAGAACGGCATCTCGGATACTGCCGGCGTCAACCCTGACTATCGGGATTTTTCACCTCGCTTTGGATTCGCAGCGACGATTGCGAAGGGGACCGTGCTGCGCGGCGGCTATGGCATCAGCTTTGAGCCGAATATGCTCGCCAGTAACATGGCGATGCGCAACCCGCCGTTTGTCAGTCTATATAGCGTGACGGCCTCGGTACTGACCCCGCTGAACCGTTTTCAGGATGGTTTGCCGACGCCCGTAGCCACGGATCCGGCCAACCCGACCGGCGGATTGATCGGCGTATCTCCTTATGGAAGGCAGCCCTATGTCCAGCAATACAACCTGGCCTTGCAGCGAGAGCTGACGCACAGCTTTGTATTGACGCTAGCTTACGTGGGAGATTTGGGACGCCGGCAATATCTCTTCAATGGCGCAACTCAATTCAACACGCCGCCTCCCGGGGCCGGAGCCGTTCAGCAGAGAAGGCCGTATTACTCCGCGTTCCCCAACGCCTCTACCATCGCCATTTGCGGCCCTTGGTACAACACGGTGTACCAAGGCTTGCAGACTACCCTGGAACGTAGGTTCCAGAACGGGCTCAGTGTCCTGGCTACTTACACTTACTCCCACGCCATCGACAATGAACCGGGCTCCGCCGCCGGAAGCGGGGAAAACATCTGGAATAACCCGGTCGCCGAGCGGGGAAACTCGTATCTGGATCTACGCCACCGGTTCACCTTACTCGGCGACTACGCGTTGCCTTTCGCGAAAGGAAAGAAGGGCTTCGCGGCCATGTTAGCGAAGGATTGGGGAATCAACGCCATCGTGGTTCTGACCACGGGTATCCCGTTTGACATCACCAATTCGGCGGCCCGCTCCAACACCGGCGGCGTCGATCGCCCCAATTCGATCGGTGATCCCACGACCGGTTTCACTCAAAGCCCGTCTGAATGGTTTAATACGGCGGCCTTTGCTTCGCAGACCCTATATACGTACGGCAACCTGGGGAGAAACGTGGTGCACGCGCCCGGCCGGAAAGACCTCGATCTGGCGATTCACCGCGATTTTGTCGTGAGAGAAGGAATGCGGCTTCAGTTCCGGGCCGAAATGTTTAACCTCACCAACACTCCGGCGTTTGCCGCTCCCGGGGCAGCCTTCGGTTCGCCAACCTTCGGAGTAATCAGCAGTGCGGGCCTGCCGCGGAATATTCAGTTCGCCCTGAAGCTGCTGTTCTAAGTGGCGTGAAGAAATAGAGCCACGGATGAACACCGATGAACACGGATAAAGAGAAGGTAAGAGGTTATCCGTGCGCATCCGTGTCCATCCGTGGCTCACAGCATTTTTTCTCGGCTCTTGAGGGAGCGGTTGCCGCATACGTCGCTGTAAGTGGGAAAGACCTTTCCGACATGAACAAACAAATGCGAGTGTGTCCGCGTAGCGGCAGTCCGTTCCGCGGGAATGGGGTATCGGGAAAGCGCTGGTTCCTGGCTTGTTCGGGTCTGGCTTCCCTGATCTGGTTTCTGGTGAGGGTGGTTCCCAAGCCGAGCCGGGCTTCCTATCCGTGCCAGCGAGCGGCAGCGTCACTTTAACGACGCCTGGCCTGCCAGCTTACCGATGTCCCCGCTCGAGTTAGCGAAACAGCCTCGGGTCAGAGCCGCGACTGTCAAGGAGCGGTTGCCCTGGAATACGTCACTGAATTTCCGAAACCGGGTACTAAATGTTGCCCGAGGTCGATTTAAGATATCATCGTCTTGAGTCGTCGGAGGCCCTTTACATTCGAAGTAAACAACCGAACCGCTGTGGGTCGAAAGCCGGGATGCTCCTTTTGCCAGCTACGCTCGCGGCGGCCCATGCCGCACCAGTCCAGTCGATTGATCCCGGTGCAACCTGGCGCATGAAGTCTGAGTCCAGCATTCCCGGTGCCTGCCTGACTGCCACCGTGCGATCATAAGGCGAAAGAGCCATGCCAGCTTGTAGAGCGTGCGGCGGCGAGATCGTGGATCAGAATCGCTTCTGCCCTTCGTGCGGCGCGCCGGTCGAGAGCGAGGTCGAGAGCGATGGGTCGGCCACACGGACCGTGGCTTCAGCCACAACTCCGGGACGGAATCCTTCGTCCTCGGGGCAAGCGCCCTCGCGGCTGTCCTCGTCGTCGCGCGGCGTCCATGCAGGACGATTCGCGCCGGGGGCCCTGCTGGCGGGGCGCTACCGCATTGTGGCGCTGCTCGGCAAGGGAGGGATGGGCGAAGTGTACCGCGCCGACGATCTGCAGCTCGACCAGCCCGTCGCCCTTAAGCTGCTGCCGGAGAGTCTCTCGCGGAATGGCGAAGCCATCGCGCGATTCCGCAACGAGGTGCGCACGGCGCGCCAGGTCTCGCATCCCAACGTCTGCCGCGTGTACGACCTGACGGAAATCGAAGGCTTGTACGTGCTCTCCATGGAGTACGTGGATGGGGAAGATCTGGGCTCGCTGCTGCGCCGCATCGGCCGGCTGCCGTCCGATAAAGCGCTGGAAATCGCGCGAAAACTGTGCGCCGGTCTGGCCGCCGCGCACGAAAAGGGCGTTCTGCATCGCGACCTGAAACCCAGCAACATTATGCTGGACGGCCGCGGCCAGGTGCTGCTCACGGATTTCGGGCTGGCCGGTCTGGCGGGCGAAATCGAAGGCTCGGAAGTGCGCAACGGCACGCCGGCTTACATGGCGCCCGAGCAACTGGCGGGTCTCGAAGTCACCGTCAAGAGCGACATCTACGCGCTCGGCCTGGTGCTGTACGAAATCTTCACCGGCAAGCTGCCGTTCGCATCGGACACGCTGGCCGGGCTGGTTCAGGCCCGCGCGGAGAGTACGCCGGTCAGCCCCACCACGCTGGTCAGGGACCTCGACCCGCTGGTGGAAAAAGTAATCCTACGCTGCCTGCAGGCCAAGCCTTCCCTGCGTCCAGCGTCCGCGCTGGCGGTGGCCGCGGCTCTACCGGGCGGCGACCGCCTGGCGGCGGCCCTGGCAGCCGGCGAAACACCGTCGCCCGAAATGGTGGCGGAAGCCGGCGAAGGACAGGGACTTTCGCCACGCGTGGCGTTTTCGCTGCTGGCGGCAATCCTGGTGGTGCTCGCGGTGTGCGCGTCGTTGGCGCTCCAGCGCAGCGCGCTCGAGCGCATGCGGCCGCCGTATTCGCCGGAGGTCCTGGCGCAGAAAGCGCGCGACTTAATCGCAACCCTGGGTTACAACGGCACCCCCGCCGACAGCGCCGCGGGCTTCTCCTGGTACAGCGAATTCACCCAATATGCCAGCGCCCACGACAAGCCCCATCCGAAGTGGAGCGAGATCCTGGCGGGGCAACCCTCGCCGCTGCACTTCTGGTACCGGCAGGCGGATTCGGACTTGTTCGCCGGCGCTTTCCACGACGACTGGCTGACGCCGGGAATGCTTGACCGCGACGACCCGCCGCCGGTCGAAGCCGGGATGACCTACGTGGTGCTGGATGATCGTGGCCGGCTGATACGCTTCGAGACCGTTCCCCGGCAGCGCCTCGAAAACCGGAAACAGCCCGCGCCGGCGCTCGACTGGAGCAGGCTGTTCGCCGCCGCCGGGCTGGATGCTTCAAAGTTGCAGGCTGCCGAGCCGCTGTGGACCTGGCTGGCGACGTCGGACACGCGCGCCGCTTGGACGGGCACATGGCCGGGATCGGCGCGCCCGCTGCGTGTAGAAGCGGCGGCGCTCGAAGGCAAGCCGGTGGCGTTCATGCTGATGGGGCCTTGGACATCGCCCTGGCGAGAGCCGTCGCCGGACGCCGCTAATGGGGTAATCATTGTGCTCGTCTGCTTGCTGATGGTGGTCCTGACGGCTGGACCTTGGCTGGCGCGCCGCAACTTTCTCAAAGGGAGAGGCGACCGGCGCGGCGCCTTTCGCCTGGGATGTTTCTTCTCCTCGGTGCTGATGGGGATGTGGCTCATGCGCGCGCATTTTGCGGGAGTGCTTCCGGCCTTCGGAATGTTGCTGGTCGCGATGGCAACCTCGCTCTTCTACGGCGTGGCCATCTGGATGGTCTACCTCGCGGTAGAGCCTTACGTGCGCCGGCGGTGGCCGCAGTGCCTGATCTCCTGGACCAGTGCCCTGAGCGGGCGTCTCCGCGACCCGGTCGTGGGACGCGACGTGCTGATCGGCGCGGCGCTGGGCGTCAGCTTTGCCGTAGTGAACGTGCTGCTCAACCTCCCCAAGTGGAAGGACCTGGAGCCGATCTTCAGCGCCACCGTGCCGCTCGACGGAATGCGTAGCGCCATTGGCGGGATTCTGGCCGGGGTGCCGCAAGGCATCCGCAGCGCCCTCTTGTTTGTCTTCTTTATCTTTCTGCTGCGTGCGCTGCTGCGCAGTCAGTGGGCCGCGGGGGCGGCCTTTGCGCTGCTCTTCTCACTGATCAATTTCTTGGGCAGTGGAAATTCCTGGCTCGCTTTCGGGGCGTCCCTGGTGATTTACGGCGTCATCGCGTTGGTGATGCTGCGCTGGGGAATCCTGGCGAGCTGTGTCGGAGTCTTCCTGGGAAACATCGCGCAGGAGGCGCCTATCACCACGCACGCGGGCGAATGGTTCTTCGGTAGTGCCCTGCTGTCGGTGGCCGTAATTCTCGCGCTCACCTTCTGGGGCGCGTGGACCTCGCTCGGCGGCAGGCGTATCTTTCAGAAGGATCTGTTCGAATAGCCGCACGGTCATCCGCGCCTGCTCTTGCCTATCACATTCCAACCAGAGGCCGTGGCTGCGCTCGAACGGCTCACAAAACAAACGGCACGCGGGAAAGCACCGGAATCAGTTTGCAGACTGGCGCTCGAGCCCTTCCCACGCCTCGGCGCCGCCCAGGAGGGGGCGCACACGAGTAATTCCTCGCCGTTTCAGGAGCAGCGCCACACGGGCGCTGGAAGCTTCGTTCGGTCAACTGCAATAGAGAATGATCTCTCGGTCTCGTGGAATCTCTTGGCTGCGAGAGGCCAGTTCTTCGGGGGAAATTCGGATGGCGCCTGGGATCGCGTTCGGGTTTTCGGACAGCCTGCTGCGAAGGTCGACGATAAAAAGCTCTTCGCCGGCATTCAACCGGTCGCGCAACTCCGCGGCTGTGATTCGGGCTACGTCCAACTGCTTAAGGAAACGGCGCCGCTGAAGGAATTTCCAGCTAATCCACAGTAAGAAAAGAGCTAATACCAGCAAAAGAAGATTCGAACCCAAGCGTGAGACATACGCGAGCACCGTCTCCAACTGCTCGCTGAAGAGATAGCCAAGCGCAAAATAGGCAATACTCCAGATCGACGCGCCAGCGCCATCGTAAAGCAGGAATCGCCAGTAGGGGGCTTTGGAATCGCCTGCGAGTGGAGCGGCGACGGCGTTTAGCCCGGGAATGAACTTCGAGACCAGAAGACAGTTCATCCCATATTTCAGGAAAGCGTCCTCCGTCTGCCGTACGCAGGAATCGGGCTCAAGGGAAACGCGGCACAGAAGACGGAGGACCTGCCGGCCACGGCGTCTCCCGAGTTGAAACCAGACGGTGTCCGCGATCAAAGAGGCGATCACACAACAGGCGGCAGCGAGCAGCATGTGCAGCCGGCCGGTGCGGATCAGCGCTCCGGCAGCCAGCAGCAGCGGGACCGAGGGGATCGGAATCGCGCTTTGCTCCGCCAGCACCCACAAGAACAGCAAAGCATAGCCATGCTTCTCCACAAACCCTAGGGCGTGAATCATGGTGAGATGGTCGGGCATGGATCCAATTCCTGGGCGAGAGTTCCATGATAACGCGCCCGGCCACAGTGCCGTCTTCGACGTTGCGCTACCCCTCAATTCCAGCCTTGATTCCGCGCAGCGACGATTTTGTGGGGCGGACCCCCTATTCCCAGGTCTGCGGTCGACCCCCCGGTCGACCTTCTCCGCTGCGAAGACCTACCCAGAGACAGAAAGCAAGTCAGCTCGTCGCTTGCGCCTTGCTGCTTTGTGGGCCGCTAACACCTGTCCCACAGACTCCGGCCAGTAAGTTGACACCGTTTCCGCCCGGTGATTTGCTGGTACGCGTACATTCACGTCATGGAGGACGAGCGGGCCGATGTTTACACGACGGCAGCTTCTCTCGGCAGGCGCAGCCAGTTCGCTATGGGCGGGTTCTGGTCTGGACGCCGCTTCCCCGGCCGTTACGCCGGGGCAGGTCGAAGATCCGCAGACTTCGCTCAACGGTTTATGGCTGTTCCGCCTGGACCCGGATGCCAAGGGAGAATCGAGTGGCTGGTCCAGTTCCCGCGCGGCGGCAAGCGATTGGCGAGAGGTTCGGGTGCCGCATACATGGCAAGTCGAGGCCGCCCACGCCGAATATCGCGGCCTGGCCTGGTACCGCCGTAGCTTCGACGTCCCGCCAGAATGGTCGGATCGCGCGGTTCGAATTGAATTTGAGTCGGTTTTTCACACCGCGACAGTGTGGGTGAACGGCAGCGAGGCCGGCCGGCATATCGGCAAAGGCTACACGGCGTTTGTGCTCGACATCGGCCGGCACCTGCGTTTCGGCGCAGCCAATAGTCTGGCGGTAAGGGTTGACAATTCCTTCAACGATGCCATGCTGCCCCGCGGCCGGTCCAGCGACTGGGCGCACGACGGCGGCATCTACCGGCCGGTGCGCCTGTCGGTGACTCCCAAGGTGTTCCTGGAGCAAGTGGCTGTCGATGCCGAGCCCGATAGCGGCGGCCAGGCAACCGTGGGCGCCAGCGCCGTGATTCGCAATGCGTCCGATGGACCATGGAAAGGCACTATCGGCTACCGGATCACGGACCTGGAGACCGGCAACCGTGTCCTTTCGATGACCGGCGCGGCGGAGGTCCAGTTGGGTCCGGGCGAAGCCAAAACCGTGCCGCTCCGTCCGGGCACGGTGCGCGCGCCCCGGCTTTGGCACTTCGATCGTCCGAATCTCTATCGCTTCACGGCGGAGATCGGCGGCGGGCACGTGCTGGACACGACTTTCGGCATCCGCAAAATCGAAATTCGGGGCGCGGCCTTCTATCTCAACGGCGAGCGCGTGCGGCTCATGGGCGTGGAACGGATGGCCGGCAGCAATCCGGAGTATGGGATGGCCGAACCCGCCGAGTGGATCGATCGCGACCACGCCGACATGAAGGAGCTGAACTGCGTCTACACCAGGGTGCACTGGCCGCAGGATCGCGCCGTGCTGGACTGGTGCGACCGCCACGGCATCCTGATCCAGACCGAGGTGCCGGCCTGGGGCAGCGGGACTTTCCGCGAGCCCACGGCCGAGCCTTCGCTGGAGATTCTGAACAACGGATTGGAGCAGCTCCGCGAAATGATCGGCAGGGACCGCAACCATCCGTGTATTTTCTCCTGGGGAGTGTGCAACGAGATCGACGGGCAAAACCCTCCGGCCTACGCGTTTGCCAGGCGCCTGTACCAGGAAGCCAAGAAGCTCGATCCCCGGCGGCTGGTCGCCTACGCATCGCATTCGTTGTTCAAAACCCCGGAGAAGGATGTCGCCGGCCTCATGGACTACGTCATGTGCAATGAGTATGTCGAAAGCTGGCAGAAGGGAACCGTCGACGATCTGGCAAGGTATGTGGACCAGATTCATGCCGCGTTTCCGGATAAGCCTCTGGTCATCTCGGAATACGGATACTGCGCTTGCACCCCGGACCGCCCGGAGGGGGACGGCAAGCGGATCTCCGTGTTGCGTGGACATGACCAGGTGTTCCGGCAGCGGGACTACATCGGAGGACTGATTTTCTTCTGTTATAACGACTATCGGACGCATGTCGGCGACCGCGGCACGGGAGTAATGAAACAACGCGTCCATGGAGTAGTGGATCTTTATGGGGAAAAGAAACCTTCCCACGGCGAGTTGCGGGCCGAATCCAGCCCGCTGGAACGCTTCGACGTCAGCGGCAAACCGGGCGAGCTCAAAGTTAATCTGGTGTCGCGGAATACGGTGCCTGCGTACACTTTGCGGGGATACAAACTGAGGGCCGTGGTTTACGGCTTCGGCGATATCCCGGTGGAGCGATGGGAAGCTGCCCTGCCCGATCTGGAACCCGGCGGCCGGACCTCCGTGGTAGTGCAGTTCGCCGAAGCCAGGCCGGTACAAGTGAAGCTGGATGTTCTCCGCCCCACCGGCTTTTCCGTGCAAACGGTGGTCTGGAAGCCCTGACAGGCCGGCGGCGTGGGCAGCTCCAGCATTGGTTTTTGATCATACAAAAATCACGCGTTGGAAGCTGAACGCCTCTGCGCGGAGTGTTGCTCAACGGTGGAGGAGCATTCGTGCGTTTCTTCAGGGCCGGCAGGGATGTTCTGTTTCGTTGCTGGACTGTTCTCGCCGAAATGGCTTGATCGAGGCCGAGGCGGGGGCGCCGCGGTTTTGATCGTCAGTCGTAGCTTGACTGGCAGCACTAGCTAGCGGGAGTTTACTGCCAACTCCAGATTCGTAGCCCGCACCTCCGGATAACCTACTGAAAAGTCACCACTTGTCACCGCTCTTGCGGTTCACTTGTTGTATTACCCTATTTGAGGCC
>Ga0187864_10004620_pt1 | contig 10681 bp, 4 predicted proteins | sample June2016WEW_11_4_FD_132985 | JGI IMG/M metagenome (GOLD analysis project Ga0187864, IMG submission 132985) | Peatland microbial communities from SPRUCE experiment site at the Marcell Experimental Forest, Minnesota, USA - June2016WEW_11_40 | ecosystem: Environmental > Terrestrial > Soil >... | reverse complement strand
CGGAAGTCGGTCAGCAAAGCGAAATAAAGATGTTTGTCCCGGTTCGCCAGATAATGAATCTCCAAACTCTCGACCAGACGGGCGACCGCCCCAGGACTGGTCAGCATGGTGGGCACGACCACCATGGTCTGGCACTCGGGCGCGATGCCATCCGAGTAATCCAGGCGCGGCAGCAGGCAAGGTTTGACCAAAAAGGTGGAAAGCCAGTTCATCAGTGCGACGGCCAGTTGACTGGAACAAAGGAGGAACACGAGCGTGAAGAAAGCCAGCTTCCAGCCCTGTGCCTCGAGCGCCCGGGCTTGCTGGATTAAACCGAGGGTCCCCAACGCCGTGAGGGACAAAACCCCGCCCGCATAGAAGGCCAGCGGAAAGCGGTGGATGCGCCGTTCGAGGGCGCTGTGCCAGGGCTGGCGCATTTCTGCGGCCCGTTCCAGCGCAGCCAGGCCCTTGTCGATGAGGTAAAAACCGACGTGAGCGGTCCGGTCTTGAATTCCTTTTTCCCGGGCACTGGCTTCGGCCAGTTGGACGGCCTTTCGCGCCAACTCCGACTCCGGGACCCGGCTGTGGCGGGAAATGGCCTCGACCGAATGGCGATAGCGATCGCGCGTGAAAAAATCCATTTTCCCGTAAACTCCGGCGGGGTCGAGACGCAGCGTCTGCTCCACCTGGCTCATGGCCTCGACGAACTCGCGCCAGTCCAAGGCGCCCAGGAAGCGCAGGCTGTTAATGGTATGGCTAACCAAGATCTGATCGGCGGCCTGGTTCTGGCTGTCCAGGTGGACCAGTTGCTCGATGGAAAGCCCTTGGTCCGTGAGCCGCTGCTCAAGCCAGGTCCGCGCCAGGCGCATCGCCGGGCTTTGGCGGGACAAGCGTTGAGAGAACTCCGCCACGAAGGCGCTGGACAAAGGCAGGGTGGATCGCGCCATGTCGGCCACCACCACCACCAGGTGGGAGGGATTCTTCTCCGCCATCTCCTGCAATCGCTCGATCCACAGGTCAGCCAGGTCGCGATCGTGCCGGGCGATCATCAGGCGGGAAGTGACCCGCCGCAGGTTTTCAATCAAGGCCAGCCGGAGCATGATCGGAATGGCCCACAGCTCGCCCAGCTTCAAGACCGATACGGTTTGGTAGGCCGCGATGAAGGCGCGGAGCGGCTCGGCGTCAATCTGCGCATCCACATGCGAAATCAATTCGAGCACCAGGTCATAGACGCGCGGAAGCCCGGCGGACGGGCCGGACAGGAGGCGGGGCAGTTCACGGCTGTAACCCCGAGGCAAATGCCGCCGGGCCATCTGGATCTGCTCTTCGATCAAATAGAAATTGTCGAGCAGCCATTCGGCCGCGTGGGTGACGCGCCGGGTCTGGTCCACGGCCTGGGTCGCGCGGTTGTAGGCCCTGAGCACCTGTTCGTTTTCACCCAGCCGCGCGAGCAATCGGTTGGAGCCTCGCTGCGTGACGACCGGGTGGTTTTCGGCCAGGGCCTTGGCATGCTGGACCAGTTGTTCGACGCTGAACACCTCCGCGCGCAGCGGCGCTTCATTGGACATCGCGCGCGCCTGCACATACTCAGTCACCCGGCTGAGCAAGGCCTCCAGACCGATCCTTTTCCCCGACAACGGTTCCTTCATGCGCCTGGCGGTATCCACAAACCGGCTAATGTTTTCATCATCTTTCTTGTCCGCGACACGGCATCGCGTTTATCGCCAGCAGGTGAAGTGCCGCTTGTGTCCGGCAAGTTCCAACTCGCTGGGGTTCAATTGCATCCGTATCCGACCGGCTTTGCGCCGGCAGCCGTTCCCCGGGTGAAATCGTGCAAATTGCCCGGCTTTGGCTCGGCCCGTCATGCAATTTGCACAGCATGCAGCGCCAAGAAAGCGCGCACTTGATCCGTTGACACCTATAACCCTTTGAATGGCAACGTACCGAAAGAAGAAAACAGGGCGGCACAGTTCAAGCTAATCCGAAGTGCATGGAACGCGTCGATGCGGCTGTTGAATTATGTATCTGCTTAAACTCACCTGCCTGACCATCATTAACCTTGTCAAACAAGTCTGGCTGCTGCCGCAAACGGTGGCGAGCGCCATTGAACAAAGGCGGCGTCAGCTCACGCGGCGTCAGGTCGAAGTTGAACGACTCGACAGGATACGCAATCCGTCGAAGTATGCCGGAAGATGAGCGAGTAAGTTACTCCGAACCGAGATTTTCTCTGCGTGTTCCAGTGCCCCGTCCAGCACATCCATGAAATCCTTGACCTTGGTCAGTTTAGCGAGATAGGAAAAGAACCCTGCCTCCAGGCCCTTCTCGGTGTGGACACGCGCTCCGATAAAGGGTTGGTTCCTGAGTGGTCGCGATTGCCGGCTCAGGGAGCACCCCCGGCTAAGGCTTGGCTGAGGCGAGGGGCGGGTTGGGGTTGAGTTCGCCGGCGGGCTTGCCGTCGGCGACGGTCCAGAGGGCGACGCGGCCGGTGAAGTCGGTGGCGACGATGCGCTGGGCATCGTGGGTGAAGAGGGCGCGGAGGGGGAGATCGCCGGGGGCCTGGAGGTCGCGGAGCTTGCCGCCTTTTCCGTCCCAGAGGGCGATGACGTTGTCGCGGCCGCAGGTGACCAGGCGGCCATCCAGGGCGTAGTTCACGTCCAGGGCGCCGGGGCCGTTGGCAGTCCAGCTTTTGGCCTGGCGGCCTTCCTGGACGTCCCAGAGTTTGACGGCGCCATCCTCGCTTGCGGAGGCCAGGAGCTTGGAATCGGGGCGCCAACTCAAGGCAGTGATGGCCGATTTGTGGCCTGCGAGGGTGAAAAGCTCCTGGGCGCTGTCCGGGTCCCACAGGCTGAGGCCGCCGTTGCGGTCGGCGCTGGCGAGGATTTGGCCGTTGGGACTGAAGGCCAGGGCTGTGACCCAGTCGGTGTGCTTCTTGATCTTGTGCTGGAGGGAATTGGATTTGGTGGACCAGATTTTGATGAGGCGGCTGGGGCCGCCGAGGGCGACTTGGGATTGGTCGGGGCGGACGTCGGCGGCCAGGACCGTGTCGTAATCGTCACCCACGGTCAGGAGCTTCTGGCCGCTGGCGACGTCCCAGAGCAGTGCGCGGCCGGATTTGGCGCCGAGGCCGCCGGCGGCGAGGAGGACTTTGCCGTTGCGGCTGAATTTGAGGTCCACCGGCTGGCCCTCGGTGAAGGGCAGGACGCCGAGCAGTTTGAAGGTGTCGGAGTGGTAGAGGAGGACTTGCTTTTGGCCGGCGACGGCGATGAGGGGGGCCCAGGGGCTGGAGGCCAGGCCGGTGATGGCGTTGCCGCGCGCGGTGCGGAGGACGGGCCCCAGGGGCAGGGATTGGGGCATCGGGGGCGGGCCTTCGGGCTGGCCCAGGGCCTCGGGCTTGAGCGTGAAGTCCGTGGCAGGCGCCTTGGCGGCGATGGCCTTGCCGCCGGCGTTTTCCAACAGGCCGCCCAGAATCCAGTTCTTGAACACGGCCAGTTCCTTTTCCGGGAGCGGGCCGCGGTTCGGAGGCATGGTTGGTTCCTCCGTTTGCATGAGGGCCCGCCACAATTTGCTGCCGTCCAGGTCGCCGGCCACGACGACCGGGCCGGAGCCGCTGCCCTTGAGCGCGCCCGGGTAGCTGGTCAGGTCGAGGTCGGCTTTTTTTTTGTCCGCGTTGTGGCACTTGGCGCAATTGGCCTGGATGAGGGGCTGGACGTGGTCCTGGTAGGTGGTTTTGTCTTGCGCGAGCAGGAGGCCGGGGCTGAGGAGTAAGCCAAGCCAGCAGACCAGGGCCCAGTCGGCAGTCCACAGCCCACAACCGCCGGCCGAGCGGGGCGGCAGGTCCGGGGCACTGAGGGGGCAATCTCTTAGATTCTTTGGAATCAGTGGTTGAATAGGAACTCCTTGGAGTTGAGCAGGGCCCAGAAAATGTCGTTGAGGGACTGCTCGAGTGACTCCTTCTTGAGGAAGCCCTCGAGGCGGGTCAACTCCTGGCCGGTCGGTTTGCGGGCCAGGCAGCGGAGATAGAGGTTGCCGATGAGTTGCTCGGGGGATTGGCCTGCCTTGAGGCCCTCTTTGACCAGGCCGCCTTGCTCGATCTTTTCCTGGACGGTGTCGCCGTTGAGGAGGTGGAGGGCCTGGGAGAGATTGGGGTCGGTCTTGACTTCGCAGGAACAGACGGTTGCGCGGGAGGCGCGGCCGAAGGTGGTGAGGAAATAAGTGGCGGCATTGCCGTCGGCGATTTGGACGGCGCGGGCGCCGCGCGGCAGGCCGGGGAACTTGTCCTGGGTGCCGGTGACCTGGCTGAGGCAATCGAGCAGGACTTCGGCGCGGAGGCGGCGGATGGCGGCTTTGCTGAAATTGCGGTCGTCGGAGGCGTTGGTGTCGTTGGGGCGGGTGCTGAGCTGGTAGGTGCGGGAGGCGCAGATGTCCCTGACCAGCCGCTTGAAGTCGTAATGGCCGGCGACGAAGCGGGCGGCCAGGGCGTCGAGCAGTTCCGGGTTGGAGGGCGGGTTGCTGATGCGCACGTCGTCGACCGGTTCGATGATGCCGCGGCCCAGGAAATGCGCCCAGACAAGGTTGACGATGTTGCGGGCGAAGAAGGGGTTTTCGGGCGAGGTAATCCAGCGGGCCAGGACTTCGCGGCGGCTCTGGCCTTTGATTTCGGGCGTCTCGCCGCCCAAGAATTTGGGGCGCATGGCGGCGCCACTCACCGGGTGTCTCATTTCGCCATCCCCGCGGTCGAAGATGACCGTCTCGCGCGGGTCATCGCCGGGTTTGCGCCCGACCTGGGCGAAGAAGGCGGCGAAGCCGTAGTAATCATTGAGGGTCCAACGGTCGAAAGGGTGGTTGTGGCACTGGGCGCATTGGATGCGCATGCCCAGGAAGACTTGCGCCGTGTTTTCCGCCAGTTTCTGGGTGTCCGTCTCGATTTGGTAATAGTTGGCGGCGGGGTTGCGGAAAGTGCTCCCGCTGGCGGTGAGCAGGTCCCGGACGATGCGGTCGAGCGGGACATTGGCGAGGAGTTGGTCGCGGAGCCACTCGAAGTAGAGCAGGGCCGCTTTGGGATAAACCAGGTTGTCGCGGGAGCGAATCTCGAGGAGCTCGGCCCATTTCATCACCCAGAGGTCGGCAAATTCCTTGCGGGCCAGGAGCTGGTCCACCAGGCGCTCCCGTTTGGCCGGGTCCGCCTCGCCGAGGAACCGGCCAACCTCCTCGGGCTTGGGCATGGCGCCGGTGATGTCCAGCGAGACGCGGCGCAGGAAGGTGGCGTCATCACACACTTCCGACGGGACCAGGCGCAGTTTGCGGAGTTTGGCATAGACAGCCTCGTCGACGTAATTATTCGTTGCCGGGCCGGGCCAGCGGTAAGGCAGGCCCTGGGGAATGACGATGACCTGGGCGCCCACATTGAACTCGCCGAAACGCGCCTGGATGAAGGCCTCGCCGCGCTGGCCGGCGATGACGGCGCCGTCTTCGGCGACGCGCGCGGTCACTTCGTTGTTGCTGAGCAGCACCGCCAGCGGGGTCACGTCCCGCTGGGCGCCGTCGGAGTAGCGGGCGCAGACCAGGAAGTGTTGCGCGGCGTTTGTGCCCTCGAGCACGGCGGATTTGGGAGAGATTTCGATGCCGGTGAGCCGGGCGACCGCCGGGGGATCGGCCGGCGCGCCGGCGGCCAGCCAGCCGACCAGCGTTGGGTAGAGCGGGCTGTTGGTGCGGAAACGCACGCCGCCCGTGTGCTGGACCGCGCCCAGGGCCTTCTGCACGACGAGGCTCTCCTCGGGCAGGGCCAGGTTGATGCGCCGGCCAATTTGCTCGCGCGTGAGCCGGAAATAATCGCCCTCCGGGTCAAAGCCGAAGAGCGAGAGCCGGAAGCCGTCCTTGCCGCGCGAAGTGCCGTGGCAACTGCCGGCGTTGCAGCCGGCCTTCGTGAACACGGGCATCACGTCGAGCTTGAAGCTGAGCGGCGCCTGGACCGTGGCCTCGGAAACCGTGACCATCGCCGCCGCCTCGAGGCCCTCGAACCGGACCCGCAATTCCGTCTTGCCGTCGGCTGCCGGTTCGAGCACCGCCTGTTCGAGCCGGGCAAGACTGGGGTTCGCAAGCTTGAACTGCGCCAGGGCGGTCACCTCCCGCGTGAAGCCGTCCGCGTAAGTCGCCTGCACGACTACGCCCTGGCGCGACCGGGCGCCGCGGAGTTGGATTTCAGGGGGATAGCACTTGAGGTCAACGGGCGGCGGCAGGGCGGGACTGGAAGGTGGCGCTTCTGCCTTGGCGGGAGCCGGTTGGGGGCCCGGGCTTTTCGGTAAATCGCCGGAGTGCGAGGCAGCCGGCGCGGCCGGGGTAGCATTTGTGGCCAGCGTGGTGCTTGCGGCCAGCATGGCAGTGTTGCCCGGGACGCCGTTCGTGGCAGCCGTGGCCGCGAAGGCGGTCCCGGGAAGGATGCCCGCAAGCAGCACGGCCAAACGGCTGGCCATCCCAAGGGTTTGCAGGCGGGCGGTCTTGGAGCTTGCGCCAGAATGGAGCGGGGCCGGGGCGGATGAGTCCGCGCCAGGGCTTGGAGCTTGCTCCCGCTCTCGTACGCCCGAGCCGAACCGAAAGCGCCAGCAAGCTGGACGCAGTCCAAACGCTTCGCGGGTCTGGGCGCCGGCCGCGAGTTCCACGCTTGCAGCAAGCGCTGCCCGCCAAGGGGAAAATCTCGTGAAGGCGGACATTATTGGGTTTCCTTTTTGGGCGGCACGACGCGGAGGATTCCGCCGAAGGCGATATTGTGGGGAATGAGCTGGCCGTTCTGTTGCACGTCCACGGCGCAAAACAGGTTGCGGTAGGAGCCGTTGGCGCACTTGGCATCTACTGCCAGATCAAAGGCGATTTCCGAGTCGTCCTTGGTGATTTGCTTTTCCGGGGCCGAGACATTCTCGGGCAGGCCGCACAAGCGGATGGCGGCTTTGCCCTCGAAGGGTTTGGCGTGTTGCAAGTTGAGGTTGAGCTTGCCGGATTTGCCCGGGTTGAGCCAGAGGGTCTCGATTTTGCCCGCCAGATAGGGGGCGGCCACCTCGAGCGGGGCCAACTGAGAGGAGACGTAGAGCGGGCCGCCCTCGACGGTGGCGTGGCCCAGCACAGCTATCTTCCAAGCGCGGGTCTCGGCGCCGCCGCTAGCGTTGAGTTGATAGAACACATTGCTGGCGCCTTTGGGAATCGTCGCCTCGGATTGGGAACCGACGCCCGGCGGGTTCCAGAGCATTTGGACTTCGATGGGTTCATCGAAGCCGGGCGAACGCTCGGCGGCAATCTCCAGGCGCATCGAGCCGGCCTGGACCAACGGGACCTTGGGTTCGACGATGCGCAACTTGAAGGGCGCCTCTTTGGTCACCGCCACGCAGAACTGGTCCACAGTAGTCGTGTAAAAAGTGCTGTTGTTGGGACCCTCGACCAGTTCCACGTCCTGCCGGAAGGAGCCGGTGACGCGGGTGCCGGTGTTGGTCCAAACCGCCGTCAAGTCGAGCAACCGGGCGGCGATGGGCGCGTCCGGGGCGGCCACGAAGACGAGCGGCTGCGCGTCGATGTTGGCGGCCATGCGCTCGGCTTGCAGGGTGACGCCGGGAGGCAGGCCAGGGAGGCTCAAGGCCAACTCGCCGCCGAAGTCGGCGCGGCGGGCGGAGATCAACGTGGCGAAACGGTTGCCGCGCGGCACCACGATGAACTGCCGCGACTGGGAATCGTTGCGGGCCACTTCCGGGATCTTGAGCGCCAGGGCCGGGGCAACGGGGGTGACCTCGATCCGATAGAAAAAAGCGGGGCCGCCCTGGCCGAGGGTGTCGCGCAGGCGGAGGAAGTAGTTGGCGCTCTCCGGCGGAGTGAAGCGCAACGAGCTGTCCGGGCCGGCGGCATCGTCATTGGCGGCAAGGCTTTGTCCTTTCGCGTCCAGGATCTCGATGACTGAATCCAGCGGGGAGCGCAGCCGGCGCGCATACACGCTCACCTCCAAGGCGAGGCCCTTGGCCGCGGGAAAGCGGAACCAGTTTTCCTGCCCCGGTTTGGAGACAATCCCGTTGAGGGCCAGGGGCGGCCGGAGGTCGGTGGTGGTAGCGTGGTTGCGGTCCTGGTTGGGCGGGGCGGCCAGCACATTGGGGAACGGGCAGACCCGAATCCAGTTCGGAGTCGGCGCCGTCTGCCCGTCCAATTGGGCAAACACCGCGAACTTGTCGGCCGGCGCGTCGGGGAGCTTGACCGTGTTGGTGAACAGGCCGGTGGCTTCGCTAAATAACGCGAGCGTTACGGTCTGGCCGGTCTGGCCGCCCGGCGGATAGACCGCGGTGGGGCGGGGAAAGGTGCCGACGTGGAGGCGATAATGGCAGGAGTCGTTGCCCTCGTAAGTGGCTTCGCGGAGTTGGAGGATGTAGGTCCCATCCTGCGGGGCCAGGAAACTGACGAAGGGGTCTTGCAGGCCCAGCCAGGTGTCGTCGATGTCGGCCAGGAGCGAGCCGTCGGGCTGGAGGACCGCCAACCTGGGGTCGAAAGCGCCCCGGCCCAATCGCATCCCCTCGACCTCCGCCGAAATCCGCTGTCCCTTCCTGGCCTGGACGGCGAAGCAATCCACGTCTTCGCTGGTGACGACGCCGGTTACGGTCGTGTTCAGCGGGATCTTCTGGGCCTGGGCCGGGGTGTTGTTCGGCTCCTTCTCCTCGAGGATGGGGAAGCAGCCCACCAGGAAGGTGCGCAGCTCGGAAAGCCCGGAGGCGGTCCGGACCCGCAAATGGTGTTCGCCCAAGGGGCAATCGGGAGCAATTCTCACCTGGGCCTTGACCGCTGTGGCGGCGACCGAGGTGAACTGGAGCACCTGGAGGCCCGGTTCGTGGGCAAGGATTTCGAGGGCATCCTGCAGACGCTCGCCCTGGAAGCTGATTTCCAGTTCCGTCCCGCGCTGGCCCCCCGTCGGGGAGATGAAGGCCAGATGCGGCGAGGTGCCCGTCGCGGTCAGCGGCAAGAGCAGCCCAGCCAACAATAGGCAACCATAGAGGTCGGAAAGCGACCTCCGAAGTCCCGGGGAAGTCATCAAGCCAGCAATCCCTTGGCCGGTTCGCCGTCTTTGACGATTTTGACCGGGCGGCTTCCGGCCAGGAGTGTTTTTTCGTAATCGATGCCCAGCAGTTGGTAAATGGTGGCGGCGTAATCGGGCACCTCGAGCGGGTCGCTTTCGACTTCGCTGCCGGTTGGGTCGGTCGCCCCGACGACGCAACCGCGCTTGATGCCGCCCCCGGCCAGCACGATGCTGAACACCTTGGGATAGTGGTCGCGCCCCCCGGTCCCGTTGACTTTGGGCGTCCGGCCAAACTCGGTCGTCACCAGGACCAAGGTGGAATCGAGCTGCCCGCGCTGGTCCAGGTCCCGCACGAGGGCCGCGAAGGCGCGGTCGAACTCGGGCATCTGGTTCTGAAAACCGTTGCGGATGTTGTCATGGTGGTCCCAGCCGCCGTAGATGAGGGAGACGAACCGCACGCCCGCCTCCGTTAACCGGCGCGCCAGCAGCAACCGCTGGCCGGCGGCGTTGCGGCCGTATTCATCGCGCAGTTTGTCCGGCTCGGCCTTCAGGTCAAAGGCGGCCCGGGCCTTGTCCGAACTGATCATGGCGTAGGCCCGCTGGTAAAATGAATCCGTGCCCTCGAGCGCATCGGCCTTTTCCAGGGCGCTGAAGTGCTCGTCCACGACCGCCCGCAGTTGCCGACGCCGGGCAAAACGGGTTTCATCCACCCCACCGGGCAGGTTCAAGTCCCGCACGCGGAACCCGCCGTCGGCCGGGTCGGCTCCCAGGCTGAACGGTCCGTAGGCGGACCCCAGGAAACCGGTGCCGGCGAAGTTGTTGGGCTGGCTGGGAATGCAGACGTAAGGGGGCAGGTTGTTGCGCGGCCCCAGCTCATGGGAGACGATGCTCCCCAGGCTGGGGTATTGGACGGCCGGGCTGGGCCTCCAGCCGGTGAACATATTGTGCGTGCCGCGGTCGTGGTCCGCCTCCCCGTGCGTCATCGAGCGTACGACGCACAGCTTGTCGGCGACCCCGGCGGTCTGGGAGAGCACCTCGGAGAAATGCACCCCTGGGAGCTTGGTTTTCACCGCGCCCAACGGCCCTCGGTACTCGATGGGCGCCAGCAGCTTGGGGTCGAACGATTCCTGGGCGGCCATGCCGCCGGGCATGAAGATGTTGATGACCGATTGGGCCCGCGCCCTGGGGGCGGCGGACTGGGCCTGGAGCTTGAAGAGTTCCCCCAGGCTCAAACCGAGGCTGCCGAGCAGGCCCACAAACAGGAACTCGCGCCGGTCCGGGCGCCAGACATGCGCCGGGCTGTTGCAGCCGCCTTCAAAGTTCTCTGGCATAATTCATGGTTATTGTCAGAATCAAATATCCGCACAACATCGCACATCTCCGGCCAAAGATCAAACCGGGGATTCTGGCCAGCCGAATGTGCGAACCCTGCCGCCGAGCGGCGGTGCTGGGTAGAGAACGAGTTGCTCCATGAGCTTCAGGTTGGCGGGGTTGTCCTCGACGTAGAGCAGGCTGCGCAAGCGCGGGCCGCTCGGGACTGGCGATGGCCGGCTAAGGAGCCATCAGGCGCTTGTTTCAGGCCTGGCATCTCCTGCTATTCAGGAACCAGGTGTGCATCTTACCCATACCCTTGACATCGATGCCACCGCGCTCTTCAAGCATGAACGG